>Ga0066679_10000561_pt1 | contig 12965 bp, 8 predicted proteins | sample GraSoiAngelo_128_FD_62298 | JGI IMG/M metagenome (GOLD analysis project Ga0066679, IMG submission 62298) | Grasslands soil microbial communities from the Angelo Coastal Reserve, California, USA - 14_0927_12_20cm | ecosystem: Environmental > Terrestrial > Soil > Grasslands | place: USA... | reverse complement strand
CGAAGCGAGGCGCCGTCGATGCCCATGCCGCCGTGCAGGCACAGCAGGGGCGCACCGGATCCGACTTCCGTGTATGCCAGACGTATGTCGGGCGCCGTCGGCGCACGGCCGGCCGCGTCGTCTCCGTCGCTGAGGTGGAGTCGTCTTTCCAGCCCTTCCTGCCCTTCCTGCCGAATGATCCTCACCGCTGTGCAGCTGCGTCCCGTTCAAAAGCGCCGACGTCCTCGAAGTACTTCAGCGCCACCGCCGCCAGCGCCGGATTCGTGTACGTCTCGGCGGCTGGCTGCTCGATGACCTTGACGATCGCGGCCGCCGCTTCCTGTGGCGTCTGCGACGGCGTCCCCGGCGGCAGCGGCGGCGAGCCGCCGACGGCGTTCTTCTGGAAATCGCTGCTGACCAGACCGGGCATCACGAGCGTCACGTGAATGCCCTTCGGCGCGAGATCGACGCGCGCGTTCGCGGTCAGCGCGTTCAGCGCCGCCTTCGCCGCGTTGTATGCGGATCGATACGTCGCGAACGGCACGCGGCTCAGAATCGACGACACGTTGACGATGTGGCCGCCGCCGCGCGCGATGAAGTGCGGCGCGATCGCCTGCATGCCGTAGAGCGCCGATTTCACGTTCACCGCCATCATCAGATCGAGCTCCGCGTCGGTCAGCTCGAGGACCGGTTTCGTCATGCCGCGGCCGGCGTTGTTCACCCAGACGTCGATTCGGCCGAACACCGACAGCGCGCGATCCCGGAGGCGCTCGACGTCGGCTCGACTCGTGACGTCGGTCGGAACGACGAGCGTTTCGGCGCCGCTCTGCCGCGCGACGGCGTTCAGCTCCGGTTCGCGCCGCGCGGCCAGCGCAAGGCGATGACCCTGGCCGCCGAGTTGAGCGGCGAGCGCCGCGCCGATGCCGCCGCTCGCACCTGTAATAACAATCGTCTTATTCAACGACGATATGCCGTTTGATGCGTCGGCTGATACAACCCGATTTCGCCGCCGCTCGGCAGACGAATCGTCGTCCTGAATCCCCACGACTCCTCCTCGATCGATGCGCAGGTGACGCCCTTCGCCTCGAGCGCCTTCGCCTCGGCGCGCACGTCGTCGCACATCAGATACAGGATCGCGCCGAGCATGCGATGGCCTCCGTGGCCCTGGACGAACTCGCTGTTCATCGGATGGACGGCGATCTCGGCCGGCGGCAGCGCGAAGATCAACCAGCCGTGTCCGACGTCGACGGATGGAAACGAGAGCACCTCGCGCAGGAACGCGCGATCGGCATCCGGGTCGCGGCTGTAGAGGAGGACGTGAGCCCCATTGATCATCGACTGCTCCATTTCTTGATGACTGGACGCACGATGGCTCGATCAGTACGACGGCCACAAGCCGGGCGTGGCGAGCTCCACCGATCGTCCATCAGGATCGCGGAAGTAGAGGCTCAACCCGCCGCGCTCCCACGTGACGCGGCTCTCGATGTCGATGCCGAGCTGTGCGAGACGCGTGCTCCACGCGTCGATGTCCGCCGCGTCGATCGCGAAGGCGAGATGCACCGGACCGCCGCCGTCATGGCCGGGCACGAGGCCGCCCGGCGCATTCAGCGGGCCGGAGTTGCCGCGTTGGAACAGCAGCAGCACGGTGCCTTCGCCCGCGTCGATTGCGACGAGGCGATCGCCCGACAACATCGGCGATGCTCCGAGCAGCGTCTGGTAGAACGCCGCCGTGCGCGCGAGATCGTCGCAGTAGAGCACCGTCTCGAGGATCCGCCTGATCCGCGTCATCAGCGATCCGCTGCGAAAGTCGCCGCGACGTGACTTCGAACCTGAACGTTCATCCGCAACCCGTGCTTCGTTCGCAGCGTCACCACCGGGTGCGGGACGACTGGATGATCCGGAACGAGGCGCAGCTTCCACTGCTGCGCGATCGTCGCGACGACGAGCACGAGCTCCATCCAGGCGAACGAGTCGCCGATGCACTGGCGCGGCCCGCCGCCGAACGGGAAGTACGCGAACTTCGGCAGCCCCGCCTTGAATGCGGGCGTCCAGCGATCGGGGTGGAAGCGATCCGGCTCCGCGAAGAACCGAGCGTCGCGGTGCATCACCCACGGGCTCATGAGGAAGATCGTGCGCGCCGGCGCGACATACCCGCCAATCGGATACGGTTCGATCGCGCGCCGGCCGATGAGCCAGGCCGGTGGGTAGAGACGCATCGATTCGGTCACCACCTTCTCGACGAACGTCAGCGACGGAATGTCCGCGACGCCGGGTAGCCGGCCCTGCAGGACGCGATCGACCTCCTCGTGCAGCCGTGCTTCGACGTCCGGCGACTGGCTCACGAGGTACCAGGTCCACGTCAGCGCATTCGCCGTCGTCTCATGGCCCGCGAGGAAAATCGTCATCGCCTCGTCGCGGATCTGCCGGTCGGTCATCGTGCTGCCGTCATCCTCGTCCTGCGCGACGAGGAGCATCGACAGCAGGTCGCCGCGGACATTGTCTCCACGATGATTTGCCCGCCGCTCGGCGATCATGCCGTAGATGATGGCGTCGAGCCGCTCGCGCGCGTCGCGCGCGCGGCGCATCGGTCCGACCGGCAGCCGTTCGATCACGTCGGCGAACGGCATCATGCTGAGCCAGAAGGAGGCCATCACGTCGGTCAGCGCGCGGCCGACCTCGCGAGCCTGCGATTCGACGTCGACGTCGAAGAGTGTCTTGCCGGCGATCGACAGGGTGACGCGCATCATCTCCTGCGACACGTCGAGCGTGGTGTTGTCGCGCCACTGCCGGCGCAGCTCGTCGGCGTAGTCGACCATGGTCTTTGCGTAGGCGGCGATGCGATCGCGGTGAAACGCCGGCTGCATCAGACGGCGCTGGCGCAGGTGCAACGCGCCTTCGCTCGTGAGCAGGCCGTTGCCGAGCAGCTTCTTCGTCATCTCGAGGCCGCGGCTCTTCGTGAAGTTGCGGCTGCCGGTGACCAAGATGTCCTTGATGTACTGCGGATGGTTGACGAAGAAGAGCAGCTCGCCCGTCATCCTGTACGATGCGAGATCGCCGTAGGTTCGCGCGATCCTTTCGAGAAAGTTCAACGGATCGCGGCTGAAGCGATACGTCAGCGATGCGATCGGCGATATCTTCGGACCGGCCGGCAGCTTCGCGACGGTGGGTGCCGTGGGGTCAGGTGCCAGAGTGCCGTTCGCCATTGATTTATGGTGACACAGCGCACTGTCTGTAGCGCGAGGCTTTCAGCCGAGCGGGTGGCTCGCCTGAAAGGCTCGCCCTACGTTTGGAATTCAGAGCAGCGATTTGATCTCCGCTTCGAACTTCTCGCGGACGGCGCGGTCGATCGGAATATTCGGCGACGCGGACACCGGCAGGCCAACGTGCGTCCGGCAGATGCGGCCGTCGCGTCCGATGAGAAACGACGTCGGCAGCGCGACGACCAGGCGGCCGAAGGCGTCGTCGATGTCCTTGCGATCGACGCCGTCGAGCACCGGGTAGTTCATCCGGTACCGCTCCGCGAACGGCTTCGCGTTGGCGAACTGGTCGAGCACGACGATGCCGGCGACCTCGAAGCCCTGCGGCTGGTACTTCTTGTAGAGATCGATGAAGGCGGGGATTTCGATCTTGCACGGCACGCACCACGTGGCCCAGAAGTCGAGCAGTAGCACCTTCCCTCTGTAGCTGGCGAGATGGACATCGCGCCCGTTGATGTCCTTCAGCGCGAAATCGAGGTTCATGCGGGGCGCGTTCGCCGGACAGGGGGCGGCCGCCTCGGGGACCCTGGCCGTGCGCTGCCGCACGACGACGGTGACCGCCGTCGCGACGATCACCAAAGCGACGATCGCAACCTTCGTGGTAATGCGCATAGACGTGCGTCGAGAACCCGTGCGGACGGCGCTTTATTCCCTGAAGGCCTATCTCACGCGACCGGCGAGACGCCAGAGAAAGAAGCGGCCGTCATTGCGACGTGCGCATTGGCGAAGGCTGGCGAGCGAACCGCAGATCCCACACACGATCCTGATTGACGGTCAGCGACGTCACCTTCCCAGAGCCGTCGCGCCTGAAGATGACGAGCCCGAGCTGCGGCCCAGTAAACGCGTCGGCGTACTGCGGCGTCAGCGTGATCACGGTATCGGGACGACGCTTCAGCACGAGCGATCCGCCGTCGACCGCGGCAACCAGTGTCGTCTCCGCTTCATCGCTGACGTAGGTGCCCGCCAGCTCCTGCAGCTGCGCCGGCGACGGCGCCGCCTTCTTCGCACGCTCATAGATCTCCACGCTGCCGTACTCATCGGTCACGCGGATCCGGTCGCCCTCCTGCGTCCACTTCGCGCCGCGGGCGTTCGTCAGGACGACGCCGGCGTTGATGTTGCGGTAGAGGACGCCGTCTTCATGCGGGAGCTCGCGCACGGCGGCATCGGACGCCGGGCTGACGCGGCCGTTGAGGAACACCCACGCCACGTCGTGGGCATACTGCGTGGCGCGGGCCGACGTCGCATTGCACAGCACGGCGACCGACAGCCGCTGATCGGGATAACGGACGAGATGGGCGCTGTAACCCGCGGTCGAGCCGCTGTGCTCGACGACGCGCACGCCCTTGTCGCTGTTGATCATGAGACCGAAAGCGTACCCGTGCGCCCGGCCGTCGTTGAACGTTCCGGGCTGCTGCTGCAGCGCGACGAACGCGGCATCGCCGACCCTCGGCGACGTGAAGTTCTCGTTCCACTTCAGCAGATCGCCGACCGTGGTCAGGAGGCCGCCGTTGCCGTGCACGTTCTCGAACGGCATGTCGGTGTGAAACTCGCCGCTGCGATCCGAGTAGGCCATCGCGCGGTTCTTGAGGATCCGCGTGAAGTCGTCGCGCCACGACGTGTGCGTCATGCCGAGCGGCCCGAACAGCCGCTGCCGCGTGAACTCGGCGAACGGCACCCCGCTCACACGCGAGACGATGATCGCGGCCAGGTTGAAGCCGGTGTTGCTGTAGGACCACTTCGTCCCCGGCGTGAAGTTGACCGCCTTCTGATGGCTGACGATCTCGAGCACGTGTGCGTGCGTGTAGGCCCGGCTCGTGCGCGGCCAGCCCGCGATGGCCTCGATGCTGCCCCAGTCGCGCAGACCGCTCGTGTGATTCAGCATGTGGCGGATGGTGAGCGGCGACCCATAGTCAGGCAGTTCCGGCACGTACTGCCTCACCGGATCGTCGATCGAGAGCTTCCCTTCGCGCGCGAGCAGCAGAATCGCGGCGGCGGTGAACTGCTTCGACACCGACCCCGCTTCGAAGATCGACTCGGGCGTGATCTTCACGTCGTGCTCGAGGTCCGCCATGCCGTAGCCTTTCGCGATCACCGGCTTGCCGTCGACGGCAGCCTCGACCGCGCAGCCGGGCGTCGACGGCGAGTTCCATTTCGCGAAGATCTTGTCGACTTGTGGCGCGGGGCTTTCAGCCCCGCGATCGCGGCCCTGAAAGGGCCGCGCCACCAGGAGCGTCGACATTGAAGCCGCACAGACGATCCCAACGAGCATTCGGATACGCATATCCATCTCCAGCGCTTTACTTCAATCTCGGATCCGGTACCACCGACAACGGCTGCGCGTACATCTTCCCATTCACCGTCAGCTTCACCGTATAGCCAGCGGCATTTACGAACGGGGCGCCGCCGCGGCCGCCGCCTCCACCGCCGCCGCGTCCGCGTCCGCCGCCCGGCGGAAGCGCCTGCCGCAAATCCCACACGAAGCGGTGCATGCCGGCTGCTGCCGACGGCGGCTGCATCGGCTGCTGCCACACGGCATTGACCGACAGCGTGTTCGGATCGGGCGGAACCGACGGATCGGCGCTCGAGAAGCGCCGCACCGTCTGACCACCCGCGTCGGCGATCTCGATGACGACGGCCCCGGACGCTGCGCTCTTCAGGTAGTAATCGATGATGGCGCCCGAGGGCGGATTCTCGGCTTCCGCCTCGTCCTTCTGCGTCGGCGTGCCGTTGTCGGTGTCGGGCGGCAGCAGCATCGCTTCGCCAGGCTTGAACAGGAAGGCGTCCGCGGAGGCGACGTCGTTGTCGATCTGCCTGAGCGCGCTGATGTCGTCCAGGATCCAGATGCCGCGGCCGTGCGTGCCGACGATCAGATCGTCGCCGTGAATCGCGAGGTCGCGCATGGACGAGGGCGGCAGGTTCAGCTGCAGCGACTGCCAGTTGTCGCCGTCGTCGAACGAGACGAAGACGCCGAGCTCGGTGCCGGCGTAGAGCAGACCGCGCCGCTTCGGATCCTCTTTGACCGTCTGCAGGTAGACGCCGGCCGGAAGACCGCGCGTGATCTTCTGCCACGCCTTGCCGGCATCGCGCGTGCGGTAGATGTACGGTTCGTAGTCCTCGAGCCGATGACGATCGATCGCCGCGTACGCCTCGTTCGCGTCGAAATGCGACGCCTCCATCATGACGACCTTGCTCCACGACGTCAGCTCGCGCGGTGTGACGTCCTGCCAGCTCTTGCCTTCGTCGGGCGTGACTTTGATCAACCCATCGTCGGTGCCGACCCATAGGAGCGGCCCGCGCAGCGGCGACGGCGCGATGGTGTAGATGACGCCGCGATTGCCGCGCTGCAGGTCGTAGTCCAGCGCCGTCACCGGATCGAGGTTCTGCGGCACGCCCGGCTCGGCGCGCGTCAGGTCGTCGCTGATGCGCGCCCAGGTCTTCGCGCCGTCGGTCGTCTTGAACAGATACTGGTTGCCGAAGTAGAGGACGCGCTGATCGGCGGCGGAAAAGACGAGCGGGTTGGTCCACGTGTGGCGCGCCGGCGTCGGCTGATCGCGCTCGGGCGACACGTTGTCGGTCTTGCCGGTGTTCACGTCGCAGCGCGTCACCGTTCCGCCGAACAGGATCTCCGGATGCAGCGGATCTGGCGCGGTGTAGCCCGCTTCGCCGCCCGCGCACATCGGCTCCCAGTCGCGCATCGTGATCGTGGCGAAGCGGCCGCGCGATCGGACGCGGACGGCGCCGCTGTCCTGCTGCGCGCCCGTAATCCAGTACGGCAACGCGTTGTCCGGCGCGACGTGGTAGATCTGCGCCGTCGGCTGATTCAGCCACGAGCTCCACGTTGGATGGTCCGCGAGGCCGTCGACGCTGATCACGGCGCCCTGATCGCCGCCGAGAATCATGCGGTTCGAGTCGTCCGGCGAAATCCAGAGCTGATGGTAATCGTCGCCGCCGGGCGATCCCTTGAACGGCTCGCCGAAGGTGCGGCCGCCGTCGCGCGATCGATAGACGCCGGTGTTCGACACGTACACGAGATCGGCGTTCTTCGGATCTGCCGTCACCTTGCCGAAGTACCAGCCGCGTCCCCAGATTCGCGGATCGCCGGACACTTTCGTGAACGCCGCGCCGCCGTCATCCGATCGATAGAGCCCGCCGTCCTTCGCGTCGACGATCGCGTAGACGCGTGCGGGGCGCGACGCGGAAATCGAGACGCCGATGCGGCCGACGCCTTCGGTCGGCAGCCCGCGCGTGAGCGGCTGCCAGGTGTCGCCGCCGTCGGTCGACTTGAACAGACCGCTGCCCGGACCGTACGACGGCGGATACACGCTCCACGGCGGACGGCGCGTATTCCAGAGCGACGCGTACATGGTGCGCGCGTTACCCGGATCGAGCGTGAGATCGACCGCGCCGAGGTCGTTGCTCCTGAACAGCACTTTCTGCCACGTCGCGCCGCCGTCGCGCGAACGATAGACGCCGCGGTCCGGGTTCGCGCCGTACGCATGCCCGAGCGCGGCGACGAAGACGACGTCGGGATTGGCCGGGTCGACGATGACGCGCGCGATCTGGCGCGTGTTGTCGAGGCCCAGGTGCGTCCACGTCGCACCGGCGTCGGTGGACTTGTACATGCCGTTGCCGTAGGAGATCTGCGACCGCATGTCGGACTCGCCGGTCCCGACATAAACGATGTTGGGATTCGACGGCGCCACCGCGACGGCGCCGATCGACGCTACCGGCTGCGAGTCGAAGATCGGAAACCAGGTGCGGCCTGCGTTGGTCGTCTTCCAGACGCCGCCCCCGACGGATCCGAAATAGAAGGCGTTGATCTGTCCTGGCACTCCGGCGACGCCGTTCACGCGCCCGCCGCGGAATGGCCCGATCAGCCGCCAGCGCAATCCGGAGTAGAGGCTCGGATCGACGCGCCCCTGCTGCGCCGAGAGCTGCGGCAACAATGCGATCGAGAGCCCCAAGAAAAGAATCGCCTTTTTCATCGCTCGATCCGGCTCACAAGAAAATTGTTCGCCACCAGACGCGGGCCTGAAAGGCCCGCGCCACAGATGTCGCAGAGCCCGCGCCACCGATGTCGCAACGGGGTTGTCTCTCACCGATGTGGGGCCGGCCCGGTTCTCTCACCGATGTGGGGCGGCCCTTTCAGGGCCGCCATCAAAACAAGATCTTCGCCGCCAACTGCATGTTGAACGGCTCGCCCGAGCCGATTCCTGGCGCATTGCTCGCGTTGCGCGTATTGCTCAAAAGGCCAAACGTTGTCGAGCTCGAGAGCATGTTGCCGGGGTTCGCCCAGTTGATGATGTTGAAGACGTTGAAGATTTCCGCGCGGAGCTGAATCGACGTGCGCGCCGTGAGCTTCGTTGTCTTGAACACCGACACGTCGACGGTCTTGAACCAGGGACCGTAGTACGCGTTGCGCGGCAGGTTGCCGAACGTGCCGGCGGCTGGCACGGCGAATGCCGCCGGATTGAAGTATCGGACCGCGGTGCCCGTCGTCGGCTGGGCGATGCCGCCGAACGGATCGCCCACCAGGTTGGGTCGATCCTGACGATCGCCGGTCCCGCTCACGTCGGTCCCGGTGGTGATATTGAATGGTGTCCCGCTCTGGATCGTCGAGATCACGTTGAACTGCCAGCCGTCGGCGAGTCGCGATCCGTTCCATGCAGGCAAGTTGTACGTGAAGCCCGCGCTGACGACGTGGCGGATGTCGAAGCTGGCGTTGCCCCAATCGGCGTCGATGTTCGTCGAGTCCATCGGCAGCGTGTTCCGCGCCTCCGATCCGTTGTCCATCGCGTGGCTCAGCGTGTAGTTCAGCCGCCCCGAGAGGCCGTGCCAGTTGCTCTGAATCAGCGACATCTGCAGCGAGTTGTATTGCGAGCGGCCGATCGTCTCGAGCTCGTTGATGGCGGCGAGGTCCGGGTACAGCGCGGCGAACGGACGCCGTGCCTGCGACACGCCCGCCGCGCTCGGCGCCGGCGCGTTGATATCGCGCATCAGCGCCAGCCGGTGGCCGCGCGTGCCCACGTAGCCGATCTGCACGATGGTCCTCGGCCCGAGCTGCTGCTCCACGTTGACGTTGAAGTTGATCACGTACGGCAGCTTCAGATCCTGACTGACCGCGAAGGCGCCATACGGCGGCTGCGCCGACGAGCCGAAGACCGGCACGTTGGCCGCGTACGTGAAGCGGCGCTGCGTGATCGAGAACACGGGCGTGGGACCGCCCGGGTTGTTGCCGACGCCGAGCGCGCCGCCGTTGGCGAAGCCGGTGTTCGCCGTGAAGAAATTGACCGCGAGCATGTCGTAGAAGAGGCCCCATCCGCCGCGGATCACCGTCGTGCGGCTGTCGGACGGCGTGTAGGTGATCCCGAAGCGCGGCGAGACGTCGGTCTTGTCCGCCGGATAGAGCGTGTCGGTCGACACCATACCCTTGCCCGCGATGAACGTGGTGAGCGGACCGTCGCTCGCGCCGAGCACGCCCGGATACGTGTAGCGCAGTCCGTAGTTCAGCGTCACCTTCGGCGTCGCGGACCACACGTCCTGCGCGTACACGTCCCAGGTGTTCTGGAAGTAGTTGTGATGCGTGTTGCCAAGGACGATGCTGCCGGTCACGACGTCGCCGGCCATGAAGTCGGCGAGCGCCTTGAGCGCCGAGCTCGCCTGCGAGGTCGGCAACGACGCCCACGGTCCGACCGTGCCGTCGAACGTGAAGTTGCCGCGCTTGTTGCTGTCGTAGAAGACGAACAGCTTCGAGACGCGCGCTTCGCCGCCGACTTTGATCTGATGCGATCCCTTCTGCCAGTTCAACGAGTCGGTGAAGTGGATCGTCTTGTCGACGCGGCCGAGCGGCTGCGTGCCGCCGACCTGCGCGAAGCCGTTGATCGTGATGTTCGGCGGGCCTGCCAGCGTCGGATCGGTGACGCCGGTGTTGAGCCCGAGCGCGATCGGATCGGCCGACGTGTCGAACGAGTTGAACTTCTGCAGGAAATAGTTGTAGCCGACGACGAACTGGTTGACGAGGTGTGAAGTGAAGACGCTCGTCGTGACCACCGAGACGTTGTGCATCCGGCTCGGCACCGCCTGGAAGTACGCCCGGTAGGGCGAATTGATCTGCGCGACCTGATCGCCGCCGCCGCCGAAGTACCGCGCCGAGATCGAGTGGATTGAATTGAAGTTGTGATCGACTTTCGCGATCCCGTTATAGCTCGAGTACGTGTTCGGATCGCCGCTGACGAAGTTCAGCGCCGTGGCCGGGCCCGTCCGGCTGTCGGCGGGCCAGAGCGACAGCAGGCTCGTCGACACCGGATTCACGGGAACGTTGAACTGCCGCAGCAGGCTCGTCGCGCCCGCCACCCAGTCGGCCGACGGTGCCGTGTCGGTGAGCGAGTTGCCCGCGTCCAGCTTCTGCGCCTCGAACGTCGAGAAGTAGAACGTCTTGCTGTGGACGATCGGACCGCCGAGCGAGAAGCCGTACTGGTTGTTCCGAATCTCGCGCTTCGGCGTGCCTGGTGCGGCGACGGGCGAGTTCGCCGACAGCGCCTCGTTGCGGTTGAAGTAGTACGTCGTGCCGTGAATGTCGTTCGTGCCCGACTTGATCACGAGATTGACCGTCGAGCCGGCGTTGCGCCCCATTTCCGCCGATCCGCCCGATTGAACCGAGAACTGATCGATCGCCTCGATCGGCAGCAGCGTGCCGGCGATGCCCGACACGCCGCCCTGGTTGACCGCCGCGATGTTCTGGAACGCATCGTTGTTGTCGGCGCCGTCGATCTGGTAATTGTTGCCGCGCGTGCGGACGCCGTTCACCGACGTGCCGGCCACGCCGGGTGAAAGTTGTAGCATCCGCGTGAAGTCCCGGCCGTTCAGCGGCAGATCCTGCACCTGCTTGGGCTGAATCACGTTGCTCAGCGCCGTCGACTTCGTGTCGAGCGTGAGGATCGCCGCCGACACCTGCACCGTCTCGGCGACGGTCGACAAGCCCATCTTCAAGTCGATCGACGACACGCGCGAGACGGTCACCTCCACCGTCACCTTCAGCGTCTGGAATCCCTGAAGCGTGGCTTCCAGCGTGTAGGTGCCAAGCGCCAGATCCGGCAGCGAGAAATCGCCCGTATCCGACGTCGTCGTCGTGCGCGACTGGGCCGTCGCGTTGTTCGTCGCGGTTACGGTGACGCCCGGCAGCACGGCGCCGGTCGCGTCGGTGACGCGTCCTGAAATACTTCCGCGAAAGGTCTGTGCGTCGCAGAGCGCCGCAATCGCGACGGCGAGCACGAACGACACGACTCCGACGAATCGACTCGAAACCATGAGCTCCATCTTCCTTTCCCTGGCGTTCATTGGGCCGACCGCCCCTGCGCGTTCAAGATTGCCGCGAACAGCGTTTTCTTCGTCTGCTCCGAGGCGACGAACAGGTCCTCGGGCAGCTTCGTGACGTACTTCAGCATGTCGGCGTAGATCACGTCGGCCTGATACAGATTGAGCCCGAGCCCGGCGAGGTACTGCAGGCGCAGGTTCTTGTCGTGATTGATTTGCGCGTCGCGCAGCCACGCGGACAGATCGCTCCTGCGTCCCGCATACGTGGAGAACAGATCGATCGCCGACGTCATGCCGATTTCGCGCAGCGATCGGGCTACCGGCTCGTACTCCGGCCGCTTCAGCCGCTCGTTGAGCGCGTCGACGTCGATCGACGCCGACTCCACGGGGCCTAACAGCACCAGATCGTAGCCTTTGCCCTCGTTCGTATTGCCCCACACGACGCCGTTTGGAAACACGTCGAGGAACGTGGCGATCTCGCTCTTCACCGCGTCGGTGTTGCTCTCGTACAGCTGAACGAACAGCGTCATCACGCCGCCCGGATTGAGATGGCTCTTCGCCAACTCGAAGAACTCCTGCGTGTAGAGCATCGCCGCGCCCTTCACCCAGGGGTCGAGCGGGTCCGATGTTATCGCGTCGAATTTCTCGGTCGTCGTCTCGACGAAATGCCGCGCGTCGTCGATGCGGATGTGGACCTTCGGGTTGCGGACGACGTCGAAGTTGTGCTGGGAGAAATAGGTCGAGACGACGCGCGGCACCAGCGGCTCGATTTCGGCGATCGTCTCGTGCTCGACCGACGGATCGACCGAGACGGCGCCGGCCGTCACGCCGGCGCCACAGCCGATGACGAGCACCTTCTTCGCCTGCCGCGGCAGCAGCGTCGTCATGTGGCCGAGCATCCGCTGGAGCCGCATGTCCTGCGGCTCGCTCGAGGCCTGCACCTTGCCGGCGTTGTGATAGTTCCGGACGCCGTTCGACAGCTCCGATACGGCGACGGTCGCGTTCAGTCCTTCGCCGACATAAATGACGTCCGCCTGGCCCACCCGCGTCGCCGCGTATCGGCCGTACGCGACGAGCAGACCCGGCAGCTGGTGCACGCTTCGCGCGAGCAGACCCGCCGACACCATCGCGAGCGCCAGCACGACGGTCCCGGCGAGATTCCAGGAAGACGAAGAAGCAACCGCGGATGAGTACGCCGGCTCGAGCATCAACAGAGACGAGAGCGCGCACGTGATGATGATCACCTGCTGTGTGTGCGAGCTCCCGATCCACGGAATGAGGATGAAGCTCGCGATCAGCGAGCCGGCGATCGCGCCGACGGTATTCGCGGCGTAGACGCCGCCGGCGAGCCGCGCGGCATCCTGCTCGCTCGACGCGACCGCCGCGAGCGCCAGCGGAAAGCTCGCGCCCCACAGG
>Ga0066679_10000560_pt1 | contig 12970 bp, 12 predicted proteins | sample GraSoiAngelo_128_FD_62298 | JGI IMG/M metagenome (GOLD analysis project Ga0066679, IMG submission 62298) | Grasslands soil microbial communities from the Angelo Coastal Reserve, California, USA - 14_0927_12_20cm | ecosystem: Environmental > Terrestrial > Soil > Grasslands | place: USA... | reverse complement strand
GCGTGCTGGGCCGGCAGTACCTTGGCCCCGGCTGGGTGCTCGCCGCCATCGGCGCCGCGACCCTGGCGGTTCGTCACCTCGGCGCGTTCTTCTTCCTGGGCCTGATCGTGGTGGCGGACATCGTCTACTCCATGAACTTCAACGACGGCGACATCAACCGCTACTACGTGCCCGCGCTGGTCGCGACCGCGCCGATGATCGGCGTGGCGGTGGCGATGATCGGCGGCGCCATCGCGCGCACAGCCGCGCAGGCGTCGCGCCGCTTCGCTGGTACCGCGAGCCGCCGGCGGCTCGCTTCGACTGCCGCGGTGGCCACCCTCTCGCTGGCCATGGCGCTTCCGGTGGGGACCGTGGTGGTCAACTATCAGCCCGCTGACCAGAGCGACAACCGCGTGGCCGATCAGTGGGTGGAGAGCGTCTACCGCGCGCTCCCACAGAAAGCCGTGATCATCAGCTGGTGGAGTTACTCCACGCCGCTGTGGTACCACCGCTGGATCCTGGGCGAGCGGCCGGACGTGACGATCATCGACGAGCGCAACATCCTCGACGACGGCTATGGCACCATCGACGCTGCGATCAGCACGTTCCTGCGAAAGGCCGTGCCCGTGTACGTGGTCCCGCCGGACTGGGATCGTGACCGCCTCGTTGCGACGTTCTCCACAGAGTGGGTGCCGACCATTCCTCTCTTCAGCTCGCTGCTCCACATCAAGAGCCAGCCGCCCTCGTGACCGAGACGCCCGCCGCCGCCGCGCGTCCCCAGCTCACCTTCTTCTTCCCCGCCTACAACGAGGAGGAGAACGTCGAGCGCACCGTGCAGCTCGCTCTCGAGCAGATCGGTCCGATGGTGGACTCGCTCGAGGTGCTGATCGTCGACGACGGCTCCAGCGACCGCACCCCGCAGCTCGCGGACACGCTTGCCGCAGATGACTCGCGGGTGCGCGTCCACCACCAGCCGAACCGCGGCTACGGCGGCGCGTTGAAGGCCGGTTTCGCGAACGCCTCGGGTTCGCTGATCGCCTTCTCGGACGGCGACCTGCAGTTCGACCTGGAGGAGCTGCGGCTCCTGCTCGACCGCCTCAATGATCCGGCTCGGAAGCCGGTCGACGCAGTCATCGGCTGGCGTATCAAGCGCCGCGACCCCTTCCATCGGCTCGTCATCGCCAAGACCTACAACGCGATCGTGTCGGTGGCCTTTGGCCTGCGTGTACGAGACATCGACTGCGCCATGAAGGTCTTCCGCCGTGAGGTGTTCGACGGTCTGCGGCTCGACTCGGACGGGCCCTTCCTGTCGGCCGAGACACTGATCAAGCTCCGCGCTCGCAAGGTGCCGATGGCGCAGGTCGGCGTGCACCACTTCCCCCGCGCGGCGGGCACGAACACCGGGGCCAGCTTCGTCAAAATCCTGCATACCTTCCGCGACCTCGGAAAACTGCGCCTGGCGCTCTGGTTCGATCGTGAACGGACGCTCGGCCCGAGGCCTGCCAAGCGATCGGCCGCCACGTAGGGAAAGGCCGCGGCTGGCATAGCCGCTGCCTACATCGGCTAACGAAGGAGGCCCTCCATGCGTTTCGACCTGTCCGCCATCCTGCTGCTCGTGGGAGTCGTGCTCTTCCTGCTCGCAGGCTTCAGCATCAGCCTGGGTTCGCTGGCCCTGGTACCCCTAGGCCTCGCGGCCTTCGCTGCGTCCTTCCTCTTCAAGCGCGGCGGATTCAGCCTGCGCGGCTAGCTGCTCTGCTCCTCCGCGGGAGGGCCCATCTCGCCGGGCGGCAGGTCCACATCGAGTGAGTTGACGAAGTCGCGAAAGACGGCGAGCTTGGCGTCGCTCTCCTCGCTGTCGTCGGCCTGGTCGGGCTCCACGCCCGCCTCGTCGAGGACGCGCGCGTCGACGTAGATCGTCGAGCCGGTTCGCACTGCCACCGCGATCGCATCCGAGGTGCGGGAGTCGATCTCCGTCTCGCTGCCGTCACCGGTCTCGAGATAGAGACGCGCGTGGAACGTTCCATCGGTGACGTGGGTGACGACCACGCGGCTGACCGAGGCCGACAGCGACTCGAGGATGCTGACGAGCAGGTCGTGCGTGAGCGGGCGCTCGGCTGACAGCCCCTGGAGGCGCATGGCGATGGCGTTGGCCTCTGACGGACCGATCCAGATCGGCAGGTAGCGATCCCGCTCCGTCTCCTTGAGGATGACCACGTGCTGGCTCGAGAGCATGTGGACGCGCACGCTCTCCACGACCATTTCGATGAGGCGCACGCGGCCAAACGGCTGTGGCTCGCCCATGGCCCGATTCTAGGCGCTACTCGAGGACCACGCGGACGACCCGTCCGCCGGTCAGGAGGTAGGCGGCAGGAGGCCCGTCGGCCGCGGAAAGGACCTGCATCCCAACCACCGAGTCGAGGATGGTGGCGGTGGGTCCGGTGCGAGGCGCCATCCACTGCTTCACGAACGAACCGTCCGCGCGTTGGAAGGCGATGATCCGCGCGTTGGCCTGGTCCCAGACGTAGAAGAGCTCGCGGTCCCCGACGGTCGCCTCACGGAGCAGCCGGTAGTCGAGCTTGGGCCGAACCTCACGATCGGGTGGCGCGTCGAAGGAGAAGTCCGCCTGCGCCAGCGGGCGGCCGAAGTTCACGCGGGTTACCGCCCCCGCGTGCAGCAGCCACAGGTTGGCGTCAGCCTGCAGGTCCCTCGCCGAGGCCACCGAGAGGTCCGGTTTGCCGGTCAGGAAGCTTTCGGGAGCCGATGGATAGGTGATCGGGATCACCGCCGGCGGTGACCACTTCTTGACGCGCCCATCTCCCGGATCGACCAGGTACAGGTTGAAGATCTGCAGCGGCGGCCTGTTCTGCAGGGCGACCAGTAGCGCGGCCTTGGAGCTGACCTTGTCGATGCCAGACAGGACGAGGGGGCGCGGCAACCGCTGGCCGAGGTCGAAGCGCCACGCCTGCCGCTGACGGTCCACAACGACCACATCGGTCGCGGCCGTAGCGATCAGCCAGGGTTCACCGGTCGTTCGCCCTCCGACCTGCTGCCCAGCCCGATAGACCACGCTCGCCTGTTTCTTGGCCGGATCCACGCGGATCACCCGGCCGCGGCCCGTCTCCGCGATCCAGAGCGAGCCGTCGCTGGCGGCCACCATGCGCAGCGGCACGAGGTCCTCGAAGCTGCGGCGCAGGTCGACGATGGTGGCCACGTCGGTGATGCGCGTCACCTGGTAGAGCGCGTCGAGCCCTCGGTCGACGTTCGTCTGCAGCTGCGCGAGCTGTTCCGGGCTGATCCCGGCATTCGCCGCCTGCTGCAGGGCCTTGTAGGCGTCGTTCAGGTAGCCCTTCGCGCGGTCCGGCGACCGCGCCACCAGGTTCTGGCCATCGACCTTGGTCGCGACCTTCTCGATCAGGTCCTTGGCCTCGGCGATCGCCGCGCGCGCCACCGCAGCCCGGGGTATGGCCTCGGTCGGGCGCGCCGCCGGCAGGCTCGCCACCGTGGCCCCGACCGCGATCATCAGGGCCACCGCCCCGATGCCCAGCAGCCCGAGCCGATGGCGGCGCTCCTCCTCGCGGATCTCGGTGCGCGCGACCGTGCGCAGCTGCGGGCTCCTGCGCGGGACAAAGGCGAGGACCCAGCTCATCAGCCGCAGCCCCCCGCGCCCCAGCGCGGCCTGAACCGCGTCAATGGCGTTGCCCGAGCGATGCAGGAATCGCCCGATCGCGTCGGCCAGGGGAACCGGGCTCTGGTCGGGCAAGCCGGCCAGTGGCTCCGCGGGATGCACCGGTTCGAGGTGATGCGTCGTGGCGGTAGCCGGCAGCGCGGTGATCTCGATCGCTAGGACGCCGTCCGAGCCGCGGCCGCCACGGATCTGGAACAAGTGCTGGAGGTGCTCCACCGCCTGGGACGGCCGCAGCAGGGCAAGTGCCCGCTTCAGCTCGTCGACCCCCACCACCTGGGCCAGGTTGCGGCTGACCAGCGCGATGCGATCGTCGGGGGCGAGCTCGCCCTGCCAGCTGTACGGCTCGATCTCGAGCGCCTCCCCGAGCGTCGCGGCCACGCGGCGCTGTCGCACGCGGGGGTCCTCCTCGGCCGCCGTGGGTGGCGGCGGGAGCTCGTACATCCGCTCCTGGCGCACGATGACCCCGGAGGCGGGACCAAGCTTCGCGACGTGCGCCTCGCGTCCACGGATGGCCAGCGCGATCACGCTTACCCCGGCCCGGCGGGGGATCCCTAGCTTGCCGCGCTGGTGGTAGAGCCGCCGGTTGGCGTTGGCGAGTGCCTTACCGAGCGCACCCAGCGCGCCGGCAGACAGGTCGTAGTAGTAGTCGTGCTCCAGGGCTTCGAGCGCCTGCGCTGCGGCACGTCCCACACTGGCATCCCCGCCAGTCACCTGCGCGAGGAGGAAGAGGCTCCCCTTGGTACGCACCTCCGCACCGACGGTGGGCTCTCGGAACCGAAGCACGTCGCGCGTGTCGGCGGGTCGCTCCTCCGGCACCGGGAGTCCGATACGGGTTGCGAGGCGATTCGTCATGCCGGCAGCTCTGGAGTTGCGATGGATGAGGACAGAAGACGGCCCGGGCCGTTGCCGATTATAGGCACCTACCCTGGTCGGCCCGACCCACGACGATCGTCAGGGAGGTAATACGCAGACTGGCCCCCGGCCGGTCCTGCATCCGGAGGTTGACGGCCCATGCCAGGGCATCGGCTCGCAGACGGAGTTCTCCGGCCAGCATCGCGTCGCTGGCCTCGATGTGTGCCACGCCGTTGCTGAAGCGGGTCAGCCGGCTGTGCAGCGGGCCACGCGAGAGGCCTGCCTGCGCGGTCACTTCCTGCCAGGCGAGGCGCGCCTGCGCGAGCGCGATCTGCTCTGCCGCACCCGGACCCACGCAGGTCAGCAGCGCACGCTGCAAGGCCGAAGCCGCCTCTTCCACGTTGGAGGAGCGCGACCGGCGCTCTTCGCCGCCCATCGCTACGCCACCCGCGGTGCGAGCTGCAGGGTGCCCTCGTTCACCTGCCAGATGGGAACGCTGCGGCGCCGTCGCGATGGCAGGCTCGACAGGTCGGCCATCGTCACCAGTACCTGGCCGCGTGCTAGCAGGAGGTCGAGGGCGCGCCCGGAGCGCAGTGCGTCCAGCTCGCTGAAGACGTCGTCGAGGAGCACGACCGGCGACGGCCCGTCCACGCTGAGCAGATCCGTCTCCGCCAGCTTCATGGCCAGGATGATCGTACGCTGCTGGCCCCGCGAAGCGTGTGTCGACACCTCTCGCCCATCGAGCTCGACGACCAGGTCGTCGCGTTGCGGCCCAACCAGCGAGACGCCGTTCCACAGCTCCTTCTGGCGCACCCCAGCCAGCCGGAGCCGATAGGCGTCGGCCAGGGCTGTGGCGAGGGCGTGCTTGTCCTCGAGGGCGGCTGCGGCGCCGGTTGCGCGATCCGGCCACGCCTCCTTCAGCGAGTCCGCGTAGGCCAGCCGCACGCGTTCGCCGCGCTCCGATTCAGGTGCGACCGCGTCGTGCAGCGGCCCAATCAGCTGGGCCAGCTCGCCCACCACCGCGAGCCGTTCGGCCATCAGCCGGCCTCCGACCATCGCCAGCTGCTCGTCCCAGAATCCAAGCTCGTCCTCGCCTGCTTCCTCGTGCCGGATCGCGCGCAGCAGGGCATTGCGTTGCGCAAGGATGCGCGCAAGGTCCGCCAGGTCGCGAGCAGCGCCGCGGTCGCGCTGACCCACGATCGCGTCCAGGAAGCGGCGTCGCTCCGACGGTGAGCCGACGAGCAGGAGCATCTCCTCCGGGCGGAACAGGACGCTGCGGACGGTCTCGCCCAGACCGCCGACGCGTCGTGCCAGGCCGTTGACCGTCACCCGCTTGCGGACCTCCCGTGGCGCATCCGCGCCGGGGATGAGCGCCTCGATGCGCACCTCGGACCCGGCGTCATCGACGAGCTCGAGTCGAATCCGGGCGAAGGCAGCCCCGTGAAGGACCAGCTCGACATCCGACGCCGCCCGCGGTGACCGCCCGCTGATCGCCACCTGCATGGCTTCCAGGAGGTTCGTCTTGCCGGCACCATTCGGTCCCGCCACGATCGTCAGCCCCGGATCGAGCTCCAGCTCGGCGGCGAGATAGCTTCGAAAGCTCTCCAGCCCAAGGCGAGTGAGACGCATGTGGTCAGGGCCCGCCGCGCCGGCGTCGGGCCGGCGCGGACGACATCGGTCTAGCTGGCGGTGCGGACCGGCATGATGACGTGCACGTAGTCATCCTTGCCGACACCGCGGACCACGCCCGGAGCAAGCGGGCCGGAGAGCTCGAGTGCGGCCTCGTCCGAACCCAGGTTGGCTAGCACGTCGATCAAGTAGCGAGCGTTGAAGGCGATGGTCGTGGGGCTTCCCTCGACCGCGGCCTCGAGCGAATCGGCGTTATCGCCCACGTCCGCCGCGTGGGCGGTGATGGCGATGCCCGACCCTTCGGATCCATCGCCGCCCACCTCGACCTTAACGATGTTGGCGCTGTCCCGCGCGAAGATGCTCGCTCGGCGGGTTCCCGCCAGAAAGGCCTCTCGATCGACCACCGCGCGCGCCGTCCAGGCATCACGTTTGGGTACCACCGGCTCGTAGTTGGGGAACTGGCCTTCGATCAGCCGGCTGACGAGGTCAGTCCCCTCCACGTGGAAGAGCACCTGGCTGCGGTTAGGAGTGACGGTGACCTCGATCGGATCGTCGCTATCGGGCAGGATGCGGATCAGCTCGGCATAGGAGCGTGCCGGGACGACGATGGTCAGCTCGGCTCCGACCGGTCGCTCCACCGTCAGCGTGCGCACGGCGATGCGGTAGTTGTCGGCCGCGGCCAGCGTCACTGTCTCCCCGGCGAAGCGCGTCAGCACGCCGGTCAGGATTGGCCGGCTCTCATCGGAAGCCGCGGCAAAGACGACCTCGGTGAGGGCCTCGCGCAGGGCTCGGGAGGCGACCGCCGTTGTCGGCGCCTCACCGATGGCCGCAACCACCGGGAACTCGTCGGCCTCGATGCCCTTGATCGAGGCGCGGCTGCCGCCGCACGTCAGCTTGAGGGTCCGATCCTTGACCGAGAGCTCAAGGTCGATGCGTTGGTTGGGTAACGACGCGACCAGGTCGGTGATGAGCTTGGCAGGGACCGTGATCTCGCCCTCACCCTCAACCTTGCCGGGCACCCACGAGCTGATGCCGATCTCGAGATTCGTGGCGGTCAGCTTGAGGCCGGCATCCTGCGTCTTCAGCAAAACATTGGCGAGAACCGGCAGCGTGGCTCGGCTGCTCACGGCCCGGCTCACGGTCTGGAGCCCGCGCGCGAGGTTCTCCTGCATCACCGAGACGTTCATGACGACCTCACCCTCACGAGTCCGCAACATGGCGGGCGGAGACCCCTTAACTACGAAGCAGAAGGAATGGAAGAAGAATACCCGTCGTGGTCCCTAGTAGGCGTGTGGACGATGTGGAAACCATCGCTTCCTACGCTCGATTTCGGTTGGAGAGGGTGTCGACGAGCAGGGGATGCAATGTGGCCAATCCTGCCTGACGCTGAGGACGCACGGGGGATGAGGCGGATGAACCCGCTGCCGCAGGCGGTCCTGCTTCTCCACAACCAGCCACAGATATCCACCGGAATCGGCGGGTTATCCACGCTGGCCTTCCCGTTTCGCCTCACTCGGAGTAGATCATCTCCCGCACCGCGTTGACCTCCCGGCGCATCTCGTCGTTCTCGCTGAGCTCCCGGGCGATCTTGTCGCAGGCGTGCAGGACCGTGGAGTGGTCGCGGCCACCAAGCTCCGCACCGATGCGGAGAAGCGAGATGTCGGTCTCCTCGCGGATCAGGTACATAGCGATCTGTCGCGGCACCACGATTGCGCGGTCGCGTTTTGAGGAGCGCAGCTGGTCGAGGTTCACCCCGTAGTAGTCCGCCACCGCGCGGACGATGCGCTGCGGCGTGATCGACCGTTTCTTGGGGTTGTACATAACGTTGCTGAGGACGGCGGATGCCAATTCGATGTTGATGGGCATGCCGCTCATGGAGGCGTAGGCGATGACTCGATTGAGGGCGCCCTCCAGCTCGCGGACGTTGCTGACGACCTTGCGCGCGATGAACTCGATGACGTCCGATGGGATCAGACCGATCTGGTCCTCCGCCTTGGAGCGAAGGATCGCGATGCGCGTCTCCAGGTCCGGGGGCGTGAGGTCGGCGATCAGGCCCCACTCGAACCGCGAGCGGAGCCGCTCTTCCAGGGTCGTGATGGCCTTGGGCGGTCGATCGGAGCTCAGGACGATCTGCTTGCCTGCCTCGTGGATGGCATTGAAGGTATGGAAGAACTCCTCCTGGGTCCGCTCGCGCTCGGCAATGAACTGGATGTCGTCGATGAGGAGCACGTCGATGCGGCGATATCGGTTCCGGAAGTCCTCCATCTTCTGCTCGCGGATCGAGTTGATGAAGTCGTTCGTGAACTTCTCGCTCGTGGCGTAGAGGATCCGCTTGCGGGGGAACTTGGCTGCGACAGCGTTGCCGATGGCGTGCATCAGGTGGGTCTTGCCCAGGCCCACCCCGCCGTACAGGAAGAGCGGGTTGTAGGCGTGGCCGGGGCGCTCCGCCACCGAGAGGGCAGCGGCATGTGCCAGGCGGTTAGCGGACCCGACGATGAAGTTGCTGAATGCGTAGCGGCTGTTGAGGTTGACCGAGTTGCCACCGGCCGATACGGGTGGCAGCGGCAGCTCACCATCGCCGTTCTGGGTGGGGAGCGGGCCGGGCGCATCGGCCACGACGAACTCGATCTGCACCGAGCCGCCGACGACGCGCGTCAGCGTCTGGGAGATGAGTGGTCGATATCGGTTGTCGAGCCAGTCACGGGCGAAGCCATTGGGAGCTGCGATGCGGAAGCGGTTCTCATCGATCTCGACGAGGGCGGTGTCCTTGAGCCAGGTCTCGAAATTGGCGGGCGAGAGACTCACCTGGAGCTCACCGAGGACGGCGCGCCATACCTGCTTCGCATCCATCAATGAACCAATCTCCAGTGCGCCTGCGCCACGGATAGAGGGGTCCGAAATCGTACTCCTCCCGGGCGCGCGGGGAGCCGTCGAAACGGCAGCCGGCCCTGGGGGTTCGCGGTAGTGTAACAGTCGCCTTTCGGGCCAGACAATGGGCATCCGATGACCTGGTGCGGGCGAGGTTTGACGGCCTCCGCGAGGCGCCGGTAGAATCCGCCGCAGCGAAACCGGGCCACGAGCCGATCGCGTGAGGCTGGCATCCGCCAGCCGTTTCGTGTGTTTGAGGCCCGGCAATTGGAATCGCTGACCGCAGTGGAATCGAGCACGGCCTGATGGCAAAGCAGACGTACCAGCCCAAGAAGCGCGCCCGGAAGCGCGAACACGGCTTCCTGGCTCGCATGGCTTCGCGGGGTGGTCGCCGCGTGCTCGCCCGCAGACGAGCAAAGGGGCGCAGCAAGCTGTCCGCCTGAACCGGCCAAGGACGTGCCGCTCTACCCGACCCTTCGGCGCAAGGGGGACTTCGACGCACTGGCTCGCGGCGGGACGACACGATCCTCGCCACTCCTGGTCCTTCGATCGTTACGGACCGACGGCGCTACAACCCGGATCGGGCTCAGCACACCCCGGTCGCTCGGAGGAGCGGTCCAGCGGAATCGGGTACGACGCCGGCTGCGCGCGCTGATGCGCGAGCGGTACGGCGCACTAGGAACAGGCTGGGACCTGCTGGTGATCGCGCGGCCGGCAGCCGCACAGGCGGCCTACGCGGACCTGCGAGAGGCGCTCACCAACGTGCTCCGGCGAACGGAGATCGGACCTTGAGGCTGATCGGGCTCGGGATGATCACGGCGTACCAGCGGCTCACCGCCTGGATGCCGCCCAGCTGCCGCTACGAGCCGTCCTGCTCGCGATACACGTACCAGGCCATCGAACGCTACGGCCTGCTGCGCGGCTCGTGGATGGGAGCTCGGCGCATCGCTCGCTGTCATCCGCTCCATCCCGGCGGCTACGACCCGGTGCCCTGAAGATGAGCGCCCATTGATACCGATCATCGCCGCCGGCTTCTTCGGGATCGAGCACTTCTCGCCACCGTGGGACGTCATCTACCTGCCCCTCTTCAACCTGCTGGTGCTGGCCTACCGCATCATCTTCAGCGACTTCGCGTTGGCGATCATCGTGTTCACGGTGGCCATCCGCACCGTCCTCGCGCCGCTCTTCGCGGCGCAGATCCGGCAGCAGAAGGAAATGCAGCGGATGCAGCCCCTCATCCGCGAGGTGCAGCGCAAGCACAAGGGGAACGCCCAGAAGATCCAGCAGGAGCAGATGGCGCTCTACCGCGAGCACGGCGTGAATCCGCTGGGCGGATGCCTGCCGCTTCTGGTCCAAATGCCGATCCTGATCATCCTGTACCAGGTCCTCATTAGGGCCTCCAACGTGGTGACCCTGACCACCGATCAGGTCAAGGAGCAAGCATTCACGCAGCTCAAGACGGCACTCCCTGGCATCACCCAGCTGGGGGCATCGGGCAGCAATGTGACCTTCTCGACCACGGTGAGCGGGCCCTGCAACCTGCCACAGTTCGACTCGGGGCCGTTCACCCACTTCCTGCCGCTCAACTGCCAGCTCCTGGATCCCCTGCAACTCACGGCGGGGATCAAGACGACGTCGGCGTGGCTGATGAACCCATTCACCGGCGTGCACCTCAATCTGGCGCAGCCGGACCACGTCTTTGCGCTGGTGATCGGGGGCTTTGGCCTCTCGTTCCTCGCGGTCATCGCCGGGATCCTGCAGTTCGTGCAGGTCAAGATGACGGCGCCGCCATCGAATCCCGACGACGCCACTTCGAGCGCGACGAGCACGATGACGTACATCTTCCCGCTGCTGACGATCTTCTGGGGAGGCATCTTCGCCAGTGGCCTGATCCTGTACTGGGTGGTCTACACCGGCTATCTCGTCGTCCACCAATTCCTGATCATGGGCTGGGGCAACCTATTCCCCATCTTTGGCTGGACGCCCGGGTGGGCCAAGCCATCTGCAGGCGCCTCTGCCGGAGCGCGGAGCGCCAATCCCGGTCCGAGGCCGCCCTCATCGGATCGGACTCCGACAGTCGATCCACCAAACAACCGCAATGGAAGTCAACCCGCCCAGGGGCAGCGCCCTGCAGGACCGCAGCGTGCGAACAGCACGCAGCGCCCCGTTGAACGGCGCCCAGGCGGCAAGAAGAAGCGAGGCCGAAGGCGATGACATTCAGAGAGTTCACCGGCAAGAACGTCGAAGAGGCGATCCGCTCCGCGATGAAGGAGTTCGAGTCCGACCTTTCGGAGCTGGACATCGAGATCCTCTCGCAAGGGAGCCGCGGCATCCTGGGCGTGGGAGGCGAGGAGGCACGCATCCTGGCGGCGCCGCGATCGGCCGTAGCCGCCGCGCCCAGCGTTAGAGAGTCATCGCGGCCTGAGGATGCGGCGATGACGCCCAGCGATCCGTCGCCCGAAGCGCCTGCCGCGATCGCGGAGCTCAGCGATGAGGACGCCGCTGCGGACCAGGCGATCGAGCTCGCGCGTGCCGAGGAGAACCGGCGCCGGCGCGGTGGTCGTGGCCGAGGCACTCGCGGCCGGACCGACGACCTCGGCGCCGAGGCTGCTCCTCGTGCCGAGGAGCCGGCGGTCGTGGACGCCGGCCCCGTCGAGCGGACAGGATTCCGGGAGCGGCCGACTCGTGGAGGACGTCCCCCGCGCGAGGACCGGTCATCTCGCCCGGATCGTGGCGATAGAACCGACCGAGGCGATCGACCCGTTCGCGAGCCCGTCCCCTTCGTACCTGCCAAGCCGTTGGAGGAGCTCTCGGAGAAGGAGCGAGCCGTCGTCGACGAAGCAAAGGTCGTGCTCGAGGAGTTCCTCCGTCTGATGGACCTGGGCGGGACCGTCGAGATCGCGATGGGCACTGAGACCGCTAAGCTCAACGTGAAGGGCGATGACCTGGGCGTGCTGATCGGCCGCCGTGGGGAAAAGCTCGCGAGCCTCCAGCACCTGGTGAACCTGATCATCGCCCGCCGCGAGGGGCAGACCTTCCGCATCGCGATCGACGTCGAGAACTACCGGGGACGCCGGGAGGATCAGCTGCGGGACGTCGCCCGCAGGGCCGCCGAACGGGTCTTGCAGACCGGCAAGATCATCCAGCTTGAGGCGATGCCCGCCGTCGAACGCCGGATCGTGCATATGGCGCTCGTCGAGAATCCGCGGGTGCGAACGCAGAGCGTCGGGGTCGAGCCGAACCGGCGGATCGTGGTCCTGCCCGCCGACAAGGTCGGGGGTTAGCCCGCCAGCTGTCTTCAACGCCCAACCGCACGAACTCGGTGCCGGCCGTGCCCGTGGTCGCCATCGGCCGAATCGGCCCGCGCGGCCCATGGGTGGGATTCGCCAGGGATGCTGCCGGATTCCACCTCGCCGTCGCCCATTCCGGCGAGCCGACCGCCATCTCGCCTGCAGGCGGGGCGAACCGGATCGCCGAGCTGCTGGCGGCCGCGATCGTTTACTTCGAGGAGGCCCTCGATCCGCCGCCGCCCGAGTTGGAGGCGACACAGGCGGACCTGGCCGAGCTCCTTGCCTGGATGGCGGCGGAGACCGACACGGGCCGTAAACAGCTGGTGCGTGAGGCACTGGATGCGATCGACGACGGCTTGGCGGGTGACGCCGTCGTGGCCCGGCTCAGTGAAGCAAGGCGCGGGCTAGCCGGAAAAGCAGTCGAGCAGGCCGATGCGATCGACCTGCTCGCGCAACGCGTGAACCATCTGAGGGGAAGGAGCGCCGCCGGCGAGGCGGCGCCATCGGTCTAGCTGCTGGGGGTTCCTGGAGGTGGTGGCGGCGGCGGTGCGCTACCGCCCGATCCACCGGTGCCACCGCTTCCGATCTGGAACTTCCCGCCCTCTGCCTGGAACTCCTGCCATCCGGCCCAGCCCATGAGCAGGCCGCCGACGATGCCGACGAGGAT
>Ga0066679_10000559_pt1 | contig 12972 bp, 11 predicted proteins | sample GraSoiAngelo_128_FD_62298 | JGI IMG/M metagenome (GOLD analysis project Ga0066679, IMG submission 62298) | Grasslands soil microbial communities from the Angelo Coastal Reserve, California, USA - 14_0927_12_20cm | ecosystem: Environmental > Terrestrial > Soil > Grasslands | place: USA... | reverse complement strand
CTACAGGATGTTGACCCGGGAACGTTTCTTAATCTCGCGGCTAATGACATTCTTTTCATTGACTCAACTCATGTCAGTAAAGCGGGCAGTGATGTCAACTATCTGGTCTTTGAGGTTTTGCCGAAACTCCAGTCGGGTGTGTACATTCATTTCCACGATATTTTTTATCCTTTTGAATATCCCAAGCAGTGGATTTGCGATTTAGGTATCTCATGGAATGAGGCATATTTATTGCGAGCCTTCCTGCAATACAATCCGTCATTTCGCATAGCTCTGTTTATTAACTATCTCGAACGCTTTCATTCAGATCGATTGAGGGAGCTCATGCCGCAATCACTTGGTGGCGCGGGTGGCAGTCTTTGGCTGCGAATAGTCTGATCCGAGTGGTTGCCCGGTCTAACGAATGTCTCTATCCAATGAAGAGTTAAGACGGCGTTTGGCGGTGCAGGAATGGACCGCGCACAACATCCAGCTCAATTCGGACACCTCGACGATGCCCGGCAAGCCGGATTTCATGGAGACCGATCTGCGCCTCAAGGCCATCCTGCGGGCGCTTTCCTTTTTCTATCGCGAGCAACTTTCAGGTTTGCGAGTTGCCGATCTTGGCTGCCTCGAAGGCGGATTTACGCTGGCGATGGCGCGAGAGGGCATGGAGGTCATTGGCCTCGAAGCCCGGCAAATGAATCTGGATAAATGCCTGCTGCTGAAAGAGCACTTTGACTTGCCGCAAATGGAATTTCGATTGGACGATGTTAAGAATTTCAGTCGTGAAAAATATCGCACGTTTGATGTCGTGCTCGCGCTGGGAATCTTCTACCACTTGAATGACCCGGTCGCCTGGTTGCAACAGGTAGCTGCGGCGACGCGCGGCATGCTGATCATCGAATCACACTATGCTCCGGCTGACGACCAGGCGCTTAAGCTTCTCGATTCCAGGCTCAAGCTCGGATCGCTGGTCCGCGAAACCATTGATGGTTTCGAATATGAAGGCCGGTGGTTTTTCGAGTTCGAACCGCACGCCGACCCCGAAGTGATGCCCTGGGCGTCATACTCGAACAACAGGTCTTTCTGGTTGACGAAAGAATCGCTTTTGCGCGCGGCGTTGAGAGCCGGTTTCGATCTTGTCTTTGAGCAGCACGACTACTCGGCCGATCAATATCAATTCCACATGTTTACACGATCACGAGGGCTTTTTCTCGCAATCAAACAAAACGCTGCGGCGCACAATCCTCTTCAAGGCTAATGGCCTTCACCACCCCGACCTACATCCTTTTTTTAGCAATCGTTTTCGCGGTTTACTGGACTCTTCGAAGACTCGGACCGCAAAACGTCTTACTCCTAATTAGCAGTTACTTATTTTACCTGACATGGGATCGCCGCTTCGGCGTCCTGCTGCTAGTCTCAGGAACAATAGATTACCTGCTGGCTATTCTGCTGGGAAAAGCGCAGAAGATTCGTCTTCGCCATAGCCTGCTGGGACTGAGCATTCTCACCAATATCGGCACACTTGTATTTTTCAAGTACTTCAATTTCTTTTCCGAGAATTTCCAACTTCTCGCCAAATCTATCGGATGGCGCACAGATCCCACCCTCGTCAAAGTGCTATTGCCCGTCGGTCTCAGTTTCTACACCTTCAAATCGTTGAGTTACGTGATTGACGTTTACCGCGGTCGGCTTGATCCGACGCGTAATCTGGTCGCCTATCTGACGTATGTCTCGTTCTTTCCGCAGATTCTCGCGGGACCTATCGATCGGGCCGGCAATCTTCTGCGCCAGTTGCTTGCCGAGCGCCGCTTCAGTTATCCGCTCGCTGCGGACGGATGCCGGCAGATCCTTTGGGGTCTTTTTAAGAAGATGGTGTTGGCCGACAACCTCGCGCCGATTGTGAATCTTGTTTACGGTGAAGCTGCGAATAGGCCGGGCACAGCGCTGCTTTTCGCGACAGTTTGTTTTGCATTTCAAATCTACTGCGACTTTTCGGCCTATTCGGACATTGCCATCGGCGCCGGTAAATTGCTGGGCATCCGCTCCGGGCCAAACTTTGCTTATCCCTATTTCGCCCAATCACCGGCTGAGTTCTGGCGGCGTTGGCATATTTCACTGACGAGCTGGTTTAGAGACTACGTTTATTTTCGCCTGGGCGGCATCAGGGGTTCAGCTGTACGCAAGATACTCAACGTGATGATAACTTTCATGTTGAGCGGATTGTGGCATGGCGCGTCGTGGAACTTTTTGATTTGGGCTGGACTGAACGGAACAGCCGTACTGCCCGCCGTGTTTCTGAAAACCGGCGCCCGACCCGCCGCGATCAGCAAGTTCGGGTCTTTCCTCAAATCGACAATCAGGACGTCGCTGACATTCGGTTTCATCTGTTTGACGTGGATCTTTTTCCGTGCTGAAACTGTGGGAAAAGCTTTTTTGATTCTGAAGAAAATTTTCAGCGATATTTTTTCGGCGACCGCGTACCGTTCACTGCGGGCTCTACTTCATCCATATCCAGCTTATCCTCTTGCGGGAAAAACGTTTGCGATTTTTATGCTCGGCTTTGTTGGGATTGAGTGGCTACAGCGGCGCCGCGAACATCCTCTGGTCATGGACGGACGGCCTACTATTGTCAGATGGTTCGTGTATCAGGGTGTGATTTTCATCGTGATCTATTTCGGCACATACTCGATCAGCCAGTTTTACTATTATCAGTTCTGAAAACTTATGTGGATGTTTCTTCGCAAGCTGTCGCTGTTTCTGATGACGCATCTAGCCATCTGGGCCATCATTCTGTCCGTCTATGTGAAGCAAAAACCTTTCAGTCTCGAGCTGGGCGCGGCGAATAAGGACAAGCAGCGGCTGCTGGAACAGGCGGCCTCACCGCGTCTGATTCTAATCGGCGGGTCGAACTTGTTGTTCGGCATAAATTCTCCGGAACTGGAAAAGCGCACCGGCTATCATCCGATCAATATGGGCGTGAATGTTGGCGACGGGTTGGCTTTCATGCTTAATAACGTCGCGCCCTGGGTGCGGCGCGGCGATGTAATTGTCATCTCGCCTGAATACGAACATTTCGGATCGTTTTATTACGGCAAGGGCGAATTCTTGTACGCCGAACTGGAGCAAAGGCCCGCGGCCATTCGATCGTTTGCCTCCGGCAACATGGTCGAAGTTCTAAATAAAGGTTTCATCATTGCCGGCAATGTGTTTCGCTACACAGTCGATGGCAAGAACAAAATTCTCAAAGCCTATTTAGAAGACAACGGCGCGGTTTATCGCCGCGCTGCCGTTAATGATTACGGTGATATTGTAGGACACTACAACAGGCCCGAGAGACTGGAAATCAAAGACCTGCCGATAGCAGGTACCGATGCGACCCCGGAAACGATGGTCCGCGCAATAAACGGCCTGAATCAATTCAGCCTCGCATGCGAGCGGCGAGGCGCCCGCGTGTACTTTTCTTTTCCGCCCATTCCGCGCGAATTATTAGGGAGACGAACGGCGGACACTCAAAGTATCGCCGAAAACTTACAACGGCTATTGCGTTTTCCCATCCTGGACACACCAGTGGAAATGAGTTTTCCGTTGGAGAATTTCTATGATGGTTACTATCATCTGACCTTCGAAGGCGGATTGCGGCGCACGGACAAGTTGATTGAAAGCCTTAAAAGCAAGGGCGCATTGCAACCATAATATTCAATGACCATACCCGCAGCCGCGCTCGATTTTTTGACTGAACGCGCAAAGACTGTCGGCGTCGCGTCGCCTGTAAGAGATGACGACCTCTTCAAAAGCGGCGTACTCGATAGCTTTCAATTGGTCGATTTAATCGTTTTGCTCGAGGCGAACGGCGGTATCAAGATTCCAGATCCCGATATCGATGCTGAAAATTTCCACAGCATCGCCGCAATTGAGCAATACCTCAGCTCGCGAAAGGATTAGACGGTGGAGGCGTGTGTGGCAGGGTCGGGCATCTATCTGCCCGAACGAATAGTTTCCAATGAAGAAATCGCCGAGGCGTTGGGTCTCGATCCCGACTATATTTTTAAGTCGGCCGGGATTCGCCGCCGTCGCTGGGCTTCTTCAACGGAAACAACCAGCTCGTTAGCCGTAGCTGCTCTCGGACGCGCTTTGAAAGATGCTCGGCTGGCGCCAGCAGACGTGGATTACCTTTTATTTGGCACGATGACGCCCGATCGTTTCATTCCGGGAACCGCCGCAGCCGTGCAAAGAAAAAATGGTTTGCGCGACATTCCATGCCTGGATATTCGCGCCACGTGTTGCAACGCCCTTTACGGTTTGCAAATAGCTCGAGCGCTGATCGCCACGAAAGTCGCTCGTAACGTGGCGATTTGTTTGGCTGAAATCCAGTCGCCGTGGCTTGAAATGTCGCCGGAATCTGGAAAAATTTCAATGCTCTTTGGGGATGGAGCATCTGCCTTGATCGTGTCGGCTGCGCGTGGCGAGGCCTCTCTGGAAATCTTGGACATACTACTGGCAACGGACGGCAACTACATGGATGATTTGGGAATTCGTAGTCCAGGAACGGAATTCGGTCGGCCCGGTAAAGCCGCGGATTCGTTGCCACGAATGGTTGGTCAATCGGTAATTTTGCAAGCGTCACGCAAAGTCGTCACCGCCTGCGAAGCTATTTTGCAGCGCAATCATATTGCCGTTGAGGAAGTCCGTTGGGTCGTTCCACACGAAGGCAATTCGAATCTGCTGGCTCGAGTGATGCGCAATCTTAGTGTTTCGGCTGAGAAGACCACGGCAATCTCCGTCATGGAAGACTTGGGCAATACTTCTTCAGCCTCGATGGGAATAGCCATCGACAAATTACGTCGCGCTCACGAGACGAAGTCGGGGGATTATGTTTTGCTTCCAGCATTCGGCGCGGGATTCACCTGGGGCGCAGGCCTTTGCCGCGTTTCATAGATTCAAGGAATCAAGCTAAACCCAAGACCAGGCTGATGCTCAAAGTCCTTTCAATATTCGGAACGCGACCGGAGGCCATCAAGATGGCGCCGGTGATTCAGGCGATGCAGCGAAGGTCTAACTCATTTGATGTAAAGGTCTGTGTGACTGCACAGCATCGAGGTATGTTGGACTCACCGCTGGAGCTGTTTGCGATCAAGCCCGATTACGATCTCGATATCATGGCTGACGATCAGTCGCCGTCGCGGGTCTTTGCAGCGGTGCTCGAGAAGCTGGAGCCGATACTAAAGAACGAACAACCTGGTTGGCTGCTAATTCAAGGTGATACGACTACTGCTGCCGCTGCGGCTCTGGCGGGATTTCATGCCGGCTTGCGGGTCGCGCACATCGAGGCCGGTTTGCGCACTGATAACAAATGGCAACCGTTTCCCGAAGAGATCAACCGCCGGATTGTGAGTTTGCTGGCGGACCTTCATTTTGCGCCCACGGAGAACGCCCGGCAGAACCTGATCGATGAAGGCATCGCCGGCGATCGAATTCATGTAACCGGAAACCCCGGTATCGACGCGCTCAAGTTGATGTTGCAGCGTCCAGTTCCGCCTGAGGTTAGCTCGCTTCTGGATGGCGTGCCGGTAATTCTGGTGACCGCGCATCGGCGCGAAAACTTCGGCCAACCTTTAGCGAACATTTGCCGTGCGTTGCTCGAGACAGTTCGTCGCTATCGCGGCCACATAAAAATAGTCTATCCGGTACATCGCAATCCTCAGGTCGATCGCCCCGTCCGACAATTACTCGGCGGGGCTGAAGGGATCGTTCTACTCGATCCGATGGATTATTTGTCGCTGATTCATTTGGCTCACAAGTCATTTGCGATCGTCACTGATTCCGGAGGCTTGCAGGAAGAAGCGGCCAGCCTGGGTAAGCCAGTGCTGGTGCTGCGAAATGTAACCGAAAGACCTGAGGTCGTGACTGCCGGAGTGGCGCGCGTCGTAGGTGTCGAAACTGAAGCAATCGTGGCAGAGATTTCCAGATTGCAGGAAGACAACGAAGCCTATCGATCAATGAGTAATGCAACGGATGTTTACGGCGACGGTAAGGCCAGCGAAAGAATTCTGGACGCCCTGATCGATTTCAAGTAGCTAATGCGAAATGCTTTTTAGGTAGTTGCTGATGACCGCCTCAGGTGCGCCATCGTCATAAAGCTGGCCGGAATGAATGTGAATTGCACGATCGCACACCTGCTTGACGGAAGTCAGATTATGACTGACGAATAGGACGGTCGTGCCGTCACGACTGGCGTCCTTAATCTTCTGCAAGCATTTCTTCTGAAAGCTTGCGTCGGCAATTGTCAGCACTTCATCAAGCAGCAGAATGTCCGGTTCGAGATGGGCCGCGATTGCAAACCCGAGACGTAAATACATTCCGCTGGAATATCGTTTCGCGGGCGTGTCCAGAAAACCTTCGACCTGAGCAAACGCGACAATTTCGTCGAACTTGCGCGTGATTTCCTGCTTGTTCATTCCGAGAATCGCGCCGTTCAAGTAAATATTTTCGCGGCCAGTCAGGTCGGGATGAAAACCAGTGCCGACTCCGAGCAAACTTCCGGTCCGACCATAAAGATCCGCGAGACCTCTCGTTGGTCGAGTGATGCGCGCGAGAATTCTCAACAGCGTCGATTTTCCGGCGCCGTTGCGTCCGATGATTCCGACTACTTCGCCGGGCTGCACTTCGAAGCTAACGTCATCCAACGCCCAGACGATCGGGTCACTGCGATTCCGACCACGAATAAGTTGCGCCGCCGACTTTAGCGAGTCTTTAAGTGCTTCGCGCAGAGTCGGCGCCACCGTCTCGCGTCGACCCAGATGATATTTTTTCCCCAGGCTGTCCGCTTTGATGATTGGCTTCATGTGAAAAGAGTTGCGGTGCGGTGAACCTTCGTCTACACATCGTCCGCGAAGCTGCTCTCCATTCTGCGAAACAGATGAATTGAAAAAACGAGCATGGGAAAAGTTACGAGAGCAGAGATCGCGATATGGGCCCAGAAAAAAGGCAGATTGAATAGAGAAGCGCGCGCGCCATCAATTATTCCGGCTAGCGGATTGAGAAAATAAACCACTCGCAATCGTTCTGGTATGAGACTGGAGGAATAAACGACCGGCGACAGAAACATCCAAACTTGAAGCAGGATCGGCAACATGGTGCCGACATCGCGATAGCGAACGTTAAGCGCCGCGCAGATCAAACCAACGGCGAGAGTGAGCGCGGCGATTTCTGCAACGAATACCGGAAACATCAAAACGTTCCAGGTAATTGGAACCTGGAAATAGATCATCAATCCGATCAGCACGAGCGTCGCGATCAAGAGATCGACTAATCTCACCCCGACGGCTGCGGCCGGAATCAGCAGTCGCGAAAAATAGACGCGCGTGATGATCTGCGCATTGGTGACCAGGCTGTAGCTGCTGCTGAGCACCGCGTTCGATACAAAGGTCCAAAGCAGCAACGCGGTGTAGGCAAAAATCGGGTACGGTACACCGTCCGATGGAACTCGAATCAGTTTGCCGAGGAAGACTGCGAAAACAATCGTGATCAAAATCGGCTGCACAATAACCCAGGCTGCACCTATAATCGTTTGCTTGTAACGGACTTTAAGATCGCGCCACATCAGGAAATAGAGCACTTCGCGTTGAGTCCACAGTTCAGCAAAATCAAGGCTTTCCCAAAAGCGACTGGGTCGAATACGCGTGACCGGTTCTGCCGGCAATTGGTTAGAGCGGGAACGCGGCAGCGCGGTCGAGATTACCGCATTTGCATCATTCAGCGAGGTGCTCATCGGTTGTGTCCAGGGGCAAGTTTTCTGCTGACTTCAATTAATCAACGGAGTCTATAGAGAACGGATCGAACTCGTCAAGACACCGTAATTCCGGCTTAATCAGTTGCAGATTACCTATTTCACACATCAGTATTTTCCGCGCAGCGTCGGCGGCACAGAAGTTTACACGCACGGCCTGGCTGTTCGCGCGCAACGCGCGGGGCATTCAGTGCGCGTGATATCGCATGTCGAATCACCATCGCTCGATCGGAATGACTTCAAGGCAACAACCACAGAGCATGAAGGCGTCCCGGTCACTGAGATTCATTACAACTTGAGCCGCGCCGGACATCCTGCTCGCGCCGAGTACGACAATCCACACATCGTTGAGCTGTTGAAACCCGAGCTTGAAAGGCTCAAGCCGGACATCGTTCATGCAGTTCACGCGATGAAGCTCTCAGGCGCGGCGTTGAATTTATGTTACGAGATGCAGTTGCCTGTGGTGCTGACGCTCGCCGATTACTGGTTCATTTGCGCGCGCCATACTTTGATTCGATGGAACGAAGAACTTTGCGATGGACCGCGGCACGATCTGGATTGCCTGCGTTGCGTGCACGAGCTGCATGGCTTTGCAGGCGAGGTGATGCAGAAGCTGCCGGCTCCGTTTTTGCGTGCGGCGTCCAGGATCGCGTCAACCGTGCTCGGCAAAAATCAACCGCGTTCGGTGCGCGACCTTCAGGCGATCCGCGAACGGGAAAGTTATCTGCGAGATACGGTTCAGCGCGCCGATCGGGTGATCGCGCTTTCTGATTTTCAAAAAGAAATCTTCGTGCGCAATGGCTATCCGGCAGAAAAAATCCATGTGTTGCACCATGGACTTGAGACTGCGGGTCTGAAGCCCGCAAAATCACATGCGAGTGAACCGATCGAAATCGTCTTCATCGGAAGTTTGGTCTATCACAAAGGTGCGCATGTTGTGATTGAAGCCCTGGCGCGTCGAGCTGATTTGAAGATGCGTTTGCGTCTTTACGGCGACATTCGCGGAACGAATCCTTATCTTGATTCGCTGAAGCGGCTTGCCGCCACGGACAATCGCGTCGAGTTCATGGGAACTTTCCCGCCAGGTGAATTAGGTCGAGTGTTTGAATCGGCTGACGCGCTGGCGATGCCCGTGCTTTGGTACGAAAACGAGCCGTTAGTGGTGAAGGCGGCGCGATACATCGGGCTTCCGATCCTTGCGAGTAACATCGGCACGCTCGCGCAGTCGATCAATAACGGAATCAACGGCGTGCTGCTTCCGCCGGGCGACATTGACGCTTGGGCCAACGCATTTGCGTCATTTCGCCTGCACAGTCTTACGCAAGATCTATCAATCAAAAGCATGGACGATAACGTGAGCCAACTAATCGCGCTTTATCAGGAGATTCATTCGCAACGATGCTCCAAACAGAGTATCTAGTTGACTCGCTCGCTGCTGTTTCGATCGACGCGCCGTCCGCGGATTACGTCGATTTGCAGAAGATAATTCTCGCGCGCGAAGTTGAAACGGCAATCTTCCAACATCCGCCGTCGTCGATTGCTTTTCCGCCGGTGAAGGTCGGCACTAACGCGAAACTAGTCTTTGCGATCGGAATCAAAGAAGTCGCGTGGCCGCAGCTCAAGAGTCCGGTTAGATTCATAGTTAGCATCGAAAGTGACGGCCGCCGTAGAGTTGCATTCAGAGCAACGTTAAACCCGCGCAAGCTTGAATCCGATCGAGCTTGGGTGAGACACAAACTCGATCTTTCAAAGTTTGCGGGTCAATCGATCAAGCTTGTCTTCACGACGAAAGTCGGATGGCGACGTTCGACTGAGTACGCTTGGGCCGGCTGGGCCAATCCGCGGATCATTCACAAAGTCGCGGTCGTCTCAAAGCCGCGCAGGCACGATCGTCAGCCGCACATTTTTCTGTTGACTGCGGACGCGCTGCCGGCGCGTTATCTTGGTTGCTACGGACATCCGGAAATACAAACGCCCGGCCTCGATCAACTAGCCGCGGAAGGCGTGCTCTTCGAACAGGCCTGGTCGCAATCGTGCATGACGCTGGGTTCGTACGTTTCGATCCTGACGGGTCTGCATTCACACGAGCACGGCGTCAGCCGGGAATGGCAAGCTTTTCCGGTAGCTAAGACGAATCTGGCAACTGCTTTGAAGCAGCGCGGTTATCACACAACGTTCGCAGTTAGCTCGCGCGAACTCTCAGGGCGAGAAAACTATCTCGATCGAATCTTTGACGAAGTTCTGCGCACACTTTCGAATCCGATGCAGGATGGCGCGGTCACGAACCGGCAATTCATTCGCCGTTTCGAACAGCGCCCGGATCGGCCTTGCTTCTCTTGGATTCACTATTTCGATGTGCATCCGCCCTCGATGCCCCCGGCGCCGTTTGCTTCGATGTACTACGCCGGCGATCCAACTGAATCTCGAAATGAATATCTGCCATCAGAGATTGGCCGGATTCGCTCTGTTGAATCGGCGCTTGTCGTGCGCGCCGTCCTGCCACTGCTCGAAAGTGGTCAAGCGGTCGCGGAAGTCATCGACATTCTGGAAGACACGGTTGCGGTTCTTAAAGATCGCAGCGATTTCAAGCCAGATCTCGCCGAGCATGTTCTGAATCTGGGAGCGCGGGCGATGCGCGGCGAATCGCGAGATCAATTCGGCGAGTGGCTTCGTCATCAAACGAAAGTGATGCGTGACGGTCGCGTGCCGAATGAGCTGCTGCAGTGGATCAAAGAGATCATCAAGTTGCTTGAGAGGACTGAGCAGGACATCACGTCGTGGCTGAATGGCGTCGTTGATTTTCGATATCCGCTGGCCGTGTACGGGGGCACAGTCACTTACCTGGATTCACAAATCGCTGCGTTCGTGTCACACCTAAAAGACCAAGACCTTTACGATCAAAGCCTGATCATTTTCACAGCGCCGCACGGTGAAATACTTGAAAGTCCGAGACTCCCGTATCAACACTTTCTGCTCGCGCCTGATACCTTGCATGTGCCGCTAATTATGAAATTACCCGCGCATCATGACGTCAAACCCGGCGTTCGGATCAATGGCGTGATCGATCTAATCGATTTGTTCCCGACTATTATGGACATACAACGGCTGCCGCATTCATTCAAGCTTTCGGGCGTATCACGCTGGAATCAAATCAATCAGGGTGAAGATATTCTGCCTCGTGAAAGCTTTGCCACAGGCCCGCATCATGTGTCGCATTCGGTCTGCCGGCCGCCTTATCTTCTGGTTGATAAGCAACCCGCAATTCACTTGGAAACTTTCCACGCCGTAGTCAGCGGAGCTAACGAAGTGCTCTATGACACAAGTTCCGGCGAAGTCTATTCGGACGATTTGCCGGGAGTGGTTGAGAAATTAAGGAAGAGCCTCGATGAATGGCGAAAGCGCACGGGGATTACCGCGCCATAAGTTTCTGACCATCGGCTGATTGATTCAGATATTGAAAAAGCTTCTGGGCCGCCAGTTCGTTTCCGGCCTTGTTCCAGTGCGGGTCGTGAAGCAGATAAAGGTCGTGTTTCGCCTCTTCCGCTCGAAAGGTTTCCAGTAAATCAAGATAAGGAATCTGCTTCGAGATCAGAAAAGTCCTCAATTGGTCTTGCGCCAGATTCAAGTCGTAATCTTCACGGTTCAATCCAAACTTTGTGACCAGAGTGTCGAATAGCTGGGGCGTGACCTGCGTCGAGTCGGGATATATCGCAACCATGAACTTGATATTGCGCGCCCTGAGCAGATCGTTCATTTCGCGAATGCTGCGAAAAATGTAATCAGTATTCTGCCCGAAACGCGCCGCCGAGCTTTTCGTATCAAGAAATTGCAAATAGCTCCTCTCTAACTGGTAAAACTTTTCTTGCGACAAACTCTTCGTCGGCACAGGTTGTCCGTTTGCGGCAGCCCATTCCTGCGCTTCTTTTTTCGCTTGCTTCGCTTCACGAGAGAGCTCGTATTTTTGGTCCAGGAACACCAGCAAACGCGATTGGAAGATGATTGGATACCCGAACAGGCGATGTTCGTGTTGCCTATTGATATCCACGAAACAGCCATTAACAATAATTCGTTTGCGATTTGGGTCAGCGTCGAAAAAATCATTGCCCGCAAAAAAGCCAAGGATGACCAAGTCAGGCTTGTATTGCAGGCCAAACTTCTTGAGCATCAATAGCTGCTCGCCAGTGTGTGTGCCCTGGTAACCCGTATTTACCACGTCGACTTTATGAGATTGATCGCGCTTCTCAAACATCTGCTCGAGCAAAGCGGTGTAATTGGCCTTGAGTCCTCCGGCCCAACCGAATGAATCTCCGACCACCAGAATTCTGAAGGTCCCGGGTTCTTTCGTTAGGGAATAATCGCGATCATTGAAACCAAACCGATTTGTGATCGTGCCGTCATCACCCTCGCCCATGATTCCCGGAGCAGACCGAAAGTATGCGCGCGCGCGAAAACCGAGATCGGGATCGTATTCAAAACGGTCTTTGAACAAGTAGGGATCCGAAACGGTCATCAGAACTTCCAGGCAAAGTAAAGAGACGATTAAGACGACTCCGACCTTAATGCCAATTTTGATGATCGTGCGTAAGCGATTCAGGGCGAGATTCCTTCAGCAGGTCGTGCTTCAGGTTTGCGAATCGAATTGGTGGAGCCGAGGGGGATCGAACCCCTGACCTCATGACTGCCAGTCATGCGCTCTCCCAGCTGAGCTACGGCCCCGTATATCGTCCGGTCGAATGATCCGGCCAATGTCGTGCCATGATAGAGGAGAAGACGACGGGATTCCAAGTGTGGTGGTAGTCCGCGGAGCGGACGCTCGAAAGTAGCCCAGCCCTTTAGGGCTGGGTAACGCGCGGGAAAGATTTCCAAGCCCGCTTTAGCGGGCGACAGAACGACAAAAAAAACGTCGGGGTCTTCGCAAATTTCTGCGACCTTTTCCCGCGTGGGCTCACTAACTTGTCAGTTCCACGTCTGTCCGGAAAAGTTTCTAGCTAAGGAGAGCGTTATGACGAAATCACTCTGTTACTTTGCATTGGCGCTGGCCATGTTCGGTTCTGCGGTTGCGATTGCAGCTCAGGATAAATCCGAAAAGAAATTAGACAAGAAATCTGACGGCTCACTGCAATGTCGCGAATCGCGCGACGGCGACAGGCTTTTCAGTCATTGCGAAATCAAAGAGCAGACGCTGCCGGCAGGCGGCCAAA
>Ga0066679_10000555_pt1 | contig 13014 bp, 7 predicted proteins | sample GraSoiAngelo_128_FD_62298 | JGI IMG/M metagenome (GOLD analysis project Ga0066679, IMG submission 62298) | Grasslands soil microbial communities from the Angelo Coastal Reserve, California, USA - 14_0927_12_20cm | ecosystem: Environmental > Terrestrial > Soil > Grasslands | place: USA... | reverse complement strand
AAGCGCTCGGCCGGCCTGCTCACGCTGCGCGTGATACTCGAGAACCAGCGCGGCGAGATCGTGCTGGAGGGCGAGCACCGCTATCTGATCGCCTACCGTCCCGCGGCGTGAGCCGCGCCGCCGGCGCCCTCCTCGCACTCGGCCTGCTCGCCGCGCCGGCGGCGGCCGACGAGCTGCCGCGGCTCGCCGACCTTCCAACGCTCTCCCAGGCGGGGCCAAAGCTCTCTGACCTCGGGTTCAAGGGCCAGGCCGTCTTCAAGAGCTTCACTCATTTCTCGTCGACCCCCAGCGACGACCAGGCGGTCGTGAACGAGGGGCTCTTCCAGCTCGAATGGGCGCGCAAGCTCGGCGCGTGGGGCGCGCTGAAGATCGTCGGCGAGGCACGCGACGACGACTTTGGATTCACCCGCGGGCTGCACTTCCAGATCCCCGAGACGTCGAAGCATCGCAGCTACCTGGGTCTGAAGGAGGTGACGCTCGCCGCCCACCAGGGGCCGTTCGAGGTGACCGTCGGCAAGCAGATCTTCGCGTGGGGCACCGCCGACGCCTTCAATCCGACGGACCGGCTCAACCCGTACGACTATCTCGACCCGTTCGACAACGAGAAGCTCGGCGTGTGGTCGGCGGCCGCGCGCGTCGGCACGCCGCGGGTCAGCCTCGTCGTCGTGGCGGTGCCGTTCTTCACACCGAGCCGGTTGCCGTTGGAACACAGCCGCTGGACGCCCACGGTGCCCGCCGGCTTCGTCGCCGTCGTGGACGACCCGGTCCGCCCCGCGCAGGACGCGGACGCCACGCAGTACGCGGCGCGGCTGAAGACGACGGTGGGCGGCTGGGATCTCTCGCTGAGCTACTACGACGGCTTCGAGCACACGCCGGTGTTCCGCGGATCCACGATCGGCCTCGCGCCGGGCGTGGTCCTGCCGCGGCTGACGCCGGTGTACACGCGCGAGAAGGTGCCCGGCGCGGACTTCTCCACGACGTTCGGCCGCTTCGAGGTCCACGGCGAGGCGGTGGCCCGACTCGTGGAGTCGAACGGGCGCGACGACCGCTTCCAGGGCATCGCCGGGCTCAATTACACGCTCGACGTCGGGCACCGCTGGCTCGATCAGATGCTCTTCGTGGTCGAGTACGCGCGCGAGACGGTGCTACGCCATCACCGTCACTCCGACATCCTCGACAGCGACACGGTACCGCTGGTGGGAGCGCGCCTCGCGAACAACGCCTTCCGCGACGCTGTGGTCGGTCGCATCCAGGCGAAGCTCAGCGAGGACACCGTGCTCAAGCTGAGCGGCATCGCCGACCTCGCCGGCGCGCCGAGCCACTACCTCCAGTTCAAGGCGACGCACCGCGTGACTGACGCGCTCCACGTCGAGGCCGGGCTGGACTTCCTGACGGGAAAGCCCGACACTTTCTGGGGCCGCTGGGGGGACAACGATCGATTCTTCGTCGTGCTCCGCTATCTCTTCTGACGGAGGCCTCGTGATGTCGCCTCGCGTGGCCGTCGCCCTCCTCGCGATGGTGCTCCTCGTGCCGGCCGTTGCGATCCCCGCTGCCGCGCAGTCCGGGCTGGAGATCATGAAGCGCCAGCGCGAGGTGCAGCACGTCCGCGACGAAGAAGAGCGCCAGCTGCTCCGGCTCGTGAGCAAGTCGGGCGCGACCAAGGAGCGGCGAGTCACGCGCTGGGTGCTCAGTGGCCCCGGCGACCTCGACAAGATCCTCGTGCGCTTTCAGGCTCCCCGCGACGTCGAGAACACCGCGCTGCTCACCTGGGAGGCGAAGGACGGCAACGACGACCAGTGGCTCTACCTGCCGTCGGTGAAGAAGGCCAAGCGCATCGCGGCCAGCGGCAAGAAGAACCGCTTCATGGGCACCGACTTCGCCTACGAAGACCTCCGGTCCGAGCCCCTCGCCGTCCACATCTACGCGCTGCTCGGCGCCGAGACGCTCGACGGGGCCGACTGCTGGATCATCGACGCGAAGCCCGCCACCGAGCGGCAGGCGGCCGACAGCGGGTACTCGCACCGCAAGATCTGGATCCGCAAGGACCATTACGTCACCGTCAAGCGCGAGTTCTACGATCGGCAGGACCGGCTGGAGAAGGTCGAGACTCACCGCAAGCTCGTGAACGTCACGGGCACGATATGGCGCTCCGACGAGCTGGAGATGCACGACGTCCAGAACGGCACGCGGACGCTGGTGACGATCGAGTCCCGCGCGATCAACCGAGGCCTCCGCGACGACTTCTTCAGCGAGCCCGAGCTGATCCGTTGAGGCGTCCGCTCCTGTGGGTGGCGGACCATCCGATCGTCGCCGTCGTCCTCACGTTCGCGCTCACACTCGTCCTCGCCGCCCAGACGCCGCGGCTTCGCATCGACGAGTCGGCCGAGGGCCTGATGGTCGAGCGCGACCCGGCGCGCGAGTTCTACGAGCAGGCGAGGAAGCGCTTCGGCAGCGACAACCTCACCGTGGTCCTCGTCAAGGCCGACGACGTCTTCACGCCGGCCGTGCTCGGCGCCGTTCGGCGGCTCAGCGACGGGCTCGAGCGGGTGGCGGGGGTGAGCCGCGTGGAAAGCCTCACCACCACGAAGAACATCAAGGGCGAGGGGGACACGCTCAACACCGATCCGCTCGTCGGCGCCGCGATTCCGACCGCGCCCGCCGAGCTGGCGCGGCTGCGCGCCGACGCGCTTGGCAGCCGCGTGCTCGTCGGCAACCTCGTGGCCGCCGACGGCCGCGCCACCGCGCTGGTCGTCTACGCCGACGCCCGGACGGGCGAGACCGGTTTCAACCGGCGCTTCACGGCGGAGGTGGACGCACTGGTGGCGCGTGAGACGCGGCCGGGCCTCACCATCTACCAGTTCGGCGCGCCGATGACGAAGGCGACCTACGCGCAGTATCTGAAAGCCGATCAGCGGACGATCATCCCGCTCTCCACCGTGGTGCTGATCGTCACGCTTTTCCTGGCCGTGCGCGTGCTCCAGGGCGTCGTTATTCCCGTGGTGACCGCGGTGGTGAGCATCGTCTGGTCGCTCGGACTCATGGCCGTGACGGGTATCCCGCTGACGATTCTCACCGCGATCATCCCTTCGCTGATGCTGGCCATCGGGTTCACCGAAGACGTCCACATGATCTCGGAGTACCACCACCGCCTCGAGCACGGCGACGACAAGCTCACGGCGTTGCGCACCATGCTCGGCGAATCGGCCATGCCGATCCTCGTGACGACCGCCACCACGGTGCTCGGTTTCGGCAGCCTGATCACCACCGACATCACGATGCTCATCCAGTTCGGCTACGCGTCCGCCATGGCGCTCACCGCGAACTACGTGGTCACGATGCTCCTGCTGCCGCCGATGCTCCGCTGGTGGGCCGTCCCGCGGCGCCTGCGGCACGGCGCCGTCGCCGACGAGTCGTCGCACGGCGGGATCCCGCGCCTCATGCAGCGGCTCGGCGAGTTCAACCTCCGCTATCGCGTGCCGATTCTCGTCGCGTGGGGCGTGCTCACGCTCGCCTCGCTGGCGGGCTGGCTCGCGCTGCGGGTCAACACGGATCTCATCTCGTTCTTCCCCGAGCGCTCGGCCATCCGCCAGCGCGTCGCCGACCTCTCACGCTCGCTGTCCGGCGGCCTCGCCTTCTACGTCGTCGTCGACACCGGGCGTGACGACGGCATCAAGGACCCGGTCGTGCTGCGGCGGATCGCGGGGCTGCAGGACCACCTGGCGGCCACCGGCCGCGTGGACAAGACCATCTCGGTCGCCGACTACGTCCGCAAGATGCACCGCGAGATGCACGGCGGCGACCCGGCCTTCGAGACGATCCCGGAGACGTCGGACCAGGTGGCGCAGTACCTCCTGATGCTGGAGGGGCGGGAGCTGGAGAAGTTCGTCGACTTCAAGGCGGCCGCCGCCAACATCGTGGTGCGCCACCATCTCACCGGCTCCGGCGACCTCTCGGCGCTGCTCGCCGACATCGACCGGTACGTCGCGCGCGGCGGCTTTCCGCCGAACCTGACGGTGCGCGCCACCGGCGAGGAGGTCCTGTTCAATAACGCCTCGGACTACATGGCCATCAACGAGCTGACGAGCTTCTCCTCCACCTTCGTCATCATCGGCGCCATCCACGCCCTGCTCTTCATGTCGCTCAAGGCGGGCATCCTGTCCCTCATCCCCAACGTGGTGCCGATCCTGCTGCTCTACGGCTTCATGGGACTGGTGGGCATCCCACTGAACACCAGCACCGCCATGATCGCCACCGTCGCCATCGGCATCGCCGTGGACGACACCGTGCACCACATGGTGACGTACAGCCGCCAGCTCAACGAGCACCACGACCAGCACCGCGCGATGTTCAACACCCTGCGCATCGAGGGACGGCCGATCATCTACGTCTCGATCGCGCTGGCCGCCGGCTTCCTCACGCTGGTGGCGTCGAACTTCGTGGCCACCGTGTACTTCGGCGTGCTGGCGGCGTTCGTCATGCTGGTGGCGATGGTCGCGGAGCTGACGCTGACGCCCATCCTCATGGTGTCGACCCCTCTGCTGACGGTGTGGGACATGGTCATGCTCCGCATGAGCGGTGACGTGCGGCGCACGCCGCTCTTCGCGGACCTCTCGCGGTGGGAGGCGCGCAAGGTCGTCCTGCTCGGCGGCCTGCACGAGTACGAGGCCGGCGCGTCGGTGATCGACAAAGGCGAGATCGGCACCGAGATGTACATGGTCGTGACCGGCCGCGTCCGCGTCTTCGACCCACTGCCCGACGGCCGCGAGCGGCCCCTCACGATGCTCGGACCAGGCGCCATCGTCGGGGAGATCGGCGTGCTCACGCAGCAGGTGCGGAGCGCATCGGTGGTCGCGGAGTCGCGCTCGGAGCTGCTGCGCCTCGACCTCGCGGCGCTCGAGCGGATCCGCAAGTGGTCGCCGTACACCTCCGCCAAGCTGTTCCGGAACATCGCGCGCATGCTCGGTGAGCGCCTGCGCGAGGCGACCCGGCCCGGCGTCGAGAACGTCCTCTCCCCGCGGGTCTGATCAGCGGGCGGTCGCGACGCGGGGGCGGACGCGCGCCGCCATCGCGCCTTTCTCGGGCCCCACCACCATCGTGTCGCTGGCCGGCACCTCGCGAGCCGGATCGACGGGCTCGAACCGGTACCGTGGCAGGAGCGCGTCGAGCACCAGGAAAAACTCGTGCGCGTTGAAATGCTGACCGGGGCAACGGCCCGGCCCGTCGGCGAAGGGGAGCCAGTCGAACGCCTGCTCGCGGGCGCGGATGTTGGCGCGCACGCGGCGGCCGCGCTCGGCGGCGCTGCTGCCGTGCCGCGCGCCGTCCAGCCACCGCTCGACGCGGAACGCGTGAGGCTCCGGCCAGCGCTTGGGATCGAGATGGACAGCGAGCATGCTGAATACGACCATCGTGTTGGCGGGATAGCGGAAGCCGCCGATGCCCGTCTCGGGGTCGGGCGGCACGACGCCATCCCGCAGCGTCGTGCGCGGCAGCGACTGGAACGGCGAGTAGAGCCGCAGCGTCTCGGCCAGCAGCGCCCACGACAGCGGCCGCTCGTCGTAGTCCGCCGTGGACAGCGCGCCGCCGTGCGCCGCGCGGAACGTCTCGATCTCGCGCAGCAGCGCGGCCTCGACGTCGGGTTGGCGACCGAGATGGTAGAGCGCCCACGACATGGTGTGGCCGGTCGTCTCGTGGCCGGCGAGGACGAGTGGAAGGACGAATGAGTACAGACGCTCGTGCGCGCCCCCGGACTCGCCCGCCGTCTCGAGGATCAGGCGCACGGGGGGCAGCCGGCGCTGGGCCTCGGTCAGCTGTCCGCTTCGGTCGAGCTCGCGCAGCAGGTCGATCATGGCGCGCACGCTGCCGCGCGCGTCTTCCTGCAGCCGCACGTAGTCGGCGGGCAGCGACTGGCGTCCCATGACGTACTCCCAGACGTACTGGAACAGCTGTCGCATCGAATCCGAGAACGCGCGGCCGAGCTCGTGCATCTCCGCCAGAGCCACGTCGCCGAAGACGGCGCGGACGATCACGGTGTAGGCGACGCGCGACAGCAGCACGTTGAGGTCGACGACCAGGTCGGGATCCCGCGCGAGGAGATCGTCGAGCACGGCGCAGGTGGCGTCCAGCGCGCCCTGCATGCCGGGACCGAACGCGTCGATGGCGCCGAAGCCGAACATGTCGCTCATCAGCGCGCGGTCTTCCGACCACGTGGCGTTGTCGTGGAACTGGCCCGCGATCAATCCCGCCGGCTTTCGCGCCGGGCAGGCGGCCACGTCCGTCCGTCCGAGCACCTGCTGCAGGAAGTGGTACGGCAGCGCCCCCCGGTCGGCGTGGTCGGGATGCCGCAGCAGGTGCTCGAAGGCGGTGCGGCTGCGGGTGACGTACACGGCGCCCAGGTGGCCGGGCCCGGGCCGTGTCCAGCCCGTGTCGACGGCGCACGAGGGCGGAAACGTCGGAAACGGCACCACTGGCATCACGTACGCGAACGTGTCGCCGTCGGCCGTGTCGGGCGGTAGCGCCGTGCCGGCGGCGCGGGCGCGTGCCGCCCGCGCGCGGTTCGCGGCGCCGAGCGGCGCGTGCCGCTCGAAGCCTCGGAGCTGATACTGGTACGCGCCCCACGACAGGGCGGAGACGATCGCCAGCTGCTCGTGCGGCACGCCCGGGTCCAGCCGCGCCGCCCGGGCGAGGCGGGTCTCGAGCAGGCGGAGCGGATTGAGCTGGACGCCGGCGACCCGCCAGTCGCTGAGACGGCTGTTGGCGGCGGCCACGGCCGCGGCGCCCACGCGCTTGAGCGCGCGCATCAGGTGCCGGCGCGCCGGCGGCTGTGGCGCCACGAGCAGGTAGCGCCGCGCGGCCTCGCGCTCCTGGACCGTCGCGGCGGCCGTGGCCCCGCCGACCGGCGTGAAAGTCTCCACGTGGATGCGCTCGCCGTCCACGCCCGCCGCCCGCAGCAGCCGCGCCGTCGTGTCGAGATACCCCCGCGGGCCGCAGAGGTACCACTCCGCGTCCTTCACGCGGCCCACCAGGTCGGCCACGGCCGGCGCGTCGAGGCGTCCGTCGCGCACGGTTTCGCGGACGATGAGCTGCAGATTCGAGCGGCGGACGGCCGCTTCGAGCGCGTCGACGCCGGCCATCCGCTCCAGCGCGCGCCCAGAGTAGTGAATGATGAGCCGCGCCGGCCGGCCCTCGTCCGCCAGCGTCTGCGCCGCGGCGAGCGCGGGTGTGATGCCGATGCCGGCCGTCAGGCACACGGCCGGACCGCCGGACAGGTCGATCACGTGATCGCCGCGCGGGCGCGTGATCCGCAAGGGCTCGCCGGTGGGCCGCTCGTCGAACAGCCACGCCGAGAAGACCCCCCGCGGCTCACGCTTGACGGTGATACGCAGCCGGCCGCCGTGGCGCCGCGCCGACGACAGCGTGTACGGCCGGCGCAGCCGCAGGCCGCGCACGACGCCCTCCACGACGATGTGCTGTCCGGGCTCCGCGTCCGGGTAGCGAGCGTCCCGCGGCGCCAGCTCGAACGAGCGTACGTCGGGCGCCTCCCGCGACTCGGCCACCACGTCGGCGAGCACCCACTCCTCGGCGCCGAGGATCTCGGCGACGGTCGGCGCGCAGCCGCCGCAGACCGTGGCGCACCCGGTCGCCTTCTGCAGGCGGTCGAAGGTCGGCGCGCCCTCGGCGATCACGCGGCGCAGCGCCGTGGCGCTGAGGTTCACGCAGTGGCAGACGACGTCGTCCGTCACGGCGCCCGGCTCGAGGTCGAGGGTGCCCGAGGCCGCGAAGCGCGCCCGCGCAGGCGCACCGACGCGACCGCCGTCGAGCACGAAGAGGTGCAGCGCGTGCGCGTCGGCGAAGACGCCCCGCGCCGTCAGCCCGACCACGTCGCCGCCGGCGGCCAGGCGCAGCTCGCGCGAGCGGCCGTCCGCGTCGCGCCAGGCGAGCGTCTCGACGGCCTCCGCGCCGAGGCGCTCGAGCGCGTAGAGGTCCTGGCCCACCACGCGGTAGGCGGCCAGCACGCGGCCATCCGTCAGATGGTGGAGCGTCGTCACGCAGTCGTGGCCCGCAAACGTGCCGGCATGCTGCGTGACGATGCCGCGGCGCGGCAGCTCGTAGACACGCTCGAGCGTCGCGAGGTGCTCGCGCACCGCCGCCGATCGGCCGTACACCTCGTCGAACGCCGCGCGCGGTACGCCAAGCACCTCGGCCGCCCCGTCCGCGGTGACGGTGGCGCTGCGCCGCTCGCGCCGCACGAGCGCCAGCTCGCCCACGCAGCCGCCGCGCTCGACGTACCGGATGAGACGGCGCTCGCCGCCGTCCTCGCGCCAGATCGCCAGCCGGCCCACCGTCACGAAGTAGAGCGCGTCGGCGTCGTCGCCCTGGCGGAACAGGATCTCGTCGTCGGCGAGCACTCGCCGGTGCGACGCGACGTCGTCGAGCCCGAGACCGCGCGCGAGCGACGAGAGAATCTGCAGATTGCGTCGGACCTGGTCGGCGCCGAGCGCCCGCACCCGCTCACGAAGCGCGTCGTCGACCGTGAGCGCGGCCTGGAAGTCGGCCTTGGGCACCCGCGCCAGCCGCGCCGCCTCCGCCGCGCGCGCCCCCGCGCTACGCCGCCCCGTGGTGCCCGGCAGCAGCGACTGCTCGCCGAAGTGCTCGCCGGCGTCCAGCCGCACCAGCACGACCTCGCGGCCGTCGCGGTCCCGCGTGAAGATCTGCACGGCGCCGGCGAGGACGACGTACATCGCGTCACCCGGGTCGCCCTCGTGGAACACCACCGCCCCGGCCGCGACCGCGACCTCCTGCGCGCCGGCGGCGAGCGCACCGAGGCGCCTCGCGTCGAAGCCGCGGAAGAGCCCGCAGCGAGCGAGGGCGTACGCGAGGTCGACCATGGCGCCGCATGATCGCACAACGCCGCGGCGTCACGCCCTTGACCACCGCGCGCCCCGGCGTGTAGAAGGGTCCCCGTGCCCCGGCGTCCGCGCACCGCTCCCCTCTTCGAACCGCAGGTGCTCCACGCCGTCGCGCGCGGCGCGGTGGGCCTGCCGCACGACAAGATGGTGCGGCAGGTGAGCGACGAGCTGGCACGGCGCTATCCCGGCCACATCGAGACCCGCCCGAACTGGATGCTGAGCCTTGCCGGCGGCGTCATGGGGATCATGACCGTCCTGCACGGATCGCTCTCGGAGTACGTGCTGATCTTCGGCACGCCAGTGGGCAGCGAGGGCTTCTCCGGCCGCTATCGGATCGAGATCCACGACTTCATGCTCGCCGGCGAGATGTGGACCTACACCGAGTCGGACTTCGCCGAGCGCCGCGTCTACCGCGCGGGCGACGCCGCGTTCCTCGCGCGCCGCGAGGCCAAGGGCGTGAGGATCTTCGAGGGCGCGTGGATGCTCGAGTACGGCCGGGGCCCCGTCCCGACCGTGCTGCCGTTCGCCCTGAGCGGCGCCAGCGCGTCGTTCGAGCTGCGCACCATCGCCAGGACCATCGGCGTTTACGGCCGTCTCGTCGTGCGTGAGCTGCTGCAGGGCAAGATCTGAGCGTGTCGCGCCGCACGCTCGGCCCGGTGGTACTGACACTCGCGCTGCCGCCGCTCACGTACTACTTCTGGCTCTGCCTTCGCGATCACGGCGGAGCACTCGTCGCGCCGTCCCTCGGCGTGCTGATGCGCAACGTCCCCGCGCCGACGACGCGCGCCCTGGCGCTCTACGGGGCGTGGCTCGCGCTGCAGATCATCCTGCAGCTCTGGGCGCCGGGGCGCGTGCAGGCGGGCGTTCCGCTCGCCGACGGCTCACGCCTGGGCTACCGACTGAACGGCTGCGTCTCGTTCTGGATCTCGCTGGCCGTCGTCCTCGCCGCCGTCGTCGGCGGCGTGATCCCCGCCGGCGTGGTCTTCGACGAGTTCGGGCCGCTGCTCACCACCGCCAACCTCGTGGCCTGCGCCCTCGCGCTCGGTCTCTACGTGCAGGGACGCCGCGCCGGCGCGACGACGGGAGACCCGATCCGCGACTACTTCATGGGCACGACGCTCAACCCGCGCGTGGGCGGACTCGACCTCAAGTACTTCTGCGAGAGCCGCCCCGGTCTGATCCTCTGGGTCCTCTTCGATCTGTCGCTCGCCGGCGCGCAGTACGAGAGGCATGGCACGGTGACGACGGCCATGCTGCTGGTCACCGCGTTCCAGTTTCTGTACGTCGCCGACTATTTCTTCCACGAGGAGGCGATCCTCACTACGTGGGATATCAAGCACGAGAAATTCGGCTGGATGCTCGCGTGGGGCGACCTCGTGTGGGTGCCCTTCACGTACACGATCCAGGCCTATTACCTCGTAGACCATGTGCACGCGCTGTCGCCGCCGGCGACGGCCGGCATCGTCGTCCTCAACATGGCGGGTTACGCTGTGTTCCGCGCCTCGAACATCCAGAAGCATCGCTTCCGCCGCGATCCCGCGCGGCCGGTGTGGGGCCGGCCGCCCGCGTACATCCGGACCGCCACCGGCTCGCTGCTGCTGACGTCCGGCTGGTGGGGCATCGCCCGCCATCTGAACTATCTCGGCGACCTCGCCATGGCCCTCGCGTGGTGCCTGCCGACGGGGCTCGAGCACCCCTTGCCATATTTTTACTTCGTCTACATGATCGTGCTGCTCGTCCACCGCGAGCGCCGCGATCACGCCGTCTGTCAGGCGAAGTACGGCGCGGACTGGGACGCGTATTGCCGTAAAGTCCGATGGCGAATCGTGCCCGGAGTCTATTGACGTGAGCCACGCGTACGACTTCGACGTCGTCGTCGCCGGCGGCGGCATGGCCGGGGCCGCCGTGGCGGCGGCCCTGGCCGGGCTGGGGCTGGACACGCTCGTGGTCGAGCCGGGGCTCGACGGCAGCAAGCGGCTCGCCGGCGAGCTCATCCACCCGCCGGGCACCACGGATCTCGCCGCGCTGGACTTGCTCGGTGCGCTCGAGGCCGTCGGCGGCGTTCCCGTGGCCGGCTTTGCCGTTCTCGCGGACGGGCAGGCGCATCTGCTGCCCTACGCGCGCGTCGCCGGGCTGCATCCGACCGGGCTCGCGATGGAGCACGGGGCCATCGCCACCACCCTGCGCGCCGCGGTCGCGCGCCGCCCGCACGTCAGCGTATGGGAGGGCACCCGCGTGGTGGCGATCGACACCAGCGGCGCCGATCGCGTCGACGTCGGCGTGACCGGCGGCGGCCGCGACCGGTGGCTGCGGGCCCGGCTGCTCGTCGGAGCCGACGGCGCCGCCTCGAGCATCCGTCGCCTGGCCGGCATCGCCGCGCGGCGGCGGCGCATCTCCTCCATGCTCGGCTTCGTGCTGCCCGGCGGCCGCCTGCCGCACCCCGGCTTCGGCAACATCGTGCTCGGCGGTCCCGCGCCGGCTCTCGCCTACCGCATCGCCCATGACGCCATGCGCGTCATCTTCGACGTGCCGGACGACGCCGACGGCCGCGACGTCGTCGCGCGCAGCCGCATGTACCTGGACGCGCTGCCCGAGCCGCTGCGCGAGGACGTGCGCCACGCGATGGAGGCGGGGCGCGGCCTCGTCTCGGCCAGCTACTCCGTGGTGCCGGAGGCCGTCGTCCGGGGTCGCATCGCGCTGGTCGGCGACGCGGCGGGCTGCTGCCATCCGCTGACCGCCACCGGCCTCAGCGTGTGCACGCGTGACGCGATCCGGCTGCGCGACGCGCTGCGGGCCGAGACGGACGTGCCGGCGGCGCTCCGCCGCTATGCGTCCGCGCGAATGGGGCCGCAGCGCACGCGAGTGGCGCTGGCCGCCGCGCTCTACGCGGTGTTCGTGGCCCGCACGCCGGAGACGCGCGTGCTGCGCACCGCGCTGCTGCGCTACTGGAAGTGTAGCCCGCGCGGCCGCGCGGCGTCGATGGCGCTGCTGTCCACGCACGAGGGTCGCATGACGATCATGGCGCGCGAGTACGCGCACGTCGTCGGCCACGCCGTGCCCGGTCTTCTGCGGCTCGGCGCCGAGGGGCGGCCCGTGGTGGCGCGGACGCGCGTCGCGCTCGGGTTATCGCTCGCGACGCTGCGCCACGCCGGCGGCGCGCTGCGCGGGCTTCTGTCGTGAGGCGCGCGGCCGTCGCGATCGTCGGGGCCGGTCCCGCGGGAACGGCGGCGGCGCTGCGCCTGGGCCAGCTCGGCATGCGCGATGTGGTGCTCCTGGACCGCGCCGACTTCCCGCGCGACAAGACGTGCGGCAGCGGCCTGTCGCCTCGCGGTATCCGCACGCTGCGCGAGCTCGATGTGTGGGACGCGATCGAGCCTCACGCCTATCGCATCACCGGGCTGCGTCTGGTGACGCCCGGTGACCGCGAGCTGGTGATGTCCGGCGGCGAGTCGGCCGCCGCGGTCGTGTGCCTGCGGCGCACGCTCGATCACGCGCTGCTCGAGCGTGCGCGCGCGGCCGGCGTGGAGTTCGTTCCGGGCTTCACGGTGGAGAGGCTCCGCACGGAGGGCGAGCGCGTCGCGGGCGTCGTCGGCCGGGACGGCCGCGAGATCGACGCGCGCATCACGATCGTCGCCGACGGCGCCCACTCCCGGCTCGGGCTGGATGCGCGGCCGCCGCGCACGATGCAGGCGATCATGGGCTGGTGGGAGGGCGTCCCCTGCCGCGCGCACCATGTCGAGATGGTCTTCGATCGCCTGGTGACGCCGGGCTACGGGTGGCTCTTCCCCGAGAGCGCCACCCGCGTCAACATCGGTATCTGTTACGAGGACGCCGAGGGCGTCCGCAACGGCCGGCGCGTGTTCGAGGCGTTTGTCGACAAGCACTACGCGCGGCGGCTGCGCGCGGCCAGCCAGATCGGCGGCGTCAAGGGCCATCCGATCGCGTACGGGTTTCGCGTCGGGCGCCTGTCCTCACCCGGCCGGCTCGTCGCCGGCGAGGCCGGACGCATGGTGCACCCGGCGACGGCCGAGGGAATCTCGCAGGCGATGCGCTCGGGCATCTTCGCGGCGGAGGCGGTGGCGGCGGCGTTCGGCGGCCGCGTCGGCGA
>Ga0066679_10000552_pt1 | contig 13036 bp, 12 predicted proteins | sample GraSoiAngelo_128_FD_62298 | JGI IMG/M metagenome (GOLD analysis project Ga0066679, IMG submission 62298) | Grasslands soil microbial communities from the Angelo Coastal Reserve, California, USA - 14_0927_12_20cm | ecosystem: Environmental > Terrestrial > Soil > Grasslands | place: USA... | reverse complement strand
TCCACCGTCCTCATCGCCAACGGTCGGTTCACTGACGTCGGCCAACCCGACGACCTGTGCACGCGCACCGTCGATTTGCAGGGTCGCGCGGCAGTGCCGGGCATCATCGACAGCCACAACCACATCATCCTGCTCGGTCTGCGCCCGGGACGCGACGCGCGCCTCGAGAACGCGAACTCGATTGCCGAGGCGCTCGCGACGCTCGCCGCGCGTGCGAAAGAAGCCCAACCCCGTGAATGGATCACGTCGATTGGCGGCTTCAGCCGCAACCAGTTCTTCCCGGATCCGCAGCCGACGCGCTTCCCGACCCTGCAGGAACTCAGCAAGGCCGTGCCGGACCATCCGGTGTTCATCATGGAAGGCTTCAGCGGGCCGGGGGCGGTGAATGCCAAGGCGAAGAAATTCCTCGTCGACAACGGTGTGCCGGTCGGCACGACGCCCGGGCAGGATGAAGGTTACGTCGACGGCGGTTCGTTCGGCGTCGCCACGCCCTGCACCACGGCGCTGTACCTCCTGCGCAAGATGCAAACGCGCGACTCGATGCTGCAGGGGCTCACGGATGCCATGCGTTACGCCGCCGGCATCGGCGTGACCACGCACCTCGATCAGGGCGGCTTCCCGTTCAACGTGCCAGTGATAGGCGACCCGAGCGACGGCGCCGCGAGCTTCGATCGCTATCGTGCTCACGACTCTGTACGGGCCCTCTATCAAGAAGGAAAGCTCACCAACCGCATTTGGATCAATTTCCTGCACGTCGAGCAGGACATCGACACGCCGCAGTTGACGGCCCGGCTGCTCAATAGCTGGGACCATTTCGGCAACGACATGCTCCGGGTGCTCGGCATCGGCGAGTTCACGGCAAGCTCATTCCTCACGCCCGGGACACCAGAATGGCAGGCGGGCACGCACCGTGTCGCATTGGCGCAGTGGCGCAACGAAAACCATTCGCTCAACTTCACCGTGCCGCCGTTTACGCCAGGAAAGCCGTTCGATTGGCAGGTGATTATCGACGGCTGGGACGCGGTGAACACCGAATTGATCGAGAAGGACGGCATTCCAGACGGCATTACGAAGCTGCGCTGGGTGCTCGCGCACGTACCAGTCATCACGCCGGAGTATCTGCAGAAGTTGAACAACCTCGGCGGCGGCGTGAACGTGCTCGGCGGCTGGCGCTGGCTTAGCGGCACCACCGCGCAGAACGGGCCTCCGTTCCGCGACATCCTGGCAAGCGGCATCCACGTAGGCATGAGCTCCGATGGCATGCAGATCTCGACCATGAGCCCGTGGATCAACCTTTACTACGTCGTCACGGGTAAGAACGCGCGCGGCCAGGTCATCAACGGCAACCAGACGCTCGGCCGCAATGAGGCGATGCGCCTCTACACCGCCAACAACGGCTGGTTCCTGAACGCCGAAGACAAGCTCGGCACGATCGAGGAGGGTAAGCTCGGCGACCTCGTGGTGCTCAGCGCGGACTACTTCGACAGCCGCGCAGTTTCCAACGAGAGCATCAAGGATCTGCGCTCGGTGCTGACGGTTGTCGGCGGCAAGGTGGTTTACGAGGACCTCGACGGCCGCTCGAAGGACTACTGGAAGGCGGGGATGCCATAGTCCGGATTCGAAAGCTCGAGCTCGATTACGTCGCCCCGGCGCGCCGGCCGGCGTGGCCGGGCCTCATCCTCCTCCTCGTCGCTCTCACCGTCAGCGCTGGGGTGCTGCAGCGCTATCGCGACGTGCGCCAGGAGCTTGGGCGCCTCGATGCCCAAGCCGGGCTCGTGCTGCCGGGCGGGAGCAAGGCGCGCGCTCTGCCGAAGGAGCGGCTCGACGAGCAGGCGAAGAACGCCGAGGCGGTGGTGCGCCAGCTGACGCTGCCTTGGGGTTCGCTCATCGGCGCGATCGAGCAGGCGGCGACGCGCGACGTGGCAATCCTGCAGCTGCAGCCCGATGCCGAGCAGCGCGTGCTTCGCCTCACCGCCGAGGCGCGCAACCGCGACGCCATGTTCGAGTACCTGAAGCGGCTCGCCGCGGCACGCGAGCTCACCAACGTGGTGCTGGTCTCGCACCAAGTGCAGCGCGAGGAGCCGCAGCAGCCGATCCAGTTCTCGGTGCAGGCCTCGCTCAAGTGAAAGCGCGCCTCGAAGCGCTGCTGCGCCGCCTCGGTCCCGCCGGGATCGTGGCGCTCGGCATCTTTCTCGCGGCGGGCGCCTTCTACGTCAACGAGGTCGTGCCGGCAGAGGAGGAGGCCGCCGCGCAGCGCGCCGCGCTCGAGCGGCTGCGTAGCCGCACGCCGTACCGGCCGGTCTCGGTGGACAGCCGGGCGGAGGAGCTGCGCCGCTTCTATCTGCTGTTCCCGCCGCCGACGGAGCTCAACGCGCATGTCGAGCGGCTGCACCGCCTCGCGCGCGGCGCCGGACTCGACCTCGCGCAGGGGGAGTATCGACTCGAGAAGCGCACGAGCGGCCTTTGGGCCTATCGCGTCACGCTGCCGGTGCGCGGCAGCTACGGCCAGTTCCGCACGTTCCTCTCGGCGCTGCTCAAGGACATGCCGATCGCCTCGATCGACGCGCTGCGCTTCGAGAGGAAGCGCGCCGCGGACACGCAGCTCGAGGCGCAGGTGCGCCTCACGCTGTATGCGCAACCGCCCGGAGAACTGCAATGAAACGAGCGCTGCTGCTGCTTCTCTTCCTCGCCGGCTGCGCGAGCAACCCGAGTGTGCTGGAGCAGGCGCGCGACCAATACGCCGCCGGCCACGGCGATGAGGCGCTGACGCTGCTTGAGCAGGCCATGCGCGAGCGGCCCGCCGACAGTGACCTGCGCCGCGAGTATTTCCGGCTGCGCGACGCGCTATCGGCACAGTGGCTCGCGCAGGCCGAGGTCGTGCGCCAGGCGGGTCTGTATGAGGAGGCCGAAGCGCTCTACCGCCGTGTGCAGGCGCACGATCGCAGCAGCCCGCGCGCCGCCGCGGGCCTCGCGCAGATCGAGACCGACCGGCGCCACCGCGTGCTCGTCGCCGACGCCGGCGAGCTCGTAAAGGCCGGCAAGTACCGCGAGGCGCAGGACATGCTGCGCCCGGTGCTTACCGAGAACCCGCAGCAGCGCGAGGCGCGGCGGCTGCAGCGCATCATCGACGAGCGGCTGGTGAAGCCCGCCATCGCTACCGTGCAGCTCAAACCGAGCGTCGCGCGGCCGATCTCGCTCGACCTGCGCGAGGTGACGCTGAGGAACGTCTTCGAGGTGCTGCAGCGCGCCTCCGGCGTCAACTTCGTGTTCGACCGCGACGTGCGCACCGACCAGCGCACGAGCATGGCGCTGCGCGACGCGACCATCGAGGACGCGATCCGCATGGCGATGCTCACCAACTCGCTCGAGAGCAAGGTGCTGAACGAGAACACCGTGTTCGTCTATCCGAACACGCCACAGAAGTTGCGCGAGTACCAGGAGCTCGTGGTGAAGGGCTTCTATCTCTCGAACGCCGACGTCAAGCAGACGGCGAACATGATCCGCACGCTCGTCAAGAGCCGCGACATCTTCATCGACGAGAAGATCAACCTCCTGGTGGTGAAGGACACGCCGGCGGCGATCCGCCTCGCCGAGCGCCTGATCGCCGCGCAGGACCTCGCCGAGCCCGAGGTGATGCTGGAAGTCGAGGTGATGGAGGTGAACCGCACCCGGTTGCTCGAGCTCGGCATCAAGTTCCCCGACACGCTGGCGATCAGTGTGGTCGGCGCTGCCGGCACGCCGGGCACGGTCACGCTGCGTGAGTGGCGCAACCTCAGCTCCGACATGGTGCAGCTCGCGTTCAGCAATCCCTTGTTCCTCTTCGCGCTCAAGCAGCAGGACGGCATCAGCAATACGCTCGCCAACCCGCGGATCCGGGTGAAGAACAAGGAGAAGGCGCGCATCCACATCGGCGACCGCGTGCCGGTGATCACCACCACCGCGGCCGCCACCGGCGGCTTCGTCTCCGAATCGGTGACCTACCTCGATGTCGGCCTCAAGCTCGAGGTCGAGCCGCTGATCTCGCTCGACGACGAGATCAGCATGAAGGTCGGCCTCGAGGTAAGCAACATCACCCAGACGGTGAAATCGAGCACCGGCACGCTCACCTACCAGCTCGGCACGCGCACCGCGGCCACCAACCTCCGGCTACGCGACGGCGAGACCCAGGTGCTCGCCGGCTTGATCAGCACCGACGACCGGCGAGCCGCCGACCGCGTGCCCTTCATCGGCGACCTGCCGATCGCCGGACGCCTCTTCTCGCATACGCTCGACAACAACAACCGCACCGAGATCGTGCTCCTCATCACGCCGCGGCTTGCGCGCACGCTGGCGCGGCCGGACGCGGCCTCGGTCGAGTTCGCCGCCGGCACCGAAGCCTCGACCGGCACGCCGCGCCTGGGCGCCGCGCCGCCCACGATCCCGGGGATTGCGCCCCAGCCGCCGATCCAAGGCGGCGCTGCGCCGACCGAGGAGCCCGGTACGCGCGGCGAGAACGAGCCGCCGCTGGTACAGCCGGCCAAGCCCGCCGCGCCGCCCGCCATGGTGCCCTTCGGCGGCGTCAAGCCCTCGCCGCAATGAACGGTGTCGCTCTTGCCCCCCTGATAAGGGGGGTGGCACGAAGTGCCGGGGGGTTCACCCTCATCGAGCTCGTCATCACGGTGGCGATCATCGCCGTGCTCGCCTCGGTGGCGCTGCCGCTGAACGAGCTCATCGTGCAGCGCGCGAAGGAGGCGGACCTGCGCCGCTCGCTGCGCGAGATCCGCGAGGCACTGGATGCCTACAAGCAGGCCTCCGACGAAGGCCGCATCACCAAGCGCGCCGGCGAGTCCGGTTATCCGAAACGCCTCGACGACCTCGTCACCGGCGCCGAGGACCAGAAGGACCCGAAGAAAGCGCGCATCTACTTCCTGCGCCGCCTGCCGCGCGATCCGTTCGCCACCGACCCGGCGCTCGCCGACGCCGACACCTGGGGCAAGCGCAGCTACGACAGCCCGCCCGACGATCCGCGCGACGGCGACGACGTGTTCGACGTCTTCACCCGCTCTACGCTCGTCGGCCTCAACGGCCGTCCGCTCAAGGAATGGTGATGCGCCGATTTTTGGGGTTTACCCTCATCGAGCTGATGGTCGTCCTGACCATCGTCGCACTGCTCCTCACGCTCGCCGTGCCGCGTTACTTCGGCAGCATCGACAAGTCCAAGGAGGCGGTGCTGCGCGAGAACCTGAACCAGATGCGCGATGCGATCTCCCGCTATTACTCCGATAAGGGCAAGTACCCCGAGTCGCTCGACGCGCTCGCCGCCGAGAAGTACCTGCGCAGCGTGCCCCTCGACCCGGTCACCGAAAGCGACAAGACCTGGATCATCGTGCAGCCCGAGGACCCGCAGAAAGGCGGCGTCTACGACGTCAAAAGCGGCGCGAACGGCAAGACCAGGGACGGGCGCGAGTTTTCGCAGCTGTAAGTCCATTCAACCGTAAGGGGAGGTACCACGCATGGCCGAGAATCGCCGCAGTTTCTTGAAGACTGCCGGGTCGGGCGCTGCCGCGCTTGCGCTCGGCGAGCTGATGGCAGGGCGTGCTTTCGCCGCCGAGGAAGGGCGCCACGAAGACTTCATCCGCCAGGTCACCAAGGCGCGCATCTTCGATCTCTCGCACACCTGGGACGAGAACTCGCCGATCGCGAGCGTCAACCCGCCTTATGCCATGACGCTCAACAAGACGCATGCGCCATTTACCGGACTAGATTTTCCAGGTACGCGCGGCCAGTTCGGCGACGGTGGTCAGCTTTCGTTTACGTCAGAAGTGCAGCACTTCAGCGGTCAGCACGGTGCGCCCTCGATCGACGCGATCGGCCACATCGGGCGCGACGGCAAGCTTTACGGTGGCGTGGACGCGGCTGCCGCAACGAGCAATCCGCTCGGCGTCGGGCGCAGCGGCGTCGGCGCGCACCTCGATATTGCGCATTACCCGAAGGAGCGGCTGGTCAATCGCGCAGTGCTCCTCGACGTGGCCCGCGCGGTGAACGGCAACGACGATGCGCTCGCCGGAAGCTTCAACATTACGGACGACCACCTCGCAGAGACGGCACGCTTACAGGGCGTGCGCTTGCGCCGCGGCGACACGGTACTGATTCGCACGGGATGGGGCCGCTACTTCAGTGCAAATCCCGGTTTGTACAAAGGGGACAACGCCGCGGGCGTCGGTGTCGCCGGCGCGAAGTTTCTGGTGAAGAGCGGCGCGGCGGTCGTGGGCAACGACACTCTGACATTCGAGGTACGGCCGCCGCTCGCCTTCCCGCCGGAAACGCCCACGTTCCAGGTGTTCCCGGTGCACATGCTGGTGATTGCCGACAACGGCATCAACATCATCGAGAACTACTTCCTCGAGGAGATCGCCGCGGCGCAGGAGTACGAGTTCGTGCTGGTCGTGCCGCCGCTCAAGATCCGCGGCGGCACCGGCTCGGCGCTGCGCTCCTTCGCGCTGGTGCCGTAGGCGTACGCGATGGCGACGATGCGCAGCCGTGGCTTCACCTACCTCACGGTGCTGTTCATCGTCGCCGTCATCACCGCCGGCCTCGCGCTGGTCGGCGAAGTGTGGGAGACGGCAGCCAAGCGCGAGAAGGAAGCGCAGCTTCTCTTCATCGGCAACGAGTACCGCAAGGCGATCACGCGCTATTACCTCGCCGGCAAGAACCAGTACCCGCGCGCGCTCGAGGATCTCCTCAAGGACCCACGGCAGCCAGGCACCGTGCGCTACCTGCGCCGGCTCTATCCCGATCCGCTCACCGGCAAGGCCGAGTGGGGCATCGTCAAGGCCCCCGACGCGGGCATCGCCGGCGTGCACAGCCTGTCGGAGGACAAGCCGCTCAAGAGCGCCAACTTCAAGCTGCGCGACGCCGGCTTCGAGTCCGCGCAGACCTACGCCGACTGGAAGTTCACCTACACGCCGGTCGCGCCCGGACAAGCAACGCCGACCGGACAACCCGCCGCAACTGCACAACCCGGCGCGCCGCAGCCCGCATCTGCTACACCCGCCGTGTCGTCTCCATCCTCTAAACAGTAAAGGCACAGCAAGCGCGCGCGGAATATTCCATTCCGCGGGTTACTCTCCATTAAGGAATAGCGCGGCGCTCCACCTGTTTGCGCGAGTGCAGTTCAACGCGCAATGAGGAGGAGCTCTATGAAAAGCAGCATCATGGCGGGCGCGGCTGCGCTCGCGTTCCTGGGTTATTCCACGGCAGGACTGGCAGACGATCGACTGGTGCGCTTCGAAGGCGGCATCGGCGAGATTCCGGTGTCCACTCCGGCGACGCCGAACGTGGTGCGCGGTGTGTCGCCCGGTGGACAACCCTGGGTGATCTCGCGACTGAGCGCCGACGTGCGCAGCGATGGACGCATTTCGGTCGAAGGCCGTGGCCTGCTCCTCGCCGGGGGCAACGGCATCGGCACGAACGGCAACCAGAGCGTCCGTGCGATGCTCTTCTGCGGCGCGGCGTCATTCACCTCCGAGCTCGTGGCGCTCGAGCCGGACGGTGACTTCCGCATCGACGGCATGTTGAATGCCACGCCGCCCGATCCATGCGATAACCCGGCGCTGCTCATCGTCAACGCGGGAGGACGCTGGTTCGCCGCCGGCATCCCGAAGCAGTAGCCGCTAGAAGCGCACGCTCGCACCGCCGACGAACGCCCAGTCGGCGGTGAGCTGCACGCCGTTCACGTACTGGTAGAGCGGCAGCTGCAGGAAGGTGTAGAGCTGCAGGTTCTTGCCGAGCGCGTAGCTCAAGCCGGGGCTGAGAAAAAGGAACTTGCCGCCGCTATTGTCCGGCTCGGCTTGGTCTCCGCTGTCGCGTGCGCGATGGAGAAAGTTGAGCTGCAGCATGAGGCCTAGCCGGTCGCTCATTTCGCGCCGGTAACCGGCGTCGAGCGAGAGGCGCGCGCCCGGCCGGAACTCATCGCGGCTGTTGAGCGGCTGCTGCCAGAGCGCATCGGCGAACCACGACGAGCCTGCGCCGAGCACGCGGCGGAAGTAGCCGCCGAGAAGGAGGTCCGTCGTGCCGCTCCCGGGCTGCAGCGTGCGCTCGGCAAGCTCGCCCTCGGCGTTGCGCACGTCGGTGCGCCCCGTCGGCAGCTTCAGGCCGAAGGTGGCACCGAAGAAGTCGAGCCGCTCGGCCGGGGCGTTCTCCGCGTGCCATTGCCGGCGGCCGAGGACACGGGCATCGCCCAGCTCGGTGAAGTGCCATGCCTCCGGCAGGTCCTCTCCCATGTGATGGTGGATGTGCGAATGATCGCGGCTCACGATTGGTAGCGTCGCCGACACGCCCCACTTGTCGTTGAAGGTGTAGTCGAAAGTTCCGAGCCAATTGCGGTTGATCGTGCGGATCTCGTCGTGATGCTGCGGGATCTCGCCCACGCCGACCTTGCGGCTGCCGGCGCGCGGCTGGTCCTGGTCGATGTACTCGAAGCGCAGATCGACGCGCGCGCCGGGCTCGATCCACGCGCCCTCGACGTTCCAGTTCGTGTTCACCATGCAGAACGCCGAGCCGCACGATGCGGCGGCCTCGCCGGCGACACCCGCAGCGAGCACTGCGATCAGCAGAAGCTTGTTCACGCCGTCCTCCCGTAAGCGATGAAAGGCGGCGCACCGCGGCGCACGGCCGCAGTGCGTCAACGCTTGCTAAAGCTCAGGAGAACGCGGGAGGAGCGCGAGAAAAACGGAGAGAAAACGCCGGCGGCCCAAGGCGCGGGAGCGACGCCTGGCCCGGTTCGCTGCGCGCAACCGCGACGAATGCTAGCAGCGCGTGCGGTGGCGGAGCGATTGTGATGCTGCCGTCGCCAGAGCACGCGACTTGGTCGCCGCAGGTGCAGTACTCGCCATGCCCGCCCGGACACGACGGCACGAGCAGCGCGCGATCCGCGTCCTTCCGCTCGGCTACGTGGGCGGCCGCGCCGTGCGCGAGCGCCGCCCGCGGCGCGACGAGCGCGGTGGCAAGAAGCAATGCCGAGAGGAACGCCGGCAAGGCGGCTAAGCGCGTCATCGGCGACATTCTATGCAGGCGCAGTATGCTTCGGTATCGCCATGAAGCGCTCAGTGCCGTCCCAGCGAAGTACGGCAGCATCATAAGCCGCGCGCGGCGATCGGCTCAATGCACGTATCGGGCTGCCAAGCGGCGAGGAGGCTTCACTCCTTTTCTCGGTAACGCTAAGCCGGGCGCATAAAAAAAGGCGGCCCTCTGGCCGCCTTTTCCTTGCGAAACGCTACTCACTCATCGTCATCATCGCCCTCGGTGGGGCGGCCGATCTCTTTCGCCTTGCCAGTCAGTTCCAGGATGTCCATCCCGTTGCCAATGCGGTCCACGATGACAATGTAGCCGCGGTTGTCGACTTCGACGTTGTTGGTCATGTAGGTATTGTTCGCAGCGGCGGGTACATAGAACGCCGCCTGCACGGCCCCCTGCGGGTCGCGGATGTCCCACGCGCGGATACCGGCGTTGAAGTAGGAGGTGAAGGTGAGCCTCCCGTAATATGGATTGCGGAAGTTCTCCTCCGTCGAATGCGTACCAAAACGCTGGCCCCGCAAGCAGTAGTTGCCGCGCGGATACTTCTCACCCGACTGCGGATTGACCCACAGCGTCGACAGCACCATAGGTCCCTGCCACTGGTCCTGCTTTACGCCAATCGAGTTCTCCGTACTCACGTCGATGACGAAGCCCCAATGCTGTGAACTGCAGTTGCCGGCTTCGGACGTGAGCACCACGAGATCCCGCACGTCAGGGGAGGGCACTCCAGGGCACGCTGTGTTCGAGCACTGAAGACTCTTCGGCGCTACGCCGAACACGGGCATGGTCGTATGGCCGCCCTGGTTCGGCGACAAGTCGAGCCGCCCGACCTGCGGCGCGACAAGGTCCGCTTCCGACGGATTGTCGCGGTCCCCTGACCACGTTCCGCCATAAGCCGGAGGCAGCAGCTTTTGCCGGTTCAGGATCTGCATCACGCCGTTGGACCCGACACCCCATGCCGCATAGACTCGGTTGCCGATGACGTCGACGCCGCTCACGAGCTTGCCAGCGGCGTTGGGATGATCATGCGCGGAGATTGCACCGTGAAGGGAAGTGGGAACGGGTCCCGTACCGCTCGGCTGTCCACCGACGAGGCCGAAAGTACGGATGTAGATCGGCGCTGCGGCAGGATTGCTCCAGTCGACGATGACCATGGACTGGCTTTGGCGCCAGAGCGGCTGGCCCCACGTCGCGTCCTTGCTGCCTGGCATGTACGCGATACCCGTCGAGCATTCCCACCAGACCTTATGAGTGGAGCGAAGATTCCGTATGGCCGCCAAGAAGACGGGCTTGCGCACGTCAGTTACGTCCCACGTCTCGTACCCGGCTAGTTGTGTGGCGACACCGGTCTTGGCATCGACTCCTCCCTGAATATTGCGCAAGAGATAGACCTTGCCCGGCACTCCGCCCGGTAAATCGGAACCGAGGCACATGCGCGCCATCTGCGCCTGCCCTCCCTTGACCGGTACCGGAATGTGGAACATGTCGACCGGATGCGCCGGATCGGTGATGTCGACGATCATCGTTCCGTTCTCTTCCAGTTTGTTGCCGTTCAGCGGATTGGGCAGGGGGCCCGGCAAGTTTTGTCCGCTATGCAGGCCTATGAACGCCATCGTCGTCTTTCTATCCGGGTAGAGGATGACGTTCGGCTGATAGGCCCCACGAAATTGCAGATTGCTGTGTCCGACGAGGCGCATGTCCTTCTGCTCGCCGCTTTGGGTGATGGCGAGCGCGCTGCCGACACTGAGTCCCAAAATGGCAAAAGCAAAGCCTCTGCCTGCTGCTTTCAGCATGATTTCCCCTCCTCTAATTTTGGGGCGGCAGGTGCCGCCCCCTCCCACTTGGTCGATTTAACGCCTTAAGCAACCCCGCCACAAAATCGAGTGGGTCATGGGTTGATGATTTTTGAGCATGAATCCGTCAATTGCCAGCCGGCGAGCGGGTTGCCCTGCGCCGAGATGGAGTACTGCTCTTCGGCGAGCGCCGCAGAGCCGGCGAACGGGATGTTCTTGGGACTTCCGGTGACGCTGAACGCTCGCGCGAAAAAGCAACTGTTTTTGCGAAACGGCATCTCCGATTCTCGACGGTGATGCGGTGGGATTGCTAGCGGCGCGGCGCCATTTTTACGGAGTTGGGCAGAAAGGTTTTTTCTACAATCCGTCCGTCGGCGCGCCGCCGTTGTGCTCTCCCGACTCGCGGTTTACTTGATAGCATTTAACACGTGGTGAACTACAACATCTATTCACGTTACTCATCAGTTCATCACGTTCGGCAATGAATATCACCTCGCGCCAGCTCAAAGCCTTCCTGCTCACGGCGCGTTATCAGAGCTTCTCGCGCGCGGCTGACCAGCTCTTCATAACGCAATCCGGAATGAGCGTGCTCGTGCGCGAGCTCGAGGAGCAGCTCGGCTTTCGCCTGTTCGAGCGCACGACGCGCAAGGTGACGCTGACCAAATTCGGCTCGAGCTTCCTGCCGATCGCCGACCGCAGCCTCGTCGATCTCGAGCAGGCGGCGACGAGCATCGGCCGCTCGGCCTCGGTCGAGAGGGGCGTGCTCGCGCTCGGCGCGACGCCGTTCGTCGCCGCCGACATCCTCGCGCCGGCGCTCGCGGCTTATGCGCTGCGCGATGCCGGCCTGCACGTGCGCCTGGTGGACGCCGAGGGCGCGCGCCTCCTCGAGATGCTGCAGTCGGGCGAGCTCGACGTCGCGCTCACCGCCATGCACCACGACACGCCCGGTGTGCGCCGCGTGCCCCTCGCGCGCTTCTCGCTCATCGCGATCGCCGCGCGCAATGGCGCGCAGGGCCCTTCAGCGGAGATGCGCTGGAGCGAGCTCGCGGCCGAGCGCCTGATCGCCTTTCCGCCGGGAAATCCGATCCGCGAGCTGATGGACGAGCATCTCGGGCGCGCCGGCCGGCGCGAGCCACCGGATATCGTCTGCAACTATCTCGAGACGCAGATCGCCATGGTGGAAGCGGGCAGCGGCGTCGCCGTGGTGCCGAGCTTCGCCATGCACGCCTGCGCAAAGCGCGCGATCGCGTTGCACGCGCTGGTGGCGCCGCAGGTCGCGGGCAATGTGTATTGGCTCGTGAATCGCGCGCGCAAGCTGCCCGCGGGCACCGAGAGCTTCAACGCGTTTCTTAAGGACTACATGTCGGCGCTGCCGGTCGAACCGGCGCCGCACGCGGCGCAGGCCGCCTAGGTCACTGCACGATCGCGGTATGGAACGCGGCCGGCGATTCGTGGGCGATCGCCCGCCCGGCCGCACCTTGCAACGCCACGGCGGAGAGCCTGAGCTCCGCGTTCCCCGAGCGCAGCGGCCGGAAGGTGACGACGACGAAATCGGCGTCGGTGGGCTTGGCGTCGCCGGCGCTCGCGCCGACGAAGATCGAGCCGTTGGGATTCACGCGATAGGTGAAGCGGCCTTCGGCGAAGAGCTCGCCCGGCCGCACGGCCACGGGCTCGAGCAGCTTCGCGTCGTAGTCGAGCTGTAGCGGCAGCGCGCGCACCGGCTGCGCCGACGTGAGCTTGAGCGTGACCTCGAAGTCGTTACCGGCCTTGACTTGCTTGGGTCCTTCCCAGCGCAGCTGCGCCGGGCGCGACGCGCCGGCAGCGGCGGGCGCCGGCGGTGCGGCGGTTCCGCGGGCGACCGCGGCGGGCGGCGCCATCTCCAGGCGCAATCCGCCGACGGCGAGGGTCTGCCGCTCGTCGAGCGGCAGGTACACGAGCGTCACCATGTCGGGCGTGATCGACTCGACGCGATAGATGTTGTCCAGCGTTTCGCCCTCGCGCACGGTGAAGACGCGGTCTTCGCGCGCCAGCACGACCTGCATCACGCCGTCGTGAGTCACCTGGCCTGCGACGCGGTAAGGCAGGGGCGGCGCGACCGGCTTTGGCGGCGGCGCGGCGGCGACCTTCGGCCCCGCCGGCGCGGGTGGCGTCCACGAGCGCGGCCCGAACGGCTCGCCGCGCGCCTTGCC
>Ga0066679_10000551_pt1 | contig 13039 bp, 5 predicted proteins | sample GraSoiAngelo_128_FD_62298 | JGI IMG/M metagenome (GOLD analysis project Ga0066679, IMG submission 62298) | Grasslands soil microbial communities from the Angelo Coastal Reserve, California, USA - 14_0927_12_20cm | ecosystem: Environmental > Terrestrial > Soil > Grasslands | place: USA... | reverse complement strand
GTCTGGATCCCGTGGCCGGCCAGGGCCTGGCGCAGCTGGTCGCGCTCCGCCGTCCTGATGACGAACTGGTGATAGACCGGCACGCTCGCGACCGGGACGGCCACGATGCTGAGGTCGACGCCACGGAGCAGCGCCCGGTAGGTCTGCGCGATTTCGCGCCGCCGTGCGTTCCAGGCCGTCAGGTGGCGCAGCTTGACCCGCAGGATCGCCCCCTGCAGCCCGTCCATCCGGCTGTTTCGCCCCACGACGTCATGCTTGTATTTCTCCCGGGTCCGGCCATGGTCGCGGGCCTGGCGCACCCGCGCCGCTACGTCGGGACTGGAGGTGACTACGGCGCCCGCATCGCCACACGCCCCCAGATTCTTGCCGGGGTAGAAGCTGAAGCAGCCGGCCAGGGCCGTAGCGCCCGCCGCCTTCCCTCTCGTGCTCGCCCCCTGCGCCTGGGCCGCGTCTTCGATTACGGCGATCCCGTGCCGCGCGGCAACCGCCATCACCGCCGCCACATCGACGCAGCTGCCGTAGAGGTGGACCGGGATTATGGCCCGGGTGCGGGGCGTGATCGCCGCTTCCAGCAGCGACACATCCATGAGCAGGGTCTGCGGATCGACGTCGACGAAGCGGGGCAGGGCGCCGCAGCGGACGATCGCCTCGGCGGTCGCCGCGAACGTGTTCGCGACCGTGATCACCTCATCGCCTGCGCCAACCCCGATGGCGCCGAGCGCCAGTTCCAGCGCGTCGGTGCCGTTGGCACAGGCAATCGTCTCGCCCACGCCGCAGTAGTCGGCGAACTCCGCCTCGAACCGCGCGACCTCGTCCCCCAGGACGAAATCCGAGGTGGCGAAGACGCGATCGATGGCCGCCTGCAGCTCGGGTCCCAGTGACTGATGCTGGGCTTTGAGGTCAGCGAGCGGGATGGTGGCGGCTGGCCGCGACGGTTGGCCGGGCTGCATCCGCATATACAAGTCCTCCTTCATCTTCGAGTTCGCTGACGCGGCCCAGCGGCCGCGCCGGATTTCCAACGACGACCGTATCGGCCGGGACGTCTTTTGTGACCACCGCGCCGGCGCCCACCAGCGCCCCCGCCCCGATGACGACGCCGGGCAGCAGCGTGGCGTTGGCTCCCACCCTGGCAAAGCGACGAATGTGGACGCCCTGCAGCGTGTCCTTGGCCCGCCGGCTGGCCGGAAAGCGGGCGTTGGTGAGCACCACCCGCGGGCCGAGCCAGCAGTCGTCTTCGAGGACGGAATACTCGGGGACAAAGACCTGCGTGTGCAGCCGTACCCGGTCCCCGATGACGACGGCGAATTCGACCACGCAACCGCTTCCGATCGAACAGTCGTCGCCGATCCGGGTGTTCTCGCGGATCAGCGCGGCATGGCCGGTCTGCACCCGCGCCCCGATGGACGATCCCGCATAGATCACGGTGTGCGAGCGGATGACGCCGTCCGGCCCGATGCTGAGGCGGTCCTGCCCTGGCGCTCGTCCTTTTGCCGGTTGGCCCAGCACACAGAAATCCCCGACCTCGGTCCCCTCCCCGATCAGAACGTTAGGAAACAAGCGAAAGTCTGGTTTGCTCAAGGTTCATCGCCTGGGTCAGGCGCTCCAGCACGCGCACCACCTCGAGCCCCTCGCGACCGTCGGTCAACGGTGGCCGTCCCTGCTCGATGCTGTCGGCGAATTCGGTCATCTCGATGTCGAGCGGCTCCGGAATGTCCACGTGGCGCAACCAGACATCGCCGGCCCGTACGCCCAGGCGGTGCTGAGCATAGGTTTCGAAGGTGCCGAGGTTGGCGTCGACGGTCTCGACATCGATCCCCTTGTCGAAGACCTGGATGGGAGCCTCCCGGTTCACGTCGTCGAAGATGAGCATCTTCCGGCTCCCGACGACGGTCACCTGGCGGATTTTGCTGGGGTCCAGCCAGCTGACGTGGATGTGGCCGGCGACGTTCCCGGCGTAGGTCAGGTGGGCAAAGACCACGTCGGCGATGTTGCGCTGCAGCCAGGCCTGGCCGACCGCCGCCACCCCCTGGATCGGCCGGTCGATCCAGTAGTTGAAGATGGAGACATCGTGGGGCGCCAGGTTCCACAGGGCATCGACATCCTGACGGACGATCCCCAGCTGCAGGCGCCGGCTGAAGACGTAGTAGATGTCGCCCAGTGTGCCCGAATCGATGATGGCTTTGACCTCACGCACCGCGCGGTTGTACCTGAAGGTGTGGCCAACCATCAGCCGCCGGTCGAGCTGCTCGGCGCGCTGACACATCTGCTGTGCCTCGGCAGCGGACGCGGCGAGTGGCTTTTCCACAAAGACGTGCTTGCCCGCATCCAGGGCCTGGAGCGCCGTGGTCGCGTGCGAGGCGACCGGTGTGGCGACGACGACGGCGCTCACCGCCGGATCGGAGAGCACGATCGACGGGTCAGTGGTCACCTGGGCCATCGGCGCCACCCGGCGGGCTCGCTCCAGGGTGGCGGGGTTGAGATCGGTCACCCATTTGAGATTGAATCGCTTGCTCTGGGCGAGCACGCGGCAGAGGTTCGACCCCCAGTAGCCCGCGCCCAGCAAGGCCACGGTAACCGTCGGAAGCGCGCTTCTTTCAGCCATGAGTCAGCGCTCCCAGCATGTCCCACGACCGGGACTCGGTCAATGAACCTCGCCGCCCGCAACGCGGGACAACGGTCCCATGCGCCCGGGACGGGCCGACCGGCATCGCTGTGATCCCAGGGCGGGTTGGGGCAATCGCGGCCATTCCGGCGCTCGGGCAACGGCCCATACGATCCATGCATGGCACGCAAAGGTATCGCTCTATGCACGCTCATCGTCGGTCTCGCGGTGTCGTCGGTCTCGTTTGCGGCGCGGCCGGCGGCGGCCGCCGACAACCCGGTCGTCACTGAGAATCAACAACCCGGCACGTCGGCCTGGCAGCTCGCCCACACCGCCGACGACGTCAACGGGCAGGTCAAGGGCTATGCCGATACCACGAGCGTGCTCCAGGGCGGCAGCTTCACCCTTTACGTGAGCGTCAACCCGGTCCAGACCTTCACCGTCGACGTCTACCGGATCGGCTACTACGGTGGCCTGGGCGGCCGGCTGCTGCTGCACGCCGGTCCGATCAACGGCATCACCCAGTCCGCCTGCGTCCCCGATGCCACCACCGGAATGATCGCCTGCGGCTGGACGCCAAGCTACACGGTGGCCGTCGGCACCGACTGGACCAGCGGCTTCTACATGGTGAAGGTGATCAACGCGGCCGGCTACCAGAACTACGTGCCCATGGTCGTCCGGGACGGCCGGCCGGCGCAGTTCCTCTACCAGTCGGGCGTCACCACCGCCCAGGCGTACAACGACTATCCCAACGACCACGCGACCGGAAAAAGCCTCTACGAGTTCAACAGCTACGGGGCGAACACGATGGCCGGGACGACGCGTGCGGTGAAGGTGTCCTTTGACCGCCCCTACGCCGATCAAGGCTCGGGCGGGCTCCTCAGCTTTGAGTTGCAGCTCGTCCGCTGGCTGGAGAACAAGGGTTACGACGTGACCTACTCGACCGATATCGACACCCATGCCAACGGCGCCGAGCTGTTGCGCCACAAGGCCTTCTTCTCGGCGGGCCACGACGAGTACTGGAGCAACGAGATGTACGACGCGGCCCAGACCGCTCGCGATGCGGGTGTCAACCTCGCCTTCTTCGGCGCGAATGCCGTCTACTGGCAGGCGCGTTTCGAAGCCTCCGCCGGGGGCGCCGCCAATCGCGTGATGGTCTGTTACAAGAACGCCAGCATCGATCCGGTGCAGGGCCCGACCACCACTTTGCTCTGGCGCGACCACGTCCTGAACCGCCCCGAGCAGGGACTTATGGGTGTCATGTTCACCTCCGAAGTGGCGACGGGCCATAACGTCCCCTACGTCGTGACGAACAGCGCGAACTGGGCTTACCAGGGCACCGGCTTTGTCGACGGCGATTCCGTGGCGGGCATCGTCGGCTATGAGATGGATCGGCTGATGCCGAACTTCCCGGCACCGAATGCCATCAGCCAGACGCTGCTCTCGAACTCGCCCTTTACCAACACCGGCGGCGTGGCCGACTACGCCAACTCGTCGATCTATCAGGCGCCCAGCAAGGCCTGGGTCTTTGCCAGCGGGACCATGTCGTGGAGCTGGGCCCTCGATAACACCAAGACCACGGTCCAGGTCGATCCGCGCATCCAGCAAACCACGGCCACCATCCTGAGTACCTTCATCACCGGCCGGCCGGTGGTGAAAGATCTCAAGCTCACGGTGCCGGCCACCGTCACCTCCGGGCAGGCCTTCAGCGTCACCGTCGTCGCCGAAGACGACATGGGTAACCCGGTCACCTCGTACGCGGGCACGGTCCACTTCAGCAGCAGCGATTCCGCGAGCGGCGTCACCCTGCCGGCCGACTCGCCACTGACCAACGGCCAGGGCACCTTCTCGGTGACCTTGATTCGGGCCGGGGCTCAGACCCTGACCGTTAGCGATGCCGCCAATAATCTCTCGACGACGGCCAACCTGACCGACAACGCCGCGCCCGCCAGCACCCTCGTGCTCGCCGGCAGCGTCGCCACCGCCCCCGCCGGGAGCGCCATCCCGTTCACCGTGACCGCGCAGGATCCGTATGGGAACACCGCCACCGGCTATGCGGGCACGCTGCACTTCACCACCAGTGATCCCGCGCCGGGTGCCATGCCGAGCGACGCAACGCTGACCAACGGCCAGGGGAGCTTCAGCGCCACCCTGGACACCGCCGGCGCGCAAAGCATTACCGCCACCGATACCGCGGCCGGCACGATCACCGGCAAGTTCAGCGTCCAGATCACCCCGCTCGCCGCCTCCAGCCTCAGCCTGACGGTGCCCTCGAGCGCCGTCATCAACCAGCCGTTCAACGTCACCGTCACGCTCAAAGACCGGTACGGCAACGTGGCGACCGGATACCGCGGGACGGTCTATTTCAGCTCGAGCGACCTGGTCGCGATGCAGCTGGGGAAGATGCCGGCTGACTACACCTTCACCGATAAGGATTCGGGGATCCACACCTTCAGCGCCACCCTGATGACGCCGCCGAGCCAGACGATCACCGTCGCCGACACGGCGAACGGCACCTTGTCCGCCACCAGCCCGCCGATCGCCGTCGGGCTCACGTAGCCAGGGGAGGCAGTGCGCATCGCCCGGCCACGGCTCCGCCTGCAGAGGTCGCTGGCCGCCGCGGCAATGGCGCTCGCGATGCTGGCCGCACTGCCTCCAACGGCGCTGCCGGCGACGGCAGATACCAATCCGATCGTGACCGAGAATGCGCAGCCGGGCTCCGGCGGCTGGGGTCTTTCCAAGCTGGCGGATGACGTCAACGGCCAGATCAAGGGCTATGGTTCGGCGAGCAGCGTAACCCAGGGCGGCAGCATCAGCCTGTACGTCAGCGTCAACCCGGCGCAGACCTACACGGTCGACGTCTTTCGGATGGGCTGGTACGCGGGGAGCGGCGCACGCAAGCGCCTCCATGCCGGGCCAATCAACGGCACGACCCAGGCGGCGTGCGCCCCCGATGCGACCACGGGAATGATCGACTGCGGCTGGGCTGCCGGCTACGCCTGGACCATTCCGAGCGACTGGACCAGCGGCGTCTACCTGACGGTGCTCACCAACGCGGCCGGCTACCAGAACTACGTGGTCTTCGTCGTGCGCGACGGGCGGCCGGCGTCCTTCCTCTACCAGTGGGGCGTCAATACCGCCGAGGCGTACAACGACTACCCGAACGACAAGCTCACGGGCAAGAGCCTCTACGAGTTCAACAGCTACGGGGCGAACACCATCGCCGGCACCCGGCGCGCGGTGAAGGTGTCGTTTGACCGGCCTTTCACGGGTGATGGATCCGGCGACTTCTTCAGGTGGGATGTCCAGCTGATCCGTTGGCTCGAGAAGTCCGGCTACGACGTCACCTACTCGACGGACGTCGACACCCATGCCAACGGTTCGGACTTGCTCAACCACAAGGCGTTCTTCTCCGCCGGCCACGACGAGTACTGGTCGAACGAGATGTACAACGCCGCTCAAGCGGCTCGCGACGCCGGGGTCGGCCTGGCCTTCTTCGGCGCCAACGACGTGTACTGGCAGGTGCGCTACGAGGCTTCCGCCGCCGGCGTCCCCAACCGGGTGCTGGTCTGCTACAAGAACGCGAGCATCGATCCGGTGCAGGGCGCGACCACCACGGTCTTGTGGCGCGCGGCATTACTGAACCGCCCGGAGCAGCGCCTGATGGGCATCCAGTACACCTCCGAAGTGACGTCCGGCAACAACGTCCCCTACCTGGTCACGAACAGCTCGCACTGGATCTACAACGGCACCGGTTTTCATGACGGCGATGCCGTGCCGGGGATCGTTGGCTACGAGATGGACCGGTACATGTCGAACTACCCGGCACCCACGGCGACCAGCTGGACATTGCTCTCGCAATCGCCGTTCACCAACACCAGCGGGGTGAGCGATTACGCGAACTCATCGATCTACCAGGCGCCCAGCGGCGCCGTGGTCTTTGCCACCGGCACGATGTCATGGAGCTGGGCGCTGGACAACTACCGCACCACGGCGCAAATCGATGCGCGCATCCAGCAAACGACCAGGAATCTTCTCAATGCCTTCCTCTTGGGCGTGCCCGGCGTGCTGCATGACCTCAAGCTCACCGCCCCCACTACGGCCACCGCGGGCCAGCCCTTTAGCGTTTCGGTGACCGCTGAGGACGGCCAGGGGAACCCTGTCCCTTCGTATAGCGGCACCGTGCACTTCAGCAGCAGCGACACCTCGACCGGTGCGGTGCTGCCGCCCGACTCCACCCTGACCAACGGACAGGGGAGCTTCTCGGTGACGCTGACCAGGGCCGGGCCGCAGACCCTTACGGCCACCGACGCCGCCAACAAGCTGACCACCACCGTCAACCTGGGGGTGAGCGCGCAATCCGCCGGAACGTTGGTGCTCGCGCCCGCCAGCACCACGCCCACGGCAGGGACGGCATTTCCCTTTACCGTGACCGCCCAGGACGCATTTGGAAACACCGATCCGAGCTACGCCGGCACGGTGCATTTCAGCAGCAGCGACACGTCAACCGGAGTGGTCCTGCCACCCGACACGACACTGACCGGCGGCAAGGGCAGCTTCACGGCCACGCTGGTAAAAGCCGGAAGCCAGACGCTGACGGCATCCGACACGGCCGGGACGTTCTCCGCCACCGCCAACCTGACGGTTAGCCCGGGCGCGGCCACCACCCTGCTTTTGGCCCCGTCGACCATGGCGCCGACCTCGGGAACGACCTTCAGCGTCACGGTGACGGCGCAAGACGCGTTCGGGAATACGGCAAGCGCCTACGCCGGCACGCTGCACTTCAGCAGCAGCGACAGCGCAGCCGGCGTGGTGCTGCCGCCTGACTCCACCCTGAGCAATGGCCAGGGCAGCTTCTCGGCCACGCTGATCACATCGGGGCCGCAGACCCTGACCGCATCCGACGCGGCCAACTCGCTCTCCGCGACCGCCAATCTCACGGTGAGCACCGGCGCTCCTTCGGCGGTGCACGACCTCAAGCTGACCGCGTCGTCATCGGCCACGGCCGGCCAGATGTTCCCGATCACGGTTACGGCGGAGGACGCCCAGGGTAACCCGGTCACGTCCTACAGCGGCACCGTCCACTTCAGCAGCAGCGACCGCTCGACGGGCGTGGTGCTGCCGCCCGACTCCACGCTGACCAATGGGCAGGGCACCTTCTCGGCGACGCTGGTCAAAGCCGGGTCCCAGAGCCTGACGGCGTCGGATGCCGCCAACAACCTCGCCACCACGACGTCGCTCTCCGTCAACGCCGCAGCCGCGAGCCGGCTGGTCCTCGCGCCGGCAACCGCCACACCAACCGCCGGCAGCAGCTTCTCGCTCACGGTGACCGCCCAGGATCCATATGGCAATACCGACCCGACCTACGGCGGGACCGTCCACTTCAGCAGCAGCGACACGTCGGCCGGCGTCGTGCTCCCGCCCGACTCCACCCTGGCCGGTGGAGAGCGCAGCTTTACGGCGATCCTGATCAAAGCCGGCTCGCAAACGCTCACCGCTTCGGACGCGGCCAACGCCATCTCCGCCACTGCGAACCTGATGGTGTCGGCCGCACCCGCCAGCAAACTCACCCTCGCCACAGCCACCGCCACGCCCACGGCGGGGACGAGCTTCTCCTTCACGCTCACCGCCCTGGACCCATTCGGGAACCTGGCGACCGGCTACGCCGGGACGGTGCACTTCAGCAGCAGCGACATCTCTTCGGGAGCGGTGCTGCCGCCCAACTCGAAGCTCAGTAACGGCCAGGCGAGCTTCGCCGCGACGCTCGTCCAGGCCGGACCGCAAACCCTGTCGGCGTCTGACTCGGCGAATTCCCTGAACGCCACGACCAACCTCACGGTCAATGCCGCGGCAGCCAGCAAGCTGGTCCTGGTCGCGGCCACCACGACGCCCACCGCCGGTACCAACTTCTCCTTCACCGTGACCGCACAAGATCCTTACGCCAACATCGCCACCAGCTATGCCGGCACGGTGCACTTCAGCAGCAGCGATACCTCATCCGGGGTGGTGCTGCCCGCCAACTCGACGCTGGTGAACGGCCAGGGTAGCTTCTCGGCGAAGCTGATCAAGGCCGGTCCCCAGACGCTGACGGCGTCCGACTCGGCAAACGTGCTGTCCACCACCGCCGGCCTGACGGTGAACGCCGCGCCGGCCAGCAAGCTGATTTTGGCCACCGCCACCGCCGGGCCCACCGCCGGCAATAGCTTCGGCTTGACCGTGACCGCGCAGGATCCCTTCGGGAACACCGCGACCAGCTACGCGGGCACCGTGCACTTCAGCAGCAGCGACACGTCGACCGGCGTCGTGCTGCCGGCGGATTCAACGCTGACCAACGGTACCCGCAGCTTTTCCGCCACGCTGATCAAAGCCGGAGCGCAGAATCTGACCGCCTCCGACGCGGCGAGCGCCTTCGTCGCGACAGCCAGTGTCACCGTTGTCGCCGCGCCCGCGAGCAAGCTGGTCATGGTCGCCGCCACCACGACGCCCACCGCCGGCACGAGCTTCGCTTTCACCGTGACAGCCCAGGATCCGTACGGGAACACCGACACGAACTACGCCGGCACCGTGCACATCAGCAGTAGCGACACCTCGTCCGGCGTGGTGCTGCCCGCCAACTCGACGTTGACCAGCGGCACCCGTAGCTTTTCCGCCACCCTGGTCAGAGCCGGAGCGCAGAGCCTCACCGCGTCTGACGCGGCCAGCCGCTTCTCGGCCACCGCCAACGTCTGGATCGTCGCCGCCCCCGCCAGCAAGCTCGTCCTTTCGAGCTCGCCGTCGGCGTCCACCGCCGGCACGAGCTTCTCCTTCACCGTTACGGCCCAGGATCCGTACGGAAACACTGACACGAACTACGCCGGCACCGTGCACTTCAGCAGCAGCGACAGCTCATCGGGCGTGGTGCTGCCGGCGAACTCCACCCTGATCAATGGCGCGCGCGCCTTCTCCGCCACGCTGGATCGAGCCGGGACGCAGACGATTACCGCCGTCGACACCGTCAAGGCCGCCATCACCGGCAGCGTGTCGGTGCAGATCAGCCCGGCGGAGGCGGCGAACCTCGGCCTGACTGTCCCGAGCAACGCGGTTATTGGGCAGCCCTTCAATGTCACCGTGACCCTGACCGACCGCTTCGGCAACGTCGCCACCGGTTATCGGGGGACCGTCTCCTTCAACAGCAGCGATCTCCTGGCCATGCAGCTGGGCAAGATGCCGGCCGACTACAGCTTCACCGCCGCGGACGCCGGGATCCATACCTTCTCCGCCACCCTGATGACTCCGCCCAGCCAGACCATCACGGTCTTCGATACCGCGAATGGAACCTTATCCGCAACCAGCCCGCCCATCGCCGTGGGCGCGCTGTAGAACGCAGCCGTTGGAGGTAACGCACGATGAGAGGAGCCGCTGAGTCTCGCCGGAAGCTGATCTTCGCCCTGGCCCTGCTGAGCCTGCTGGCTCCGTCGGCGCGGGGCGCCCTCCCAACGCCGGCGCTGGCGGCGGACAACCCGATCACTATCGAGAATCAGCAAACCGGCTCGAACAGCTGGGAGCTTGGCTCGCTAGTCGCCGACGATGTCAGCCAGCAGATCAAGGGGTACGCCTCCTCGACCAGCGTGCTCCAGGGCGGCAGCCTTTCCCTCTACGTGACGGTCAATCCCGCCCAGACCTACGGCATCGATTTCTATCGCATGGGCTGGTATGGGGGCAAGGGCGGCCGGCTCGAACTCCACGCCGATGCCCTGGCCGGCATCTCGCAGCCAAGCTGCCCTTCGGATGCGAGCACCGGCCTGATCGCCTGCAACTGGGCGCCGAGCTACACGATGACCATCCCCACCGCTTGGACCAGCGGGGTCTACATGGCGGTGCTCACCAATGCGGCGGGCTACCAGAACTACGTGAATTTCGTCGTTCGCGACGGGCGCCCGGCGCCCTTCCTCTATCAGCGCTCGATGAACACGGCGCAGGCCTACAACGATTTTCCGGACGACCGGCAGACCGGCAAGAGCCTCTACGAATACAACAGTTACGGACCCAACACGGTGGCGGGCACACCGCGGGCGGTAAAAGTTTCCTTTGATCGCCCCTTTTCCGATGATGGTTCGGCCGATTTCTTCTCCTGGGAAGTGCAGTTCGTTCGGTGGATCGAGCGCACCGGTTATGACGTCACCTACTCGACCGATCTCGACACCCACACCAATGGCGCGCAATTGCTGCTCCACCAGGCGTTCCTCTCTGTCGGCCACAACGAGTACTGGTCCAACGAGATGTACAACGCCGCTCAGGCCGCTCGCGACGCGGGGGTGAACCTGGCCTTCTTCGGCGCGAATCCGGTCTACTGGCAGGTGCGCTACGAGGCATCCGCCACCGGCGTCGCCAATCGGGTCATGGTCTGCTACAAGAACGCCAGCATCGACCCGGTGCAGGGCCCGACGACCACGGTCCAATGGCGAAACGCGCCGGTGAATCGCCCCGAGCAGCCACTGACCGGGGTGATGTACACCAACGAAACCCAGGGTCTGGTCAATGTCCCCTACGTCGTATCGAACAGCTCGAACTGGGTCTACGCAAACACCGGCTTCAAGGATGGCGATACGGTGTCGAACCTTGTCGGCTACGAGGCGGATCGCTACATGGCGAACTACCCGGCCGCCGCCGCCAACCAGGTCCTGCTTTCCCATTCCCCGTTCACCAGCGATGGCAACGGCCCTGACTACGCCAACTCGTCCATCTACCAGAGCCTCGGTGGAGCCTGGGTCTTTGCCAGCGGCACCATGTCCTGGAGCTGGGCGCTGGACAGCTATGGCACGCCCAACCAGCCCGACTCTCGCATCCAGCAGGCGACCACCAATATCCTGAATGCGTTCCTTAGCAGCAAGGCACCGCTGCACGACCTCAAGCTGGTCACGCCGGCCAGCGTCACCGCGGGGCGGCCATTCAGTGTCAGCGTCACCGCCGAAGATGCCAGCGGCAATCCCGTCAGCTCCTACAGCGGCACCGTCCACTTCGCCAGCAGTGACACCTCGGCGGGTGTGGGGCTGCCGGCGGACTATACCTTCACCGCGGCCGACGCGGGTACGCACAGCTTTAACGCCACCCTGATCCGCGGCGGACCGCAGACCCTGACGGTGTCCGATGCGGCCAACAACCTCTCCACCACCTCGAACTTGAGCGTCAACGGCGCGCCCGCGAACAAGCTGATCCTGTCCAGCGGAACCTCCACCGCCGCCGCGGGCAGTAGCGTCTCCTTCACGGCGACGGCCCAGGATCCGTATGGCAACACCGACACGGGCTACGCCGGAACCATTCACTTCACCACCAGCGACCCGTCGCCGGGGTCGATGCCGCCCGATGCCAGTCTGACGAACGGGCAGGGCAGCTTTAAGGCCACCCTGGATACGGCCGGCTCGCAGAGCATCACCGCCACGGATACCGCCACGGCCACGATCAGCGGACGGCTCAGCCTCCAGGTCACTCCGGCTCCGGGCGCCATCATCGCGCTGCGCGTCCCGGGTACGGTGCAGGTGAATCAGCCCTTCACCCTCACCGTCACTGTCAAGGACACCTTTGGTAACGTCGCCACCTCCTATCGGGGAGCGGTTCACTTCTCGAGCAGCGACCTGGTTGCCCAGACGGCCGGCAAGCTCCCGGCGGACTACAGCTTTAGCGCGGGCGACGCAGGCAGCCACACCTTCTCCGCCACCCTGATGACACCGCCAAGCCAGACCATCACCGTGACGGACAGCGCGAACCCGAATGTGTCGACCACCAGCCGGGGGATCAATGTCAACCTGCTCTAGCGAGGTCTTCGGGTTGTCGCCCTGAAGATCGGACGGTGCTTCGCAGGAGCCTCCTTGCCATCTCGCTCGCGGTCGGCCTCATCAGGCTGGTGGATCCCGATGTGGTGGTCGGCGCCGATCCCACTCCCTCCGGAGCAGTCTTCTACGTGTCGCCGGGCGGGAACGGCGCGGACGGCACCACCTGGACCACGGCATGGACCGACATGAACCAGATCAACTGGGCGGCCGTGCCCGCCGGTGCGACCATCGTGGTCGATGGCGGAAGCTCGCCATGCAGCGTGAGCCCGTACGATTTTCAACCGGCCACGCCGAACCCGGGGGTGACGTGCGGACAGCGCTACTCACCGTTGACCGTCGGACAGAACAGCGTGACGATCGTGCGCTCGACCGAAACCGGACGCAACGGCACCGTCGTCATCGATGGCGGTCGTGATACGCCGCTTCCCTACTGCTACCAGACGTCCTACTCGGCGACATCCGGCGCAGCCTACGGCATCGATTTCGGGAGTCACAGCGGTGTCGTGATCGACGGCCGGTCTCGCAGTGGCATCGTCGTGCGCGGCGCCAGGAACGGCGTCCGCATGGGACCGGGCGGCAACGACACGCTGCGCAACATGGAGCTGTTCGACAACGGCTATCCCACCAC
>Ga0066679_10000544_pt1 | contig 13094 bp, 12 predicted proteins | sample GraSoiAngelo_128_FD_62298 | JGI IMG/M metagenome (GOLD analysis project Ga0066679, IMG submission 62298) | Grasslands soil microbial communities from the Angelo Coastal Reserve, California, USA - 14_0927_12_20cm | ecosystem: Environmental > Terrestrial > Soil > Grasslands | place: USA... | reverse complement strand
CGGGCAGGCACGCTGCACGTTGTCGGGCGTGATCAGCACCTCCACCGCATCCGCGTCGCCCGTGATCAGCTGCGTCACCGCTCCCTGCTGGTCTGGCGTGAAACGCCAGATCACGCGCCGGAGATGGGGGCGGCCGAGGAAGAAGGTCGAGTCCGCGGCGAGCTCGAGGCTTTCACCGGCCTTCCAGGCCACGAAGCGGTACGGTCCGTCGCCCACGGGCGCGCGCCCGAACGGCACGCTGCGCCACTGATTGCGCGGGACCTCGCGCAGCAGATGCGCCGGCAGGATGCGCAGATGGTACACCGCATCGTAGAACATCTCCGGATAGCGCTGCCGGAACCGGAACACCACGGTGAGCGAATCACGCGTGGTGACCGCGGCGATCTGGCGCAGCGAGGAGCGGAACGAGGAGTTGACGAGGCTGTCGGTGTACGCGTCGTAGGTGAAGGCCACGTCTGCCGCCGTCACCGCCTGGCCGTCCTGCCAGCGGGCCCGCGGGTCGAGGTGAAACACGAGCGTCGTCGGCGCGTCCCACTCCCACCGCTCGGCCAGCTGTGGCTGGAAATCCTCGTCCCCGATCGTGTTTCCCGAAGGCCCGAGGTCCGCGAGCTTCAAGAACAGCTGATCCGTCACGTCGCGCGTGATCGCGAACTCGCTCACGGGCGGCAGCAGGATATCCGGCTCTCCTCCGGAGGCGATGACCATCGTCCCGCAGTACTCTCCGGTGCAGCCGACCGGGCGCTCGCACGCGGCGAGGAGCAGCAGGCCGGCGAGCGGCGCGAGGGTCAGGCCGGTGCGGGTGCGGGCGGTTGGCATGGCGCCTAAGATTCCACGCGACGCCTAGCGGCGCCAGGTCCAGAAAGGATCTGCAAAGAGGGCGGTAGAGGGCGGTAGACGGCGGTAGAGGGCGGCAGGGGTCAACTCGTCACCCCACGCCCGCACGACTGCGTCGGCAACTTCGTCCCATGTCACCTGTCGTCGCAACTCCTTCGAAAGCGTGGTTGCGGCACTAGCGGCTTGAGGCTCGCGGCTTACGGCGGCGATCATCTCCTGCGATCCCGCCAGCAGGATCGAGCCGTGCTGCAGGAACGCTCGTCCCTCGCGCACCTGGGCCGAGCCGATCAGCTTGCGCCCACCGACCAGCACTTCGCCGCCGACCGGGGTCGCGAAGCAGGAGCCCCGGCGGTCAGGCGGTCGGGCGGTCGGCCGGTCGGGCGCGAGCGCGGTCGCGACACCGAGCGTCTGCAGCGCCGCCGCGAGGCGCGCGTGAATTGCATGGTATGCCGCGCGCAGTCCGCCGAACGTCGCGATGGAGGCGGCCACGGCATAGGTCACTTCGTGCTCGTGCCACACGGCCCCGCCGCCGGTGGGGCGTCGCACGACGTCGAGGCCGAGCCGCGCGATGGCCGCGCGATCATACTGCGCCGCGGCCGGCTCATTCCGGCCCAGCGAGAGGCACGGCGGGTCGAACCGATACAGCCGCACGAAGGATCGTCCCGCGCGCGCGGCCTCGGCGAGCAGGCTCGCGTCAATGGTCATGTTGGCGGCTCCGCTCCGGCCGGCCGGCTCGCGCGTCAGCTCCCACTCGAGCTGCCGCTCAGTCAGCAGCAAGCGCGTACGCTTCCATGGGCGGACAGACGCACACCAGGTTGCGGTCGCCAAAGGCGCCGTCCACCCGGCTCACGGACGGCCACACCTTATGGGCCCGCGTCCAGACGGCGGGGAAGGCGGCGCGCTCGCGCGCGTAGGGGCGGTCCCACGCGTCGGCGATCAGGTCCTCCAGCGTGTGCGGCGCGTTCGTGAGCAGGTTGTTGCCGCGCGGCTGGGTTTGCTCCTCCACCTCGCGGATCTCCTGGCGAATCGCGATCAGCGCGTCGCAGAAGCGGTCCAGCTCCTCCTTCGACTCACTCTCCGTCGGCTCGATCATGAGCGTGCCGGCGACCGGGAACGAGACCGTGGGGGGATGGAAGCCGTAGTCGATGATCCGCTTCGCGATGTCCTCCACTTCGATCCCGGCCGACGCCTTGAAGGGCCGGCAATCGATGATGCATTCGTGGGCGACCAGGCCGTGCTGTCCCGTATAGAGCAGCGGGTAGTGCGCCGCGAGCCGGCGCGCGACGTAGTTGGCGTTGAGGATCGCCAGCTTGGTGGCCTCCACGAGCCCCTCGCGTCCCATCAGGGCGACGTAGGCCCAGGAGATCGGCAGGATCCAGGCGCTGCCCCACGGCGCGGCCGACACGGTCCCGCACGGCTGCTGCTGGCGCAGCGGCACCACCGGATGATCGGGGAGGAACGGGCCGAGGTGGGCCGCCGCGCAGATTGGCCCCATCCCCGGGCCCCCACCGCCATGGGGAATGCAGAAGGTCTTGTGCAGGTTCAGGTGGCACACGTCGGCGCCGATGTCCGCCGGGCGGACCAGACCCACCTGCGCGTTCATGTTCGCGCCGTCCATGTATACCTGGCCACCGTGCGCGTGGATGATTTCGCACACCTGGCGGATGGACGCCTCGAACACGCCGTGGGTCGACGGATAGGTCACCATGAGCGCCGCCAGCGTGTCCTTATGCTCCGCGGCCTTGGCGCGCAGGTCTTCCACGTCGATGTTGCCGCGCGCGTCCGACTGCACCGGCACGACGTGCAGCCCGGCCATCACCGCGCTCGCGGGATTCGTCCCGTGCGCCGAGGTCGGGATCAGGCAGGTCGTGCGGTGGTCCTCGCCGCGGGAGCGGTGATACGCCCGGATCACGAGCAGGCCGGTGAACTCGCCCTGTGCCCCGGAGTTTGGCTGCAACGAGACTTTCGGAAACCCCGTGATCTCTGCCAGCATGTCCTCGAGCTGGCGGAACAAGGTGCGATAGCCGGTGGCCTGCTCCCGCGGCGCGAAGGGATGCAGCCGGTTGAACTCGCGCCACGACAGCGGCACCATCTCCGTGGTCGCGTTGAGCTTCATGGTGCACGAGCCGAGCGGGATCATGGCCGAGGTGAGCGACAGGTCGCGCGCTTCGAGCCGCTTGATGTAGCGCAGCATCTCCGTCTCGGACCGATAGCGGTGGAAGACCGGATGCGTGAGGTAGGTGGAGGTGCGGCGCAGCGCGTCGGGGATCGAGGGGTCGGCCGTCGCGCCCAGGTCCTCGACCATGAAGGGCAGCCCTTCGTTGAGCGAAAACGCCGTGACGAGGTCCGCCAGGTCGCCCAGGGTCGTGGCCTCGTCGAGCGAGATCCCGATCAACGTGGGGGAGAGGACTCGCAGGTTGATGCGGCGCGCCCGGGCCGCGTCGAGCAGGCGCGGGAGCGCCCACGACTCGATCTCCACGCACAGGGTGTCGAAGAACGACGAGTGCACCAGACGGTACCCGAGCCGGGTGACTGCCTGGCCGAGCAGAACGGCGAGGGTGTGCACCCGCTCGGCGATGCGGCGCAGCCCGTCGGGGCCGTGATACACGGCGTACATGCTCGCCATTACGGCGAGGAGCACCTGCGCGGTGCAGATGTTGCTCGTCGCTTTCTCGCGACGGATGTGCTGCTCGCGCGTCTGGAGCGCCATTCGGAGCGCCGGGCGGCCCGCGGCATCGCGCGACACACCGATGATGCGGCCGGGGACGTGGCGCCGGTGGGCCTCGCGCGTCGCGAAGAAGGCCGCGTGGGGCCCGCCATAGCCCATCGGGACGCCGAAGCGCTGCGAGTTCCCCACGGCGATGTCCGCACCCCACTCACCGGGGGGCGTGAGCAGGGTGAGGGCGAGCAGGTCCGTCGCGACCGTCACGAGCGCGCCCACGGCGTGTGCCTTTTCACACAGCGCGCGATAATCCTCGATCTTCCCGTCCGTCGTGGGATACTGCAGCAGCGCGCCGATCACGCCGGGACGGAATGCGAAGCTTGCGGGATCCGCGACCACCGTCTGCACGCCCCGGGCTTCCGCCCGGGTCCGCACGACCGCGATCGTCTGGGGGTGGCATCCCTCGGCGATCATGAACATCGGGGTGGTGCCGGCCGGCACGCTCGCGACCGCCTCCGTCAGATGCATGGCTTCGGCGGCGGCGGTGGCTTCATCGAGCAGGGAGGCGTTGGCGATCGGGAGGGCGGTGAGGTCGGCGACCATCGTCTGGAAGTTGAGCAGGGCCTCGAGCCGGCCCTGCGCGATCTCGGGCTGGTACGGGGTGTACGCCGTGTACCAACCCGGGTTCTCCACGATGTTGCGCTGGATCACCTGCGGCGTGAACGAGTGGTAGTAGCCCATCCCGATGTACGAGCGGTACAGCTGGTTCTGCGCGGCGAGGCCGCGCAGCGCCTGCAGCACCTCGCGCTCGGTGCGCCCCGGCGGCAGCGCCAGCGGGCGCCGCAGTCGGATGTCCTCCGGCACGACGGCAGCGATGAACGCGTCGAGGGAGTCGTAGCCCAGCGTGGCCAGCATGCCCCGCGTCTCGTCGGGACTCGGTCCGATGTGGCGGGTGACGAAGCGGTCGGCGGGGGCGAGCGAAGCGCGGACGGTCACCATAAGCGGAGTCGCCTGGCCTCGTCAGGAAAGAGTGTGCGCAGCGCCGGGCGCGAGCACCACGACGCGGGCGCGGGCGCCAACCTGGCGCTTGAACTGCTCCGGGTCGGCCTTGATCACTTCCCACGTATTGTAATGCATCGGAATCACGGTGCGGGGCTGCACGAACTCCACGGCCCGCACCGCGTCCTCGATGCCCATCGTGTAGTTGTCGCCGATCGGGACGAGCATCGCGTCCACGCGGCCGGCGAGCAGCTGCATCTCCATGGTGAGGCCCGTGTCACCGCAGTGATACACGGTGTGCCCACCCATCGTTACGACCACCCCGCAGGGGTTGGTGGTAAACTGGCCCGTCGGGTCGCCCTCCACGGCACCCCCGTGGAACGCGGGCACGAGCTTGACCCGGCCGAAGGGGAACTGCCGGGCGCCGCCGATGTGCATCGGATGCACCGTGGCCCCGCCTTCTCCGCAAAACCGGGCCAGCTCCGCCGTGGCGATGATCGTCGCACCGTCCCGCTGGGCGATCGGGATCGCGTCTCCCAGGTGGTCTCCGTGACCGTGCGACAGCAGCACGGCCTCGACCTTCGGGAGCCGCGCGAGCGGGATGTCGGTCGCGGGATTGCCCGTCAGAAACGGGTCGATGATCAATCGGCGGCCGTCGGCTTCGAGCGTGAAGCATGCATGGCCATGAAACGTGAGCGTGAGCATGACGGACGACGCTATTACCCGATTTGCTTCTTGTATGCCTCGTTGCTCAGCAGCTGGTCGAGCTCCGCCGCCGTCTTCGGGCGGAGCTTGATCATCCAGCCCGCGCCGTAGGGATCGCGATTGACGAGCGCCGGGTCGCCCTCGAGCGCCTTGTTCACCTCGGTCACCGTGCCGGCGAGAGGCGCGTACAACTCCGACACCGCCTTCACCGCCTCGATCGTGCCGAACACGTCGCCGCTTGCAAACACGGCGCCGACCTTGGGCAGGTCCACGTATACCACATCGCCAAGCTCGCCCTGGGCGTAGTCGGTGATGCCCACCTGCACGACAGCGGCATCGCTCGTTCGCTTCACGTACTCATGGTCCTTGGTGTAGCGCAGATCGGCCGGAATGTTCGCCATGCAGGGTCGCTCGCTCGTGGGCGCGGAAGGTCGCGGCGAAGGTTACCCGGGGCACCGAAGCGCTGTCAAGGCAACGGGTTGGCAGCCGGAAACAGATCGGATCGCGGCGCCAGCCCCGCCGCGCCGGGCTCGACCAGGAGCAGACGGCCGGCGCCCCAGGGCCGGAGATCGAGGCGCACCGCGACGGGGTCGGGGTCGTCGGAGAGGGCGGCGAGCACACCCGGACGGCCCGCGCGCAGCCATGTATGCTCCGCCCCCGGCGCGGCGGCTGCGGTCGCGACGATGGCGTCCGGCGGCCGCCGACGGCCGCCCAGCGCTTTCTCGATCGCGGCCGCGTCCCCTGTGACCCGCCGGATCGACAGCCCTGCGTCCCTGTAGCGGTCCGCGATGGCGTTGAGCGCCAGCTGGTCGGGCGCCTCCGCCGCCGCAAGCAGCAGCGAGCGCGCGGGTCGCCCGCCCAATGCGGCCACCGCCGCGCGGTGGCGCAGCTCGTCGAACACGGTGCGGGCTTGACGTTCGAGCTGCTTGAGCGACCGCTCGTTCTCGATCACGAAGTCGCTTTTCCCCCGCTTGCGCTCCGCGGGCATCTGCGCCGCGATCATCCGGTCGGCCTCGTCGCTCGAGAGTCCGCGCATGGTGCGCAGCCGCGTGCGCCGCAGCGACGCGGTCGCGTCCACCAGGACCACGGCATCGAACTGGGTCGGGTCGAGCGCCTCGAACAGCAGGGGGATGTCATTGACGACGAGCAGGTCGCCCGCCTCACCGGCCGCGCGCAGCAGCTCATCGCGGCGGCGACGGACGGCCGGGTGGACGATCTGGTTGAGCGCGTCGAGGGCCGCCTGATCGCCCATCACTTTGCCTCGGAGCGCCGCGCGGTCGAGGGTCCCGTCGGCAGCGAGGACGTCCGCGCCGAAGCGGCCCGCGATGGCGGCCAGCACCTCGCCGCCGGGCGCCTGGGCCTCGCGAGCGAGGGCGTCCGCGTCAATGATCGTGGCACCCCAGCGATGGAAGAGGTCGACCACGGTCGACTTTCCCGCGGCGATGTTGCCGGTGAGGGCGACGTTAAGCACGGAAGGCGCCAGGTGTCGGGTGCCAGGTGTCGGGGACCGCCTGACACCCGACACCCGACACCTTACAACAGCGCTGTCTGGTCTTCATCGGCTCTCGGCACCTTGTGACAATGCCGGCACCTCGCTTCGTAGGACTCCCGGCCGCCCACCATGATGGTCGGGCTTTCCCACAGGGCCGGCCGGCCGTTCACGAGTCGCTGGTTGCGGCTCGCCGGCCCGCCGCACACCACGCAGATCGCCTGGAGCTTGTCGACGATCTCGGCGACGGCGAGGAGCGTGGGCATGGGCCCGAACGGCAGGCCGCGGAAATCCATATCGATCCCGGCCAGCACGATCCTGACGCCGCGGTCGGCGAGCCCGTTCGCGGCCGCGACGATCCCATCGTCCAGGAACTGCACCTCGTCGACCGCGAGGACTTCGGTGTCGGGCCGGACGGCGCGCACGACCCCGTCCGAGGAATCCACCGGCTCGGCTTCCACCGTGCCGCCGTCGTGCGTGCTCACCGTGTACAACCCAGCGTAGCGGGCATCGAGATGCGACTTGAAGACCTGGACGTGCTTGCGAGCGATCACCGCCCGCCGCACCCGGCGCACCAACTCTTCGCTCTTTCCCGAAAACATCACGCCGGCAATGACTTCGATCCAACCGGGGCGCGTACCGTGAAACAGAAAAGGCCTCCAGTGGACAGGGAGTAGATGACAGGGTAGTTGACAGACGCCAAGTCGCAAGCGGTCGCCAGAAGCAAGTTGCCAGGTCGGTCAAGACTGGGAACCTGTCACTGTAAACCGCTTGTGACTGGGCGTCCGACAACAGCCCCTTTGCGCGCCTGGCAACGGGGAGGGGGGTGTCCGGGAAACCCAGCTATCTTGCGGATTTGCTGGGGGGGGCAGCATATTGTGGCGGTTTTATGCGGGTTTTCTCGCGCTACCCCGCAAAACGGGCGGAATTCCAAGGGTTTTCACTGCCCTAGACCCTCACAAGGAGACGCCGTGAACAAAGCCGAGCTGACCGCGGCCCTGGCGATGCGGACCAAGATGTCGAAGGCCGACGCCGGCCGGGCGATCGAGGCCCTGTTTGACGACAAGGGGATCATCGCCGGAGAGCTCAAGAAGGGAGCGAAGGTCCAGATCACCGGCTTCGGAAACTTCGAAGCCCGCAAACGCGCGGCGCGGATGGGTCGCAATCCCAAAACGGGTGGCGTGATTCAGATCAAGGCATCGATCGCCCCGGCGTTCCGCGCTGGGAAGCAGCTCAAGCAGGCGGTCAATAATCGGAAGTAGCCATCGCCCGGCGCGTAAGCGTCGGGGTCGCTGTTCACGGGCCGCCCCGCTGGGCGGCCCGTCGGCCTTTTGGGGGTTAGCTGGTTGGCCGACCGCATCGGTTCCTGACCGCCGGCGCTACGGCAGGGTCAGCCGCAGTCCACGGTGACAGTGGCGACACGTCACGAGCTGCGGCGCGCGCCAGCGCGGCGCCAGCTCGAGCGTCTGCTCGACGCCGCAATCGGGACAGGTGCCGCGCGCGTCGGCGGCGAGCTCCTTCGTGCCGAGCCGCTGGACGAACTGCCACAGGCCGTAGGCGATGAACGAGGGCACGAGGACGAAGTGCGCCACGGGGATCAGCACGGTGAGCAGCCCGACCCCCCACCATTTCCCCAGGCCCGCCACCGCCCGACGGATGCGATATCCGCGGTCGAACTCGTGGATCGTGACGCTGCCGCGCGTCGGCTCACCGTGGTAGCCGTTGAGCAGGATCGATTGGACGCGAGTCGTCTGGGATGCCACGGGCATTGTACCGCAGGGTGTTCCCGTGCGTTCCGACGCCTCAGCGCTCCCGGTCGAGCCGCGCGACCACGCGTCGCCCCCTGATCGTGGTCCCCATGAGCCCGCGCACGGCCCGGTCCGCCGCCGCGCCGGCCACCTCGACCACGCTGAAGGTTTCGCGCACTTCGATCCGGCCGATGTCGTCTTTCGCCACACCGGCTTCGCGAATCAGGGCTCCCACGAGATCCTTGGCGCTCGCCCGGTCCTTCTTGCCGACACCGACGAACACACGTACCAGCGCCGCGTTGACCATCCCCGGGGCGATCGTTTCCCGTTTCTCGCTTCCCGTTTCGCGTTGTAGCGCCAGCAACGCCGCCGCGACCTCCGCCGGATCGAACCGCTCGAACAGCGGATCGAGCAGGGCGAGCTCGGCGTCCACGTTGCCGGCCGTGAGGAGCCCCGCCACCCGCTCCCGTAGCGCCTCGGCGCGATCGCGGGCGCGATCCGCACCGGGGGCGAGCGCGAGGGGCGTGAGGGCCGCGACCGAGCGAAGATAGGGAAGCTGGCCCGCGTTGATCAGCAGCACCGGCTCGCCCCCACCTAAGCGCGCAAGCACCCCGGCCTCGTCGCGGCTCGGCAGCGCGGTGCAGAGCACGGCGTCGGGTGCATGGTCGGGTCGCGCGATGGGGCCGCCGTTCCAGACGAACGGGGTCGTCGCACCCAGCCCGTCGAGGAGGTCCCGCACGGCGCCGGAGCGACGGAGCGGCGGAACGACCGCGAAGCGGGCGCGGCAGACCGGCGGGAGGGGACGACCGGCCTCGTCCACCGGCAGTGCGCCGTCGACGAGCGCGCGCCGGGCGTGTCGCTCGAGCAAGTCGTTGAGCAACGCGGGATTCCAGCTCAGCACGATGCGGTGAGCGTCGCGGGCTTCGCCCAGGACGGTGTCGAGCGCGGCGGCGCCGTCGCCCTCCACCAGGGCCTCGGGCCACGCGAGGACGACGCTCGAGACCGTCGCAAGCTTGAGTGCGGCGCGCTCCAGCAGCGCGGCCAGGTCCTTGGCCGCTCCGGCGAGGATCTCGACGGGACGCTCTTTGAGCACGCGGCCGGTACGGGCGAGGCCGGTGACGGCGTGGATGGGGCGGTCCGGCGGTGCCGCAGCGACCCACTCTGCCGCGCTGGCATCGTCCGCACAGACGATGAGCACGGCCGGCCCCGCGTCGGGGCTCCGCCCGGGGCTCGGGGGCCCAACGAGCTCCCACAGATCTCGCGCCTGCTCCACCGCCGGCGGGCGTACCAACACCACCGGCCGGCCGCGCTCGAGCGCGGCCTTCGCGTCTGCTCCCGTCACCCGATCCTCGGTTGTCAAAGGGCCATCCGACGAGGACGGATGGTATGGGGCGGCGCAGGGAAAGGCAACCGTACCCCCGTAATGCCCTTCAGCCTGGGAACACGGTTGCGTGCGATGACCGGACGGGGCTATCGTCCCGCCCATGACCCCGGGGTCCGGCCTCTCACCCAACCTGCACCACCTCGAGACCTCCGCGACCATCGCGATCTCGCAGGAGGCCAAGCGGCGCAAGGCCGCCGGCGAGGACGTGATCGACCTGGGAGCAGGGGAGCCCGATTTCCCGACGCCCGCCCTCCCGTCCGACGCCGGCGTTCGCGCCATTCGCGAGGGCAAGACCCACTACCCGGCGAACGAAGGGATCCTCGAGCTGCGCGCCGCCGCGGCGAAGCACCTGTCGCTGCTTTCCGGCGGCCGTCCCGTGAACGCCGACAACATCGTGGTGTCGAACGGCTCGAAGCAGTCCTTGTTCAATGTATGCTTCACGCTGTTCGGCCCTGGTGATGTGGTGGCGATCCCGGCGCCGGCGTGGGTGTCGTATCCGCAGATCGTGTACCTGTCCCGCGCCCGGCCCGTACTCGTCCCCGGAGAGCCCGAGTGGAGCCTCAAAGTGGCCGTGCGCGATCTCGATCGCGTGGTGCCCGGCGCGCGAGGGCTGATCCTCTGCTCACCGTGTAATCCCACCGGAGCCGTGTATACGCAGGCCGAGATCAAGGCGATCGCGCACTGGGCGCGCGACCGCAAGGTGTGGATCGTCGCGGATGAGATCTACCGGCGCATCCACTACGGGACGGGCCCCGCGCCTTCCTTCCTTGATCTGCCGGACGATTTGCTCGAGCGCGTCGTGGTCATTTACGGGGTCAGCAAGGCCTACGCGATGACCGGATGGCGGATCGGGCTCGCGCTCGCGCCCGGCCCTGTGGCGAAGGCGATGGCGGCGCTGCAGTCGCACACCACCACGGGGGCGAATCATCCCGCCCAGTTCGGGGCGGCCGTCGCGCTGGGAGACGACCAGGTGGAGCGGGACGTGGCGCGGATGGTGGCCGAGTTCCGCAAGCGGCGGGATGTCGTGGTCGCGCGCTTCCGACAGGAGCTTCCCGGCGTCGAGTTTGTGGAGCCGCTCGGCGCGTTCTACTTCTTCTTCCGGGTCGATTCGTTCGGAGGGATCACCGGGACGGAGTTCTGCACGCGGCTCGTGACCAGCACCGGGGTGGCGCTCGTGCCGGGCGCGGCATTCGGGGACGACCGCTACGTGCGCTTGTCGTACGCGGCCTCGCTGGAGAACATCCAGAAGGCGCTCGACCGGATCATCGGCTTCGGGAAAAAACTGGCCGACTAAACGGGATGCGGGATGCGAGATGCGGGATGGGTCGGTGCCTTTAACGCATCCCGCTTCCCGCATCTCGCATCCCGTTACAGTTTGGCCACCCGCGGACTCAGCACCTCCACGCCGTTGTCCGTCATGACACAATCGTCTTCTATCCGCACCCCGAACTTCCCCAGCTGGTAAATCCCGGGCTCGATCGTGAAGACCATACCAGGCCCGAGGTGCGTCGTGTTGCCCTCGACGAGATACTCGGGCTCGTGGCCGTCCATGCCGAGCCCGTGGCCCAGGCGGTGCGTGAAGAAGGGGCCGTAGCCGGCGGTGGTGATGACCTTGCGCGCGGCGCGGTCCATCTCCTGACACGGCGTGCCGGGGCGCCCCAGGTCCATCGCGGCGGTCTGCGCGTCGTGCACCACGTTGAACACCTTGCGGAACTCGTCCGACGGGGAATCTCCGAACCAGATCGTGCGGGTGATGTCGGACGTGTAGCCGCCCACGCGGCAGCCGCAGTCGATGAGGACCGCGGTCTCGCGCGCGAGCGTGGGGCCGGCCGGGCCGCCGTGCGGCAGCGCGCTCGACGGGCCGAACTGCACCAGCCCGCCTCCCGGCGCGCCGCGCCGCTCCATTTCGCGCGACAGCGCCTGCGCGACCTGGACCTCGGTGGCGCCGACCGCGAGCTGCGCGAACGTCGCCGCCATGGCGTCGTGCGTCATCGCAATCGCGCGGCGCAGCAGCGCCACCTCTTCGGGCGACTTGATGACGCGCAAGCGCTCCGTCACCGGCGCCGCGTCCACGAATTTCCAGCCTGGAAGCGCACGCCCGAGCGCCAGGAACGTCTGGTACGCCGTGGACGACTCGAGCGCGATGGTGCCGCTCCCCGATCGCGGACCGAGCCGTCGCACCGTGTCGCGCACTAGGGCGTGGGGATCCTCCTGCTCCTCCCACCCGTGCAGCTCGGTGATGACGCTGTGGCGCTTGATGCGCTCCACTTCGAACGAGGGACAGACGACCGCCGGCGCGCCCGCGACCGGCAGCACCAGGGCGATCAGCCGCTCGCTGCGCCCGGGATTGTAGCCGGTGAGGTACTCGTAGTTGGTCCCGGGCGTCGCAATGAGGAGATCGAGCCGGCGAGCCTTGAGCTCGGCCCGGGCCCGTTCGAGGCGGCGGGCGAAGACGGCCGGCGAGAGGGAGGGCTCCTGGGCCAAACGGGTGCGGAGTGCGGAGTGTGGAGTGCGGAATCGAGGTCCCGATCCTCCACTCCGCACTCCGCATTCCGCACTCCGCACGGGGTACGTGGCAACTGCCCCGGCCACCGCGACAAACTCCCGCCGCTCCATCGTCCTAGCTCCTCCCGTAAGGGCGGTCTATATTACCCGCCCTCCGCGGACGCTGGAAGGTTGGTTCCCGATGCAATTCGAAGCCCGGATCGAGCCACTCACGGGCAAGCTGCCCAAGGTGAGCTACCGCTGGGACCCGGAAACCGACATCCTCTCGGTGGCCTGTAAGGGTACCGGGAAGGCGACGGGGCTCAACGGCACCGTGGACCTGGAGGGCGGCGACGGCTCATTCGTGGTCATCGACGTGGCCGGCGGCTGCATCCACGGCGTGGACGTCGTCACCTGGCCGGACGACATCCGCACGCGCGACGATCTGCCGATCCCGGAGCTAGCCAAGGAAGGGCGCGTGGTGTTCCCCGGCAGGAAGTCGCAGCCGCGCGTGGCGGCGGTCGAGGTGGACACGGCGCTCACGGTGGAGAAGAACCAGTCGGAGTCGGTGCTGCACATCCGCGTGGGGCGCCAGCGGGCCGCGACCGTGGTGCGCGTGGCCGACCTGCTGCTCGTCGAGGTGGACAAGAACTCCCGCCTGGCCGGCCTGTGGTTCCTAGACGTACCGCCGTTTCCCAACGTAGAGGCGACTGCGTGAGCGGAGGAGGTTCTGGAGGATGGTGGAGGTGGGTGGAGGTTGGTGGAGGTCGAAAAGGCGGTAAAAGAGCC
>Ga0066679_10000540_pt1 | contig 13104 bp, 7 predicted proteins | sample GraSoiAngelo_128_FD_62298 | JGI IMG/M metagenome (GOLD analysis project Ga0066679, IMG submission 62298) | Grasslands soil microbial communities from the Angelo Coastal Reserve, California, USA - 14_0927_12_20cm | ecosystem: Environmental > Terrestrial > Soil > Grasslands | place: USA... | reverse complement strand
GGGAGCTGCGCAACGAGCGCCAGCTGACCTTCGAGGAGGCGCGCCTGGTGGCGCGGGCGGGCATCGTCTTCACCACCCATACCCCGATCGCGGCCGGCAGCGATTACTTCGAGCCGGGCCTGGTCTGGGACCTGCTGGGGCCCTACCTGAGCCAGACCGGCCTCAGCTTCGAGCGCTTCATGGACCTCGGCCGCGAGAAGCCGGGCGATCCGCGGGCGCCGCTGGTCTCGACCTACCTCGCCCTGCGCCTGTCCGACGTCAGCGTCGGGGTCTCCCGCCTCCACGGCGCGGTCAGCCGCCGGCTCTGGCGGGAAGCCTGGCCGGGCATCAAGGAAGCGCACGTCCCGATCGGCTCGGTGACCAACGGGGTCCACCTCCCGACCTGGGTCTCGGAGGAGATCGCCTCCCTGCTCCGCGAGTGTGTCGGCCCCGACTGGTGGGAGCTCTTGGCGACCGACCCGCGCTGGTCGGCGATCGACCAGATCCCCGACGAGCGCCTCTGGGCCACGCACCTGAAGCTCTGCGAGAGCCTGGTCGGATATGCCACCGACCGGGGCGGCGAAGCGCTCGAACCCGACGCCCTGACGATCGCCTTCAGCCGCCGCTTCACGCCCTACAAGCGGGCGACGCTGCTGCTCCAGGACCGGGAGCGCCTGGCCAAGCTGGTCAGACACCCGGACCGGCCGGTCCAGTTCGTCTTCTCCGGCAAGGCCCACCCCGCCGACTCGCCCGGGAAGGCCCTGCTGCACGACATCGTCGAGCTGGCGCGCACCGAGCCGCGGGTGACCTTCCTGGAGGACTACGACATCGACGTGGCCCGGCACCTGGTCCAGGGCGCCGACGTCTGGCTCAACAACCCGCGGCGGTTCCTGGAGGCGAGCGGGACCAGCGGCATGAAGGCGGCGGCCAACGGCGTGCTCAACCTGAGCGTCCTGGACGGCTGGTGGGACGAGGCGTACGGGCCGGACGTGGGCTGGGCGATCCCCTCCGGCGCCACCATCGATCGCCAGGCGACCGACGACCAGGCGGAGGCGGAAGCGCTCTACCGGGTGCTCGAGAGAGACCTTGTGCCCGCCTATTACCAGCGGGACGCGGCCGGGATCCCGCGCCGCTGGGTGGCCATGATGCGGGCCTCGATCCGCCGCCTCGCGCCGGAGTACAGCGCCGGCCGGATGGTGCTCGACTACTTCGCCGACGCCTACGCGCCGGCTGCCCGCCGGGTGCAGCAGCTGCGGCTGCTCCCCGACTGGGGAGGCTAGGCCGCCGCGGCTGTCGCCTGGTTCCGGGGCAGGTGGACCCGGAAGGTCGAGCCGGCGCCGAGCTCGCTCTCGAGGGTGATGGTGCCGCCGTGCAGCTCCACCAGTGACTTGCTTAGGGATAGTCCCAATCCGGTTCCCTCGGCATTCTTGTCCCGCCCGTTCACCAGCTGCTCGAACTTCTCGAAGATCCTGGCCTGGTCCTCCTTGGCGATGCCCACGCCCGTGTCGGTGACGCTGATGGTCACCATGTCTTCGTCCGCTTCCGCGGTGACTGTGACCTCGCCTTCGCCGGGCGTGAACTTGACGGCGTTGGAGAGCAGGTTCAACAGCACCTGCCGGAGCCGGACGGGGTCGGCGATGAGCTGGAGGTCGTCCGCGACCGAGCTGCGCACGCGGATGCCCTTCGCGGCCGCCAGCGACTCAATCGCCAAGAGCGTCGGTTCCACGACCTCCGCCAGGCGCAGCGGAGTGCGGTCCAGCTGCATCCGACCCGCCTCGATCTTGGAGACGTCGAGGATCTCGCTGACCATGTCGAGCAGGTGCTGCCCCGACTGGTGGATGTTGGCGAGGTAGCGCGCGGTGCGCTCCGACTGGAGGGCCGGGTCGGCGCTCTTCATAAGCAGCTCCGAGAAGCCCAGGATGGAGTTCAAGGGTGTCCGTAGCTCGTGGCTCATCCCGGCCAGGAACTCGCTCTTGAGGCGCCCGGCACGCTCGAGCTCGACGTTGGTGGTCCCCAGGGTGTGAAGGAGGCGGGCCGCCTGTACTGCAGCAGCCACGAAGGGGCCGGCCACCTCGGCCTGGTGGAGGTCGATGGAGTCGAACGCCCGCTCGCCGACCAGCCGCATGAAGGTGGCCACCCCGAGCATTTGACCTCCTGAGACCAGGGGCATCGAGAGTACGGGGCCCAGGCCCCAGCGCCGGAGGTTGGAATCCCATTCGGGTTCGCTCAGGTCGCCCAGGATCGGATGCCGCGTCGCCAGCGCGCGACCACCGGGCGAGTAGTCGGGCAGGGCGTCTCCGGCTGTGACGAAGTGGTGCGGCTCGGAGACCGCAACCCTGGGCGCGCCGTCCTCGAGCAGGCTGATCACCACCTCGTCGGCGCCAAACAGGGTCAGCAGGCGGGGTACTGCACTGTCGATGATCCGTGCGACGTCGACCTCGCTGCTCATCTCGGCCATCGCCGCCGAGAGGAGCAGCCGGTTGCCCTCTGCCTCGCGCCATTTGGCCAGTGCCCGGGCGAGGTCGCCGACCTCGTCCCGTTTGCTCAGCCAGGGGATGGCCAGCTGCTCCCCACCGGCAAGAGCGGTGGCGGTCCGCACCAGGGCGCGGAGCGGGCTGAGCGTGGAGCGGATGAAGAGGCCCACCAGCACCAGCAGCAGGGCGACGCAGATCACCGCCGCGACGGCCGTGCCGATCGCCTGGACCCGAGACTGCTCGCGCGCCGCGGCAAGGGAGTCGGCCGCATCACGACTCGCGTCGGAGTCGACCGGCGCCAGGACCGCCAGGAAGTCATCGAAGAGGTACTTGCCCTGCAGCGAGGTGGCCGGCTCGGGCTGGACCGCGCCGGCGGCCAGCGCGTCGCGGCGCGCGGTCGCCCAGGCCTGCCAGGCACTGATCGCAACCTTGAGCCGGCCGAGGTCGGCGAGGTCATCGTTTTGAGCGTTCTGCTGGATCTTGGTCAGCAGCGGCGGGATGGCGGTGCTGCCGTCCTCCTCCAGGAAGCGCGGATCGTGCGTGTAGGCGTACCCGGCCAGCCCGGCTTGCTCGCTCTTGATCGCCGCGTACAGGTCGGCGAGGTCCAGCTCACGCGTCCGCGCCTGGTCCGCTTGCGTGTACATGGAGGCCGAGGCGGCGTCCAGGTAGACGACTCCGCTGCTGGCCAGGGTGGCCGCGAGGACCAGGATCCCTGCGAGCAGCATGGCCTGGGCATGGAGCGTGTAGAACCTGGTGGCGAGACTTCGGAGCAGCCTCATCTCAGGCTGCCGCCCCCAGCGAGCAGACGACGTCGGCCAGGAAGAGCCGGACCAGCGCCGGGTCCCATTGCGTGCCGGATCCCTCGGCGAGGCGCTCGGCGGCAGCCGAGATCGTCAGCGCGGAGCGGTAGGGCCGCTCGCTGACCATGGCGTCGAAGGCATCGCAGACGGCCAGGATCCGGGCCGCCAGGGGAATCCGGTAGCCGGCCAGGCCGTCGGGATAGCCACCGCCGTCGTAGCACTCGTGGTGGTGGCGGACGATCGGGACCAGCCGGCGGGCGGACTTGAGCGGGGCGATGATCTCGCCTCCCACGACCGGGTGCAGGCGGACGAGCGCCCGCATCTCGCCGTCGAGCGGGCCGTCGTCGAGCAGCACCCGGTCGGGGAGCCCGATCTTGCCGATGTCGTGGACCAGGCCACCCTGGTAGAGGTCGTCGAGGTCCAGCCCTTCCAGCCCCGCGGCGCGGCCGAGGGTGAGGGCCAGCGAGGCGACCCGGCTCGAGTGCTCGCGGGTGTAGGGGCTGCGCGCGTCGAGCGCCAGGGCCAGGGAGGCCACGATCTGTTCGGCGGTGTCCATCCGGTCGCGGACCAGCTTGGCTTTCAGGAGCGAGCTGACGCGGGCCTCCAGCTCGGAGATGGCGACGGGCTTCAAGAGCAGGTCGTCAGCCCCGGCGTTGAGGCCGCGGACGCGGTCCTCGAGCTCGCCGCGGGCGGTGACCAGGACGACCGGCATCAGCCGGGTGCCCGGCTGCGACTTGATCGCCCGGCAGACCTCGAGCCCGCTGAAGCCGGGCATGGTCACGTCGAGCAGCACGAGGTCTGTTCGCGAAAGTTCGAGGGCGCGGAGCGCGGAGCGGCCGTCGCAGACCAACTCCACCTGGCAGCCGATCTGCTCGAGCTGGCCTGCAAGGAGCTCGCGGTTGGCGGCGATGTCGTCGACGACCAGGACGCGGGGGGCCGTGCCGGTCATGCCACTTCCTCGCAGTCGGAGTCGTGCGAGGTCGGTGCCGCCGGCAAGGTCAGCGTGAAGGTGCTGCCTTGCCCGGCCACGCTGGCGACTGCGATCGAGCCTCCCATCAGCGTCATCAGGCCGCGGCTGAGCGCCAGGCCAAGCCCGGTGCCGGTCTGGCTGCGAGTCTGCTCGTTGTCGACCTGGACGAACTCGTCGAAGATGGCCGACAGCTGCTCCTGCGGGATGCCGATGCCGGTGTCGCGAACCTCGACCTGCACGCCGCCGGGGGTCAGCCGGCAGCTGACGCTGACGCTGCCCTCGGCGGGGGTGAACTTGATCGCGTTGGAGAGAAGGTTCAGGAGCACCTGGGTCAGGCGCCGCTGGTCGGCAAGGGCGGTCGCGCCGCAGTGAGCGTCGATGACCTCGAGGCGGATGCCCTTGGCGCCGGCGATCGGAGCCATCTTCTCGACGGCGCCGGCCACCGCCTCGCCGACTGCCAGGGGCTGGATCTCAGCCGTCATCTGGCCGGCCTGGATCTTGGAGAAGTCGAGCACGTCGTTGACCAGCTCCAGGAGCAGCTGACCGCTCTGCCGGATGTTGTGCACGTAGCGCGACTGGCGGTCGCTGAGGGTGCCCAGCTCCTTGCTCTCGAGCAGCTCCGCGAACCCGAGCACGGAGTTCAGCGGGTTGCGGAGCTCGTGGCTCATGCCGGCGAAGAAGCGGCTCTTGGCCAGGCTCTCGGCGCGGGCGAGGTCCGCGTCCTTGGCTTCGGTGATGTCCAGCACGACGCCCTGGTAGAAGGCCTCCTGCTCGGAGTTGCCCTGGACCTTCCGGGCATGGTCGCTGAACCAGCGTTGCTGTCCGTCCTTGCGGATCAGGCGGTACTCCGTCTTGACCGGCTCGCCGGTTGCGGTCCCCTCCGCGAAGTCGCGGATGACGCGCTCGCGGTCGTCGGGATGGACCTGGCTGAGCCAGAGCTCAGGATGCTCGAGGTGCTCAGCAGCCGTGTAGCCGGTGAGCTCGAAGGCCCGCGAACTGATGAAGTGCGTGCGCATGAAGTCGAGGGCACAGGCATAGACGTAGCCGGGCAGCCCGTCGACGAGGCCACTGAAGCGCTGCTCGGAGAGGTCGTCGGTGGCCTGCCCGGCGGCGGCGGAGATGTCGGCCAGCGCGCCCGCCGGCACCTCGAAGAGCGATTCCCCGGCCGCCAGGGCAGCAAGAGCCTGGAGCAGGTCGCGGCTGCGGTCGGCCTTGGTCAGGTAGCCCTGGGCGCCGGCTCGGATCATGCGCCAGACATTGCCGCTGTCGTTGTAGGCGGAGTAGGCGACCACGCGCGTCCGGCTGGAGATCTGCCGCAGCGCCACCGCCAGTCGCTCGCCACCGCCATCGGGCATCTCGACGTCGATCAGCGCGAGGTCGGGGGGCTCGATCAGCGCCGCCGCGATGGCGCCGGCGACCGTGTCGACCACGCCGATCAGCTCAAAGGCAGGATCGCTGGCGATCAGGTCGCTGACCGCGCTCCGCAGGTGGCGGTCGTCGTCGACGACCAGGATCCGGATCGGAGCGGTGAGCTCCGGCGGCAGCGCACGCATCATCGACCGCTCCCTCCGGTCACGACATCCCGGAGGATGTCGAGCAGCTGGCCGCCATGGACACCTTTGGTCAGGTAGGCGACCGCACCGGCGGCCACCATCGCCTCCTCCGAGGCCTTCTCCGGCTCGGCGGAGAGGGCGACCACCTTGGTCTTGGGCGAGCACGCCGAAATCTCCCTCAAGACCCGTAGACCGCCGCCCTTGGGCATACGGACATCCACGATCGCGGCGTCGGGGAGGCGATCGCAGCCGAGGGCGACCGCCTCCTCCGCGTCTTTGGCCACACCGACCACCTTGAAGGCCGGCTCGCTCGCAACCAGGTCCGCCAGCGCCTCGCAGACGAGTTCGTCGTCGTCCGCGATCAGCACCGTCCACACGCGTCCTCGAGTCATGCCCACAGGCTGGGCTCACGGAGAGTCGCGGTCGTCCACCAGACGAGTGAAAGTCCCTACCCCAGTTGGGGTATCAGCCCAGCTCCTGGGCCAAACCGGCCTCGATCGCGTGCACGACAGCCTCCAGCTTGGTTCGGGCGTCCAGCTTTTCGAGGATCCGCTTGACGTGGGTCCGCACCGTCTCGTAGCTGATGTGGAGGGCGGCGGCGATGTCGCGGTTGTCCGCGCCGTGGATCATCAGCCGGAGGATCTCCTTCTCGCGGAGGGTGAGGTCGCCCAGTAGGCGGCTGCGCTGCACCTCCTCGCGGGCCAACCGGCGCTGACTGCGGAGCAGGGCCGCGAGCCGGCCCGGCGGGATGAGCATCTCACCGGCCGCGGCGCCCCGGACGGCTCCGACCAGCTGGTCGCCGGGCGCCGACTTGGTGAGGTAGCCGCTGGCCCCCGCCTCGAGGGCGGCGAGCATCGTCTCCTCCGAGTCGTCGGCGCTCAGGAAGAGGATGGCCGCGTCCGGCGCCTTGGAATGGATGCCGATCGCAGCTTCGGCCCCGGTCCCGTCCGGGAGCCGCCAGTCCAGCAGCACGACCTCGGGCAGCAGCGCGGCGGCGGCTGCCACCGCCTCCTTCACGCTCCCGGCTATGCCCCTGACCTCGAGGTCGAGCTCGGCTGAGAGGAGCGCCGCCAGCGCCTCGGCCACGACCCGGTGGTCCTCCACGACCAGGACCGAGATCCGTTCAGCCACGAGCCGGTCCGGTCTACCGGGTCAGGGCCGCCTCGGGCATCAGCCCGGCGTCCCTGGGAACCCAGAAGCGGAGCTTGGTTCCCGACCCCACGATGCTGGTCAGCTCCAGCCGGCCGCGGGCCATCTCGGCCCGCTCGCGCATCGCGGCGAGCCCGAGGTGCCCGGCGCGCGGCTGGACCTGGTCCACCTCGAAGCCGACTCCATCGTCCTCCACGCTGCCACCGTAGCCGCCCTCCGCGGTCTCCAGCCGGACCTTCACCGTGTTGGCCTTGGAGTGCTTGCGGACGTTCGTGAGCGACTCCTGGATGATCCGGAAGAGGATGGCGCGGGTCTCCAGCGGCGGCTCCTCGGAGAGCTTGGATTCGAGCTTGCCGACGATCCCCGAGTCCACCTGGAGCTGATCCAGGTAGGTCCGCACCGCGGCCGCCAGGCCGTCTCGCTCGAGGGCCGGGGGACGGAGGTCGAACATCAGGTTCCGAAGCCTCTGGATCGCCAGCTGGACGGTGTCCTCGAGCTTCTTCAGGGTTTCCAGCTGCTTCTCATCAGTGAGCTGGCGGCGCAGGAGCTGGAGCCGGAGGCCGGCGGCGGTGATGGCCTGGATGGTGTCGTCGTGGATGTCGGAGGCGATCCGGAGGCGCTCCTCTTCCTGCGCCCTGACCAGGTGAGCCAACAGCAGCTCGCGCTCCGACCGCTTGCGGGCGGTCACGTCCCGGACGTGGGCCACCCCCAACCCGCCTTCGGGCGACTGGAGCGGCGTCAGGCTGATGTCGACCGGGAACTCGCTGCCGTCCTTGCGCCGGCCGAACAGCTCCAGCCCGGCGCCCATCGGGCGCGGCTGGGGCCGGGCCAGGTAGCGGCTCCGGTGGCCGACGTGCACGGCCCGGAAGCGCTCCGGGAGCAGCATCTCGATCGCCTTGCCGAGGAGCTCCCCGCGACCGTAGCCGAAGAGCATCTCCGCCTGGCCGTTGACCTGCTGGATGACGCCCGCCGCGTTGATGATCACCATCCCGTCCGGCGAGGACTCGACCAGGTCTCGAAAGCGCTCGTCGACCTTGCGCAGGGTGTCCTCCGAACGGCGGCGCTCGGTGATGTCCCGGATGGCCGCGACGGCGTATGAGCCCTTGGCGGTCTCGACCGGGCTGAGGCTGATGTCGACGGGGAACTCGACGCCGTCCTTGCGGCGGCCGAAAAGGGAGAGGCCGAAGCCCATCGGACGGGTTTGCGGGTCGGCGAAGAACTTGGAGCGGTGGGCGACGTGGGTCTTCGACAGGCGCTTGGGGAGCAGCAGCTCGATCTTGCTGCCGAGAAGCTCGGCCCGCGTGTAGCCGAAGAGCCGCTCGGTCTGCTCGTTGACGATCTCGATCCGTCCTTCCGGGTCGACCATCACCATGGCGTCCGGCGCCGCCTCCAGCATCCGGCGGGAGAGCTCGACACCGGGCAGGGGCACTGGCAATTCGCGCTCGGCGCCAAGGTCGACAAAGCCGAGGACGGCCTCCGGCTCGGTTCTTCCCGGCAGCGTCCCGATCTGCACCTCGGCGGGGAACTCCGACCCGTCCGCCCGGAGGCAGCTGAGCCCCGAGAGCTGAGCGGAGCCCTGGGCAGAGGGACGCAGCTTGCGACCGTGGGCGCGACGGGAGCGGGCGGAGAGCAGTTGGTCGACCGGCCGGCCGAGGATCGCCTCCGCATCGGTGCGGAACATGTCCAGGAGACGCCGGTTGGCGAGCAGGACGGTGCCCTGGGCGTCGACCAGCGCGACCCCGGCCAGCGACGCCTCCAGCATCGCGCTGGCCCGCTCCTCCGCCCTCTGGCGGGCGTGCTCGCGCTCCCGCCTGCCGGCCGCATCCTCGCGGAGGGTGACCATCATCGCCTCGGCGAGGTCGGCGGACATGCTGAACTGCCCGCGGGCCGCGCGCCGGATGGCGTCGACGATCTCCTCGTTGGGGACGCCCTTGAGCAGGTACGCGTGCACCCCGTTGCGGAGCATCTCGGCCACCACGGCGCGGTCTTCGAGGGCCGAGAGTGCGATCAGCCGTGTCTCCGGCGACAGGCGTCGAATCTCCGCGGCCGCCAGAGCGCCGCCGCCGCCCGGCATCCGGACGTCCAGCAGCGCAACCACCGGCTGGTGTTCGGTCGCGAGTCGAACGGCCTCCTTCGCGTCGACAGCGACCGCGACCAGGTCGAGGTCCGGCTCGGCGCCCAGCACCTCCATGAGGGCCTCGCGCACCAACTCGTCGTCATCCGCGACAAGGACCGTTATGGGCTGCCGCAATTCGCCCGGCCCTCCTTCGGAGGCGAGCATACGCGCGGGGTCACCCGTGTAAAGGACTTAGGTTGCGCTTCAGGGCAGCCGCTGTTAACCGACGAGGCCGGCGGGCAAGACTCCTCGGCGGTCGCGGTTGGAGACGATGGCAGTGCGATAGAGCTCGACGTAGCGGCGCGCCGACTGGCCCCAGCTGACGTCCTGCTGCATATCGCGGCGGACCAGCTCCTCCCAGGTCTCCCGGTGGCGGTAGGTGGCGGCCGCGCGCACGACGGCGGCGAAGAGCTGCCAGGGGTCGTACTGCTCGAACACGAAGCCCGTCCCTTCGCCGGTGGCGGGATCGAAGTCGCGGATGGTGTCGACGAGGCCCCCGGTGGCCCTCACCACCGGGATCGTACCGTAGCGCATGCCGATCAGCTGACCCAGCCCGCAGGGCTCCACCCGGGAGGCCATCAGCACCATGTCGGCACCGCCGTAGATCAGCTGCGCGAGGTGGTGGTCGAACCCGATCGACGCGGACACCTGCTCGGGGTGCTGGGCCGCCAGGTAGCGGAGCATGTCCTCGTAGCGCCGCTCGCCCGCGCCCAGGACCACGAACTGGAGCCCGTGGGCGACGATGGCGGGCAGCGCCTGCTCCACCAGGTCGAGGCCCTTCTGGTCGTAGAGGCGGGAGATCATGGCGATGACCGGGGCGTCCGATTCCGCCAGGCCGAGCACCGCGCGGAGATCCGTCTTGTTCAATTTCTTGGCGGTCGGCTCGGCGGCCGAGTAGTGGTGGGGCACGGCCGGGTCGCGCTCGGGGTCGAAGAGCTCGATGTCGATGCCGTTGACGATGCCGTGCAGCTTGTGCGCGTGGCGGCTGAGGAGGGCGTCCATGCCCTCGCCGAACTCCGGCCGCTGGATCTCCTGGGCGTACCGCTCGCTGACCGTGTTGACGATGTCGGCGAAGTGGATGCCCCGGCCGAGGAGGTTGACGATGTCGTCCAGGTGCGACACCCCGACCTTCAACAAGCCCCAGCTGTCGAGTCCGGCCAGGACCAGCGAGCCGAACCCGAAGATGCCCTGGAAGGCAAGGTTGTGGATGGTCAGGACGGTCGCGATCCGGGACAGCTCCTGGTCGTCGACGTAGAGCATCTCGAGCAGGTTGGGGACCAGCGCCGTGTGCCAGTCGTTGACGTGGATGACGTCAGGCATGAAACCCAGCGGCCGCAGCATCGCCAGCAGCGCGCGGTTGAAGTAGATGAAGCGCGCGTCGTCGTCGCCGAAGCCGTAGATGCCATCCCGGTCGTAGAACTGGGGACAGTCCACGAAGTAGATCGGGACCTCGCCCAGCCGCCCCTCCAGGATCGTGCAGGGCACGGACTGCGCGCCGAGCGGCACCTGCAGGTTCTGCAGCACCGGTTTCAAGCCGTGCAGGTCGGGGTTGATCTGCCGGTAGCGGGGCATCACCACCCGCACGTCCTGTCCCAGCCTGCGCAGCTCCTTGGGCAGGGCGGCGGCGACGTCGGCGAGGCCTCCGGTCTTGGCGAAGGGGGTGACCTCGGAGGCGGCCAGCAGGATTTTCATCGGCTCCCGCGAGGGATCGGCGCCGAGAACCAGCGGGCCCGGCACCCGGAGGCCGAGAGAGCCGCTGGGCGGCACCCGTTCCAGCTCCTCGCCACCGCGGCCGACCGCGACCGCCAGCTCGAGGGACTCGCCCGCGCCCTTGGCGAAGACGCTGAAGGGGATCGAGAGCGCCAGCGCGCCGTCGGCCGGCAGCTCGGCCTCGTAGACGGGGTCGCCGTACCGCTTCCAGCCGCCGATCCGGTGGACCGCCAGCCAGGCCGAGCCGGGGTCGAAGCGGACCTCGGCGGCGTAGCCGGGCTCGAAGCCGAGGTCGCCGGCAGAAACCTCGGCCAGAGGTAGCTTGCCGGAGGGCTGGGCGCGCTCCCACTCTGAGAGTGGCGGGCCCGAGAAGTAGATCCAGAAGGTCACGGCCATCTCCGCCAGCTCGGCGTGGCCGCGGGAGCTCTCGATCTTCAGGTGCAGCGAATCCTGGTCCGACCCGTAGTGGACGCGGCTGGCGAGTCCGCTGGGGCGGTGGAGGGCGCCGAAGCCGCTCGAGACCTCGAAGCGGCCGGCCCGCGACCAGGCCGGGTCGGCGGCGCCGTGGGGGGTGAACTCGGTCACCGGGCGCTGGATGTTGACCTGCCCTTCTTTGACGATGATCGGCTCGAAGAGGCGGCTCGGCGGCTTAGCCTCCAGCTGCTTGTAGACGTTGCGGAGGTGGAGGCGGAACTGGTTGTCCCACATCACGTCCATGCCCGAGTCGTGGCGGCGGGAGAACCACCAGAACCAGTCCGAGCCCTCGGTGATGAGGACCTCGCGCCAGGCGCCCGCCAGCTGCTCGTGCCGGTGCGGGTGGCTGCGCGCGTATTCGTCCAACCAATCGCGGGTCTCCGCCAGCAGGTCCCAGGCCACGGTGTGCTCGGGGTCGCCGATCCAGGTGTCGAGGCTGCCGTTGATCCAGCTGCCGGTGAAGAGCCGGTGCAGCGGCCGCCGGGCCGGCGACTTCTCCAGGAAGTCGTGGACGGTGGTCGAGACCACGTCCGGGCTGCGTTCGAGCTCGGTGTAGAGCGCGTTCAAGAAGTCGTGGCCGTCGCGAGGGTAGAACTCCCAGGCGTTCTCACCATCCAGCGCGACCGTGACCAGGAAGTCGCGATCACCCTGCGCCTCCTGGATCCGGCGCAGCCGGCCCATGAAGTCCCGGACCGCGTCCTGGGCCGACATCCGGTAGTAGTCGAAGCCGATCAGGTTGCTGAGCACCTTGTCGCGGAAGACCATCGAGATCTCGCGCCCTTCACGCTCGATCCGGTAGGGCTCGTAGAGCAGCTCCGGAGCGGAGATGCGGCCCTCGCCGTCGCGACTCAACCCGCCGTCCAGCGAGCGGGAGAGCACGTCCTCGTCGGAGATCATCCACTCCAGCGCCGCGCCCACGGCCAGCCCGGCCACGCTCTCCCCGACCGCCATCTCCGACGGCCACAGCCCGCCCGGCCGGTGGCCCAGCAGGCGCTCGAAAGTGGCCAGGCCGAGCGCGATCTGCTGCTCGGCGTCCTCCCGGTGGGAGAAGTGCCGGTGCGGCAGCTGGATCCCCGGCGAAGCCGTCCGGGCCGAGTCGACGTGGCAGATCAGAGGCAGGATCGGGTGGTAGTAGGGCGACGTGGTGAGCTCGATCTGGCCCTTGTCGGCCAGCTCCCGGTACTTCGGGATGACGCTGCGGAGCATCTGCATCTGGGCGTCGAAGAGCACGTCCTTGTCGGCCTCGCTGAAGTCGTGGTCCTTGACCTTGAGGGCGGTCAGGCCCGTGTCACGGTCGACCCAGGCGGGGTCGCACCAGGCCAGGTTGGACCAGACCTGGAGATCGCGGATGTCGTCGGTCGTGAAGGCCTCGGCGACCGGTTCCCGGGAGGCGAGTTCCAGGTAACGGGGCGACTGCTGGACCCGCAGCGTCTGCGGTGATTCCCGCAGCCAGCGGATGAGGAAGTTCTGCTCCTCGACCGAGAGCTCGTCAGCCGGCCGCCGGGAGAGGTTCAGGAAGAGGTCGCGTGCCTCGCCGCGGCTGTACTCGTCGATCTGGGCCAGCAGCGAGGGCACCAGGTTGAAGGTTTGTTTCAGGCGCGGGTAGCCGTCGAGGAGGGCCACCATCTTGTGGTAGTCCTTGACGGCGTGCAGCCGCACCCAGGGCAGCAGGTAGGTGTTGGTCAGGTCGTCCTTGTAGTAGGGCTGGTGCATGTGCCAGACCAGCGCCAGGTTGATGGGTTTCACGGAGCCTTCAAGTTAGACGATGCAAGAGGGGGCAGGCCCCCTCTTCCAGAACTCCCCCCGCGGCGCGACGCCTGGCTTCGGAGGGAGACAACCCATTCGGCCGGGATAAACCCGGCCTACGCGCGACTCCGGT
>Ga0066679_10000537_pt1 | contig 13119 bp, 10 predicted proteins | sample GraSoiAngelo_128_FD_62298 | JGI IMG/M metagenome (GOLD analysis project Ga0066679, IMG submission 62298) | Grasslands soil microbial communities from the Angelo Coastal Reserve, California, USA - 14_0927_12_20cm | ecosystem: Environmental > Terrestrial > Soil > Grasslands | place: USA... | reverse complement strand
CAGCCTTTGATGCAATGTTCACGATCGCTCCGTGGCCTTGCTTGAGCATCACCGGCACGGTTGCGCGCGCCAAGACATAACCAGAACGCATATTCAGCGCAAACATCCGGTCGAACAGTTTCGGATCGGTTTCCCATAAGTTCACGCCGCCGGCGTAACCACCCACGCTGTTGACCAAGGCGTCCAGGCTTCCGTGTTTCGCAAGAACTTCGTCAATGAGCACGCGCACGACAGCTTCATCGGTCACTTCAACGCGGTGCCCTTCAAGGGATGAGGAATTCGGTCCGGCTGCGCTTCTCAGAGCGTCAAATTCTTTCTGGCTCCTATAGGTCACAGCCACTTTCGCGCCTTCCCCGAGGAATGCCAAACTCACAGCGCGTCCCAATCCGCCAGTGCCGCCAGCAACTATTACCGACTTACCCGAGAATCTCGCGTTCATTTCGCTCCTCGCTGTATGGATTAGATTAACTACGGGACTGCAAAGTTTCGGCCGGCGTCGGAGCGGCCTCACGGAGGTCGAGCTCGTATTCAAGCTGCCGCAGAGTTTCGTCGTTGATCTGGCCTTCGTTGCGCAGGCGCACGGCGGTTTGCCTTTCTACCCGGAGCAAATCTCGGGACAGGCGCGAGAGGTGCTTTTGATGCGCCGGGCTAACGCCGATTTCTGTCTCGTCCTTTCCTGTCACTGCGGCAAGACGTTGCCGATAATGCCTAGCCAGGTCCTCGTAGATCGCATCGAATTCAGTTTCAGCTTTCTTGCGCGAGTCCTCGAGGTGTGTCAGTGCAGCTTGCAATATTTCTCTGCGGGCGGCCTCTTCCTCAAGATTAGGGCCCGGCGGGTCGGACGCGCGAAGAACGCGGACCAACCATGGAAGCGTGAGTCCCTGACCGACCAAGGTCACCAGGATTACGCTGAATGCAAGAAAGACGATCAGATTGCGCTGCGGAAACGGGCTACCATCTGCCAATGTCTGCGGCAATGCGATGGCTGCGGCGAGTGCAATCACGCCGCGCATACCAGCCCAGCCCAGGACCAGGATGCCAGGCGCCGTTGGAGGTCGGATATTCTGGTGAATGATGTGGGTACGGATCCACTGCGCGACGAACGCGCCTGGAAAAACCCAGATCACCCGAAGTGTAATGACCAACCCACTGAACAGGGCGCCATACAGAACCAGCATGCCCAAACTGTAGCCTTGGATTCCAGCCAACACATAATGAAGTTGCAGGCCGATAAGCACGAACACGAGACCATTTAGGATATGGGTCAATGCATCCCAAAATGCCCATGCCTGCAGACGCACGCCCGGTGAAAAGAATTCGGAACTCCTGCGGGTGAGATAAAGTCCACAGGCGACCACTGCCAGGACTCCCGAGGCATGCAGCGCATCCGCCGTGAAGTACGCCGCGTACGGCACCAGAATGCTGATCGCAATTTCGATCGGGCCATCGTCGATACGGCGTTCGATCCAGTTCACAATCCAACCCGTCACCAGACCCACAGCGATCCCCGCGACAATCAAATAGGTCAAGCGAAGCACTGCATCACCCGCAGTGGGTGTTTCATTTTTTAGGAGGATGCTGATGCCAAACTCGAGAGCCAGCAGCCCAGTGGCATCGTTAACCAAGCTCTCTCCTTCCAGAATGTCGGTGATGCGCTTGGGCAGTCCGATGCGTTGGGCGATGGATGTCGCTGCCAGCGCATCCGTCGGCGCGACTACTGCGCCCAGCACCAAGCCGATTTTCCATTCAAATCCGGGAAATATCCACTGCGCACCAAACGCCACTCCGATCACAGTGAAAGAGACCAGCCCAAAAGCCAGAAGCAGTATGCTAACCAGGTTGTAGGAAAATTCGCGCCAGGACGTTTCCCAGGCAGCGGCGTAAAGAAGTGGCGGAAGGATTACGTAAAAAACGACATCAGGATTCAGTGCGATTCTTGGAATCCCCGGAATGATGCCGAGCAGCGTTCCGCCAATGACGAGGACAATGGGGTACGGAATTTTTAGCTTCCGCGCCAGCACTCCAAAAGCCACCACGAAGAGCATAAGAAGCAAGAAAACGAGTTCCACCGCCTGGACGCTGCCATATCCCATTAGCTCAATCTCCGTACTCTCGGCGGTCGCCTAAGCTTGCTCCATTACTCCTTGCTGCGGTATTTCGTCAAGTCGTGGCTCTGTTGTTTCCAATCAGCGGCGGTAGATTTTTCGCTTTCGTTTCCGGCGCTCAAGCGTCCAACTGAACGCGTGCAGACTGCGCGTCCTAAGAATGAAACTGCTTACCCGTCTCACGCTCGGCTATTCGCTGCTACTGGCGCTGGCGCCCGTCATATTCGCGGAAAATGTGCCCCGCGGATCAGATCGTTCTGCGAACATCCCTCGGATGCAACAACCACCTGCGCTCGAGGACTTCGTGACCATGGAGCCGAGCCCGCGCATGGCCGGCAAAATGGCACGCATCGAAGGATTCCGGCAATGGATCCCGCACGATGGCGACCCTGTAAGTCAGCGAACTGTCGCCTATCTGGGCTATGACGATAAGAACTTCTACGCCGTGTTCGTCTGTTTTGATAAGGAGCCGGGCAAGATTCGTGCTCATCTGGGTCATCGTGACGATGTTTGGGACGATGACTTTGTTGATATCTGGATTGACAGCTTCCACGATCACCGCCGCGCTTACGAGTTTGTGGTAAACCCTCTGGGACTGCAAGGGGATGGCCTGGCGACCGACAACAATGAAGACTTCAGCTTCGATACGGTTTGGGACTCCCGCGGACAAATCAACCAGCAAGGTTGGGTAGCCTGGTTTTCGATCCCGTTTAAATCGCTGCGCTTCACCAAAGCCCCAGTACAGACTTGGGGCATCACCCTCCAACGCGAAATCCATCGCGCCAACGAGAAATCATTCTGGCCATACACCAGCCACCGGGAAGAAGGCATCATCGCCCAGAACGGCGAGATACGAGGGATGGAAAACATTTCGCCGGGGCGCAACATGCAATTCATACCCTATGGCTTGTTTCGTTCGTTCCGTGGTCTCGATCTACGCGATCCCAACTTGCCGCGCTTCGACTCACGTTCGGCAAAGATTGATGGCGGGTTGGACTCCAAATTCATCATCAAGGATAGCCTGGTTCTGGACACCACCATCGAGCCCGATTTCAGCCAGGTCGAATCTGACGATCCGCAAGTCACCGTCAGCCAGCGCTTTGAAGTTTTCTTCCCGGAGAAGCGTCCCTTTTTTCAGGAGAATTCGAATTATTTCGATACTCCTATAAATTTATTTTTTACGCGCCGCATTGTGCACCCGCAGTTTGGAGCGCGACTAACCGGCAAGTTAGGAAAATACTCATTGGGCATGCTGTTAGCCGACGACCGCTCGCCCGGATTGCTGGTTCCAGACAACGATCCTCTGGCTAACAAGCGCGCTTACTTCGCTATCGGACGGATCAGCCGCGACATCCTGAAGGATTCCAATATTGGATTGATGTTCACCGATCGTGAGTTCGACGGCAGCTTCAACCGCGTAGGCGGCGTCGACGCCACCATCCGGCTCTCGAAGACCGTGGTCAGCAGGTTTCAGGCGGTCGAGAGTTCCACGCTGCAGGCGGACGGTACTTATCTCGCGGGCCCCGCATTTGAAGGTGACATCAGCCGCAATGGGCGCAGCTTCAACTTCGATCTTCATTACAGAGGGCGCAGCGACGGGTTCCGCACCGAGACCGGGTTCGATCCCCAGCCCGATATTCACAACGAGGATCTCCTTGTCTTTTACAACTTCTGGCCAAAAAAGTATCTGCTGCGCTGGGGCCCGCAGTTTGAGACTTATCGCATCGACGATCATGAAGGCAATCGCTTGAATTGGGGCTACATTCCGGAATTCGTCTTCGAGATGCCGCGACAGACTCGTCTAACGTTCGGATATGCAGAGGAGGCTGAGCTTCTCCGTCCGCGGGATTTTTCTGTTCTTGCGCAAAACAAGGATTTTCTGCGCAACACCAAGTTGTTCTTCTTCCGCACTGCGCCCTGGAAGCAAATTATCTTTGACATCGATTGGCGCTGGGGCCGCCGCATCAACTACGCACCCGCGTCCGGCGTCGAACCGTTTCTCGCGCGCCGCAATAGCGTGACCACTGATCTGAGCATCATTGCCACGCGTCACCTGCGCATCGACAATACCTACCTTTGGTTTCGACTGGGTGACTCCAACGAGCGCGGCGCCGCCTTCAACAATCACATCATTCGCTCGAAATGGAATTATCAGTTCACGCCCAAGCTCTCGGCCCGAGTCATTATGCAGTATTCCGCGGTGCTGGCTAATCCGGTATTCACCAGCCTGGCCACGTCAAAGAACTTCAATGCGGATTTTCTTGTCTCGTACCTTGTCCACCCCGGTACCGCTGTTTACGTAGGTTACAACAGCAACCTGCAAAACCTGGATCACACTTTGGCGCTTGACCCCGACGGCAATCTGGTTCGTACCCGCAACTCCTTCATCAATGACAGCCGGCAGTTTTTCGTGAAGGTTTCCTACTTGTTTCGGTTTTGAGGGTGGGAAAGTCGTCGATTATGCAGAGAATGGACTAATTTGAGGGCCTTGATTGCACAATCGTTACGGTAGCGGAGCCCGATTCGGTTGGCATGTTCACTGATGTCGCTGTCACCGTAATCGTGGCGGGATTCGGAATCCTGATAGGTGCGGTGTAGAGTCCGTCAGCTGAAATCACGCCGCATGTCGATGCCGCACAGCCTTTGCCGGAAAGGCTCCAAGTCACGGCGGAGTCCATGTCACGCGTGACAGCGGGCAAGAATTGTTGTTTTGCTCCCGTGGGCACTTGAGCTGTAAGGGGAAACACAGCTACTGCAACTTGTCCGACAAAGTTAATGTTAGTTGTAACGCATGGAACCAGAGGATAGGTGTTGTCTCTTTTTTGACTAACATCACCCCTCACCGGGTTGTAGTGGAAATGTAATTGGAGTACTAGGAATTGACAGCCTTCGATTGGCAGCGGCGGCAGAGGACTCGAATCAATAACGCCACTATAGGCCGCTTGGTCTAGCTCGATGTCTCCGGAACTTTCGATGTAGTGCAGGTCGGTAATCTTCCCATCTTTGATCACGCGAAACCCGATCAAGAGTTTTCCTTTCTTCATTGTTGGTCCACGGGCAGACTCAGGGATTCGCTTGTACCAGTTGGCCTGGATTCTCGCTAGGACTCTGTCGAGATAAGGGTGCATATCCACACCCTTCGTGTCACTCAGTATGTCGATAGGTCCTTGCTGGCTTTCCCGCTCAGCGTGAGCAGGCACTTTGACCTTAGAGTTTGCCGCCGAAGGCTCCGACTTAGCTTGGGTTGATGACGTGCTATCTTGCCCAAACAAAAGCGCACTGTACACGAAACATGTCACCGCCACGAAGAAGGACGCGTATTTCATACGGGACTCAATTCCGACCCGAAATCAACCCAGGCAGGATTCTAGCCGGAATGAGCTTCTCGGAGCCAGAAGATTGCGCGTCAGTACATTTGTCAAGCCGCTTTGTTGACTTAAATCTGATTGGCTTAACTGCCGATAAATCTCACAAGAATTTCTGCAGTGCCTCGGCGGTTTCCTTGGGACGCTCCTCCAGTACCCAGTGTCCGGTATCCTTCAGCACTACAACAGTTACATTGGAAGCTACTAACTTCATCTGCTGGGCCAGCGCATCGCCAAGCGATTTCTCGCCGCCAATCACCAGCACCGGCATGGTTAGCTTGGTTTGAGAGAGCTGAGCAAAATCCTTTGCGGCTTGCTGGAAGGAAACGAAGTATGCCCAGGCAGCACGCATGCGTCCTGGCCGGGAATAGGCTGCGGTGTAGGCTTTCCGATCCGCGTCCGGAATCGAATGCGTTTTGTCTGCGGCAAAGTCGTTCCAAAAGTGCTCGAAATATGTGCGCTCGCGGCCTTGAACCAGCGCTTCGGGAGTCGGACCGTGAAAGCGGAAGTGCCAGAAGTCGGGGTTGTTGTAAATTGCCCCCCACCCAGCTACGCCCGGGAGGAAGGCATCCATCACAACCAGTTTTTCCACCTCGGCCGGAAATTGCGCGGCGTAGGCGTAAGCGACCATGAGGCCGATGTCGTGGCCAACGACTTCTGCTTTCTGGACACCGAGAGAGCGGGCCAGCGCATGAATTCGTATTGCTGCCGTCTTCATATCGAGACCATCTGCCGGAATAGCCGAGTCCCCAATACCGGGCAGGTCGGGTGCAATCACGGTGAATCTCTGAGCCAATAGCGGGATCATCGGCTTCCACATTAGCGAGGTCTCCGCATAACCATGCAGCAGGATCACTGCTGGTCCATGGCCAGCAGTCGTGTAGTGCAATTTGACGCCCTCAACTTCTGCGTCGCGCGAGACGATCGCGTTATCCGCCGCGCTCACTTGGAACTTTTCCCGCGATGAAGCAAGGATGAAGACGAGGCTAAGAATGGCTAAGCTCGTGAGCAGGCTCAAAACGCGTTTCATGAAATGCTCCTTTGCACGAGTGGGCAGAAACTGAGGAGGGTTGTTGGGATCATCGTTCCTTGGTTCTCTTTTCTTGTTCTTTTCGGCGCTGTACCGCAATGTACGTGACCGTGTCCCAGGCATTGTGAATGCCCACGAACATCAGCAGAAGCGCGGTGGCCCCGATTACGGGAAGGCACGTTGTAGGATGCTGCTCAAGCAGAATTCCTGCCGCCACCAATGATGCATACCCAATAAGCGGAAGTGCGAAATACCAGAACCAATCCTCGGCATCTGGGGAATAACCAGTCTGGCGCCGCGCGTGTCTGATGACCACGATCACGTATATGATTCCCGCCACGCCGCAAGCGCCCAACACCAGCCCAGCGTTGGATAGAGCATGCCATGGCGCGCTCAGCACCGCAGAGATGAACAAGACGGCGCAGAAGTGCACGACCGTGGGCGTGCCAAAGGCGCGAACCTCCAGCATGCTAGCGGCCGCTTCGGCTTCGGCGATCAGTGCGATCACAACGAACTGCAAGCCCGTCAACGCTCCGGCCGACGAGCCTACGATCACATAGAAACTTTCCCAGGGCGATAGCGGCTCTGTCATGACCATTCAATCCCCATTTGAAGACAGTAATGTGCGCCGACTCTGGCGATCGAGCTAACCGGCCTGTGCAGCAAAGGAAGAAAGCCAGATAAACTCTAAGCCGCGCGGGCCGCCGCGAGAACCGGCTCGTCATGGAACCTCTTCGCCGCCATAATTCCTATCACGATGAAAAGTGCCAGGACAACGAGTTGAGTAACGAGGAATGGCGGCTCGGTTTGCTTCGGAGCCAACGCATGCAGCGCAGGAACCTTGAGGAAGGACTGCACCACCCCAACGAAAACATTGAGGTAGAGGGCAGCGACGGCGGTGATCACGTAAATGCGACGCCAAGCCCCAGAAAGATGAAAGGCGTAGCGCGCCAGGATCGCAACCGCCAGCACAACCAGCGAAATGATGCCGACTTTGTGGGACGGCAAGAGGTGATCGAAGGGAAAGGCGAAACCGGTCACGCTTGTTGCTACCGTCGTGGCCAAAAAGAGCGCAGTCCAGCCGTCGAGCTTTTTTCTCGTCAGCAGACCGAATACCACGACCAATCCTGACGCAATCCCCACCAGACTAATCAAGACGTGCACGATGGTGAATGTCGATGTCGTCATTCCGAGAATCATGATGTGTGTCCTTTCACGAAAGGATGTGGCGGATGTTCGTCACGATCCATTTATTCACCTGTCCGGAGCATGTTCGCCAAATAGGTTCAGGGTTTATGCCGATGGAACTCGCTGGTTGCAATGCGGAACAACTATACGCTTCCCTGTAAATGGGGATGGCACAAAACATGTCAGACGTTTGATTTGTCGGGGCTTTCGGGTAAAAGAACCCTACTCGGCGGGCACGTCACGGCGGGCGGCGAGTTTGCGTTCCATAGTGCTGATCAAGGATTCCACGTCGGCGGGCTTGACAAAATAGTCGTCGACCTCGTGATGGATAGCCTCTACGGCAGATTCAAAAGCAGGATAGCCAGTGAGCAGGATGGTGACGCATTTTGGATTCGCGGTACGCATCGCGTGCACGATGGTGAATCCATCGCCTTCTTCGCTGACGTTGAGATCGGAAAGTAAAATATCGAAAGTTTGCCTATCGATAGCCGCGAGTGCCTCGGGCACACTGGCTGCACTGCGCACTTCAAAGCCGCGATCTTGCAAAATGGGGGGAAGAGTTAACCGGATACTTGGTTCGTCATCTACAAAAAGAATCCGTTTGGAGAGTGGTTGAGTTGAACTTATACCGGGATGACCAGATTTAGCAAAGCGTCCGCGAATTTGATTTTCGCGGTCTTCGAGAGCGCGGTTGAGTTCTTCGATAATGCCCAGGAGCTTTTTGGGATCCTTCTCGTCCGCGGCTTTCTGCGCGAGTTCCCGCCAGTCCCGGAGACCCTTATCGCCCACGGTTCGCCCTCTCTCACTTGGCTTGGTTTTAAGCGTGTCTACGATTTTATAACCTAATGGTTAATAAACAAAACCCACTTCCCCGTAAAGTTATGTAAATTGCTCGGTGTCTTTGTGTTCGATGCGAGACACTTCAGTCGTTGAATCTAGCGTGCAGATAGTACGACTTACGGCAGAGCCGGGAAGGGTGCCAAAGTTCGCTCCGGCGCCCCGTCTCTCAGGCCAGGCTGCCCTTGAAACGTGACGGGCGAACTCCGGCTGTAGCGACCTCCACACGATTGCGCCCGGATTCCTTGGCCCGATAAAGGGCTTCATCCGCGGATTTGATGACTGCCTCCACTAACTGAGTCCGGATCGTGGGCGCAGCTGCGCCAATGCTGACGGTGACCGAAAGCCTGTCATTTTGAGGCGGAGTGGGGCGCGGACGGATGCTCTTTCGGCGAACATTTCTTCGATCCGGGCCTCGGGCAGTAACGCGACGCTCGATGCCGCCGCGCGGACGAAATGTGGAGGCTTCTATTTCCGTCCTTAACGACTCCAGATGGGGAAGCGTTTCTGTCAGGGATTTGCCGGGGAAAAGGATTGAGAACTCCTCTCCACCAACCCGGAATGCCTGCCCCCCGCCAGTTACAAGGGCTAATCTCGAGGCAACCATGCGCAGGACCTCGTCCCCAGTTTCGTGGCCAAATCTGTCATTGAATCTCTTGAAATGATCGATGTCCACCACTGCCATCGCGTAAGGCTCTTCCAATCCAAGCAACGCCTCGTTGAAGGCGCGACGTGCCGGCAGGCCAGTCAATTCGTCGTGATAAGCGAGATGGTAGGAGTTCTCGATGATCGAGCTGACCAGAATCAGACCGCCGGTGGCCATATATGCCCGAGATGAGCGACCCAATCCTCCCGCTTGCAAGGCTAGAAACGTAGCCGCCAGCGACCAGAACAGACCACTTTCCACTGGCTTGCGATAAAGCAGAAAACGGGTGAGCAGAATGGCGAAGGCGGAGATGAACACCAGCAACGCAGGTGGCGGAATGATGGTCCAGCCAAATAGATCTTGTCCCAGGAATGTGGAATGTAGGAAGCCGGGACCGGTTGTCTGTCCCGGACGGCAGATGATGGCGACGAACACAGCCTCGACGAACAATAAACAAAAATTGAACGCGATCGAGGGAAGCACTAGTCCGCGCTCACGTACGGCGGCGAGGATGACGAAGTTCACCGGCAAGAGAAAGGCAATAGCTTCGAACGCAATGTGACCGGGACCGCTCGCGCTCACGCTTCCGGCTGCAAAGAACTCGAGTGCGCGGTGCGCCAGAAGCAAAGTGATGAGCGCAAACAGAACACGGCTGGAATGAAAGCGCCAGGCCAGCAGTACGCCGGATAAGAAGACCGCGTAATAGTAAAAGTCGATCACAGAGGATGAGAGCGGCACAAGTCCGGTTTCCAGCAATAGCACAGCGGCAAGCAGCAGGAGGCCGGCGGGGAATGCCAGAGATATTAGAGTTCGCTTGTTCCAGAGATCCAAGGGACGGAAATCCTTCCTCGAGCGCTGCTGACGATTATCTGCGCCACGGGGAAAGACGCGTGAGTGCCAGCGCAGGTTCCCGGCGGTGGATTATGGCAGCCTTATGAGGGTTGGACCGGGTTGCTGTGCGATATCGGGAGGGCAAGAAGGTGCGCCGTTCCATTTCCGCATTCGTTCTTTTTCGGCAGACTAGCGCCCTTCGTGCGGGGTGCAATTCCGGCTTAAGACTGTTGTCCCTGCCTAGAATCGAAGCAGGAAATGACAATGGAATTGAGCGCAGAAGCGTACACGGCGTGGCAGGATGAAGCGCAACGGGAACGTTTGTTGATGGATCAACTTCCACAGGTGCGCTATATTGCGCGCCGCATCCACGAGCACCTGCCGCGGCACGTCCCATTCGAAGACCTGGTGCACGCCGGAGTGGTGGGCTTGATCGACGCCTTGCACAAGTACGATCAAAAGAAGCAGGTTCAATTCGCTTCTTATGCCAAGTTTCGCATCCGGGGCGCGATTCTGGATAGCTTGCGGGAGTTGGATTGGAGTCCGCGAGATTTGCGGCGAAAAGCCCGGCTGTTGGAAGAAGCTCATCACAAGCTGCGTTCAGAACTAGATCGCAATCCGACCGAACCGGAACAGCGGAGTTCGGTCTGGATCTCCGCGGTCTGCAGTTGCTACTGGGTGAAATTGACGGCCTCGAGGTGGGGAGCCTTCGAGTAGAGTCTCACCTCGACGGTAAGGAAGAAGACCTCTGCGACTCCATTCCACACGATCCGCAGGACACCCCGCTGTTTATGTGTCTGCGTCGAGAAATGAAGCAGCAACTGGCGCGCGCCATTTCTGAACTGCCGGAGAAGGAACGCCAGGTCTTGGTGCTCTACTATTTCCAGGAATTGACCATGAAAGAAGTGGGAGCCAAGCTTGGCGTGGGCGAATCGCGAGTTTCTCAAATCCATTCCACCGCGGTGGTGCGTTTGCGGGCTGTCGTGATCCTGGATTCAAGCAAGGCCTCAGGCGCAATTCTGCCTCCTCGTTTAGAGACTGATGTGAGACCGCAACGATCACTCAGGAGATCGCCGATTAAATTGATGACATGAACTTCGAAGTAAACATTGTTCGAGACTGCGGTTAGTGAACTCGGGTCAAGAGGGTTTGATTAGGATCAAGAATGATTTTCTGTGTGCCGGAGGGCGCGGTCAGATGAAATTGGCTTTCTGGGCCGTCCGCGAAGACTCTTCCAATTAAGAGCGCCTTGCCTCCAACTGCTGCGTACACGGGAACGGACGTCACTAATTCATTGGTTACATTTTTTTGCAGAATAGTTCCGCTGATGGCAGTGGAGCCCGCCTTGTCTGTGTATTTCACTGCTTGCAATTCCAACTTTGGAATCGCTGTACCGTTGATCCAGCCCTGATAGAACCAATCCAGCGATTTCTTTCCTTCATACCAAAGCGAAGGCGGTAACTGCTCTTCAAACACTCGCAATAATTCCCGAGTGGCGATGGATTTTCCCTCATAACGCTCGCGTACAGTGCGCAGGGCCCGAATGAAAGGCTCTTCTCCACTTTGCGATTCAACGACACCGCGGCCACGGCTGCCGGGCGTTGTTTCGGCGTCGCGCATCATGGAGCGGAGCATGTGGAATAGCCATGTACCACGGCCGTAGCTGATGGCCTCATAGCCGGCGGGAAAATGAGAACAGGAGAGGCGCGCGCCAAAAGTTACCGGGCCGGCATTCATGAGCGGCAGGCCTTCTTTATTCTTTTCCAACAAATCTTCGCGGTACTTGGCCATCACTGCGCGAAACTGCAATGGATATTCGGACTGCAGAAGCATGAGTGAGCTGTAGTTGGCCAGAGCCTCCATGATCCACTGATCACGATATCCGCTCCACAGGACCGCGTCGCCCCACCATTGATGAGCCGTTTCGTGGGCGACCACTTGTTCACTCAGAGTCTTGAGGACTGGGCTCATGTGTTGTTGCGATTTCTCGGCGGGAGTGAGGAATGCGTAACTGGACAGAAAAATAAGCCCGGGCCAGCCCTGGCTGACTACGCCAGGCATTTGCGTAACAGCGAGACTGCTGTAGGGATAAGGTCCAAAGAGGCTGCCGAAGAATTGCAGAGCGCGAGCCGACGCATCTGCCACGGCTTGCGCATTCCGCGACGGAGATGGCGGCGGAGCAAGCACCTGCACAGGCACGGTGTGCAATCCTGGCCTTGGGAGAGGAGCGGGATCAATTTCAACCTCGTTCTTGGGGAACGCACGTTCCATGGCGGAAGCTGCATAGGTTTCCACAGTGACGCTGCCGGATTGGGCGACTACACGCGCATATTTTCCCAGATTGAATCCGGCAACTGGGATGGGGCGATCCGAAATCCAGCGCGAAACTTGCTCTCCTGGCGACAAGTTTGCTGAAGAGCCGTCGCGACTAGCAGAGGCGGCTGGGGGCGAATCCACTCGCTTGCCTGTCGCTACGAGTGTCCAGTTCTCGGGATAACGAAATTCCAGGTCGAATTTGGACATGGCGAGTCCGCGATTGGGATACCAGATGCCGCGTGCACCCACGTAAAGAAGGCCGCCGCCCGCCTCCGAAAGTACCTCGCCGCCGTAGACGAAGTGCAGTTCGATTCGTTGTCCCGTCCGCAGGGGCTGAGGGAAGACCAGAGCGACGAGATCATTTCCGCGCCGTGCCAGTTGTGTGCCCTCAAGCGCCTGGTTCTGAATGAACTCGAGTGGGTGGCCATCCGCTTCGACTTGTTTGATTTGAAGAAATCGCGACAGTTCGAACAACAGTGCGCGTTGTCCGCCTTGGCGCACTTCCATCTGCAGTGATGCCTGTGCGTCCAGTCTGGTCGGCGGCTTTACCTCGGTTTTGATCTGGTAGCTGGAACAACTGATCGCATCCGGACCTCCGACTTCTCCAGTAACGGTGTTTACAACTTGGGGGCGCTGTGCCGCGCGGTTCAGGGCAAATGCAGTCCATACATCGAAATAGCCTGTGCTCTCGACCGTTCTTAATTGGCCTGCCCAGATCTGCTCGGTTGCCGCCAGGTCGTAGTAAAGATCGAAGTTCCCAAGCCTCCGCCCTTGGAGGCGCGCATGCAGAAAACGATCTTC
>Ga0066679_10000536_pt1 | contig 13124 bp, 12 predicted proteins | sample GraSoiAngelo_128_FD_62298 | JGI IMG/M metagenome (GOLD analysis project Ga0066679, IMG submission 62298) | Grasslands soil microbial communities from the Angelo Coastal Reserve, California, USA - 14_0927_12_20cm | ecosystem: Environmental > Terrestrial > Soil > Grasslands | place: USA... | reverse complement strand
GGCGAACGGATATGAAGTGTTTATATCACCGCATTACTTTTATCCGACCGATACCGGTTGGAAGTTAAACGGACCGCTCGAGACTGACGAGTTCAGAACTCACAGTTTTGCACGAAGCGGACCGCTGAATCTGACGGGTTTCTCAAATTCGGGCGCGGACTGGCTCGAGCGCTTCAAGCCCTACATCGAGGACGGCAAGACGATCGTCGTCAGTCCGCACCGGGTCTGGGGCCCCCAGACGAACGACCTCGCGCTGCAGCTACGCAAGCGCCGCATCGCCAAGGTCATCGCGGTGCGGTCCACCGACGAGGGGGTGATGGCGATGAACGCGTCGGGAGCCCGCCGGTAACGACTCAGCGCGTCGCCCGAAGGAACACGACATACTCCTGGCGGTAGACCCGTCCGGTCGGCTTGATGAGACCTTCCGCCTTCACTTCGGCGACGGCGGCTGCTGGATCGGCGAAGGCATGCACCTGCACGGCGGCATGGGCCGCATCCTGATCGCGAAACTTCTCGACAGGATTGACCGTCGCGGTTCGACGCCTCCCGAGATGAGCGAGGTCACTGCATCAGCCCCCGTAACCACGCGACATGATCAGCACTCCAACTAATGGAGTTCTCTGAACTCGCTTGAGGAGTGGAATCCAGTGGCTCGATTGATCGAGAGCGCGTCTTGGAGGAGACGTCAATTCACGACGAGCTGCCGCGGCGCGTGGGTGACTGCTTCACGGCCCTTGGCGGTGATGACCGACGTCTCGCCCAGACACATGCTGAGGCCGGTTCGGCTGTTCAAGAGGATCATGTGGATGAAGAACACCATGCCCGGAGCCAGCACCTGAGGATTGCCGGTGTAGACCATGGGCCAGTCCATCCACGTCGGCGGGTAAGTCGCGCCCATCGTGTAACCGCACGCGTTCAGGAAGTGGCCCTCGTAGCCCGCCTTCATGAGCGTTCGGGCATGCGCGTCGAAGACCTCGCCGACCGTGCGTCCTGGTCGCAGCTTCTCCGTCGCCGCCGCCAGCGCCTCGACGCACGCCGCGAACATCTCGCGCTGGCGCGGATCGACCTTCCCGATGAGCGCCACGTGCATCAGTGCCGCGTGATAGTGCCGATAGGACGCCGCGAACTCGAACGTCACCTGATCGTTGCGCCCCACCTTCCCGTGGCCGGTGTGGTAGCGAACGAGCAGTGCCTCGTCCCCGCTGCCGAGCGGCCAGCGGCTCGCCGAAGGATCGCCGTCGCCGGCGAGAATGGCGTGTTGCATCTCGCCGTAGATCGCGCCGACCGACGCGCCGGGGACCGTGGTCCGATTCGCGACCGCCAGCGCCTCGTCGGCGAGCTGACCCGCCCGGCGCACGTACGCGAGCTCGGCCGGGCTCTTGACCAGGCGGAGAAGCCGGACCAGGTCCGAGGCGTCCTCCGTCCGGCAGAAACCATTGAGGGCCGCGTCGACCATCTTGCCTCGCTGCGCCGTCAAGCCATACGCGTGATATTCGACGCCGAGCCGCTTGCCACGACAGCGATGGCTCTCGAGCATGTCGCGGAGGTCCTCGGCCGGGTTGGCGCCTTCCCGGTCTCGCCAGATCCTGACGTCCTCGACCACCGACGTCAGGCGGGCCTGGCGGAGATCGGCCGAGCGCGTGCAGAGGGCCAGCGAGCCGTCGGCGCCCAGGTACATGCCCTGGAACATGCTGTAGCCGCTCGTGTCGTAGCCGGTCAGGTAGTACATGCTCTCCTGGCGGAAGATGAGCAGGCCGTCCAGTCCCTGCCTCGCCATCTCCCGGCAGGCGGCGCGCCGGCGTCGCGCGAGCTCCGGCTGGCTGAAATGCAGCATCAGGCGTCCCCGCGCCGCCGCACGAGCGCGCTCACGCCCAGCACGGCGCAGGTGACGGCGATGAGGAACGAGCTCACGGCGGCGATCGTCGGATCCACCTCGAGCACCAGGCTGTTCCAGATCCGCACCGTCAGCGTCTGGACCTCGACGCCCGACAGGAACAGCGGAATCAGCAGCTCGTCGAAGGACGTCAGGAATGCGAAGAGCGCCGCCGAGAGCACCCCCGGCGCGATCAACGGCACGGTGACGCGCCGGAGCGCGCCCAGGCGGCTCGCGCCGAGGCTCAGGGCGGCCAGCTCGAGGCGGAGGTCGAATCCCTGCAGGGTGGCCGTGATGATGATGACGACCACCGGCAAGGCGAGGACGGTGTGCCCGATCGCCATCGCGAGGATGCTGCCGGTGGCCTTGAGCTTCACGAAGAAGAAGTAGAGGCCGATGGCCGTGATGATGGTCGGGACGATCATGGGGGAAAGCACCACGCCATAGACGGCGGCTTTCCCCCGAAAGCGCCCGCGGACGAGCGCCAGCGCCGCGCCGAGGCCGAGCACGGTCGCAAACACCATGGTGAGGCTCGCCACCTGGACGCTGACGACGATCGACTGTCGCCAGGCCGGCGTGCCGAAGAACCGCTGGTACCAGCGGAGCGACAGCCCCGGCGGCGGGAAGCTGAGATAGTTGCCGCTGCTGAACGACACGATGAGGATGATGAGGACCGGGGCCAGGAGGAACACGAGCCCGGCGGTCGCCACGGCGACGAGCGCGATGGTGCCGGGCCCCACGCGCTGTCCCTCGGCGCCGATCATCCCGCGCCCTCGAAGAGGCGCTCGAGCCGCATCAGCCGGTAGTAGACGACGAAGGCGGCGAGCGTCAGGACCAGGAGGATGCTCCCCAGCGCCGACGCGAATGACCAGTTCAGCGTGAATTCGACCTCGCGCTCGATGAGCATCGCGATCATCACGTCGGAGGGGCCGCCCATCAGGGCCGGGGTGATGTAGAACCCCAGACTCAGGATGAAGACCAGCAGCGCACCCCCCGCGACTCCCGGAATGCTCAACGGAAGGAAGACGCGTCGGAACGCCTGGAGCCGGCTGGCGCCGAGACTGTGCGCCGCGCGGAGGAAGGCAGGATCGATGCCCTGCATGACACTCGCCAGCGTGAGCACCATGAACGGCAACAGCACGTACGTCATCCCGATGACGACGCCGGCCTGGTTGTAGAGCAACGGCAACGGCGCCGGCGTGAGCCCCGCGGCCACGAGGTACTGGTTGACGACACCGTTCCGACCGAGCAAGACCATCCAGGCATACGTCCGCACGATGATGCTCGTGAGAAACGGCAAGACCACGATGATCGTGAGCCATCGCGCGAGCCGGGGCCGGACGGTCGCCAGCACGTACGCCAACGGATAGCCCACCAGCAGACAGATCAGCGTGACGATCGTCGCGGTCCGGAAGGTCAGGCCGATGACGGTGAGATAGACACCCGTGCGGAACACCTGGCGATAGGATTCGAGCGTGTAGCCGTTCTTGTCGACGCTTCGAACCAGGATGCCCAGCAGCGGATAGACGAAGAAGGCGCCGAGCGTGAGCAGCGCCGGCAACAACAGGACGAGATGCCGCCGGGCGTCGCGCCGCTCCGCTGCGCCGGCCGGCTCGGCGCCGACGGCCAGCGGGGTGGCCGCGTCAGCCGTCATCGCCGGCCCGCGCGAAAATGCGCGTGTCTTCGGGATCCCACGCGACCTCCAGGGACTCGCCACTGGAAAGACGGCGGGAGGCCGCCCGATTCTGGACCTTGACGGTCAGCGTCCCGGCGGCGCCGAGCCCAACCGAGTACCGCGTCGCGTCGCCCGCATAGACGACGTCTTCGATGACGCCCTTGCAGCAATTCGGCCCGGCCGCGGGCGTGTTCGTGGGCTCGAGCTTCTCCGGACGAACGGCGGCGACGACCCGCTGGCCCGCCCGCAGCGGCTGGCTGGCGATCCCCCACAGCTCGAGACCGCCGTCCGTGCGGACGAGCGTCCGTCCCGGCCCGGAGGCCGCGACGACGACGCCCTCGATGAAATTCGATTCGCCGACGAAGTCCGCCACGAACGGGCTCACCGGCGCCTCGTACAGCTCGGCCGGGGTGCCGACCTGCTCCGTCCGACCGCCACGCATGACGGCGACGCGATCCGACATCGTCAGCGCCTCCTCCTGGTCGTGGGTGACGTAAATCACCGTCACGTGCAGGTGGCGCTGGATCCGCTTCAGCTCGCCCTGCATGTGGGCACGCAGCTTCTTGTCCAGCGCGCCCAGCGGCTCGTCCATCAACAGCACCCGCGGCTGGAAGACGAGCGCCCGGGCCAGCGCGACGCGCTGCTGCTCGCCGCCGGAAAGCTGGCGGGGAAGGCGCCGCTCGTACCCCGTCAGGCGCACGAGCTCGAGCGCCTCTCCGACTCGACGACGGAGTTCCCCGCCGGGGATCTTGCGAACCTGGAGCGGGAACGCCACGTTCTCGAACACGGTGAGATGCGGAAACACGGCGTAGCTCTGGAACACCATCCCGAGGTCGCGCTTCTGCGGCGGCAGCGCCGTGACGTCGACACCGTCGATGGCGATCTGGCCGCGGGTGGGATGGACGAACCCGGCCACCATCATCAGCGTGGTCGTCTTGCCCGACCCGCTCGGCCCCAGCAGGGTGAAGAACGATGCGGCGGCGATGGTCAGGGAGACGTCGCTGACCGCCACCACGGACCCGAACATCCTGGTCAGCGCGCGGAGACGGACCTCGGCGCCGGGTCCTATCCCTTCTGCAGCAGCCACTGGGACCAGCGCTCGCTCACCTTGGCCCGGTTGTCGGCCCACCACTTGCCGTTCTGGAGAAATGCCTTCGCCCTGTACTCGGGGCTCGACGGCAGCCGGGCGGCGACGTCGGCGGGAATCGACTTGAAGGCTTGCCGATTCGTCGGCCCGTAGGGAATCAGCTTCGCGAGGTTCGCCTGGAGCTCCGGCTGGCAGGCGAAGTCGACGAAGCGCTGGGCGTCCTCGGCATGCTTGGCGCCTTTCAGCACGCCCCAGTACTGTGACTGGAGGCTCGCCTCGTTCCATTCGATCGCCAGCGGCGCCCCCTTGTCGGCCACGGCCTGGAGTCGGCCGTTCCAGATGCTGCCGAGGACGACCTCCTTGTCCGCCAGCATCTGCGCCGACAGGGCGCCGGTGTCCCAGAACTTCCGGATGGCCGACCGCACCCGGTCGAGCGACTTGAATCCGCGCTCGATGTCGAGCGGGTAGAGCTTGTCCTTGGCGACGCCGTCGGCCAGGAGCGCAAACTCGAGGTCGACGTTGCCGGACGCGAGGTCGGCCAGCATTCGCGGCCCGGGAAACCGCTTGAGGTCCCAGAACTCCGCCCACGAGCGGGGATGCTTGCCGGAGGGGAACGCCTGCGTGTTGTAGCCGAGGACGGACGAGAAGTAGATGTCGCCGACCATGTCGTCGCGCCGGATGAACGGATCCATGTCATCCGGGTTCGAGTGCTTCCAGCCCTTGTACTGGATCTTCTCGAGCGCCCCCTTCTGGCTGAGCGAGATCATCCCGAGCTCGCCCGCGTCGACCACGTCGAGCTCGATGTTGCCGGACTCGAACATCGCCAGCAGCTTCCCCAGCGTCGCGGGTGCCTTGACCACCTCGATGCCGGTGGCCTTTGTGAAGGGCTCGAAGACGGATTTCACGGTCGCCTCTTCGTAGGCGCCGCCGATCGTCCGCACGACGATCTTTCCTGCCGCGCTGGCCCGGCGGATCAAGACGACCGGCGCGGTCGCGGCGGCGAGCAGGCCGGTCGCGCCGGCGAGGAAGCGCCGTCGGCTGACCGCGTTCGCATGGATGGGAGCGGTCCGCTCCCGGTCGGGCTGACTCATGTCGCGCTCCTTTGACCGCGGTCGATCGACCGTCCGGAGTGCCGCATCGTCCGGCCAAAAGGCCCCGCCTGTCAAGTCGCCCGCGGTGTATGCTCGGCGACAATTTCTCGGAACGAGGCCCCGTCATGGACAGCGTGAAGCGACAGCTCGCCAAGTGGATCGACGAGGATCGCGAGACGATCATCGCCTTTCTGCGCGACTTCGTTCGCGCCAAGAGTCCGAACCCTCCGGGCGACACGACACTCGCCGCGGCGCACGTCACGCGCTTTCTCGAAGCGCGCGCCCTGCCCTTCCGGGTGATCGCGCCGCAGCCCACGATGCCGAACATCGTGGGCACGTTCGAGGGCGGACGGCCTGGCCGTCACCTCGTCCTCAACGGCCACATCGACGTGTTCCCCGCCGACGAGACGAACGAGCGGTGGACACATGGACCGTGGAGCGGGACGATCGCCGACGGGAAAATCTACGGACGCGGCGTGGCGGACATGAAAGCGGGCACGTCGGCCTCGATCTTCACCTTCGCCTACCTCCACCGGATCCGCGAGCACCTGAAAGGGCGGCTGACGCTGACCGCCGTCTCCGACGAGGAGACCTTCGGCCCCTGGGGAGCCCGGTACCTCATGGAGCACCACGCCGAGGTCCACGGCGACTGCCTGCTGAACGGGGAGCCGAGCAGTCCGCTGACCATCCGCTTCGGCGAGAAGGGCCCGCTGTGGCTCCGGTTCACGACGCGAACGAAAGGGGCGCACGGCGCCTACACGCATCTCACGCCGAGCGCGACCAAGATCGCGGCGCGGTTGATCCTCGATCTCGAGGAGCTGACGACGCTGCAGCCGTCCGTGCCCGTGGAGATCGCGGATGCGCTGGCGGGCGCCGCCGCCGCCATCGACGAGGCGCAGGGCCCGGGGGCGAAGGACATCGTGCAGCGCGTGACCCTGAACATCGGCGTCATCCACGGCGGGCTGAAGGTCAACATGGTCCCCGGGACCTGCGTGTTCGAGGCCGACGTTCGCCTGCCGCCGGGCCTCGGCAAGGACGAGGTGCTCGCGAAGATCCAGCGGATCCTCGGCGGCTATCCCGAGACGACTCTGGAAGAGATCAACTACAGCGCGCCGAGCGCCGGCGATCCGAACCACGAGATGGTCGGCATCCTGCGCGCGAACGCCCGCGCCCTCGGCCGACCGGACCCCGCGCCGATTCTCAGCCTCGGCGGCACCGACGCCCGCCTGTGGCGTCAGCGCGGCATCCCCGGTCTCGTCCACGGACCGTTCCCCCGCGGCATGGCCCAGGCCGACGAGCACGTCGAGATCGAGGAGTACCTCCACATCGTCCGCATGCACGTGCTGTCGGCGTTCGATTACCTCTCGCGGTGATCGCGTGAGCGCTGGTGCGGCCGGGCGTCGACGACCGCCGGGGCTCGACCGGCTCTACCGCACGAAGAGCGCACGTTCGGTCCGGGTCAAGCGCTCGGCGCCGGCGTCGGTGACGAGCACGGTTTCACTGAACGCGAGCCCCAGGGCCGAGACGTACATGTGGAAGACCATGCCCGGCTCGAGCGCCCACGTCGCGGTCGGGATGAAGAGTCGCGTGAAGTCGCTCGTCCTCGGGGACCAGGGGGCGTAGTAGCCCAGCGTGTAGCCCGTCGCATTGTCGTAGCGGTCTCGCAGGTTCGCGGCCAGCACGCCGTCCCGACCGAGACGGTCGACATCGGCGGCCACCGCGCCGGGCTTCATCGCCGCAATCTGACGGTCCTGGATGTCGAGGAGCGTCCGGGCGGCGTCGATCTGCGAGGCCGAAGGCACGCCGATCACCGTGGGCCGCATGATTCGCGCGCTGTAGCCGTGGACTTGCGGGACCAGCTCCATGTGCAGGATGTCGCCGCGCTCGAGGCGATGGCTGCCCAGCACGCCGTGGAGCGAGCTCGCGCGCGTGCCCGACGTGATGACGCCCGCGCGGCCGGTATCGGCGCCCAGCTCGAGAAACACGCGACTGGCGGCGGCCGCCGCCTCGCGCTCGTTCTTGCCCTCGCCCGCCGCTCCGACGGCGGCGGCCATGGCGCGGTCCGCGATGGTCGCCGCCTGCCTCAGATACACGATCTCCTCGGCGGATTTTCGCAGACGCAGCTCCCGCAACACCTCGCCGAAATCGATGAACGCTGCCGCCGGCAGCGCCGACGTGATGGCCTGCCAGCGTCGTACGGTCAGATAGTTCGAGTCCAGCTCGAGAGCGAGGCGCCGCGTCCCCCAGCCACGCCGCCCGAGCTCGCGGGCGATCACCTCGACGGGATCTTCCCAGTCGGCCATGGTCACGCGGTCCCGCAGCCATGAGCGCTCGAGAAAACTCGGCTCGTCGAGCGACCGGAGGAACATGACAGGCTCGCCGTCGAGCGGGATCGCGCACGCCTGGTAGCGCGTCGCCGAGCGGTCGAAGCCCGTCAGGTAGGCCAGGTGCTCGGCCTCGTCGACCAGCACGACCTCGGCGCCCCGCTCCTGCATCTTGGCTCGTACGAGGGCGAGCCGCCGGGCGTATTCGTCACGCGAAAAGCTGAGCGGCATCGGCATGGATATTTCCCTCACCGGTCTTTCAGCTTCAGGTCCTCGTAGGGCGCCGACCATGGATAGTCTGCGATCAGCCCGAGACCGGGCTCCGCCACCCGGGGGCCGTAGCCGTGGAGCAGGACGAGCTGCCAGATCGGCAGGTACATCGCCTTCTCGTGAATGAGCTGCTGGATCCGCTGCACGATCGCCTCGCGCTTCCGGACGTCGAGCTCGGCGCTCTGCTCCCGGAACAGTCCGTCGATATCGGAATATCCACCGTAGGCGTAGATGCCACTGGAAGCCACGAACGCCTCGAGCCGGGTGGCGGCGTTGCCGAAGACGCCGCTGAGGCTGTACACGACGTTCTTCAGCTTCTTCTCCTGATACGCCTTGAGGAACGCCGCCCGCTCGAGCGGTCGCAGCCGGGTACGGATGCCGACCGCCTGCAGGTCGTTGATCAGCGGCTCCGCGTATCCGGTGGTCGCTGCGTCGCACCAGAGGTCCCCGGCGTCGAAGCCGCTCGGATAGCCGGCCTCGGCCAGCAGGTGCCGGGCGCGGGCCGGATCGTAGGGATAGGCTGGCGGCGGCCAGAAGAACTCGAAGCCGCTGGGGATGATGCTGCCGGTGATGCGCGAGAAGCCGAGGGTCTCAGCCTGGTTGATCGCCTGGTGGTTGACGGCGTGGTTGGCGGCCAGCCGCACGCGCCGATCGTGCCACGGCGACTTCGGATCCCACTGATCGACGAAGGCCAGCCAGTGCGTGCTCACGAACGGCGTCGGCCGCAGGGTCAGCTGCGGCGTGCGCCGCACCTCGTCGCCGAGCTCGCCGTCGAAGGCGTAGCCGATGTCCGCTTCGCCCCGCTTGAGCACGGCCAGGCGGGTGGAGGGATCGGGGACGACCTTGAAGACGAGGCGCTTCACGCTCGGTGCCTTGCGCCAGTAACCCTCGACGGCCTCCAGCACCAGTTCCACCCCGGGCGTGAAGGAGACGAAGCGATAGGGCCCGGCGCCGACCGGCGCCTTCCGGAACCCCTCCTCCCCTACTTTCTCGACGTACTTGCGCGGCACGATCCAGCCCGCCCCCGTCGCCGGCGTGCCGTAGTACGTCAGGAAGTCCGGCCACGGCCGCTTGAGCCGGAAGCGCACGTGCCCGGGGACCGTCGTCTCGATGGCGGCGACCCGCTCCTTCAGCGCCTGGCCCGAGATGCCGCGGTAGCGCTCGAAGGAGAACTTGACGTCCTCGGCCGTCACCGGGTCGCCGGTGTGAAAACGCGCCGTCTTGCGGAGGACGAAATCGTAGACGAGTCCGTCGGGCGACACGCTCCATGACTCGGCCAGGCTCGGGGCCAGGCGGTGCCCGGGCAGCGGCTTCACCAGGGCGTCGTGGAGCGCGTAGAGCAGCATGAACGGTGTGATGAGCCCCGGGGTCTCGGCCGGATCGAAGAACGTCGGCGCCAGCGCGAAGTGCACGGCCCACGTCAGCTGGCCCTCGGGCGCCGCCGCGACGCCGACCGGCCCGAGCAGCACCAGCGTGAGGAGCAGGCCGGCGCGGAGTGCCGCGTGCGGTCTCACGGGTTCAGGATGACCTTGAGTGGATCGCCGATCCGCTGCTCGAGCACCTCGATGGCCTCGTGGACCCGGCCGAGCGGGAACTGGTGGGTGATCAGCGGCTTGGCGGTGAGCCGGCCGGCCGCCACCAGCGCCAGCGCGCGCCCGACGCTGGTGCCGCCCTCCCCGCGCTCGGTGTAGATGGTCACGTTGCGCCGGACCGCGTGGCTGACGTCGGCGGTGACCGGGCCGTGGTAGAAGGCAACCAGGAGCACCTTCCCGCCGGGCTTGGCCATGCGGAGCGACTGGTCGAACGTCTCGTCGCCACCGGCACAGTCGATCACCAGGTCGGCGCCCTTGCCGGCGGTGGCCGCCATCACCGCCGTGACCGGATCGGTCGTCCGGCTGTTCACGGTGACGTCGGCGCCGAGGCTGCGGCCCACAGCCAGCCGCGCATCGCGGGTGCCGGTCAGGATCACGCGCGTCGCGCCCAGCGCTCTCACGAGCTGGATCGCCATGAGCCCGATGGGCCCCGGCCCCAGGACCGCCACGGTCTCGCCGGCAAAGTACCCGCCGGCATTCTGGAGGCCGAACAGGGGGCTGCCGGCCGTCATCACCACCGTGGCTTCCTCGTAGCTCACGCGGTCCGGCATGCGGTAGAGGGTGTTGACGTGATTCACCGCGTACTCGGCCAGCCCACCGTTGGTGGTGAAGCCGTTGGCGCGGTGGCCGCGGGCGCGATTGCCGTAGTTCAGGCAGGCGGTGTAGAGCCCGCGGATGCAGTTCTCGCAGCGACGGCAGCCCATGTGCGCTTCGACGACCACCCGGTCGCCGATCTGAAACTCATCCACGCTGCGGCCCAGGGCGACGACGTCGCCCGCGTACTCGTGGCCGAAGATGAACTCGCCGTACGGCGGCATCTGCGGCAGGCCCTGGTGGATGATCTTCAGATCCGTCCCTCAGATGCCACAGGCCCGCACCCGCACCAGGACGTCCTCGTCACCGGGCGCCGGTACGGGGCGCTCCTGGAGCTCGAAGCGGTGCGGCGCGACGAGCACCGTGGCCGTCATGCTCGCTGGAATCGGCATGGATCGCTCCTTTCGCACAGGGTCGAGGACCGCTCGCGAGGCGGCTCCGACCGACTGAGGCGGCGAGTGTACCCTAGGGGCGCACGTCGATGCCGTGACGTCTCGCTACGCCGAGCTCATGGTCCAGACTCGAAGCAGGTGGCGAGCACCCCGTCGACGCAGACGCATTCGAGCGGCTGTCCACCGCGGCCCCTGACGATCACGACCGTGCCGGGGCACTCGACGCCTCGCTGAGTCTGGAGGGCCAGCAACGACACTGCGACCAGGATGCCGAGGACGACCACGGCCAGCGCCGCCGCGAGATATTTCATACCAGCGCCTCATCCCTTCAGGCTTTGAGATGATCACGCGTACGAGCGGGTTGCGCGACACCCAGCGCACGACCGTGGCATCTTAACGGGAGGGGAGCCGTCGTTGCAGGCCCGAGGTGCGTCCAGGAAAGTCGTCTACGCAGCGTTGCTCGGCAACCTGCTGGTCGGATTCACCAAGCTCGCCGCGGCCGTCGTGACGGGCAGCTCGGCCATGGTGAGCGAGGCCGTGCACTCCTTCGTCGATACCGGCAACGAAGTCCTGCTGCTGTACGGGCTGCACCGGGCCGCGCGCCCGGCCGACGCGCGGCATCCGCTGGGGCACGGGCGCGAGCTCTATTTCTGGAGCTTCATCGTCACCCTCGTCATCTTCGGTCTCGGCGCCGGTGTCTCGATCTACGAGGGAGTCGTCCACGTGCTGTCGCCGGCACCCATGACGAATCCTGTCGTCAACTATGTCGTCCTCGGGCTGGCGCTCGTGTTCGAGACGGGGTCGTTCGCGGTGGCCGTCAAGGCGTTCCGGGCGCGCCGGGTACGGCGTGGCTTCCTCGAAGCCGTGCGTGACAGCAAGGATCCGACGATCTTCATCGTCCTGTTCGAGGACAGCGCCGCGCTCGTCGGCATCGGGCTCGCGCTGGTCGGAGTTGCGGCGAGCGAGGTTCTTCGGCTTCCCGTACTCGACGGCGTCGCCTCGATCGCCATCGGTGTCGTCCTCGCGCTGGTGGCGGCGTACCTCGCGCGCGAAAGCAAAGGGCTGCTCATCGGCGAACCGGCGGAATCGGGCGTGGTGGCGTCGATCTGTGCGATCGCGCGAGCGCAGCCCGGGATCGAGCATACGACCGGGCTGTTCACCGTCCATCTCGGCCCCGACCAGGTCGTCGCGGCGATCAGCGTCGACTTCGCCGACGAGCTCTCGGCCGCCGATGTGGAGGCCATCGTCGCGACTCTGGAAGAGCGCGTGCGGAAAGCGCACCCGGAGATCGTCTCCCTGCTCGTCAAGCCGCAAGCCCGCGTCGCACCCTCGCGCTGAGAATGGTCCGGGGGCGGCACCGCGGGATCGGGCGGGAATGAGGAACGTTCCATGGAGCCGAGGCTCGTGCGCTTCGAGGGGTTCGAGCGGATTCATCTCGTGGCCGACGTGTGGGGCGACGACAGGGACTGGCCCGTGCTGCTCATGCACGGGGGCGGACAGACCCGTCACGCCTGGGGGAGCACGGCGCAAACCCTCGCGAGCCACGGATGGCGGGCGGTGTCGCTCGATCTGCGCGGCCACGGCGACAGCGAGTGGGCACTCAACGGCGATTACTCGTTCACCGCCTACGGGGCGGATTGCGTGGCCGTCGTCGATCAGCTCGGGCGCCCGCCCGTGCTGGTCGGCGCGTCACTGGGAGGCATCACGGCCATGCTCGCCGAGGGAGGCTCCGACCGCGTCGTATCGAGCGGGCTCGTCATCGTCGACGTCACCCATCGCACCAATCCCGCGGGCGTGCAACGGATCCGCGACTTCATGAGCTCGGGCGTGCGCGGGTTCGCCACCCTCGACGAGGCGGCCGACGCGATCGCGGCCTACACGCCGCATCGCCGCCGACGCGTGAACCCGGCCGGGCTCATGAAAGTGCTGCGTCAGAAGCGGGACGGGCGCTGGTACTGGCACTGGGATCCGAAATTCCTCGACCATGGGCGTACCGAGGTGCCGCGCCGGGAGTTCGAGGCGCTGTTCGAGGCAGCCATGCGGAATATCGCCGTCCCGACGTTGCTCGTGCGGGGCAAGCTGAGCGACGTGGTCACCGAGGAGGGCGTGCAGGAGTTCCTCCGGCAGATTCCCGGCGCCAAGATGGTCGACGTGGGCGGCGCCGCCCACATGGTGGCGGGCGACCAGAACGACGCCTTCTCCCAGGCTGTCATCGAGTTCCTGGAG
>Ga0066679_10000535_pt1 | contig 13125 bp, 10 predicted proteins | sample GraSoiAngelo_128_FD_62298 | JGI IMG/M metagenome (GOLD analysis project Ga0066679, IMG submission 62298) | Grasslands soil microbial communities from the Angelo Coastal Reserve, California, USA - 14_0927_12_20cm | ecosystem: Environmental > Terrestrial > Soil > Grasslands | place: USA... | reverse complement strand
ATGTCCACGTACTCGTCGACGGGCAGCTGGGGCGCCGTCCGCCATGTCTCTGTGACCAGCCGGTGCCGCGCGTCCGAGCGGGGGCGTACCTGGACCGTCATTGTGGCCGGCGCGGTCACTTCGTATTTGAACTCGCAGCCAACCCGGAGCTTGATCGTCTTCCCTGTAGTCGAGATGGCGCAGACACTATAGCGGTGGCCTCCACGAAATCCCTTGGCGCCGGCTACCAGCTCAACGGCTTCTATGACGAGATGCTTGCGGCACCGGGCCGTCCGCGGCCCTCCTACCGCCGACTCTACGAGCACCTCGAGCGGCTCGGCCCGGCCGAGCTGGAGCGCCGCCATGGGCTCGCCCTGCAGATGTTCCGCAACCACGGCATCACCTTCGCGGTCTACCCGGACGCCCAGGGCACCGAGAAGGTCTTCCCGTTCGACATCATCCCGCGCCTGATCTCGGCCGCCACGTGGCGGCGACTCGAAGCGGGCCTCAAACAGAGGCTCGCCGCACTGAACCTTTTCCTGGACGACGTCTACGGCCGCAAGCTGATCCTGCGCCAGAGTGCGATACCGCCCGAGATCGTTCTCAGCAGCCCGCAGTACCTGCGCGAGGTCGAGGGACTGCCGGTTCCGAACGGCATCCACTGCCAGATCGCGGGCATCGACCTGGTGCGGGACGAAAAGGGCGAGTTCTACGTCCTCGAGGACAACCTGAGGACGCCATCCGGCGTTTCGTACGTGCTCGCCAACCGGCACGTGATGAAACGCGTGCTGCCCGATCTGTTCGCGGGATACCCCGTGCGGCCCGTCGAGGGTTACGTCCACGAGCTCCTGCGCCGTCTCCGCTGGCTGGCCCCACGGGGCATCGAAGACCCGACGGTGGTGCTGCTCACGCCCGGCATCAACAACTCCGCTTACTACGAGCACCTGTACCTGGCGAAGCAGATGGGCATCGAGCTGGTGGAGGGAACCGACCTGGTCGTCGACCTCGACCACGTGTTCATGCGGACGACACGCGGCCTGCGGCCGGTCCACGTCATCTACAGGCGCCTCGACGACGAGTGGCTGGATCCGATCTTCGGACGCCAGGAGTCGCTCGTCGGCGTGGCGGGGCTGGTCAACGCGTACAGGGCAGGCAACGTCGCCATCGCGAACGGCCTCGGCAACGGCGTCGCGGACGACAAGGCCGTTTACGCGCTGATCCCGAAGATCATCCGCTATTACCTGGACGAGGATCCAATCCTGCCCAACGTGCACACATACCTGTGCGCGGTGGACGACGACCGGCGCTTCGTTCTGGAGCACCTCGAGGAGCTGGTCGTAAAAACGGTCGACGCCTCGGGCGGCTACGGCATGATGATCGGCCCCGCTTCGACCCGCGACCAACGTGACGAGTTTCGGCGCCGGATCGAAGCCGAGCCGCGGGCGTTCATCGCGCAGCCGGTGGTGTCCCTTTCCGTCCAGCCCGTCTTCGAAGCCGGCCAGCTGCGTCGCGCCCATCAGGACCTGCGTCCTTTCATCCTCACCGGTCCGGACGTCCACGTGACGCCAGGTGGGCTGACGCGGGTGGCGCTGAAGCCGGGCTCACTCGTCGTCAACAGCTCGCAGGGCGGCGGCAGCCGCGACACGTGGGTGATGGCTGAAGACGGAGAGCTCGATCAGCTCGTGAACGCCGATGCTTAGCCGCGCGGCCACTTCGCTAGCGCTGCTGGGACGGCACCTCGAGCGCGCGGACCATCTGGCACGGATTCTTGGCGTGCACGTCGCGCTGTCTCTGGATCGCACCGACGAGCCAGGTCCGGAGTTCTGGATCCGGTTCATGGAGCTGGCCGGCTGGCCCGGCAGCAACACCGGCCGGCGCGACCAGGCGGTGGAGATGCTCGTGACAGGGTCGCTCGGACCGTCGGTGGGCGCGAGCGTCGGCGCCGCACGGCTGGCGGCCCAGGCGGTGCGCCCGTCGCTCCCCAGCGAGCTCTACGAGCAGGTCAATGCGCTCCACTGGCGGGTGCAGGAGGGGGCGTGGCAGCCCGACCTGTACCCGTTCCTCAACGATGTGCAGCTGAGCATCCGCCTCGTCGACGGACTGCTCGAGGACACGATGCTCCACGACGAGGCGCGCGATTTCGTCCGCCTTGGCAAGTTCCTAGAGCGTGCCGGCAACGTGACGGCGCTTGTGACTCGCAAGTCCGCTGAGCTCGCCGATGAGGGGTCCCCGCGAACCCACGGCGCAGCCGCCGAGTTCGTGGGGCTTACGCCCGAAGACACGCTCGAATGGACGGCCGTGCTGAAATCGTGCTTCGCCTTCGAGTCGTACCAGGCGCGCTACTCGGGCGGTGTCACGCCGGAGCACGTCATCGAATGCCTACTGCTCGATGCGGCGCTGCCGCGCTCGGCGCGATTCGCCGCTGCTGTCGCGATGGAGTCCGTGACCCGCATCGATGGTGCGGGCCGGCGGTCACAGCCACGGCGCGTGCTCAGGCGCCTGGAGTCGATGTTCGAATCGGCAGAACCGCAGTGGGTCGCAAGCAATGCGCGCGAGTTCGAGACGCAGTGTCGCACCCTGCTGAGGCAGCTCGAGGCGGCCATGCGCGAGACGTATTTCCACCCGAGCAAGGTCCCGGCCGGCGTCCTCGGCGAGGAAGGGCAGGCGATGCCCCAACAGCAACAGCAGCGCACATGAGGCTGGAGATCGTCCACGACACGCGCTATCGCTACACCGGTCCCATCGCGGAAACGGTGATGGAGGTCAGGCTGCGCCCGATGGATGGCAACGGCCAGCGTTGCGTAGAGTTCCACCTCGACGTCAGCGCGGGAATCGACCCGGGCACATATCAGGATGGATATGGCAACGCCGTCCACTACTTCAACCTGGTGCGCCCTCATTCGAGCTTGAGCGTTACGAGCAGGTCGATCGTCGAAACGGGGATCGAGCCGGACACCGATGCGGGCGAGGAACTCGTGCAGGACTTCCTGCGTTTTCGGTCGCCGGTCAAAGACGTGCCGGGCGTGCGGGAGCTGGCAAGCAGGTTTCCGATTCACAACCCCGAATCGGGCCCTGAGGTCGAGCGCGCCCTGGACGGCCTGACGCTGGCGATCAGCAGCGAGTTCGCGTACGACCGCGCGGTGACCAACGTGTACAGCGCGGTGGACGAGGTACTGGCGCTGCGCTCCGGCGTGTGCCAGGACTTCGCGCATCTGTTCATCGCAGTGTCGCGGGCCATGGGCGTGCCGGCGCGATATGTCAGCGGCTACATCCACGATCCGCGCGGCAAGCGAGTCACCGGCGCCTCACATGCGTGGGGCGAGGGCTGGGTGCCAGGGCGCGGATGGCTGGGTTATGACGCGACACATCCCGTTCGCATCACCGAGAACCACGTCCGGATCGCGGTCGGCCGCGACTACGGCGACGCGGCGCCAACACGCGGCGTCTATGTCGGTTCAGCGACAGGCACGATGGACGTGAAAGTGAGAACCCGACAGCTCTAACCCTATCCAAGCGGAATTCACCATTCGGGCACGAATGGTCCCCTCCCAGGTGAATTTGGTCAGCCTCTCGTGCACGGTTGGTCGGATCCCGGTCAGAAGCGCCGCCCGCGCACCATGTCGATCGAAAACTTCGCGGTGTCGGCGATGAGCATCACGGCCATCACGCCCGCCTCGACCGGGTCGCTTACCACCACATCGGCAGCGTCTGGCACCGACCCGGCCATGTTCGTGCAGAGCACGATGATCCCCGCGTCGCGGATCTCCCGCACGGCATTGGTGATGTCGCCGCCCATCAGCGCCCCGGCCAGCACCAGCGCCCGCGCTCGATGCAGGCGCGCGACCGCGCGCACCGCCTGCGCGAGCTGCTCCTCACCGACAAGCGGGATCGTGTCCACCGAGATTCGCTCGCCGCGGATGTTGTGCCTGTCCGCTTCGGAGACCGCCCCCTGCGCGACCATGCCCACCTGCGCCCCGCCGCCGATGACGATCACCCGCTTGCCGTAGATCCGCTGGAACGTGGGCACGCGGGTGACCTCGGTGACGTCCTCGAGAACGGCCAAGTCCGCCACCAGCTTTGCCTCATCCCGCGCACCCGTGACCTCGAGCTGCAGCTCGGCGAGGTTGTCGCGATGCGCTCCACTCGCGATGTAAGAGATGTTCGCATCGTGTTTGAAGATCGCCTCGGAGATCCGGTACAGGACTCCCGGCTCGTCGCGCGTGGAGACCAGGAGGCCGAGCACATCTCCCTCAGGCATGCGCAGAAGATACCGCCCGGACCCTCCGTCCGAACTGGGGCCGTACTGTCTCCGTGACACCAAACCGCTCTCCGAGATTTGGTACCGGCCGCCAGGGATCGCGGCAGCCGATGCGCTAACCTTCGGCTTCGATGTTCAAGCAGATCGGCATCATCAAGATTGCTCGGGGAGGTTTCCCGACTTAGCGAATCGCGCTGATGTCGTGGGACCTCCCGGCCACAGAAGGCCTGGAGGTTTTTTTATGCCCAAACAGAAGAATGGAAACGATCGTCGGCCCGCCGCGACGCGGCGGATCGTGATTTACGACACGACGCTGCGCGACGGCGCCCAGGGTGCTGCCGTGTCCTTTTCCGCGGCGGACAAGGTCCGGATCGCCCGCGCCCTGGACGGGCTTGGCTTCGACTACGTCGAGGGTGGGTTTCCAGGCTCCAATCCCAAGGACGAAGAGCTGTTCGCGGAGCTTGCAGCACACCCCCTGAAAAGGTCACGGCTGGCCGCGTTCGGCGCCACCCGGCGGGCCGGTGGCACCTGCGAGGATGACGCCAACCTGGCGGCACTCGCAAGAAGCGAAGCCCCGACCTGGACGCTGGTAGGCAAGAGCGACACGTGGCAGGTGAGCACCGTGCTGCAGACGACGCCCAATGAAAACCTCGCGATGGTGCGCGAGTCGGTAGCACACGGCGTCGCCGCGGGTCGTGAGGTCATATTCGACGCCGAGCACTTTTTCGACGGCTTCGCACGCGATTCCGAATACGCGGTCGAGGTTTGCCTGGAGGCGGCGCGGGCGGGCGCCGGCTGGGTGGTGCTGTGCGACACGAACGGCGGCAGCCTGCCGGCCGAGATTCGCGAAGGAGTCGCGGCGGTGCGCATCGCTCTGCATGAGGCGGGCAGCACGGCGGGCGTCGGCATCCATTGCCACAACGACTGCGAGCTCGCGGTCGCCAACACCCTGGAAGGAGTGGCCGCCGGCGCGGATATGGTGCAGGGCACCATCAACGGCTATGGGGAGCGATGCGGCAACGCGAACCTGGTCTCCGTGGTCGCCAACCTGGTGTTGAAGCTGGGCATGGAAGCCCTTCCGAAGACGACCCTCGTGCGCACCACTGAGCTCTCCCGCACTGTGGCGGAGATCGCCAACCTCGCCCTGCCGCTGCAGCAGCCTTTTGTCGGCTATGGAGCTTTCGCGCACAAGGGCGGACAGCATGTGGCCGCGGTCCTGAAGCATCGCGATTCGTACCAGCACATCGACCCCGGCCTCGTCGGCAATGAACCGCACGTGCTGGTGTCAGAGCTGTCCGGGCGCGGCAACGTGCTCGCGAAGGCGCGCGAATTCGGACTCGAGCTCGACCGCGACGACCCGCATACGAAGTGGCTGGTCCAGCATCTCAAGGAGCTGGAGCATCGCGGCTATTCATATGAGGCGGCTGACGCGTCCTTCGAAATGCTCGTGCGGCGCCTGCAACCAGGCTACGAAGCGCCGTGGAAAGTGGTCGACTTCACCACACTGGTCCGCAAGGACGGAGGCTCTGTGCATGCGGAGGCGACGGTCAAGGTCGAGGTCGACGGCGTCGTGTTCCACACGGCGGCCTCCGGAAACGGCCCGGTCAACGCCCTCGACGCGGCGCTGCGCAAGGCGCTCAGTCCAAAGTTCGCCGGCCTGCGCGGCGTGAGCCTGCACGACTACAAGGTGCGCATCCTGGACGGCGCCGCGGGCACGGCGGCGACCACGCGCGTGCTGATTGAGTCCGGCAAGGGGCCGAGACGCTGGACTACGGTGGGGTGCTCGGCGAACATCATCGAGGCCTCGCTGGCGGCCCTGGTCGATTCGCTGGAGTACGCGCAGTCGCGGGCATCGGCCAAGACTTGACGAGCCAGACCAGGGCGTCCGCCCGGCAGGCCATCCCCGACGCGCTGCGCCGCGACGTCCGCATGCTCGGCCAGGAGCTCGGCCGTGTGATCGCGGACTACGGCGGCGCCGGGCTCCTAAAGGATGTCGAGAGGCTGCGGCGATCGGTGATCCGCGCACGCGATGCCGACGCGCATGAGCGCCAGACCGAAGCCATCGTCGCCTCGTGGCCCCTCGAGCGCGCCGAAGAGGTGGCGCGGGCCTTCACCGTTTATTTCCACCTGGTCAACCTCGCCGAAGAGCATCATCGAGCCCGCGTGTTGCGCGAGCGCGACGCACGAGGGCCGCAGTCCGAATCGCTGGCGGCCACCGTCGCCGAGCTGCAGCGAAAACATGGGCGCCGCCGTCTGCTGGAGATGCTGTCTTGCCTCGAGGTGCATCCGGTCTTCACGGCCCATCCCACCGAGGCCAGGCGGCGCGCGGTGGTGACGGCGATCCGAAGGGTGGGCGAGCAGCTTGGGCGGCTCGAGGACCCGCGGTCCTCGGAGGCGGAGCGGCGCGAGTCGATGCGGAGGATGACCGAGGAGGTCGACTCGCTGTGGCGCACCGGGCAGCTGCGCTCGTCACAGGTGACCCCTCTCGATGAGGTGCGCTCGATCATGGCCGTCTTCGACGAAACCCTCTTTCGTGTGGTGCCAGAGATCTATCGCTCGTTGGACTGGGCGCTGGGTCCCTCCGACGCCGGTATGCGCCCGCCGCTTGCGCCCGCGTTCCTGCGTTTCGGCAGCTGGGTCGGCGGCGACCGCGACGGCAACGAATCGGTGACCGCGGCCGTGACCGCGCAAACCATCGGGATCCAGGCCGAGCACGCGCTCCTCGCTTTCGAGGCCGCGACCACCCGCATCGGGCGCGCGATCACCGTCGATGCCACCACCACGCCTCCGGGAGCGGAGCTTCGGCGCCGGCTGGCCACGCTGCGCGCCGCAGCGCCCGATCGGTGGGCCGAGATCGAGAAGCGCTCGCCATCCGAGCCCCATCGCCAATTCCTTCTCCATGTCGCCGAGCGCGTTCACGCGACCCGCATTGGAGGCGATGAGGCGTACCGAAGTGGCGACGAGCTAATTGCGGACCTTCGGTGCGCGCAGGACTCGCTGGCCGGGGGGGGCGCGCCGCGACAGGCCTACGGCGAGCTGCAGCACCTGATCTGGCAGGCGGAAACATTCGGTCTCCATCTGGCCGAGCTCGAGGTCCGGCAGCACAGCGCAGTCCATGCGCAGGCGCTCGAGGAGCTTCGCGCGAAGCAGGAGCCATCGGTGATGACCGGCGACGTGCTCGACACGCTCAAAGCGATCGCGGACGTGCAGGCGAGGTTCGGCGCCGGCGCTTGCCGGCGCTACGTCGTGAGCTTCACCCGAGGCGTCGACGATATCGCTGCCGTATACGAGCTGGCACAGCGCGCGGCCGGCAAACCGCCCGTGCTGGACGTCATCCCTCTGTTCGAAACCGTCGACGACCTGCGCGGCGCAGCGTCGGTGATGGAGGACATGCTCAACCTCGCGCCCGTGCAGCGCCGGCTCGCCGAGACCGGCCGCAGGCTCGAGGTGATGCTCGGCTACTCGGATTCGACCAAGGAGGTCGGCCCTTTGCCGGCCACACTGGCTCAGTATGACGCGCAGATGGAGCTGACCGCGTGGGCGAAGCGACGCGGGGTACAGCTGACGATGTTCCACGGCCGGGGCGGAGCGCTCGGGCGCGGCGGCGGTCCCGCCAATCGCGCGGTGCGCGCCCAGGCGCCTGGATCAGTTGCCTTTCGTTTCAAGGTCACCGAGCAGGGCGAGGTGGTATTTGCCCGCTACGGAAACGCCGCGATTGCGCGGCGTCACCTGGAGCAGGTGGCCTCCGCCGTGCTGGAGGCCTCCACCGCCACCGCGCGCTCTCAGCCCGACGCGCGATTTGCCGGGCTGGCGCGAGACATCGGCTCGGCGGCGCTGGCGGCCTACCGCGGCCTGGTCGACGCCGAAGGCTTTGCGGACTGGTTCGCAAGAGTCAGCCCGGTGGACGAGCTGGGCAGGATGCGCATCGCTTCCAGGCCCGCGCGCCGCAGTCCGGGCAAGGCCCTCGACGACCTGCGGGCGATCCCGTGGGTGTTCGCGTGGTCGCAGATGCGGCTCAACCTGCCCGGTTGGTATGGGCTCGGGAGCGGACTCGACGCCGCAAAGCTCGACGACCTGCGCCACGCCTACGTTTCATGGCCGCTCTTCAACGTCATGCTGGACAACGCTGAGATGAGCCTGGCCAAGACCGACCGGCGCATCGCCACGCGTTACCTGGCCCTCGGCGACCGTCCTGACCTGGCGTCCCGGGTTCTCGACGAGTACGACCTCACCAAGAAAAACGTTCTTGCCGTCACCGGCCACACGCGGCTGCTGGAGAAGCATCGAGTTCTCTCCTGGGCCGTCGAGCTCCGCAACCCTTATGTCGATGCGCTCTCGCATCTCCAGCTGCGCGCGCTCCGCGCTCTGCGGGCGAAGGGAACTTCGCCGCGCGAGCGAGCCCACGCGGAGCGGTTGTTCCTGCTCACCGTCAACGGCGTCGCCGCGGGACTTCAGAACACGGGATAGCGTTCAGAAGTCATAGCGCCCGTCGAAGTGCTTCGCCACCTCGGGCCTGGACAGCTCATAGATCGCGACGCGGTGGCCCGACGGAGTCGCGAACGAGCAGCACGGCCCCATTGGGATCTCGAGTGTCTGCGCCTTCTTCCAGCCTCGCTTCTTCAATGTGCGCATGGCGTCCTCGAGGCTCGCGACTCGGTAGATGAAAACCGGCCGCTCGCCCTCCAGGTGGTCGGTCAGCAGGACGTGTGGGGGCCCGGCGGTGAGCTCTATCTTCGCCACGCGGGCGCCCATGCCCTCGATGCTGAACCCGAGTCGACCACCAAGCACCTCGGTGAAGTACCGCACGTCGGCGGCGACGTCAGCACTGGGCGTGTACAGGTAATCGAGCTGAATGAAAGGGAGCGACTCAGCCGGCACGCGGCTACTCCGAGCCGCGGGTGATCCCGAAGAAGCAGCCGAGGTGGTCGCCGTCTTTCATGTGCAGGTACGCGAAACCGAGCCATCCAGGCTTCGAACGGTGGCCGGTGGCTTGCGAGTGGCCATGTGCCACGAACACTAATCGAACGCCGGTGCCGGCCGCGAGTCTCCGTTATCGAGCGTTTGCAGGAGCGCGCTGACGATGTGCGGGTCGAGATGGGGGCCCGCCTCCGCCTCGAGGATGCGACGCGCCTCGCGATCGGTGCGCGCCCTGCGATACGGCCGGTCCGAAGTCAGCACGTCGTACATATCTGCCACGGCGACGACGCGAGCCTCGATCGGAATCGCATCGCCGACCAGGCCGTGTGGATAGCCGCTGCCGTCCATTCTTTCGTGGTGGTGAAGGACCGCGAGCAGGGCGCGCTCGAAGTGTCCCGCCCACTGCAGAATCCGCAGACCGACCTCGGGATGGGTCCGCATGAGCTTCCATTCCGAGTCGTCGAGCGGGTCGTGCTTGTGAAGGATCGCGCCAGGAATGCCGAGCTTCCCGATGTCATGCAGCAGCCCGGAACGGGCGAGGACGCGCTGCTCGGATGGGGTCATGCCCAGCTGCCGCGCGATCCGTACGCACAGGTCGCCTACGCGGCCGTTGTGGGCGCGAATCTCACGGTCGGTCACACGGACGATGCGCGCCCGACCCAGGTTTTGCGATGCCCCTACTAAGGGGCTTGGGATCACGATCGCCAACCGTTACTCCCTCCGGTTACTTACCTTTTGCAGTTCGACAACGCTCCAGGTCGGAGGGTGGGTCGCTCAGCCAGGCGAAGCCGGCAGGCTACTTATCAGAGCCTGGTAGGCACACGACGGCCGCCGTGCAGGCGGTCTGAACCGGGATCCCGAGCGAAAGCGCCTCAATCCCGGGCCCTTCGAACTTGGCGGACGCGACCGCGACCACGCGGCCGCGGGCGTCCACCACGGGGCCGCCGCTGTTGCCGGGGCTGATCGGGGCCGAGAACTGGATGTAGTCGCTGCCCTCGACACTCCGGAATCCTGAGATCACGCCCACGGAAACGCTGCCGCCCAGCCCGAGCGGCGAGCCCACCACCATGACGGCCTGCGCCAGGGTGGGTCGCGCGGGCGCCGTGTGCAGCACGGGGAGCACCTCGGCGACGTGGATGATGGCGAGATCGTCGTTGGGGTCAACGCGCTCGATCGTGCCGTTTATGCTCCGGTCGCCCTGGCGAACGTCGACGGTGCCAACGCCCGAGTTCCATGCCTCGTCGATGACGTGGAAGTTCGTGACCAGCTCGGAGCCCGACGGCCCGGAGCGGGCAACCCAGCCCGACCCGAGCCCGTAGGCGGTCTCGATGGTGAATACGGATGGCTCGACCTGCCGCGCGACCGCGGCCCAGTCCGGCTGGGCGTCCACATTGCCTTGCAGGGAATGAACCTGGGTGCGGAGCCCGTCGATCGAGCGCTGCTGCGCCCTCATGGTTGTGACCAGCGCTCCAGCCGCGGCCGCGCTCACTGCGACGATGAGCAGGATCGCGAGCGCGGCGACGATCGACCACGCCGGCGTCGCGCGCAGTCGCCTCATCGCCCGCGCAGGCGGCCGGTTCCGGCTCAAAGTCCGGATACCGGCCAACGCCGCGCGGTTGCCCGCGATTGATGCCATCCCGGTTAGACGAGCTCCGACCCGAGAGCCGCCTGAGCCTTGGCGAAGCTCAGAAACGCCTGGTCCAGCTTCTTGAAGCCTTCGTCGATCTTGGTCTTGTCGTTGGTGTCCATGCCGGTGATCAGCTCCTGGTCGGCCGCGATGCCGGCGCTGAGCGCGTCACCAATCTGGCTGTCGGCACTCGCGAGCGCGGGCGGAACAGAGCTGCTCGCACGAGCCGACTGGAAAGCCTTCATATTCGTCAGCGCGTCTTGCGCGGTGGTTCGGCAGGTGATGTATGAGCTGCACGCAACGACGTTCTCGTAGTCGGTCGTGACGCGGCCGCTGTTCTGCACGTACATGTCCACGTAAGCGGCAGTGGCCTTGCGTGCCGCCAGCTGCTTGTCGGTGTCGGCAAGCGTCGCTTGGGTCGACGCCAGCTGGTGCCGGGCGGTGTCTCTTTGCCCGGTCGTCGTGTAGAGGAGATAGCCGAGGGTACCCGACGCGACGAGCCCGACCGCTACGATCGCCACTGGCACGATCCACGCGCGGCTTTTGCGGGCCGGAGCCGGCGACCAATTCGCCTCCGGGGCGATGGGCGCCGATTGCCAGGGCGCCGCCGCTGGCGGGGCCGGCGGCTCGTAGGCGGGCGCGACTGCGAAAACGGGCGGCGCCGGCGATGGCGCCACCATCGCGAGCGGAGCGCTCACGCGATCGTCAGCCCCGTTGGTCGGCTGACCGAGGGGCAAGATCTGGTCGACTTCCGGATTGAGAGACATCCCTTCCAACTCCCTGCTTTCGTGTGGCCTGCAACGCGACCCAACGTATGTGGAGCCAGACAGCGTGTCGTCAGGGGCTGTACTGAATCTTTAGCGAGGAGTCGCGTTCGCGATCCGGGCCCGGGCCGACTCACCTGGTAGCGCGATGAAGCTCACGAGCCACCCGACCATTCCGGTGACCGGTACGGCGCCGGTCCAGATCGTCGGCTCCCACCACACCCCCGTCGTCGAACCAAGCACGACGAAGTAAGCCACTGTCAGCACCGCGGGCGCCGCAAACATGAATGCGTGAAACGCTTTCGGCCGCGCGGGTGATGGGCGGAGCACGTAGAGCAGCAGGTCGCCGGCAGCACCTCCCAGCAGTGCCACCATTACGAGCTCGGTGTGATTGGCGACCGGGCTGACCAGCAGCGCGTTGATGCTGAGGATCACCGTCAGAGCGCCGGTGGGCAGCTCGAACCTCCGCAGCAGGATCACGAGCAGGCCAACCACCGCGGCGGAATAAAGGATGAGCCCGATCATCCCGAGCTCCTCCTCCATCCAGTACGGGCCGCGGGGGTCCACCGCGGTGCCGGCCGCCCACCGGTCGATGAACGGCTGGTCGAACTGGAGGAAGAACGTCAGCATCGAGAGGGTGAGCGCGCCGGAGATGATCCCAGGCCACGTCGCCCGGTCACCACCCCGGCGCATGGCCGCCCGCAGCGGCCCGCTCACGATGAGGCCGCCCGTGAGCATCAGGAAGAGGTGCGGCGGGCTGAACAGCGCGGCCACGCTGAGCTCGATGCCGAAACGGGCGTGCCAAACGAAATCGAACGCGCCGCCTATACCGAACAGGACCGTGCCCAGGAGCGAAACGCCGTAGCCATCCGGGAGCAGCTCTTCCCAGGTCCCGTAGCGACGGTAGTTGCGCCAGACGTTGACGGCGAGAAATATCCCGATGGCTGCGATCCCCGAGTACAGAAGGAAGTGATAGGGCGTCAAGAACGAGGTCTCGGGCCGCTGGAGGTTGTGGTGATGCCACGAGTCGAGGTAGGCGCCCCCCATCAACCAGCAGCACAGCAGCACGAAAGTCCACGTGAACCGGGCGCTCGCGACTCCCGGCTGACGGGGCCGGCGCACCGGGGCCGAGGTGGAGGTCGCCATCACGCTCCTCCTTCTTGGTGTTCAGTAACTGCGCCGGCGCCGGGTTGGTTTCGCACATCCTCGCGCAGCAGGCGAAGGTCGGACTGAACCGCGGGGTCGAGCTCGAGCACGACTGGCTCTTTGGGGAGCGCCTGGTCGATGCGGGATGCTTCGCAAAGGCTTGCTTCCAGCAGCCGGTCGGCAGCCTCGAGCCGTGGCACGACGCGGGCGGGCGGCGCACCGGTGGCCAGCAGAAGGGACAGGCTTTCGAGCTCGCTCATCAACACGCGGCGGCGGCGGATAGCGAGGCCCGCGAGCTGATCCTGGCCCTTGGCCAGCGCCGATGCGGCCGAATCCCAGAGCTCCGGCAGCTTGCGCCGCATGGCTGCGAGCCTGCCTTCGACCCCGCCCGCCAGCCTATCGGGCTTCACTTCGCTCCGAATCCTAGGCACCAC
>Ga0066679_10000534_pt1 | contig 13129 bp, 12 predicted proteins | sample GraSoiAngelo_128_FD_62298 | JGI IMG/M metagenome (GOLD analysis project Ga0066679, IMG submission 62298) | Grasslands soil microbial communities from the Angelo Coastal Reserve, California, USA - 14_0927_12_20cm | ecosystem: Environmental > Terrestrial > Soil > Grasslands | place: USA... | reverse complement strand
GCGGAGGCGGCAGGAATCGAACCCACCCGGCCCGGTTAGGAGCCGCAACGGTTTTGAAGACCGCGAGGGACACCAGCCCCCATTCGCCTCCGCGCGCATGCTACCGACAAGCGAAGGCATAGAAGAAGGGAGGGGCGGTTAACATTCGCGCTCTGCCTCTCGGGCTGTCTCCCGAGTGCGCCTCCCGCGGCTGACCGCGCGTGGGTACCGCAACCCTCCCTTGCATCGCCACAGTAACACCGTGCGCGCGCGGTGACCAGGCTTGCTCGAGGCTGCTCGTGAATTGATTCTCTAATGACGGTTGCTACGCAGCCGACGTATCGCCTCTACGGCGAAGGGCGGCCCACGCGATAACCGCAGCTGCGAGCGTCCCGACCGCGATCGCTGCCACCGGCGACGGACGCGGGACGTTCGAGACGATTCGGTCACGCAACGAGACCGGGCGCATGAACTCCAGGATCGGCCATTCGCGTTCGGTCGCGATCTGACGAAGCTCTTTGTCCGGGTTCACCGCGTTCGGGTGCCCGACCGCCTCGAGCATCGGCAGGTCGGTCGCCGAGTCCGAGTACGCGTACGACTTCGACAGATCGATGCCGTAGCGCTGCGCGTGCTCCTTGATCGCGATCGCCTTGTTCTCGCCGTACGCATAGAACGCGAGCTCACCGGTGTACTTTCCGTCGGCGTCGATCTTCGCGCGCGTTGCGATGAAGTGAGGAACACCCAGATGCTGCGCGAGCGGCCTGACGAGCTCTTCTCCCGAAGAAGAGACGATGTAGACGCGGCGGCCGGCCGCACGGTGCTCGGCGATCAACTGCAGCGCTTCGTCGTAGATGACCGGGTCGATGATGTCGGTGAGAGTTTCCCGCACGAGCGCTTCGATCTTGTCTTTCTCCCAGCCCTTCGTAAGCTCGAGGAGCGCGTCGCGCATCTTGTCCATCTTCGCTTCGTCCGCGCCGACCAGGTGATAGACGAGCTGGGCATAGAGCGCCTTGACGATCAGCGCGCGGCTGATCATCCCTTCCTTCATCAGCGGCCGGCCGAACGCCAGCGTCGACGAGCGCGCGATGACCGTCTTGTCCAGATCGAAGAACGCGGCTTCCATGGCGAACGAATAGTAGTCCGGTAGCCGGAAGCACGTGTCCTCAGCGTATGGAAGGATGGCGTCTGCATGGGGGCGATCGAGGTCGACAAGCTGCGCAAGGCCTTCCCGAATGGGGTGGAGGCCGTTGCCGACATCGACCTGAACGTCGAGCACGGCGAGATCTTCGGGTTCCTCGGACCGAACGGGGCCGGGAAGAGCACGACCACACGGATGCTCACGACGCTTCTCCGGCCGACGTCCGGAGGTGGGCGCGTCGGCGGCTTCGACATTCTGAAGCAGAGCGCGCAGGTGCGGCGCGTGATCGGGGTTGCGCTGCAGGACGCCGGACTCGATTACCTCGCTACCGGACGTGAGCTGCTCGAGGTGCAAGGACGCCTCCACGGGTTGAGCGGCCGCCGCGTGCGCGAGCGCGCCGACGCGATGCTGACGCTCGTGGGATTGAAGGACGCGGCCGGCCGCCGCGTCGGAACGTACTCAGGGGGGATGCGCCGGCGCCTGGACCTTGCCAGCGCGCTCGTTCACGACCCGGAGATCCTGTTCCTCGACGAGCCGACCGCCGGGCTCGATCCTGCCAGCCGCCAAGCGATCTGGGACGAAGTCGTTCACATGAATCAGAAGCGCGGCATCACGGTGTTTCTCACGACGCAGTACCTGGAAGAAGCCGACCGGCTTGCGAACCGCGTCGCGATCATTGATCGCGGTCGCATCGTCGCCGAGGGGTCGCCGGAGGAGCTCAAAGCGTCGATCGGGGCAGACATCGTGACGGTAGGCGTTCCTGAGGATCAGGTCGCGGGCGCCGAGAAGGCGCTGGCGACGTTGGACGGTCTGAAGGAGATCCAGAGCGACGCGAAGGGGCTGACGCTGTTCGTGCACGACGGATCCGGTGCGGTTGCGCGCGTGATCAGGCTGCTCGACAAAGCGAAGATCAACGTCGGTTCGATCACGGTGTCCTCGCCGACGCTCGACGAGGTGTTCTTGCGCCTCACCGGGTCGCGCCTGGAAGGAGCGACCGAGGACGTGGCGTCGTGACGACGATCACGGCAGGGCGCGAGCCTCGGGCGGTCGAGTGGCACGGCGTTCGCGAGGCCCTGCGTTCGGCGCTCTGGCTCGCGCAGCGACAGGTGCGCAACACGTTGCGCGTACCGGCGGAGTTCATCCCGTCGATGATCTTCCCATTGTTCTTCTACTTCGTGCAGACGGGGTCGTTGTCCAAGCTTGCCGGCGCGTTCGGCATCGAGAACTACAAGGGCTTCGTCCTGCCCGTGGCGCTGTTGTTCGCGGTCTCGAACGAGGGCGCCGGGCAAGGGATGGTGCAAGACATCGAGCGCGGTTACTTCGACAAGCTGATGGTCACGCCGGCGTCGCGCCTTTCGTTGGTGCTCGGTGCGATGGGCGGGAACTTCGCGCGCATCACGTTCCAAGGCCTGGTCGTGACGGTGCTCGCGTTGCTCGCCGGCGGCGGGCTCGTCTTCAAGACCGGTCTGCTCGGCGTCGTCCCGATGGTCCTGATGGCGAGCCTGTGGGGCGTCGCGTTCGCAGCGCTTGGCATCGGCGTTGCTCTTCGAACGGGTAGCGGGCAAGCGACACAAGGCGCCCAGTTCCTTGCGTTCCCGCTCATGTTCCTCACGACGACGTTCGCCCCGCGCTTCGCGCTCGGCACGGGATGGCTTCACACCGCAGTCGCGTACAACCCAGTGACGTACATCCTCGAAGCGATGCGCGCTTTTTCCTGGCGAGGGTGGGAGTGGTGGGACATCGCCAAGGGACTTCTGGCGGTCGCAGCCCTGGCCACGGTGACCATCTCGTTCGCGCTCTCGTCCCTTCGGCGCCGCACGCGTTAACGCCCTCCATTTTCGAGCACCCCGAGAAGTTCAACCCGATACGCGCGAAGCGCGCGCATCCTGTTGTGACCGTTCCTCCTCGCCCGTAGCATCGGCGTCCCCCCGCTTTCCCCATTCGAGGAATGTGGAGGTCCCATGCCCGCCGAGAGCCTCGGCGTCGTCGTCGCGCACGACGATCGCGCCGTGATCGAGCAGATCGCCGGCGTGCTCGAAGCCATCCCGGACCTCTTCGTCGCGGCCACGTCGATCGACAGAGCGCGCGCCGGCAACGTCGTGGTAGCCGGGGGCGAAGTGCTGTTCACGGCGCGCCACCTGCCGCACCCTTTGGTCGCCGTCGCGTTCGACGATCCCGTTCGCACCGCGCGCGCGGCGCTCGCGGCCGGTGCCCGCGAACTCATCCGATGGCCCGACGAATCCGACCGGCTCGCGGCGGCCGTCCGCCGAGCGGCTTCCAACGGCCACGCTCCTCCGGGCGAAGGGGTCGTCGTGGCAGTGGCAGGCGCGCGCGGTGGGCTCGGGACGTCGACGACCGTAGCGGCGCTTGCCGCCGAGCTCCGCGACGCGATCGTGATCGACCTCGATCCGGTCGGGGCAGGCCAGCGCGCGTTCGCTCCCTCCGGCGAGATCCGAACGATGGACGACGTCCTGCTTTCGCTCGCCGACATCGATCCCGAGGCGCTTGCAGCGAGCCTTGTTCCTCACGCGGGCGAAACGCGAGCGCTCCATGCGTCTCGGACCGGCGCCGAGCCGGACATCCGCGAGCTCAACGGCCTGCTTCGCGCCGCGCGCGGGTGCGCGCGCTTCACTCTCATCGATTGCGGACGCGGAAGCTCCGACGCCGCGCGTCTCGCGGCCCGCAACAGCGAAGTGCGCATCCTCATCGCCGGCGACGATGTTGCGTCGATCCGGGGCGCACGACGCTTGTTCGACGTGGGATTCAGAGGCGCACGCATCTTGCTTCGTCGGGAACGCCGCCGGGGCATCTCGCTGCGAGACCTGGAGTCGGCGTTCGGGGCCCGTCCCGACGCGGTGCTCAAGACATCTCGAGACGTCGCACGCGCCGGGGATCTCGGGAGGCTGGCGCGGCGGCCGGCGCGCGCGATCGCACGGCTCGCCGCAGACTTGAGAGGAAATGCGTGAGCGCCGACCTGGCAGCGGTGCGCGCGCGCGTGCAAGAGCGGCTTCTCGCCGAGGAGCCGGCAGTGCTGAACGTCGTTTCGCGCTGGGAGCGGCGCGTTCGTGTTCGCGAGGCGGTCGCGCGGCTGCTCGGCGAAGAGGATCTGGTGGTCGCGCCGGCCGAGCTTGGGACGCTTGTGCGCGACGTCGCGGACGCGATCGTCGGGCTCGGGCCGCTCGAACCGTTCCTTCACGATCCGGCGATCACGGAGATCATGGTCAACGGCCCGTCCCTGATCTACGTCGAGCGCGCCGGGCGCATCGAGCGCGCGCCGGTGACTCTGGAGGACGATGCAGCCGTCGTTCATCTGATCGACCGGATCGTCGGACCGCTGGGGCTGCGAGTGGACGACGGGTCACCGTGGGTCGATGCGCGCCTGGCCGATGGGTCGCGCGTGCATGCGATCCTGCCGCCGCTCGCGGTCGGCGGACCGACGCTCACGATCCGGCGCTTCAGTGCCGAACCGATGACGGTCGCCGAGCTCGTGTCTCGCCGATCGCTGACCGACAGACAAGCGGTCGTGCTCGTCGACGCGGTGCGCGCGCGCCGTTCGATCATCGTGTCGGGCGGCGCCGGTGCAGGGAAAACGACGTTGCTCGGCGCGCTCGCCGCGCATATCGACCCCGCCGAACGCGTCATCACGATCGAAGACGCCGCCGAGCTTCGTCTTCAGCGCGAGCACGTCGTTGCCCTGGAGACGAGGCCGGCGAACGTCGAGGGACGCGGACGCGTCACGGTACGGGATCTCGTTCGCAACGCGCTCCGCATGCGGCCCGACCGGATCATCGTCGGCGAGGTTCGTGGAGCCGAGGTGCTCGACATGCTTCAAGCGATGAACACAGGCCACGACGGCTCGATGAGCACGGCGCACGCCAACTCGTCCGGCGCCTTGATCCCGAGGCTGGAGGCGATGGCGATGATGAGCGACGACTCGATGCCGGTCGACGCCGTCCGGCGGCAGCTCGCAGCCGCGCTCGACATCGTGGTTCAAGTCGCGCGCGCTCCCGGCGGCAGCCGGACCGTCACGGAGATCTGCACCGTGACAGATTCTCTGACGTTGGACCCCATCGCATGATCACCGCAACCATCGCCGTTGGTTGTCTTACGTTCGTTGTGTGGTTCGCGCGGCGCGCGCGTGTCGGGCGCCGCTCGCGTGCCGTCGCCGGGGTTCGCTCCAGCTTCGGCGCTCGCTTGAGGACACGCGCGGTGCGGGTTGGTGCCGCGCGCGCAATGGCGGGCGCGCTCGCCGGAACCGTCCTCGGCGGCCCGGTATTCGCGGTCCTCGGTGCGATCGCCGGCGGCGCTGCGGAGCCTCTGCTTCGCGCGCGCTCCGCTCGGATGCGCGACCGCCGAGTCACCGAGCAGCTGCCCGACATGATGCGCGCGCTGACCGCCGCGATCCGCTCCGGCCGGAGCATCCCCCAAGCGCTCGAAGCCGCGCGTGACGAAGCCGTCCCACCGCTTCGGCCTGCGCTCGACATCGCAGTCGCTCGTCTGTCGGTCGGCGCGACGCTGGACGAAGCGTTCGATGCGTTCGGGTCACTCGCTGCCACCCCGGACGCCGCGCTCGTCATGGAAACCCTGAAGATCGGCCGAGCAGCCGGTGGGAACCTCCCGCTGATCCTCGACGTCGCAGTCGAGTCACTCGTCGAGCGCGACCGGCTCGCGCGCGACCGGGCCGCCACCTCCGCACAAGCGAAGATGTCGGCGCTCGTCGTCGGTCTGATGCCGCTCGCGTTCTTTGCGATCGTCGGGTCGGGCGCGCGCGATCAACTCCGCGTTTTGGTCGGAGATCCGATCGGATGGGCGCTGCTTGCGAGTGGGGTCGTGCTCGAGGCGGGCGGCGCGCTCTGGATGCGCGCGCTCCTGCGACCGCGGTGATCGCGTTCGTTCACGCGCGGCGCGTGCGCGCCCGTCTCAGGTCGGGGTCTCCTACCGCGGTACGACGGGCGCGTCTCGGGACGCTGCTCTCCCACTCTGCGCGCGCCCACGCGTGGTCGACGGCCCATGCCGCCGCCGATCCCGAGCGCTTGCTTCAGCGGTGCGCGCTGGGCGCCGCTCTCGCCGCAATTCTCATCGCGTCGTCCACGCACGGCTACCGTGTGCTCGCCGCCGTCCCTCTCGGTCTCGTCATCAGTTGGCGAGCCGGACTGTCATTCGATGCGCGCGCGGATCGCGCCGGGATGATCGACGCCCGTCGCGCGCTGCCGTTCGCGCTCGACCGGCTCTCGACGTGCTTGCTTGCAGGCATGAGCGTCGAGCGCGCGATCCGAGTCATTGCACCGCGCACGACCGGCCGGCTGGGACAGGCGCTCTCGGACGGGCTCGCCGCGCTCGACATCGGGATGACACGCGCGCAGGCGTACCAACGCATCGCCGACCGCGCGGGTATCGAGGAGGTCCGGAGCCTCACGAGCGCGCTCATCCGCGCCGAGCGATTCGGGACGTCGCTCGCGGACACGCTGGTCGCCCAAGCGCGCGAGCTTCGCTCGCGCGCCCGCGCGGCGGCAGAAGCCGAAGCGCGAACCGCGCCGGTGAAGCTCATCTTCCCGCTGGTGTTCTGCTTCCTCCCGGCGTTCGTCCTGCTGACGATCGCGCCGATTGCGATCTCCGCGATCAGAACGCTGAGCAAGGCGTGAGGGCCGCTCGGAAGACGGACCTTGCACGGGGAGGCGCGCGACCGTCGTGCGTCTGGGACGGGGCGACCCAAGGAGGGTGGTATGACCGAGTCGCTCCGCGCCGGCGTTCGCCGGATGCTTCGGAAGGTGTCGGTGCTGCTGTGTCCGGGTGAAGGCGGCCAGTCGACGACCGAGTACACGCTCGTGATCCTCGTCGCAGCGACGATCGCGCTGCTGCTGCTGAACTGGGCGAAAGGCGGTGCGATCACGAGCTTCTTCCAGACGATCTTCGACAAGGTCGTCGGGATGTTCAGCTAGGGATCGAGACGAGAGCCGGGGCCCGCGTGGCCCCGGCTTCCGCGTGCCTTGGGAGGATTCGGCATTAGACAAAGCGAACCCAGACTCGAATCCACCGATCGGAGGGTCCGTGCGGCGTTTCGTCTTGTTGTGCCTGCTTTTCGCGCTCGTTCCCTCCGTCGGCGGGACCGGCCGAGCCGCGGTGACGAAGGGTCCGATCCAATACGTGACGGTCGACGACGGCACGAAGATCGCCGTGAGCGTTTACTACCCGGACCGGTTCGACAAGACGAAGAGATACCCCACCCTGCTCACGATCGAAGGGTACGGCGGCGCGGGGGACCCGGACGACACCACGTTCGTCGGTGACCCCGACTACGTCGTCGTGGCGATGTCGTTGCGGGGCACAGGCTGCTCGGGAGGACAGCTCAGCTTGTTCAGCGATCGCTCGGCGAAAGACGGCGCGTTCGTGATCGACCACTGGATCCCCAAGCAGTCTTGGTCCAACGGCGACGTCGGCATCTACGGCCACTCGTACGCCGGACTCACGGGATTCCTGGTTTCAGCGCAACATCCTTCACATCTCAAGGCGATCGCCGTGTCGGGTCTCATCGACGACTTCTACCGCGCGATCCTGTACCCCGGTGGCGTGCCGAACCCGGGGTTCCCGATCCTGTGGGGCGCACTGCTGCGTCCCGCGTCGGAGCACGCCGGCAACGTCGGCGGTCTCCAGAGCGACCCACAGTGCCAGCAGAACTACCTCACGCATGAGGGAACCGATGCTTTCAACAGCGAGGCGCTCGTCGCGATCTACTCGCAGATGCAAGCGACACCGGACTCGTGGGCGGAGCAGCGGAGCCTCATCAACCACATCGCGGGGATCCGCGCACCGATCCAGCTCGGTCAGCAGTACCAGGACGAGCAGACCGGTCCCCGCGGTGGCCACATCCTGTTCAACCACATCCCGGCGGGCATCCCGAAGAGGATCGTCATCTCAACGGGGCAGCACAACCCCAACGACCCGCAGCGCACGAAGCAAGACTGGATGGATTGCTGGCTGCTCGGACACGGCAGCACCACGTGGACGACGCGCCTCGGCCATTCGTGTGCCGACGTCTTGGATCCGGCCAAGCGCGTCCTGCTGTACTTCGAGTCGGAAGGTTCGCAGCGGTGGACGCCGTACTACACGAGCGCGTGGCCCGTGCCCTCGACGGACTGGCGCCGCTACTTCTTGCGCGCGGATGGAACGCTCGGTCGATCGCCGGGCGCGGACGGGACGATCCAGTATCTCTCGACCGCGACGGGCCGGTTCCTGACGGGCGAGATGGGAGACCCGGGCGGCACCGGTCAAGGCCCGTTCCTCGCGCCGGCCGGCTATGCGAGCGGCCCGGACACCGCGCGCTACGCGCTTACGTTCCCGCCGAACACGACCAACGTGCTCGCGGGCCCGATGGACGTGACGCTCTGGGCGACGGCCACGTCGACCGACGTCGACTTCTGGGTCGAGCTGCTCGACCGAGACATCGCGACGGGCGCGACGACGTTCATCCAGCGCGGCTTGCTGCGCGCATCGTTCCGCGACTTCTCGTACGCGCGCTCGGACAAGACACCGGACGGTCAGGTGTACCGTCCGTATCACCCGTTCCTTAACCCGTCCCCCATCGTGCCGATGCAGGCGTACCAGTATCAGATCGAGGTCTGGCCAGCGGGTCACGTTTTCCGCCCCGGTCACGAGCTCATCCTGCAGGTCCACGCGCCGCCGCCGAACGATCCGATCTCGACCTATCTCTACAACCCGAACCAGCCAAGTCTCGTGACGATCCTCCAAGATCCGAGACACCGAACGAGCATCCTTTTTCCGTTCTTGAACGGCGTCACCGCGGCGAACATGGCGCCTCGCGCGCCGGCGTGCGGTCAGGTCGTGGGCGAGATCTGCGTCGTGGAGCCGAAGTAGGAACAGGACGTCCCCGGCGGCAGATGGATAGGCTGTGCGGGTCCGAACGGTGGAGACGCGCGCGATGACGGAGCCGGTGACCTACAACCCCTTCGAGCCGGGTTTCACCGCCGATCCGTACCCGCAGTACGCGGCGATGCGCGCGAGCGACCCGGTCCATCTCACGCTGCTGGAGTTCTGGGTTCTCTTCGCCTACGAGGACATCGCGCGCTTCCTGAAGGATCCGACGCTCAGCGTCGAGGACGCGAACGCGCGCCCGACCGCGATCGATCAGATGATCGTTGATGCCGTCGGCGATCGCGCCGATCGAGGCTCGCACACGATGCTGAACCTCGATCCACCCGATCACACCCGCCTGCGCAAGCTGGTCACGAAGGCGTTCACGCCGCGGGTCGTCGAGAACCTCCGGCCGCGCGTCCAAGCGCTCGTCGACGACATGCTCGACGACGCGGGAAAGCGCGGAGAGATGGACCTGATCGCGGACTACGCGTTCCCGCTCCCGTTCGCGGTCATCTCCGAGATGCTCGGCGTTCCCGCGACCGACGGGGACAAGCTGCGCGCGTGGTCCGGTCTGATCGTCCGCTCGCTCGAGCCGATCGTCGACACCAACCTCGCGATCGCGATCGCCGACGCGAGCGACCATATGTACGAGTACGTCGGAGAGATGATCGACCGCAAGCGCAAAGAGCCGGCCGACGATCTCCTTTCAGCGCTCATCGCGGCCGAGGAACAGGGCGACGTCCTGACCGACGACGAGCTCCAGGAGCAGGTGCTCCTTCTGTACGTCGCCGGGCACGAAACCACGGTGAACCTCATCGGCAACGGCGTGCTCGCACTGTTGAAGAACCGCGACCAGCTCGAGCGGCTGCGCGCGGACGCATCGCTGATGCCCGGCGCCGTCGAGGAGCTGCTTCGCTACGACAGCCCGGTTCAGATGTCCCGGCGCATCACGCTGCGCGATGTCGAGGTCGGCGGCAAGGCCATCGAGAAGGGCGCGTTCTGCGGCCTCGTGCTCGCGTCGGCGAACCGCGATCCCGCGCGCTGGGGTCCCGACGCGGACGCGGTGGACGTTACGCGCGCGGACGCGTCGCACCATCTCTCGTTCGGAGGCGGTGCCCACTACTGCCTCGGTGCCTCGCTGGCGCGCGTGGAAGGTCAAGTTGCCATCGGCTCGCTCATCCAGCGCTTCCCGAACGTCGAGCAGGCCGGCGATCCCATGTGGAACGGCCGGATCAACCTGCGCGGCCTCGAGACCCTGACGCTCGGGCTCAACGGCTGAGGAGCGGCGGTTATCATGCCGCCGTCCATGGAAACCGCGATCCGCTCGTCGATCTTCAACCCCGAGCACGAGACGCTCCGCGCGAGCGTCCGTTCGTTCGTCGAGCGAGAGCTGGCCCCCCACGCGGAAGCCTGGGAGCAGGCCGGCGACTTCCCTGACTGGGTCTTCACGAAGCTCGGCGACGCGGGCTACCTCGGGCTCGCGTATCCGGAAGAGGTCGGCGGCCAAGGCGGCGACTACATCTCGACGCTCGTGCTCAAAGAGGAGATGGCGCGCTGCGGCTCCGGCGGCGTCGGCATGGCCGTCGCCGTGCAGACCGACATGGCGACGCCGCCGATCCTGAAGTACGGCACACCTGAACAGATCGACGAGTACCTTCGCCCGGCGATCAAAGGCACGAAGATCGCGTGCCTCGGCATCACCGAGCCCGGCGCCGGCTCCGACGTCGCGAACATCCAGACGCTCGCCGTGCGCGACGGATCGGACTGGGTGATCAACGGCCGAAAGATCTTCATCACGAACGGCGTGCGCGCGCACTTCTGCACGCTGGTCGCGCGCACGAACAAGCCGGCGGGTCACCACGGCTTCAGCTTGTTCCTCGTGCCGACCGACACGCCCGGTTGGACCGTGACGAAGCGCCTCGACAAGCTCGGGATGCACTCGTCCGACACGGCGGAGATCGCGCTCGACGACGTGCGCCTCCCGGCCGGCGGGCTCCTCGGCGTCGAAGGCGAAGGTTTCGCGCAGATCATGTGGGAGCTGCAAGGGGAGCGGCTCGTCGGCGTCGCGGGATCGATCGCGGGTTCGCAGCGGCTGCTCGAAGCATGCATCCAGTACGCGAAGGATCGACACGCGTTCGGGAAGCCGATCGGAAAGAACCAAGCGATCTCTCACCGACTGGCAACGATGGCCACCGAGATCGAAGCCGCGCGCCGGATGATCTACGACGCGGCGTGGAAGTTCGGCTCCGGGGAGTACCCGGTCAAAGAGATCTCGATGGCGAAGCTGTATGGAGGCATCGTCGCCAGCCGCGTCGCCAACGAAGCGATGCAGATCTTCGGCGGCGCCGCGTACACGATGGACCTCCCTATCCAGCGTGCCTGGCGAGACTCGCGGCTTATCCGCATCGGCGGCGGGACCGACGAAGTCATGCGCGAAGTCATCTCGAAGCTGATGGGGCTGTAGTGGACGCGCGGTGGGAGCTGTTCACGGAGGACCACGTCGCGTTTCGCGACTCGGTCCGACAGTTCATCCGGAAGGAGATCGCTCCCAACGTCGAGGAGTGGGAGCGCGCGCACGACTTCCCACGCGACCTCTACCTGCGCTTCGGGGAGCTCGGGCTGCTCGGATTGAAGTACGAAGAGCGGTACGGAGGAACCGGTCCCGATCTCATCGCCGACGCCATCGTGAACGAAGAGCTGGCGCAGTGCGGTGCCGGCGGCGTCGCGGCAGGGATCGGTGGACACAAAGACCTCGGCTCGTACTACATCTACCGGTTCGGCACGGAAGACCAGCGACAGCGCTGGCTCGTTCCGTCGATCCGCGGGGAGATGATCGGCGCGCTCGGTGTCACAGAGCCCGGAGCCGGCTCCGACGTCGCCAGTATCCAGACGAAGGCCGTCCGCGACGGAGACCACTACGTGCTGACGGGCCAGAAGGCGTTCATCACGAATGGATCGAAGGCCGACTACGTCGTCGTGGCCGCGCGCACCGGCGGCGAGGGCTACGGCGGAATATCGCTCCTCGTTCTGGAGAAGGACACGCCGGGCTTCACGACCAACCGCATGCGAACGGTCGGGTGGTGGACCTCGCACACTGCCGAGCTCTTCTTCGACGACTGCCGCGTTCCCGTGGAGAACCTCCTCGGACCGGAGAACGAAGGCTTCATCTGCATCATGAAGAACTTCCAGTGGGAGCGGCTCGTGATGGCGCTCGCCGGCGTCGCCGCGGCGCAGAAGACGCTCGAGTCGGCGATCGCGTACGCGAAAGATCGTGAAGCATTCGGACGGCCCGTCGCGAAGTTCCAGGTGTGGCGGCATCGGTTCGCCGACCTCGAAACAAAGATCGCGGCCGCGCGCGCACTGACCCACCACGCGTTGCGCAAGCTCGCGGCGGGGGAGGATGCGCTGCGCGAGGTGAGCATGGCGAAGTGGTTCGCGACGGAGCTCGATTGGAAGGTTGCCGACGAAGCACTGCAGGTGCACGGCGGCTACGGCTACATGATGGAGTTCCCCGTTCAGCGCGCGTGGCGTGATGCGCGCTTGGGCCCGATCGGCGGCGGCACGACGGAGATCATGAAAGAGATCATCGCGAAGACGTACGGGCTGTAGCTAGGCGCCGGCAGCGACCAGGATCATGTCGGTCGCCAGGCCGATCAGGAAGCCGGCAAGGATGCCCCACAGCATCCAGTCCCACGTCAGCTTGCGTCCCGAGGCGAACAGCTCGCCGATCACGTAGAGGATCGCGCCGGCGGCGAGCGCCAGGAATCCCACGAACACCAGATCCGACGTGACCGTCGTGCCCAGGAGCGTCCCGAGGAACGTCGGTCCGCCGCCGATCAACCCGGCGATCCCTAGCCACTTCCAGGAGGCGCGGATGTTCCCCGCGGCGAGCGGCCCGATGATGCCGAATCCCTCGGTCGCGTTGTGCAGCGCGAAGCCGATGACGAGCAGGAGCGCGAGCGACACCTTGTTCGTGTGCGCTGCCTGGCCGATCGCGAGACCTTCCGAGAAGTTGTGCAGCCCGATCCCGAGCGCGATCGACATCCCGAGATGGAGCAGCTCGTGCTCGCGGGCTCTAGCCTCATCGGCTTCAGCGACGGCCATCGCGCCGGGTCCGAGACTGGCCGGCGAGCGGCGCCG
>Ga0066679_10000533_pt1 | contig 13132 bp, 3 predicted proteins | sample GraSoiAngelo_128_FD_62298 | JGI IMG/M metagenome (GOLD analysis project Ga0066679, IMG submission 62298) | Grasslands soil microbial communities from the Angelo Coastal Reserve, California, USA - 14_0927_12_20cm | ecosystem: Environmental > Terrestrial > Soil > Grasslands | place: USA... | reverse complement strand
AAGAACCGTCATTATTGATCGCTGACCCTTTTATGACTGCATATATACAGTCTCTATCAGCCAGCGCCTCTGCCAATCTTTTCAGAACCACAATGCCCACGCCATGCCCGGACACCGTTCCATCTGCTTTGGCATCAAAGGTGCGGCAGTGTCCATCAGATGAAAGAATGCTCCCCTCCTGGTGCAGATAACCGGTCTTCTGATAGCAACTGATTGAAACCCCGCCAGCCAGGGCCAGGTCACATTCATAATCAAGCAAGGCTTGACAAGCAAGGTGGACCGCAACGAGGGAAGTCGAACAGGCGGTCTGAATATTGACGCTGGGTCCCCTCAGGTTTAGCTTGTATGAGACCCTGGTGGATAGATGATCTTTATCATTGCCAATAACTAAATTTAATTCTCCCACCGCGGCGACTAGGGCCGGATCAGAATATATGTTCAGGACATAATCGTTTGTACCTGCTCCGGCATACACGCCGATGTGTTTCTTGTAGGTTTCCGAGTTGTAACCAGCAGATTCCAGTGCCTCCCAGGCACATTCCAAAAAAACGCGATGCTGAGGATCCGTAATCTCTGCCTCTCTCGGGGTAAAGCCGAAGAACGCAGCGTCAAACATTTCTGCTCGCTGCAACGGCGCTCCGGCTCTGACATAGCGATCATCATTCAATAACCCAGAATCTATTCCGCCGAGCACCAGCTCTTCTTCAGAGAAAAAAGATACTGATTCCTTACCATCGCGGAGATTCTGCCAGAACTCTTCAGTATCGCGCGCCCCGGGGAAACGGCCCGCCATGCCGATAATTGCTATTTCGTTCAAGTAGTCCGAATTATCAGAATTGCTCATGCTCAGAGTCTCCTAAACTTGTATTGGTTAACAGGGTACGATTGACCTGCCTGCGCCGACTCAACAAATCTCGCTGCACAATCCCAGCCTCATCAATTTGTTGAAAGTTGAGCTGCTGGTCCATCCCGCCGGAGAGATGTGCCGCCAGTGAATGGATGGTCGGATGTTCAAACAGCTCGACGATCGAAATGTCGCGATTGAGGATCCCACGCAACCTGCTTTGAATCTGCAGCAACACCAATGAATGGCCGCCCAGATCGAGGAAATTGTCATGGACGCAGACGCCTTCGATCTGTAACGCTTCCTGCCAAATCGCAGCAATTACGCGCTCCGTCTCACTTTGTGGTCCAACATAGGAAGACTGCGACTCTGATTGCCGACCATCCGGATGAGGCAGAGCGGCCCGGTTGACCTTGCCATTGGATGTGAGTGGCAACTCATCGAGCAGGAGCAGATTCGACGGAGCCATGTACTCCGGCAACTTTTCCCTCAAGTAGCGCCGCAATTCATCGCTGGTAGCAGCAGCCTCATTCAGGACCACGTAAGCTACCAATTTCTTATTACCGGGGTGGTCTTCGCGCACCATTGCGACGGCGGCGCGCACGGCAGGGTGTTGGGTGAGCACCGACTCGATCTCACCTAACTCGATCCGATGGCCTCGGAGCTTGACTTGACCATCACGACGACCAAGGAACTCAAGACTACCGTTCGGCAGGTAGCGAGCCAGATCTCCGCTTCTATACAGTCGTGCTCCGGGTTCATCGCTAAGGGGGTTGGGAACAAATGTTTCGGCGGTCAAATCCGGCCGGTGAAGGTATCCCCGGGCCAGATTCGTACCAGCGATATGCAGCTCGCCCATAGTAGCTATCGGCACTGCGTGAAGATGGGCATCCAATACGTGAATTTGCGTGTTGCTTAGCGGACGCCCAAGTGGCACTGTGGTTGAGTCATAGTCAGCATTTTTCTCGATCCTCCCGGTGACCACTCCCACAGTAGTTTCAGTGGGACCATAGTGGTTAATCACAACACACTCAGGTGCCAGCTTGTGAACAGTTTCAATCAACTTCCAGTCGGAAGGCTCGCCGCCTAGAATCAAGCGCTGGCGTGGCAAGAAGTTTCTGGCTTGAGCAGAAGAAAGCAGCGCTCCAAGATGACTGGGAACGATCTTGAGACAATCAATTGGATGACGCTCGAAGTAATCGGCCAGCGCCTGTGCGTCAGAGACTCGCTTTTGCGAAATCACATGAAGGCATCCGCCGGTACATAGCGAGGGAAAGATGACTGTATTTCCCAAATCGGTTGCGAACGTGGAGACCATCGCGTAACTGGCGCCGCCCGGGAGTCCCAAGATCTCTATGATCCCGCTCAAGTAATTACTCAACTGTCTATGTTCAATCGCGACGCCTTTGGGCCTGGCGGTCGAGCCAGAGGTGAATAGCACGTACGCTAGATTCTCGTCCATTACCGGGCTTTCAATGTTTTCATCACTCTCTTCGGCAATCAGATTTCTGTCTGTATCTATGCACACGATGCAACCTTTGAACCCGGCAAGCTCGTCAACCAGGCTTTGCTGAGTTAGCAGGACTTGAACGTCCGCCTGCTCCAGGATCATGGCAGTTCTCTCGCCAGGAGAATCCGGGTCCAAGGGCACGTACGCTCCGCCAGCTTTCATGATTCCAAGAATACTTACCAGCATTTCTACTGACCGCTCCAGACAGATACCGACCGTTACTTCCGGTTTGACTGCCAGCGCCTGTAAGTGATGGGCTAATCGATTCGCTTGCCTGTTCAACTCGCCGTATGCGATTTGGTCGTCTTCATAGACCACCGCAATATTATTCGGCGTCTTCGCTGCCTGCTCTTCAAACAGCCGATGGACAAACTTCTGCGCTGGGTGATTTTGCTGCGTATCATTCCAATTAGCTAAGAGCTGTTGTTCTTCGCCTGAGAGAAAACACTTTAGGTTGTGAAGTTCGTAAGGAGCTGTTACTACCTGATTGAGGACTCTTTCATAATACCCGTGAATGGCACTGATGTGTTCCGCGCCAAATTGCGTCGTATCGAAGCGGAGCGTCATCAGTATTTGGGACGAGAGCGGCGGTATTATAAATGCCGTGCTCAGCGTGAGGTTTGTTTCTTCCCAGAGTCTGGTGCCGTCAATCACCTCAACATTGCCCGACCTAAATAGATCGTCCAGGACATGAAAGTGCAGGTAATTAAAGATCGTTTCAAAGAGCGGCTTTCTTCCCCACTGTTGCTGTAATGCCGCAATTGGGTAGCGCCGGAAGGGTAGTAATTCCACTTCAGCTTTGAAGGTTTTCTGAATGAGTTCCGTCCAGGTTTCGTCTGACAGATCTAAGCGGAAGGGAAGTGTATTAAGGAAGAGACCAAGGATGCTGTCTCCATCAGTTTCTTCGGGCCGACCACCTGATACCAAACCCGTGAGAATATCGGTCTGACCGCTCATAATACTCATCACCTTTAAATGTGCGGCCAGCAACACGCTCTTGAGTGAAACTCCTGCATTTCGAGCTAAACCCTTCAGCGCGGCTGATAGTTCGATTGAGAGCAGGGAGTTCAGTTTATGAATTCGGGGCACATCAGAATGCCGCAGAGAGGGCCGACGCGGGAGTTCCATCACGGTACAGTCGATCAACTTATCATGCCAGTATTTCTTAGATTCCTCCGATTTCAGGGCCGCGCGCTCAAGACCCACAAAATCGGCGTATGAATTCGACAGCGACGGACGAGGCGGCAATGGTTCCTTGGCCAGCAGCGAGAAATAGTCGGCACAGATCTCGGCAATCAGAGAATGCAAGCTCCAGCCGTCAAAAATAGGATGACATTCCGAGAGGGTAAAGTTGAGAGTCTCTGATCTGCGGCGATGAATGTACAGACGCAGCAAAGGAGGGCGCGACAGGTCGAAGCGTTGCCGCTTCTCGCTCTCGATAAGCGCATCCATTTTTTTCTCTTGCTCACTGAAAGAGAGATGACGAAGATCCTCCACTGTGATAGAGGAGAATACTTTCCTGTGAACCAGTTGGAGTGGTTCGCTGTATGACGTCAGATCGAAAGAGGTCCGCAGAATTGGATGTTGATCCACAGCCCTCTGGAAGCTTTTCTGAATGGCTGGTAAATCGAAACGAGCCCGCACCTGGTAACTGTATACATTGTGGTAGACCATCTGATCGGGAAGGTAAGCCATGTGATAGAGCATCCCCGCTTGCATTTGCGCGAGCGGGTAAGCATCCTCCACATCAGCCGGCAACTTTTGATAATCCTCCGTGGTAATCAGACTGAATGGTTCGGTCTTGGGTGTGGGAACAGAGTCGAGCGCAGGCTCATCAATCTCGATCGCCAGTCGCGCAATAGTTTGATATTGGAACAACTTCTGAAGCGAGACGTTCAGTCCCTTTTTTCTGGCTAAAGCTGTGACTTTAACGCTAAGCATGGAATCACCGCCCAAGTCAAAGAAATTGTCATTTACTCCCACCTGGTGCACTCCTAGCACCTCGGCCCACGCTCCGGCCAGCACCCTTTCTTTCACCGTCTGCGGCCTCACGTACTCCTGCTGAACTTCCCTTCGGTTTAGGTCCGGAGCGGGTAATGAGCGCTGGTCTATTTTCCCATTGCCGGTGAGCGGCATCTCATTTAGCAACACAAATGCTTGCGGCACCATGTACTCAGGTAACTGATCCTTCAGGTAACTTCGTAATTCGCTGACGCTGGGCGCGCCCGCTTCCTGCCACGCCGCTACCACATGCGCTACCAATCGTTGCTCGCCTAGCTCTGCCCCTCGCATCAGCACCAGTGATTGGCTGATCGCCGGGTGCCGGTTCAACGCTGCCTCGATTTCGCCTAACTCGACGCGAAATCCTCTGATCTTTACCTGCCGATCTGCTCGGCCCAGGTACTTCATCCCTTCGCCGACCGTATACCGCCCCAGATCCCCGGTCTGATAAAGACGCGCTCCTCTTTTCCCGCTAAATGGGTCCGGCAGAAAACGTTGTGCCGTAAGTTCTGGCCGATTCATGTAGCCACGGGCTAGACCGGCGCCACCGACATACATCTCACCGGCCAGTCCAACCGGCATCAGTCGCATGTGGCGGTCCAGCACGTGAAGCTGCAAATCTGGAATCGCGTTGCCAATAACACTGCCCACGCTCTGGTCCACATCAGCCTGGCTCAGCGTGCGATACGTGACATGCACCGTCGTCTCAGTGATGCCATACATGTTGACCATCTGTGGTCGCTCATCTCCGTGCCGCTTAAACCAACTTCCCAGACTCTGCACCTCCAACGCTTCACCGCCGAAGATTACCAGACGCAGCGCCAACTCCTCCGCCCGTTCTTCCTGCTCATCCACAAGCATCAACTGCCGAAAAGCCGAGGGGGTTTGATTCAGCACGGTAACCTGCTCGCGGGCCAACAACTGGTAAAAATCATCTGGAGAACGACTCACCAGGTAAGGGACTATGACGAGGCGTCCGCCCGACAATAAAGCTCCCCACACTTCCCACACAGAGAAATCGAAAGCATATGAGTGGAACATTGTCCAGACATCCTGAACGTCGAAGTTAAACCAAGCGTGAGTGGCAGACAAAAGACGCATCACATTGTCGTGCTGAGTCAGTACGCCTTTGGGGCGGCCGGTTGAGCCTGACGTGTAAATTACATATGCCAGGTTCTCTGGGCCGGCTGTGGCAGGGGGATTGGCGGTGCTTTGCTGCGCAATCAAAGGCCAATCCGTATCGAGAAAAACGACCTTCGTAGCAGGGGTGGGCAGCAAATCTCGCAGTACCGCTTGGGTAAGCACGACTTCTACTTGTGCATCTTCCAACATCAAGGTCAGACGTTCCACGGGATGGCGGATGTCCAGCGGTAGGTATGCGCCCCCAGCTTTGAGAATGCCAAGCATGCCGACCATCATCTCGATCGAGCGCTCCGCAAAAAGCCCGACGAGCACGTCTGGACCGACGCCCCTCTGTCGGAGAAAGTGGGCCAATTGATTGGCACGAGCGTTGAGTTCTTGATAAGTGAGTTGCTGACCCTCACAGGTGAGAGCAAGTGCCTCCGGTGTGCGCTCGACCTGAACTTCAAAAAGGTGATGCAGGCAAGAGTCTGCAGGATAGACTGCCCTGGCATCACGACGTTCGACTAACAACCGTCGCTGCTCGGCTTCGGTCAACAACGGCAGCTCTGTGATCCCTTGATCCGGGTTAGCCGCAATAGCTTCCAATAAGGTGGTGAAATGGCCCACCATTCGTCTGATGGTGGCAGCCTCAAATAGGTCGGTACGGTACTCCATCGTTCCACTCAATCCGGCGAATTCCTCCCATAGCGATAGGGTCAAGTCAAACTTTGCCCTTTCACTATCAACTCTCATTGCGCTCATCCGTAACCCTGGCAATTCCAGTTCTGCGCGGGGCGCATTCTGTAAGACAAAAGCCGCCTGAAAGAAAGGCGTCTGGCTCAAGCTTCTCGCGGCTTGGAGTTGTTCGACCAGCCTTTCAAACGGGATTTCCTGGTGCGCATACGCCCCTAAGACAACTTCCCGAACATCCTTCAATAACTCCCGAAATGTAGGATTGCTCGACAAGTCAGTGCGCAACGCAAGAGTATTAGCAAAGCAGCCAATCAGTTTGCTTGTCTCAGCTTGAGTGCGGTTAGCGATGGGTGAGCCAACGACGATGTCGTCTTGTCCACTATAGCGATGCAGCAAAGTTTGGAAGGCTGCTAGCAAGGTCATGAACATTGTCACACCTTCGCTCTGACTTAGTGACTGAAGCGCTTCCGCTGACTCGGCTGATACACTCAGTGGTTCTCGCGCACCCCGAAAACTCGGTACGTGGGGTCTTGGATAATCTCGTGGCAGATCAAGCGCGGCGGGCGCATTGCGTAGTTGTTGTTTCCAGTAAGCGAGCTGCAGCTCCAAGACTTCACTCTGCGCAGCCTCTCGCTGCCACAGCGTGTAGTCGGCATATTGGATTGGTAGCTCCTCTAACGGAGTGGGTAGATTGGCAACATAGGCGGTGTAGAGTGAGCCAATTTCGTTCAAAAGTACGCCGGCGCTCCAGCCATCAGAAATAATGTGGTGAATCGTCAGGAGGAGGACTTGGTCCAGATCGCTCAATCGCAGTAAGGTGGTCCGCAGCAGTGGTCCAGATTCCAAATCAAATGGCTTCTGAGCCTCGTCGCGGGTTAGGTTCCGCAAGCGCGTCCCACGCTCCTGCTCTGAGAGTTCTCGTAAGTCAACAACTGGCAGGAGCACTGCCCTTGACTGAGCAATAACCTGGCTCGGCTCGCCAGCTATGAGCGCAAAGTTTGTGCGCAAGGTTTCATGACGAGCGATGATGGTTCGCAAGCTTTGTTTGAGCCCATCAAGCTCAAGCTTCCCCGTTAGTCGAATGGTCCAAGGAATGTTGTAAGCTGAACCGCCTGGGTCAAGCTGCTCCAGAAACCAGAGTCGTTGCTGGGCGAACGAGAGCGGAGTAACAGCAGCAGAAGTTCGACGGGGTATTCTGCAAGCTGCTGGGGGTGCCAGACCTTCTTCCTGAAGGAGAGCCTCAAAAAGTGCTCTGCGGCTTGGTGAGAAGTCGGCGATTTGATTATTTTGTAGATTCATGACCCGTCCTCGGAGAGCTCGACGACAAGAGCGCTGGTTGCTAGTGAAGCAGGCGCACTCGAGAGTTAATGGGCGTACGCTAATACTGGAGAGGAGACGCTGCTTCCAAGGGCTCCGCCCCTGCTTGTCACAAAAGTTGGATACCAACCCCCAGCAGGAATCGGCAGAACTCAATGACTCTGGACAGTGATTGTTAGAATCGGGAATCCGGTCGGATACGGTACTGGGCGTCCAAAGCTCGATTCAAAAAGTCTTCAACGAATCGCGAACGTTGAGGAGAGCAGGGGCTTGAGTGTGGAAACTCCTTTGCAATTACCGAAGCACGATTGCCTGGGAGCATCGGAAACCGAGTCCTGATACTACGACGTAGAGCTACCGCACCCATCAGGATTTGGGCATCGCGTTAGCGCCGATTTACCGAACAGTCTCGGTCGGCAAGTCATGGCAGCACTCCGTGCACTGTCTGGAAGTTCCTATGATATGAACGTTCAGGAAGCTACACCCTGCATCGAAAGCCTGTCAAGTTCACTACCGAAGAAACTAAATCCTCCTTTAGAGCGGACTTGCAATGAGGGCGACTCAGTTCCGCGGGACTAGGTCCTGGAGTATTGCGGTTGCCGATTCGAGGACATGCGGAACTCGGCTTTTCTTGAGGTCTGCCCGACGCGTCTCGCTGCTCTTAAGGTCATGTGATCGCCTTGGCCTTTAGTTTCCCGCCGTTGTTGACCGTGAGACGAAAGCAACTCTCGTTGGGCGATTAAAGATCAAGGCCAGTATTGATGGTATTGACATACGAGTCGCCGCTCGTGACCTGTAGCTTGGCCGTAAGTGTCGTCGTGCCGATACCAACCTTAGTCTGTGCCGCTAAAACGTCCGTTTGACGGCAGGCCCGTGGCGGAGTTTTTACTCTCCCAGATTAGTCAAATGTTCAAACAGCAAGGCAAAGAGTATATTTAACCAGGTCGCCAGCTAAATAACGGGCATCCGAGCACCCTTGCCTCATGGCTGGCGGGGCTTACTAGCGAAACCCTGACAAGATGCATGCCACCTTATTTCAGGTAGACGGAAAGCTTCAGCAAGTGAGAAGTCTGGCAGTTATTATTGTGCTTGCTCTTTCTCTTCTCTGCGCTTGGTTTCCAACGGCTCAAGCCATAGACAAACCCGCCTCCGAGTCGCTCTCAGCCAAAGACCGCATTGAAATCTTTGAGACGATTTGGAAGACGATCAATGATGAATACTACAACTACAACCCCGCATTCGCTGACTGGGTGGCTGTGCGCGAGCGTTATCGCCCTCGCATCGAGGGCACAAGAGACGATGACGAATTCTATACCCTAATCAAACAGATGTTGCTCCGCGAATTGCACGACTTTCACACAACTTTTGCCGCTCCGAACGAGCAACCACGAAGTAACGGGCTTTCCGTAAGCGAAGTTGAAGGCAAGATCGCGGTTGTGCGCGTTGAGCCAGACTCTGAGGCAGTGCGCGCGGGCGTGCAGCCAGGAATGGTTGTGCGAACGTTCAACGGCAAACCGGTTGAAGAACGAATCGCTCAACTGCAGACGACATTAGGTCATTCTTCGAATGCGCAGGCTGATCGCTTTCTGTTTTACAGTACTTTCCTTAATGGTCCGCTCAACGAGCCTTTGCAGCTTGGTCTTGAGCGAGCGGACGGAACACAATTTGACGTGGTGATGGCGCGCCATTTAGGTTCGAGAACATCATCGACACTCATCTCGCAACGCATGCCCTCCGGCTTTTACTATCTAAAGATCCAGGGCGCATTCGTGTCGCCGGTTGACGAACAATTCAAAAGCGAGTTTGCCAACTTTCGGGATGCGCTCGGTTTGATCATTGACTTGCGCGGCGTCAGCGGCGGCAATGTTCACGATATCGGGCTAAAGATCGCCAACTACTTTTTCCCTGCCAAAATCTCTTTCGGACGAATGATCAACCGCTCAGGCGAGACACCAGCTTTTCATACCTGGAGCGCCGGCGGCGGCAATCAAATCTACAAAGGTCCGGTGGTGATTTTGATTGACGAGTCGGTACGGAGTGCCGGAGAGGTCTTCGCCGATGGATTTCAGGAGAATGGGCGCGCGACCGTCATCGGTGTCCAGAGTTGCGGTTGTGTGGCCGACCGGAACAGTAAGAAGGTGAAAGGCGGCGGCTTGCTCTATTACAGCCATCTTGCTTACCTGTCTGGCAAGGGACATAAGCTGGAAGGAGATGGTGTCGTGCCGGATAAAATAGTCCCTCTGACAATTACCGCGTTGCGGCAGGGCCGCGACGCCATGTTAGACGAGGCTGAGCGCACCTTGAAAACGCTGAAGTCTCATTGATGCCGACACCGAGTTTGAAAATTTGCCATGAAGCAATCACCGATCAGCAATCCTGTGATCCCGGGTTGCGTACTGATGCTGTCCGAACATGAGCAAATCTATGCGATCACACCCGAGCAGGACTTGGCGAAACGCTCAATGAAAATGCACCCACGAATACAGTCGCGATCTTGCGCAAAGCGCTTCCCAAGACTGCAAAACCTTTATTCATCGGTTCGATTCCGATCGCCGCCTCCAACCACCCGAAGCAAAGAGCAAGTGCCGTACTCGGCTTGAACAAGCAGCATTGGGGCGTTAACCCCCCAGTAATTTCTAAATCCAAAGGCCGGAAGCGAAAGTTTCCCTCCCGCAACTAAAACCTCCAAGGTGACATTGCCAACGAAAGAGGAAGCGATTCAAATGAGAATTAGGAATAGCAACATGTCGAAGTTGATCGAACCGAGCTATCAAAGACGCCGTCTCGTGATGCTGTTGCTGTGGCTTCCGATCTGCGCCGCGATGGTGTTTGGTCAAAACTCAGCTAGCATCAAGATGAGCGTCGACGCAACCGACGCCCCGCGCAACATGCTCCACACGACGCTGACAATTCCGGTGAAGCCCGGGCCGCTTTCTCTGTTTTATCCAAAGTGGATTCCCGGTGAGCACAGTCCTACCGGGCCGATCAACGACATGGTTGGGTTGAAGTTAAGTGCGAATGGAAAGTCAATCCCGTGGACGCGTGACGCGGTCGAGATGTTCGCTTTTAGTTGTGAGATACCAGCGGGAGCGAGCGAGCTCGAAATCGCCTTCGACGATATGTCGCAACCGGGCACGACCATGAGCGCGCGTTTGGCGCGTGTGAAGTGGAATCGTGTACTCGTCTATCCGCGCGGGATCAATAGTGACGCGATTCGCGTCGATGCATCGATCAAATTGCCAAGCGGATGGAAGTTCGCGACAGCATTGCCGGTGGCGCGAGAACGACAGAATGACGTCGAGTTCAAAGAAGTTTCGCTGACTGAGTTGGTTGATTCGCCTTTAATCGCGGGCGCGAATTTTCGCAAACTGACACTCGCTTCAGCACCGTTGTTACATGAGATGGATATTGTCGCGGACACGCCCGTCGCGCTCGAAGTGAAGCCCGAGACGTTACTTGGCTGGCAAAATCTGGTGAAGGAAGCGAACGCTTTATTTGGCGCGCGACACTACCGCAGTTACCGTTTTCTCTTGACGCTGAGCGACGTTGGGGGCAGCGAAGGCCTCGAGCATCACGAATCGAGCGAAGACGGAGTCGGCGAAAAGGCTCTGAGCGATCCGGGTCAACTGATTGACCTCGGCGATTTGTTGGGTCATGAATACGCCCACTCGTGGAATGGCAAATATCGCCGGCCCGCGGATCTGACTACTCCGGATTTCGAACAGCCAATGCACGGGGATCTGCTTTGGGTCTATGAAGGCTTAACTGAGTACCTCGGAAAAGTTTTGCCGGCTCGCAGCGGACTGTGGGCGCCGGAAAATTTTCGCGAGTCGATAGCCGCAGTCGCAGCTGAAATGGACAATCAAGCCGGACGAAAGTGGCGGCCACTCGTCGATACGGCGACGGCGGTCCAGTTCACTTATTCGTCGCCGCGCGCGTGGATGAATTACCGGCGGCGCGTAGATTACTACTTCGAAGGGCTGCTGCTCTGGATGGAAGCCGACGTGATCATTCGTCGGCAAAGCCAGGGCAAGTTGTCGCTGGATGATTTCTGTCACAAGTTTCACGGCGCTCCGGACACTGAGCCAATGGTTAAGACCTACACCTTGGACGACATCGTTAACACGCTTAATTCGGTGACGCCGTACGACTGGCGCGGATTCCTGAACGAGCGCGTGAGCTTAGTCAATCAGCGCGCGCCGCTGGGTGGAATTACTAACGGCGGCTGGAAGTTGGTTTATGAAGAGAAGCCAAACGAAGACGTGAAGTTCAACGAGCAACAGCGGAGATTCATGAACCTTGCATTTTCGATCGGTATGATCGCGAGCACGGAAGGTGTGGTGCTTGACGTCAATCCGGAACTGCCGGCGGCAAAGGCGGGTCTGGCTCCCGGAATGAAAATAGTCGGAGTCAATGGCCGCGCCTGGTCGGCTGACGCAATGCACGATGCGATCGCCGCGACGAGGAATACAGCGACGCCGATCGAGTTGCGCGTCGACAATGGCAGCTTTCAGGAAAACCACAGAGTGATGTATCGCGGCGGCGAGCGCTATCCACATCTGGAACGCGATGCGACGAAACCGGATCTGCTTAGTGAGATAATCAAGCCACACGGGCATTAATGAGCAAAAGAATCTAATCAGTAGCCCTTCAATTTGAGCCTGTGACTTTTTTGTAACCGAGCATCTCCCTCCCAATGCATTTCGCTGCTCGCACTCTTCGGCTCAAATTTGCATAATTAATTTTGACATGATCGGGCGAGGCCTTCTGGCCTTTCTTCTTGTAAGAATGAAACGGGAAGCGCGTCAATATTTACTCCTTATTTTGATCAGCCTTGGGTTCGGTGTGGGCGTGTGGGCCGTCCTGCGATTCACTTCGCTGCGCCGTCACGAAAACAATTCGGTCTTCTTCTCCGACGCGGCCACTCTGCGCACCAGCGATCCCGATCTGTGGGCGCGCAACATGGACAAGCTAAAGGAACCTCGCGCCGAGAGCGAGAATGTCGCGATCGAAATTCCGTCAGAGCTTCGTCACTACGAAGATCGACATTGGTTTCTGGCGACACAGGTCGCCGAGGTCAAAAAATTCAACGTGCAACCTGTGCAGGACTTTGTCGATCTTGCCGCAATGATTCAGCGCGGCGAAATGGTCCCCGTGCAAGCGGTCACCGATACCTACATCCTTTATGGCGTCGCCGCCCGAACGGACGGCAGCGCCTTCACCCGATATGTGGCCAATCAGAATGTAGAACTCAACGACGATACCGCACTGCGCGATGCCTACGTCCAGCTTGAATCTGCGCACGCGAAGCTGCAAAAAGTAATTACAAATCTGCAGACTCAGTTGGCCGCGTCGAAAAAGGGAGCGGGTGCGAAACAAGACGAGCTGCAAAAAGAACTTGATGCGCGCCAGCGTGAGTTGAGATCGAACGAAGACAATAAAGCGCAGCTCGATAAGTATTACGGTCGTTCTTCCAGCTCATCAGGCAGCCAAGCAACCCTCTTACGCGATTACGACTCGCTGGAAAATCTTGCGAAGGATTTCCGCGGACGATCTTTCGACCTCAATAATTCAAATGATCGCCAGACGCTAAAGATTTACTTGCTTAGCTCGCTAAGACCGCCAGCGCTAAAGATTCTTGAAGA
>Ga0066679_10000528_pt1 | contig 13164 bp, 11 predicted proteins | sample GraSoiAngelo_128_FD_62298 | JGI IMG/M metagenome (GOLD analysis project Ga0066679, IMG submission 62298) | Grasslands soil microbial communities from the Angelo Coastal Reserve, California, USA - 14_0927_12_20cm | ecosystem: Environmental > Terrestrial > Soil > Grasslands | place: USA... | reverse complement strand
GCGCGAAACGGATTGCTCGCAACGTACAGCGCCATGGCGAGCGTCGCGTCACCTTCGATTAAAGCATGCGCCGCCAGCTCAGCGTCAGAATCGCCCTTGGGCCAATGCTCGAAGCGACGTAAGTTGAAATGCTGATCTTGAAGTGCGTGCGTCAGTTCATGCGCCATGATTGGCTTCTGCCCGTCGATATCGATCCAATCAGCGAGATGAAACTGTTGCGTCTTCGGCTCGTAATATCCGGCGACTTGTTCTGTCAACAGGCGAATCATCAAGGCACGGTACTGAAAATCCGGCGGTGCGAGTCCCAATTTCTTGAGCATCGCTTCGCTGGCGTGCAAGTCGCCGGGCGAGGTGTCTTCATCCAGATTCTTGATTACCGCGCGCTCGATCTCGGCGCGTGATTGCGTCGAACTTTGCACGGGCCGAAGAATCGTGAGTTGGCGTACGTCGCTGGTCTCTTTAAGCACTTCCTGCGTTGCCGCAATCAGCGCTGCGTTGCGGGCTCCGGCGCTGGTTGTTGACGGCAACTGCGCGGGACCTTGAGCCGTGGTTGTCGATCGAAAAGGAGTAACGACAACCAGAAGGCTCAACAACAAGACAGCGCAGGCAGGATGCCTGTGAATCCCGGCTCGCCGGGACAGGATACGGGCGCTCCGGATACGAATTTGTTTTGACATCCGCATATTTCGCTCTTATAGTCCGCTATTTCACAGCACACCGCTAGGTTATGCACTCTCAATTGTTTACAGTCCACGCGGAAATAGAGTGCGCTCTTTTTGCGCTGTATTTCTTTGGATGAATCGGCCTAAATGCCTTCTCCACTCAAGTGATCGAATGGTAGGCGCGAGCGGACTTGAACCGCTGACCCTCTGCCGTGCCGACCCAGCGCTCTACGACTCTCACACACTAATATTAGGCCATTTGTCATTTTTCATCGACTGCCCAGCACAGTTGCTCGCGCAATCCATCAGGAAATTCCCGAACAAGAACTCTCTCGAAATAACTTTTAGTCATGACACGTTTATGGCTGTGGCAAAGGCCAGATCGAGTTTCGCAACTCTCAAAACCTGCTTGGCATGACTTTCCTATGAGATGCAAGGGCGTTCAGAAATGGAAAGGCGCAGAAGTTTACGGACGTAAACATTATCCAACGAAGATCGGACGTCGCGATAGGAGTTGTGGAGTGTTGGCGGGGCGGAAGGGTTTGCCGGCCACCGGATTGCGCTTGGCAAACACTTGGAGTTCAGGCTGCGTCTGGCTTTTGCCGAAGTCTGGCACGAGCGCGCCGTCAAACATGGCGATACATTTCGATTCAATGTAGTCGATCAGACGACGAACTGTCGCAGCACCGGGAAACGCTTGACCAATTGTTCGAAGCGCGAGAAGCGAAAATCGCCGCCCTCGGAAAAGACGTTGGCTCGCTACGCGGAACTCTGGCCAAGTCGGGTGCTCCCGCTCGCCTCGAATCCGTTCGGTGATTGGAGATAGCGCGTGAAATTTCATACTCTCTTGAAATATGGGAGGAGGCACCAGTTCTGCGCGGACGAACTGGAATTTGCCGCCCGCAAAGTCCCATATCCGTGCCATTGAAATGCCGCCAATTAGATGTTCAATGACCGCAGCAACTGGTGAGCTTACCTGTAGAAAGATCTCCGGATGTTCAAGCAGCAGCCTATCGTCATGTTGCCAGCCTTCGCGAGACTGGTCTGTCAAAAGCCGAACAATGTTTGAATGATGAAGAAATGAGGAGGGATTAACAGATCTCGGGTGCGGCGACCAAACGCGAGGTCCTGAAAATCCGATACTGGCCCAGCTTCTCGGACAACGGGCGGACGGACGTATCGGGCGTGATGTTAAGAAAATACTGGTCGTACCTGGGCATCATTTCGACGGCCAGCAGATACTGAGGGTTCCGACTATCTATGGGTGTTTCTCAAACGCGTTAGTCATATTTTTTCATGATCGTTTCCATTGTCGGAGAGAGTGGTCGCGATTAACGGGTCGAGGAACTGCTTCGCGACAAGAGGCGTAATGTCACGTTCGCTCAAAGATTACTTTCTACAGACTTCGAAAAATTCCTGGTCGTCAAACCTTTCACGCGCGCATTTATGACGAAAATAAGCGTCCACAAAACTTCCAAGGCTATCGCTACCTATGGGCAGCGGCTGAATCATCACAAAGTCCAAATCTAGTGAATAGTCGATCCGCGAAGTGACGATAACCGAGTTGGCTGGAACATCGGCGACCGATCGGCATTTCTAGCTGTCGTAAGGCGAAGGGATGTTTGGAAATCGCGTAATACAAATAGCATGGGTTTCAGACCTTCGCCCCGACCTTCAATCTGTGCATCACTTAACAACTAACGCTCTAGCCGCCTGCGATCTCGCTCATGCGTCTTCAAAAGAAGATTGATTAATCAGCCCGTTGTCTAAAGGGCCCGTTTCATACGAGTTGGATATGAAAATGTGGTGGTTTCCCCTCGGGTAGTACTGTTGCGCCGCCGACCTTTTGCACTACCTGCTTGAAGGAGTTCTGTTGCTTTGAGTTCATATCCGTATTGCGAACGTCAAATGCCTTTCCTGTGAGATGTCTCGAAATGAAGACCTTTGCGTTTATTTGGTTCTCGATCACCTTCGTCATCGCTTGGATTGTCTCAGCCTCCTTCTTTCCGTGAGATTGCGCTAGATCGAACGCGGCTTTTATCTCACTCGCCGCTTTGTGATTTGTGTAAATCCCCGGGTCATGAGCGAGGATCTTTTTGTACACTTGAACTGCTTGCTGCGCCGCGGTTCTCGCTTTGATCCGTGGAACCGGAACCCTTGGGATTCGTCCGAAAGATATGGCGACGGCATTGAGGAGCCAGGGCGTAGGGGTTAAGCCAGCTTATCTTCACACGATACTAATGAGATTGAAGAAGCGCGGGGACGTAAAGTCAGTGAGAGGCTCTTACATTTCTGCGGAATAACAAAACGGTCACCAGCCCGCGTCGAGCCACCCTAGTTAGTGACTGTTGTTCTTTTTCTAGCGAGGGAATGCTTGCACCACGGGTTTTTCGCGACTTGGGGGAAGGGAGAGTTTATGACTGAGGAAGTAAGTTTGTTACCACTGGCATTGGCGGAAGTCGAGCGCGACATCGCCAATACAGACGCTGAAATCGGACGATTGAAAGAAGAAATCTCAATCCGAGAGGTGAAGAAACAGTCGTTGCAAAAGACGGCGCATGGGCTACAAGAACTGCTCGGTATGGTTCCAAGACGGCTGATCGGAGATCGTGGATCAAGGTTCACGTCATGTGCGGTGTTCTTTCTAACATTGTGACAGCGGTCGAGATTAGCAAGGGCAACGCTGGCGATAGTCCTTTTTTGAAGCAACTCTATAAGACGACTGCGTTGCATTTTCGAATAAGAGAGGTGTTGGCAGATAAGGCGTATTCCAGCCTTGAGAATATGAGGTTGGTGTCAAAAGGTAGGGGCATTTTGTTTTGTCCTTTCAAGAATAACGCAAAGGCCGAACACCGCACCAAAGATCCGTTGTGGACCATCCTATATCACTTGTTTTCATTGAACGCCGAGTGGTTCTACGAGCATTACCACAAGCGTAGTAATGTCGAAAGCACCTTTTCGATGATGAAGCGGAACTTTGGCGAATATCTCTGGAGCAGAACGTACACGGCTCAGATGAACGAGTCGTTATGCAAGGTGATTTGCCACAACCTCAGCGTAATTAATAATTGTATTTTTCAAATGGATCTGGCACCACACTTCTGGTCCGAGAAGAAGCTGCAAGCTAAGGCATCTTAGGCAGTGTTGGTCGCGACTGAGATTTTGAAGCTGTCCTTATTAAGCACTGAGGTGGATTTCTGATGTCGAAAATCACCCAAATCGAAAGGGAGCTACAGTCGCTTGATCCCGCGGGCTTTCAGCGACTGTGTGATTTGTATTTAAAGAAGCGGGGTCACGATTCCATCAACCGGATCGGTCTCGTACTTGGAGCCGATAAGGTGGCTAAGGGCACTCCTGATACGTTGATTAAGCGGTCCGATGGAAATTATGACTTTGCTGAATATTCGGCTCAGCAGCAAGGCCTCGGTGGTAAGTTTTCGGAGGATGTGGCGAAATGCCTGGACGAGAATAAAACTGGAATTCCTGTAGGACGCATCCACGAGATCATAATTTGTCACAACGGACGTCTCACGCCCAAAGAAGAGTACGAGTTAGGAGAACAGTGCCGGCTCGCAGGCGTGATGTTATCAATCCATGGACCAGGCGAGATCGCCTATGACCTTTATCAAAAGTACCCCGGTTTAGCACGAGATCTTCTACACGTCGAAGTTGATACTGGACAGATCGTACCGGTTGATGAATTCGTTGACGCTTACAACAAAAGCAGCTTTGCGACGCGCTTGGATACCATTTTCAAGTTTCGAGAGGAACAGTTAGGCGAGGTTAGAAAAGCCCTCTCAGAAGGCAATTTGGTCTTGATCTCGGGTAAACCGGGGGTTGGAAAGACTCGGTTTGCGATTGAATGCTGTGATCACTATGCAAAAGACAATCCTGATGTCCGCGTACGTTGCATCTTCAATAAAGGAGCCAACCTCTTCGAAGATATTAGGGTTCATTTCAGTGAGCCCGGGCACTTTTTGATCTTCGTCGACGATACCAACCGCGTGAGTAGCTTCGAATATCCGGTTGAATTTCTCACCCAACAACGACCAGATCAGAAAATAAGGCTCGTCGCCACGGTCCGCGATTACGCCCTTACTTCCGCCCTAAAGGCCGCAGAGGTTGCTGGGGCGCCGACGCTGGTTGAACTTCAATCATTCACAGAAGATCAGATCAAAGACCTAGTTAAGGACAACTCCTCTATAAAAAATCATTATTACCTGGATCGAATCGCGAGGGTAGCGCAAGGCAACCCACGATTGGCGATGATGGCTGCGCGAATTGCAGAGGACGCCAACACTTTGCAGAGCATCGCGGATGTTTCAAGTCTGTACGATAAGTACTTCGAGTCGGTGCGCAGCGATTTAGAGGAACTTGGTAACCCCAAAATCCTTCTTGTGGCGGGGATAATCGCATTCTTCAGGACTATCATCCGCTCGAATGCTGAGATGATGAGGGCGATTAATGACAACTTCCAGATTGATGCGGGTGAGTTTTGGCAAGCCGCTCAGCGGCTTCATGAACTGGAAGTTGTCGATATGTACGAGAATGACATCGTGCGCATTTCCGATCAGGTACTGTCCACCTACCTCTTTTACGTTGCCGCCTTTCGAGAACGTGTTTTGGACCTTGGAATTATACTGGACCGCCTTTTCCCCGATTATAGCCACCGTCTGATCGACGCCCTGAACCCGGTTCTTAATGCGTTTGATTCGAAGGCAATAATTGAAACCCTGAAGCCTCACGTTGATCGAGCGTGTAAGACGCGACTTGAACGAGGTGACGAAGAAGGTCTGATGGCTCTGCTCAATGTATTTTGGTATGTGAAGCAGACCGACACGTTGATCTACTTGAAAGAGAAAATCGATGCATTAGCGGCGGAGCCAACTCCAATTAGCGCGTTGTCATTTGCGAAAAGCAACGCTCTACCGCCTTCCCCCAGCATCCTTGGAATACTGGATAATTTTGGTTCAAGCGGCGAGCTTTCAGTGAAAACTGCTCTTTCGCTAATACTCGACTACTTGGAGAAGAAGCCCGCAGAAGTTTCATTGGTAATAAGAACGCTCGAAGAGTATTACGGAGTTGATCCCTATTCGCACTTGAATGGATTCGTCGTCGAGCGTGAAACTGTGGACGCAATTTGGAGCAGAACAGGCGAGGGTGCGAATGAGTTGTTGTCGCGATTGTTTCTTACCATCGCCGGGCCGCTATTACATACTCACTTCCAGACATCTGAGAGCAGAAGCGGTAGATCACTTGCCATAATCAACTTCGACGTACCAGCTTCGAAACACTTTCTGGAGCTTCGAAGAACGTTGTGGCAGCGCATCTTTGTTTTGTACTTATCCCCTTTGTTGAGCGCAGAGGTTCTAGAACTAATCAGTAGGCACAGCAAGTCTGGATACCTGGTCGGCGATGTTGAAATCATTAAGTTCGATTCGGAGCAGTTGTTTGGATTCTTCGAATCGTCGTTAGATCCTTCGACATACCGTCATTGTCTGGTCGTTCAAGACTACTTGGATATGATGGAGAGAGTGGGCTTAGACGTGCCCTCTAGTCTTCGGGAGAAATTCACTAATGAGCTTTTCACGCTGTCAGAATTGGTTCTGGTTGACCGGAGAGAACGAAGCGATCTGGGTTGGAAAGAATATGAAGCGTTGCAGCGTCAGCGACTGGCCGCGTATACGGAAGGTTTCAATGAATCAGACTTTGCCCAATTGTTCGATCGCTGCGCTGAGATCAGCAAAACTTCAGACGGCAGTCAATTCGAATACCAAGTTAGAATGAGTATTACGCACGTTCTGCTTGGTCTGGCTGAGCGTGATGCGGCGCTGTTTCTCAGAGTTTTTCAGGACTACATTAATAACGGCAATCCTTTGGGACTGCCTCCTTGGGGTTTCGTCGCAAAGCTTGTTGAATTGGCGGGGGCGGATCGAGCGTATGACATTTTCCATTCAGCACGTTTTCCTCAACGTGTGTCATGGCTCTTCGCGTACTTCGTGGTCCTTCCAGAAGATAGCCTGACAGAAGCGAGGCTTCAACAACTATATGATCTATACGGGTCCGCCATCCCGGAAGATATCCCGTATGGCGTGGACCACCTTCTCAAATTCTTACCTTTAGATAAGGACGTCATCATAAAAGTTACTCGCGTCCTCGTATCAAGAGCCAAGGCCGAGCCAAAGATTGGCTACGCTTTGAGCGGGATTTTTACTGAACGCGCAGAGGCCGGGCGTAGGATGCGTGAGTTGTTTGGTGAGGAAGTTGACTTGATAAAACAAGCATATTTTGATGCCAGCGGGACCGATGATCACGAGGACTTCAACGGCGAATTCTTCAATCAGCTGTTGGACCTTGATCCGGATTTTGCACGAGAGTGGGTGTTACAGCTCCATGAGAGAGTGGATCGACCTAGCAGGCGCGATGATTCACGAAACTACGCTTTTATCTGGCGGCGCGCCGACTTTATCAGGGTCATGGAACAGATCGTTGACGCAATTATGGAATGTGGAAAGAAGCGTTTTATATATGACCCCTACCTTCTGAATTTCTTTGTTCTACAAAAGGAAACGCCGGACATTGATGACTTGCACAAACGTCAGGATGAGTTTTTGGATGATGTGATTGGTCGCCGAAGCAATGAGAGACGTCTAATGGGAGTGTTATTCGAAGTAATCAGCGCGTTAAGTCCGGAGAGGCGGAGATCTAGGTTTGAAACATTCGTCCAGAATAACAAAGACTATGAAACGTTCTCGCGTTTGCCAACAAGCTCCGATATGGGAGTGTATTGGGGGAGCTCCGTTCCGAGACTACAGAAGCGGGTGGAGTTTTTGGAGTCATTATTGCCGATTCTCAATACGGTCGATTTGCTTCGTCACCGGCAGCACTTTGAGAAACTAATCCAGCGGACGCGCGACGGGATCGAAAGAGAGAAACGAAGTGACTTCATGCAAGATGACTACTAAGATGTCAGCTAGATAAAGCGCTAGCGGAATTGGTCTGATTGCTGCTCCTGCCAAAACTCCGGCTTGATCTCGAATTCGAACATACTCTGAATCAGGCAACACAAATTGTGACAGAGAATCTTGCAAAGAGCTTCATTCACTTGAGCCGTTTTTGTCTTGCTTCTGAGTGAGTCGCCGAACTTCGCCTTGATCATGCTGAACGTTGATTCAACGTTGCTCCTCTCGTGATAGCGTTGCATGAAGTAGCGTTGATTGTACGCAAAGTAATAGTACATTCGGTGCCACGTCGGGTTTGGGGTTTTCTTGGCGGGGTCACTATTCGACTTGAACGGAATGTAAGGCATCGCATTGTGATCCAGAACCGTCTGAAGGTTGTCGACTGACAGGTAAGCTTTGTCAGCTGATACCGCAGCCATCGTAAAATTTTGGCCGGTTGCTTCCACCAACGGCTTAAATAGAGGAGAGTCACCGGCGAAACGATCGGTGATTTGAACTGCGGTAACAACATTCGTCTTCACACCGCACATCAGATGCACCTTTACCCAATCGCGAGCTTCCAGCAGTTTCGGATCGTGATGCTTTGCCTGGACCCACTGAACGAACTTTGAGGTCGATAAGCCTGACGAGTCTACTGCGAAAGACGATTCGAGAACTTGTAATGGTAAAGCACTCTCTTCGATCAAGAGTTGCAAATGGGGTGTCAAAATTTCGTCCTCGAAATACCTGAAGATGGAGTTGTAGCAGGGAAGTCTTGAGATGTAGCGTTTCGCATGAGCTTCCCGGAGATCGCACATGAAGCGGCGAGCCGAGACAGTGGAATAGACCTTAAAGCGGCGCTAAAGATCATGTCTGGTAATGACAACCTTGGTCGCCATGACCTGGGAAGGCTCGCCAATGCCCTCGCAGAGATGATGTAGCAATCTTTGGAAGATATCCTTTTCTTCGGTCTGAGCTTTGTTGTAAGCCGGCCAATCCTGTGGGTAGGTCTTCTGACTGATTCTCAGCGTTTCGGTGATAACCGTCTGACCGTCGGTGGTTTGCTCACGTTGAATCGTGTATTCGACGGCGAAGATATGCTTGCAGGGTAACTTCCGCGATTCAAAATCCGGACAGGTGCAGTGCGGATGCGCGGGATCGGGTTTGACGGTATAGGTGTTGTGGCAACCTTCGGTCTGAGACGGGACAAACCATCTGTAGCCGTCATCGCTTCGCTGCAGTTTTGATTTTGCGGCGATCTCCAGTGCTTTGAGTTCTCTTGCGGATAATGCTTCCATGTGAGTGTTGCCTTTCGTATGGCGATTGGCTCACAATGGAATTTAACGGAGACCGAACGTGAGCAATCGCGTTTGGTTTTTTGAAGGCTCTGTAGGTTCGCGCCGGCAGGGCCTTGTTATTTTCTGTTATCTCGTAGCGCTTGCCGCTTGTTTTTTTTTGACGAGACGCACCGGTACAAAGAAAAAACAGTTTTATGCAGGGGTCTGGCGGAGGAGGTTGATCTTCCGCGCCGGTTGTCGGCGCAAATGAAGAGTGAAGGGATTAAGAGAAGGCGGTAGAACCCGGCAGTGTCCCAATTTGAATTCTCACACTTCCATCTGTGGCACGGTAAGTGTATAAGAATAGTCGTTCTACTTATCCTGCGTCCCTACGGGGAGACAGTACAATGGCATGGAAACCAGACGAACAACCAGACCCGTCTCTAGCACCCGAAGGAACGGATCGAGCTGAAACCGATGCTGGCCATCAGCCCACATCCCCTCATGATGATGTGGTGCTTGATCAAGGGACACTAAAGGATCGGGGCACCATTTCCGATCCGTCAAAGCCAGAACCGTCAAAAGATGAATGAGGGCGGCATGTAATGTTACGTGTATAGCTTCAACTTATCGTCAAGTGCTCAATGCTACCTGCTTTTGTGTAAGCTGCAATTGAGGACTTTGTATCTGTCTTGAGTTTTTTCAACCTGCTCCAGAAGAGATTCTAATTTGACTTCTTCTTTCGTGTCCTCAAAATAGAGCACATACACGTCCTTCGGCTTTCGTTTGGTTCCCCGTATACGAAGGGTCTCTTGCCACATTGTCTCCTCCGAACGCTTTGGGCTTAGGAAGATAGCAAATTCGGCCCTTGGCAGATCAAACCCCCTGCCACCAATCTGTCGATTGACGACAAGAATTCTCACAGTTCCTTCGTCGAAAAGCGCTAGAGATGTTCGTCGTTCATCGTCAGTCATCTGACCAGTGATCGGTCGCGAATCTATTCCCTTTGAAGAAAGCAAACTACTTATGAAACCATTGACGTCAGTGTTTCGCACGAGGATCAGACATCGTTTGTTGTTCCTCTTCTTCAAGATCGTGAGCAGCGCATCAAGCTTTCTCGTGGCCGTGGCCTTTGGGGAGTATGCAATATCGGTTGCGCATTTTACTTTGACCGGTTTACGATTGTCGTTCCGAATGGCAGTGCGTTCATATAGTTTCAGTTGAACTGCCTCAAGTCTGCTTTCAAAGAGAAACAGACGATGAGAGTAGGCTTGTAGAAAACGACCAAGAAGGCTTCTGAGCCGAGAATGAGGGTTAATCGTGACACGCCGGCTAATAGGCGCCCGGAAAGAAATATGTTTCCGGGAGCCCGCTATCACGGGTGAGGCTTGCGGGTACAGGTGGTCCGGGTCAATTTCGGGATCTAATAGGAAGACCCCGCTCAGCTCATACCGAATTTTATCGAAGTGTATCAGTTACGATTAGATTGATTTCGGAATCCATCGCGATCGCTCGTTTGTCGATAATCGCGCACTTGTTGAATCGAACAAAGGCCGAGTAATCATCGATGAGTTCTCTCGATATCTCGACTTTCACCAAATTGAATAACTTAAGCCAGGGTTCGGCTGCTGCCCTTTGGGTTGCGCTCATGCATAGGAAAGTTGATCCATTGCGCTCGATTTCAGTTATCAACTCCTTTCCTGCCGCGCTAAATTTGCCGATCGGCTCGCCTTCATCGTCCACGTCCTCCGCAGCTTGTGCGTCGAATTCGTCGACCACACAAAGTGAGACCTGCCTCAGAAGCCGTCGAAGGTGGTAGTCCCGGTCTAGAGCATTGGATAGTCTTTTCGGCGTCGAAATGATCCACGATGCTTTTGAAAACGCCTCTAGAAGAATTGTGGGGATCTTGGCCAGTTTCTCATCAATGTTAATAACGTTTCCATTCTGAGAAAACCATCGCGCTGCTAGAAAATGCTGATCCCGCAACAGTCTGCTTGGAACCAAAACGAGTGCCTTATACTGTTTTGAGAAAGAGCCCCTGATTGCATTGAAAGTAAGTTGGGAGACCAGTGTTTTTCCTAGGCCCGGATCCAAAAGAAGTAGAGGATTCCGCTTGCTCCGGAGGATCTTGATTAGTTGCTCAACCGCAAGGATTTGGTACGATCGGGTTTCATAGCCTGGGAAAAGCCGTTTGAGGGAGAGATCGAGTCGCTTACCAAAGAGGTCCTTTAATTGTTTGTCGGTGCGCCGCAAGGAGTCTAACCCAGAGAACGGAGCTTCCTACTTCCGGCCTTAAGGGCACCTACACCATATGAAATGTAAAGCAGAAGTAAGACTATTGAGGGTGCCAGCAAGAAAACCGCGAAGTGGGTTCGGGGTACTTCTGCATTCGCGTTCCTAAGTGCGAAATACCCAAGGACGACAAGCGAAGCGCCAAGCACGATGGGGGCAATGAGCGCGAACAGGGGTTTGCCGGTACTGAGTGATGTTTTTTCGCCTTGTTGCTTTAGTTTAAACTGCGAATCGGCGTCTTGTTCGGCTGTGGACCATTCCGATTCTAAGTCGAGCACCCGGTTTTTCCATGTTTCGATCTGAGACGCAAAGAACGCGAGCGCGATAGCGAGGATACCTATATAATATCCCAACAATGAGATTAAATCGCCTGAAGTCATGTCGTGTACGCCTCCATAAATGACTTTGCGATCTCGAGAACCGCCTCAGCCTCATCTTTGGTGAACGTGTAGTTGTAGTAACCGTGCACTTTCAAAGCGTTCTCGGCTGGAGCCATCCGTTTTCCACTTGTCTTGGCTTTTTGCATTATCGATTGCAGTAGCCGCTGGCCAAGCTTATCAACCTCGATGGTGAATCCCTGATTCGCCTTCTTGTCTTTGTCTTTCTTCCACTTCGCTAACTGACCGTCAATGTTATCGTACATGAGCTTAATAGTTTTCTTGCTTTGATCAGGAAGATCCTTTTCCGCGAATACCCTTTCCAAATACGACGCTTCACCATAGGGTAGGTTGAACTGATTGAACAGCATTCCTCTAGTAACTCGCCTTCCGCTGTAGAGAGTCTCATCCTGAAAGAGCATTTGTATCCTCTCTTGATTGAGTGCAGATATGCTCTTTGGTCGGAGTTTGGCCGCAAGCCACTGTTCCCATTCGATCAGTGCGAGCTTAGCAAGCGAAGCGGTTACTTTCTCCACGTCCGACAAGTCTGGAAATCGTTGTCCCAACGATTTGATGATGGATTCGTCTACATCAATAGAGATCTTCTTTGTTGGCATGGCTTACCTCATTGGTTTGTCGAATGAAACTCCTGGACGGGGACTGTCGAATGGAGGGTCCCCTTCAGACGAGTTGTGGGCGGCAGTACCTCCCAGAAGAAGACCACGGTGTCTTTGCGTTTAGAGGACTTGCTTCCTTACGGGAAGGAACTGCTGCATGACGCCGTTACATCAACGGATGCTTGAGGATATCAATTGAGAAGGTTCTCGGCAAGACGCAAATTGTCGCTTAAGAATGATTCGGCAGACTGGCTGCTGGAGAGAAGAGGAGACGCGCCGGTAGTTTAAGCATGATCCGTGCCATAGACCCTCGTCAGCAACACAGATTTACCCCACTACCCAATCGTCTCAAAAGAACTGTTGCCTACGGGGTGCGCTCACGCTTGGCTGGTCTGCCCGTTTGCATGACCGGAGTGCTGGGAACGGTCTGAGGTTGCGTGTTTGTAATTGGCAGTTGACAAGCACACAGGGTGAGCGAGAAAACTAGAACCGCTACGTTGTGCATGGTTCTTTTCATGCTCTTTACGAGTTAAGGCGGCAAGAAACTCCCGTGTAACTTGCCGGGCTATCCTACTATCAGGGAATGATGGTTACATTCCAGGCAGGGTGTAGTTCCCAAAATGTCTTGACATTCGCGGAGCCGTGACCGCCATTGCCACCTTCGAGTTGAGCAAAGTGCAAATGCACGCCATCGAAGAAACCAAAGCCGGTAATCCTCATGTGAACGGGAGTTGTGAATCGAAAAGGGACCTCCGGCCCGAATACTTTGGTCTTGGGAAACTTCTGTTTAATGAGCCCCAAGATTTTCTGGTAATCACCACTCACGTCAGTATCAGGTGGAATCTCTACGATCACCCGGTTGGCGTTGCTATTGGTCTTACTGTCGTTTAATTCCAGATGAACCTCACAATCGTTAGGTTCTACCTTTGCTTGCCATAAGAACGCGTCGAGCGTGAATGTCTTAGCCTCTGGACTATCGGGAATTGGACCGTTGATAG
>Ga0066679_10000518_pt1 | contig 13210 bp, 13 predicted proteins | sample GraSoiAngelo_128_FD_62298 | JGI IMG/M metagenome (GOLD analysis project Ga0066679, IMG submission 62298) | Grasslands soil microbial communities from the Angelo Coastal Reserve, California, USA - 14_0927_12_20cm | ecosystem: Environmental > Terrestrial > Soil > Grasslands | place: USA... | reverse complement strand
TCTCATGAGTCATAAATAGCTTGCATAAATAATCGGATGAGAGTATGGTGGATCATGTCCAATCCACGAGGACGTCCCACCAAGCGCAAGCTCGTAGTCAGCCCAGAGCAGAAGCTAGTGCTACCCGGACAGGCTGAGCGTCGAACTCACGGCTACCAACGCCATGGCACCACCAGTCTGTTCGCTGCTTTGGAGATCGCCACCGGGTCGGTAATCGGCAAATGCTGGCCGCGCCCTCGGGCCCTTGAGGCTCTGCCGCCGGTTTTACCTTCCGCCGTCTTGTGCTCACGGGGGATGCCCGCCCTGCATCCCGCCTGCGTGTTTACACCGAAGTTGAATTCGAGCGCCTTTTCGAAATTGGATCCGAGAAACGATCCAGTCGCGTACCCGGCAGCTTGAACCTTAAGCAAACGCTGGAAGGCAACAACGGCGGGGAACTTGCCCTGGAACAAGCTTGGGGACAATTTAACTTCGCGGAAAACCACGGCTTCCGTGCAGGAATCGTATTGGTCGCCGTGGGCCGCTTCAACCTGCTGCACGATGACGATTACTGGGATATTCCTCGCCGAACGCTCACCGACCGCGACGCGCCTGTCCTGCCTGTAAAGTCCGCCTGGCGCGACTTGGGCGCTGGCTTTACTGGCAGTTTCAATGTTGGCCAGACCGGTAAACTGGACTATCAGATCTACGCACTGAATGGCACCGCTCTCGATTTCAACCTGGAACACGAATTGACCAGCACGGCCGGTTCTCCCGGCACCGCCGAGTTGGTGCTGAATAGCGAGTTGCAACTCACAAGTGGTTTTTTCGATGGTAGCAAGTCGGCCACAGCGTTCGCCTGGCGAGCCTCCTACAGTCCAACTCTTCGCGGAGAATTCGCGATTTCCGGATATCACGGGAAGTATGCGCCGTCTTTCCTAAGCTTCCGCGAATCGCTAACCACGCTGGCTTACGATCATAAATGGCGCTGGAAGGGATTCGAAACCGAAGCAGAAGCGGTTTACACAAGTTTGGGAAATTTGAACAACGTCCTGACTGGCTTTGCCGAAACGGCATTTAATTCGGCAAATAGCACTATCCGGTCGTCTTCCTCAGGCGGGCTGACTTCGGCGACCGTTGAGATGGAGCTAGCGAATCTGTCCCGCAGGCGCTACGGCTTTTGGACCGACTTCAAATACCATGCGCGTCCCCGATGGTTGAAGGACTCATTCCTGGGTGAGAGTTTTGAAGATCCGCAAATCATTCCGATCTTGCGTTACGAGCGGCTATGGCTCAATGGGGTAACTGATAATGTCAACGTTTCCGGATTCGGACCGGTGAGGCTTATTTCGTTTACCCAAGAGAACTTACAACAGGAACGAGTGACCGCGGGTATCAGCTATCGCCCGGTGACGCAATTTGCCATGCAGGCAGCCTATGAACACAACCGTCGAGTGGATGGGTCGCAACTGATTTTCCCCAGGATATCGCAGGACTCAACCAACGGACTGATTCTGGGAATGTCATTTGGATTTTGAAGCGGCGGGGCGGGAGACGATGCACCAGAGGGATAGCAAGAGTTTTCGAAAACTGAAGACAATCATTTTCACTGGATGGTTATTTGCGGCGTTGCCCCTCTTCAGCTCTGCCGAAACTCTGCTTACCGAACCGGAGGTGTTGAAGATCGTCTTTCCGAAATCGCAATCGGTTGAGACACAGGTCCGAACTCTGGCTGCGTCCCAACGTGACGCCCTGCAAAAGAAGGCTGGCCTACGTTTCCCCGAAACCGAATACCGCATGTTCATCGGGCACGGCAAAGAGGGTATCGATGGTTATGCGGTCATCATGAACGAGATCGGAAAGCATGAGTACATCACCTTCATCGTGGGCGTCAGTCCCAAGGGAGAGATCCGTGACGTGGCTGTAATGGACTACCGCGAAACTCGGGGATGGGAGGTCAAAGAGCAGAGATTTCTGCGCCAGTTCCGGGGAAAAAGCTTGGCCGATCCCATTACGGTAGACCGCGACATAGTGAACTATACCCGGCGCGACGCTGTCCTCGCATGCCATAGCACGCGGAGTGAAGAAAGCGCTTTCGCTGGTCCAAGCATTTTATTTGCAACCTGCCGGCAACAAACAGCCATGAAGCTTTCGTCAAAGTCGAGATTCTTATTTCATCCGCGTTTTGCAGGGAAGAAGCTGCTTTTTTGCTTGCTGTTCACTGCCGCGCTCTCATCGGGTTCTGATACTCCGGCACGGCGGCGGCATACTCAGATTCGTTACATAATGGGTACGCTGTGCGAGATCACCGCATACCCGACCGACCAGGACAAGGACAACACTGACATCGCCATCAACGCGGCCTTCGATGAACTTAAACGTATCGACTCTGTATTATCGAACTGGAATCCGAACTCCGAATTGATGCGTATGAACTCCGCGGCCAGCCGTCCTGACGTTGGCGGTATTCGACCAGCGGTAACGTTAAGCCCCGAGTTGTTCGAGCGGATAAAAATCGCCCTGGATGTCGCCCGCGACTCCCAAGGACTTTTCGACCCCACGGTCGGGCCGCTGGTTCGCGCCTGGGGATTCCTGCCATCACCGACTAAGCCTCAGAATCGCGCTCGGGTAGTGGCCGCAGCGCGCTCCAAAGTTGGCTGGGAGAAGGTGAAGCTAGACACCGTCGAGCACACGGTTCAGTTCGCCGCGCCCGACATGGAAATTGACCTCGGAGGCATCGCCAAGGGATATGCCGCAGGAAAAGCTGCACAGGTGCTTCGCGAGCACAGCATCCAAAGCGGGCTGGTGAGCCTGGGAGCAAGTTCAATCACCGCCATAGGTAATGCGCCCGGGGCCACAGGGTGGCGCGTGTTCATCCGCGATCCTCGGGACGGACAATCCCCCGCCCCGTGGATTGACCTCCACGATGGCGAATCACTGGCTACCTCCGGCACTTATGAAAAGACAGTTAGCGTCGGTAAGTCCCGCCATTCGCATATCATCGATCCGCGGACTGACGAGGCCATCGGGGGTGCGGTCAGCGTCACCGTGTTATTGGACGACGCCGAAATTGCCGACGCGCTGACCAAGCCTTTCTTCATGAGTCCGCCCCGCTCAGCCGAGTATTGGGCAAAATGGTTGGCGCGATTCCCAAAGGCCAGTATTATTCTGATGACTGCTCCAGGTGGTAATTTGGAGTGGATCAGGGCCGGAGCGCATGCCGAGCGTTTTTTGATCCTGCCACTTGAAACCGGCAGAACTCATGTTGCAAAAACGAATTGACGATCAGCCCACCATCTCACGGGAAATGATCCGCGAGGCGCAAGCCATCTTGCATCGCCATCTGAAACGTGTCGGACTGAAGCATACAGAACAGCGCGATACGATTCTGAGAACCTTTCTGGAAACTCGAGAACATCTTTCCACCGACGAACTGCACCGACTGGTAAAGAAAAAGGATCCCAAAATCGGCTTTACCACTGTGTATCGCACGCTCAAGCTCTTGGCCGAATGCGGATTGGCGAGCGAGGTCGCGTTTCATGACGGCATCGCGCGCTACGAGCACCAGTACAATCGCCGGAGCCATCACCACATGGTATGTACCGAGTGCGGCAGTTCGGTGGAATTCTTCTCTCCCGAGGTGGATCGCCTGGAGCAGGAAATCGGACGTAAACATCACTACCTCACCACTCGCCACACCTTCCAGGTTTATGGAGTTTGCGAGGACTGTCGTAAGAAAAACGCCACACGGCGAGTGGTGTGAAACCTTTTTCGATAACGGGCCAAAAAACGCCTTAGGAGCGAAACCGTGCCGCTTTCTTGTCCGCAATGCGGGATTGAAATCCCAGACAACACTGCTTTCTGTCCTGGTTGTGGCCGGAACACAGCTCAACCCGTGTTAGGGACGACCGGCGGAATCCGTGACAACATCGCTGGCGCGCTGGCTTATTTCACATTTATTCCCGCAATTATATTTCTAGTGGTGGAACCATTTAAGAACAATCGGTTTATCCGCTTTCACGCGTTGCAATCCATCTTCATGACTATAGTAGCGCTTGCGGCCGGCCTCGCGCTGAAACTGGTATTTCTGATTTTGTCTCTGATTCCTTGGTTAGGCCATCTACTTCTGTTACTGATTTCCGTGATCATTTTTCTCGGATGCGTGATCCTTTGGCTGGTGCTTCTAGTAAAGGCCCTTCAGGGTGAACTGTTCAAATTGCCCTTTATTGGGGAGCTGGCGTTACGGCAAGCGAGCAAAGTGTAGCGAGGCCATAACCGTCAAGTTGCGATTCCGATTGCTATGCTGCAATGATTCTGATACCTTCCGCGCGATATGGAACTCGGAAATCGCCGCGACTTGTTTGTCACTTGAGTAAAAAGAAGGGGGGAACCATGGCCTTTTGCAGCGTTTGCGGAACCCAGATAGCCGATGGAGCAACGACTTGTCCCGCTTGCAGCAGTCGCGCCTCCGCCACCTCCGCAGGAACTTCCCAAAGCAGTACCGGAGGATTGACGGACAACGTCGCCGGAATGCTCGCCTATGTCACACCAATCCCCGCCATCATTTTTCTAGTGACGGCGCCTTACAACCGTAGTCGCTTCATCCGCTTTCACTCGTTCCAAAGCATCTTTTTTTGTGTGGCCATGATCGCCATTGGGATCGCCCTTTCAATCCTGTCGGTCATCCCTTTCCTGGTTTTGATAACACTGCCGCTGCACCTAATCGTGTGGGTCGGAGGGTTCATTCTCTGGATCATTCTGCTGCTCAAAGCCAATCAGGGGCAGACGTTCAAAGTGCCGGTCATTGGCGATATGGCGGAGAAGCAAGCCGACGCGATTTAGCTAATCCCTAGAAACGGCTATCTTAATGGCGAGAACGGCCGTTTTGTCTGCTTGACAGAATCTCCCCGGAGTGGCATTCCTATTTACTTTCGGTTGTGGTCGGGTTGCAGCAATTACTGTCGCCATGCGCCAGGCTTGGAAAGGACTCTTTTGAAGGTCCGCGTCTTCTATCATGACAAATGCTTTGACGGGGCATCGTCCGCTGCTGTCTTCTCGCGTTTTTATCGGGAACGCATCCGCAATGACGTTGAGTTTGTTTTTTCAGGTCTGCTACACCGCGCCGGCGCCCTGTTCAACGAGGATCATTTTGACGGGGATGAGAACGCTATTGTGGATTTCAAATATTCCAGTTCAGCGAAAATCACCTGGTGGTTCGATCATCATCAGAGTGCTTTCCTGACTGCGGAGGACGCGGCGCACTTTGAGCAGGATCAGAGTAATCGCAAGTTCTACGATCCCGATTTCAAGTCCTGTACCAGCTTCATTGCCATGATAACGGAGCAGCGCTTCGGTTTTAATCCGTTGCCGCTGGCTGATCTTATCCGTTGGACCGACATTATCGACGGCGCCATGTATCCCGACGCCAAAACTGCAGTGGAGATGAAAGAGCCTGCTATGAAGCTGACCATGGTCATTGAGTCGGCCCAGGACCACACGTTTGTCCCCCGGTTGATTCCACTGCTGGCAAGCATGCCTCTGGCAAAGATCCTCGAACAGCCGTTTGTCGCACCGCTGTTAGCTCCCTTGCTTGAGCGTCACCAACGCTCCATTACGATTCTGAAAGACCGCACGCAATCAAAAGATGCCACACTTTTCTTCGATGTCACCGATCAAGACTTGGAAGGCTACAACAAATTTATTCCCTACTATCTGCATCCGGAGTCGGTTTATAGCGTGGGCCTGAGCAAAAGCAGTTTTCGAGTGAAAGTTTCGGTGGGCTCGAATCCGTGGGCAAACTCTGAACGTCTAGTGAATCTGGCCAAGATCTGTGAGCGCTACGGTGGAGGAGGTCACGCCCGCGTCGGAGCTATTTCATTCGATGTGACCCAACACGAGGCTGCTCGCAAAGCTGCGAACGAAATCGTGCAAGAACTGCGCGCCAGCATCCGTGCGCAACGTGGTTGAGGGGAAGTTCGGTTTGAATGGCTAGGCTGGACCTCTGCCTCCGCGCACAAAGTGGAGAATGAGCGCGATGACGGCGACAATGAGCAGGATATGAATCAGACCGGTTGCCACGTGAAATACACCCCATCCCAGTAGCCAAGCGACAAGCAACACAATAAAGAGAATAGTGAAAATGCTCATATATCACCTTCCGCGAGACTTCCGGACCCCCTCTTCGGCGAGGGGGTTCGGGAAGTTCCGCTCTTTCTCTAGGCTCGCTTCCGTTCGTTCTCTTGTTCGTCATCCACGTCACTGCCGGGCTGACGACGCTGCTGGTCCTGCTGACCACCTTGCCGTTGCTGGTCTTGCTGGCCGCCTTGACGCTGCTGTTGACCGCCCTGGCCCTGCTGGCCTTGCTGTTTCTCGTTGTCCATTACTAAGCCTCCTTTTTTTCTTTTACAACCGGTGATGATGCCTGCCATGAAACCCTGATTCGTCTTAGCTTGCGCGCGGCATGGGTTTGTCAGTCTTCTGGAAGTCGGCATTAGCTTCGCCGCTTGACGACACATCCTGAGCGCCAGTGCGTTCGAGGATTTCCTTTGCCCGTTTGGTCCAGTTAGAGTCGTCGCAATGCACGGAAAGCAGAATGCCGCCCTCTTTTATGCGACCTTCGTATCGCTTGGCTTCGTATTCCGGAATACCCAACCCAATCAAGGCTCCAGCGATGCCACCAATCGCCCCGCCGACACCCACTCCTGCCAGAGCAGCCACGATGGGTCCCGCCGCAATGAACGGCCCAACGCCGGGAATCGCCAGCGCGCCGATGCCGGTAAGCCATCCCAATGTCCCGCCGATCACAGCTCCCGAACCTGCACCCGTCGCGGCTCCCTCAGGCGCCTTAGTATTTTTTTCGTGAGCAAAATCTTTCGTTCCCTGATTTTCAGGAAACAGAACCGAAATATCGGTGTTGCGGAAGTCTTCCTGACGCAGGACGTCGACCGCGTTCTCTACGCTGGTGCGGTCCCGATAAATTCCAAACACTGCTGTATTTTTGCCTGCCACTTGAGCTCCTTTTTGTTTTGTAATCGTTGTACTTATCGGTAGTGACTGGGGGAAGGTTTGCGGGCCTCTTTGCTGCCCACCTCGATTTCATTGGTGATCTTGCCTTGTCCCGCAATTTCCGCAGCTTTTGCTTCAATTGCTTGCTTTTCTTCTTGCGTATTTACGGGCCCCTTAAGTGTCACCATTCCGTCCTGTGCGACGATCCTGATGTTGTGCGCGTACGTCGAAAGAGACTTGTCTTTCACGATCGCGCGTCGAATCTGCCGGGCGAGCTCGCGATCCGACCGGTTTTCCTTCTGCTGATCCGCAGTTGGTTCAGACTTACTTCGATCACGCTGGTTAATTTTGGTGTTATCTGAGGCTGGCTGATTTTGCTTGCTTTCGGGTTCCTGCGCCCAGATGAAAGTTAAACTACTGAAGAGAACTAAGAGGAAACTCAAAGATCGAACTATTGCTTTGCTCATACCACCGCCTTTATCCAAAGTAACGTTCCTAAGATGGCTTTGTAGTGGCGTGAGATGTCCCGCCGCGGAGACTGCTAGCGAAGCAGAGTTCTTCAATTTGAGACTTCACATCTTTGCTGGCGGACAAACTCGAGCACACGACAAAAATTACGATAGCTTGTGTCCGATGAAGTACTAAGTAATCAGGGGAAGAATCGGAGATCGACGCTGCGAGAGCGTGAGCAGCACAGGAATAAATTGACTCGTGGGACCATGGACGCTGATGTTCGGAATGGGACAGAGGCTCATTACCTCCGTAACGCGTCCATTCAGCTTTGACGCCCCTACAATGACGGGGTGGCTCTCCGTACAATCGAAGCTGGTAAGAATTGGCTTGTCGCCATTGCCCTGCTGGTGTGCCTTCAGGTATTTGGCTCCTTGCTGTTAGCGCGCAGTTTCAAATTGACGGCGCTGGGAGACTTGACCCAATGCGCTCTCCTGCTGTTATGCACTGTTTTTAGTTTCGCCACCGCGCGAAAAGCGGAAAGCAAGGCGAGACTGTTCTGGGCCCTGATGGCCTTGGCTTGCGGAATGTGGCTATGGGCGCAAGGTTTGTGGACTTACTTCGAAATTTTTCTGCGTCAGGACGTCCCCAATCCATTCGTGGGCGATGTGATTTTGTTCCTGCATATCGTGCCTATGATGGGTGCGCTTGCCGTGCAGCCACACATAAAACAAGGCAATCAGTCGGCTCATTTTGGTTCACTGGATTTCTTATTGCTGCTGATCTGGTGGCTATATCTATATCTTTTCCTGGTTATTCCTTGGCAATATGTCGCTCCCAGTGAAACCACATATGGCCACAACTTCAATCTCTTATATCTTTCGGAGCACTTGGTCCTCCTTTTTGCTTTGGCATTCCTCCTGCGACGCAGTTCGGGCGCCTGGAGGGCGATCTACGCTCAATGTTTTGGAGCGGCCTTGTTGTACGCTGTTGGCTCCCTGGCCGCTAGCACAGCGATTGACTTGCATCTCTACTACACGGGCAGTCTCTATGATCTACCGCTCGTGGTTGCCATGGCTTGGTTTGCATATTTCGCCTTAACCGGCCGTCGCCTATTGCGGCAGAGCCTGGCTACAGAAACGGCGGCGGGAGCACACGGTATATGGGCAGCGCGCCTGGCGATGCTGGCGGTTTTTTCCACTCCGCTCATGATCGCTTGGGTAGTGTTCGACGGACACACTCCGCAACGGGTTCGCACCTATCGGCTCCTCTTAACCGTGGGCGCTATGCTTGTCATGGGCTTGCTGGTCTTCCTGAAACAGCACCTGCTCGATCGGGAACTAATTCACCTGTTGGCAGCGTCACATCAAAATTTGCAGGAAATGTGTCGACTCAAGGACGACCTGGTAAACAAGGAACAGTCGTTGCGGTGGCACAGCATGGAACTGCAACGAAAAAACCTCGAACTCCAGCAAGTCTCCTTCACCGATCCTCTTACCGGAGTCTGGAATCGCCGTTATCTGGAAGAGACTCTCGCCGCAGATGCCACTTTGGTCCTGCGGAGCTACCAACGCAACCAGGATTCTGATTCCAAGAAGGATGAACAGCGGGATCTGGTGTTTATTATGGTTGATGTCGATTTTTTTAAGAGGGTTAACGACGACTATGGGCATGCCGCTGGAGACGAACTGTTACGAAAAATTGCTCAGCGTCTTTCCACTGTCATGCGTAAATCCGACCTGCTGGTCCGCTGGGGCGGAGAAGAATTCCTGATTATGAGCCGCGCCGCGGATCGTTCAGGAACGCCAGTTTTTTGCAGTCGCATTCTGGACGTCATGGCTTCAGCGCCGTTCGATTTGCTGGGTGGGGTTAAGGTCCGCAAGACGTGTTCGATCGGATGGTCGCCCTACCCATGGTGTGAATCCGCCTACGAAGCAATTTGCGCCGAGGAAGTGATTGAATTAGCTGACACTGCCTTGTATCTCGCAAAGTCGTTAGGCAGAAATCAAAGCGTGGGATTTCTGCCGTCCGATGATGCAATCCGTTCCCCAGAACGAATCAGTATCGAAACTCTTCGGGAGCAGCGCTCGAATCTGATCAGAGTGATCAGGACCGCAGGAACAATCACAACCACCCATACAGTTAATGTTCCAAAAGGTAACGCTTCGGATTTCCCGGAAGAGTTTCTGGTGCGTGGAAAGATAAAAACTGAAGATTGATTTCTTCAGCGCCTCCATCACCGCCGGAATACATTGTTGACTTTCTGCGCTTGTGATATTTTCCGCAACGATCATCTGTAACTGTGAAACCTGAGAACTGAGTAGGGAGATCTCATGAGCAAAATGCGCGACACAGTGCTGTCATTTGCCATCATGTTTCTGGTTTGGGCCCCAACTGCAAGAGCGCAGTTGGGAACATTCTCCGGCGAACAGCGGATTCAATTCACTCCCGATTGGCATGGAGACCGATTTGCGGATGGCAGGCCGAGGGTGCCGGAAAGCGTATTAGTCCGTTTACGAGATGTCACCGCCGACGAGGCTTGGGACATCCTTCAGGAGGCAGGTTATCGCAATCAGTTTGAGAGTGGCTGGAAGGTGATCAATCCTGGCCAGCGACTGGTCGGACGTGTCGTCACGGCCGTCTTTCTGCCACATAGGCCTGACGTCGACTCGGTTATCCAGACAAACGGAAAAAAAGAAGCCCGCGTAGGTGGGGAGAACTCTTGGGTTATCGACATCCTTCAACCAGGAGACGTGCTGGTAGTCGACTTGTTCGGGAAAATTCGTTATGGAACCTTCGCGGGGGACAACCTCTCCACTTCAATCTACGCCAAGAGCCATAACGGTCTCATCGTGAATGGTGCGGTGCGCGATGTTAGCGGAATCCAACAGATCAAAGGGTTTCAATGTTACGTTCGCGGTGTCGATCCCTCGGCGCTTGAGAACACCATGCTGATGGGGATCAACACACCCATTCGAATCGGGGATGTAACCGTCATGCCAGGTGATGTCGCCCTCGGCGATCCCGAAGGAGTCACTTTCATCCCGGCGCAATTGGCGGAAAAAGTTGCTGATGATACCGAAATGATCCATCGGGTGGACGAATGGGGGCATGCCATGCTGCGCGAAGGCAGATACACACCCGGACAGATCGACCGAAAATGGAGTCGAGAGATGGTGGACGAATTCAACCAGTGGCTCAAGCAGAAAGGGTCAAAACTTCGCATGCCGCTTCCGTGAACTTATTGTTGCGGCTGCGCGCTAGGGGTAGGATCGCGCAATTTATAGACAAACTGCTGAATTTCGCGCCGCTCGCGCTCGACTTCGCCGGCTCTTTTCCTCGACAGCTGATCGAAGATCTCGAGCTGTTGTCTAGCTTTTAAATTCTCTCCGGTCAACTTATAGACTTGCCCCATGCGATAGTGCGCCTCTTCCAATCGCGGATCCGCTTCGACGGTTTTTTGGTATGACAAAATCGCTTTGCGGAAATCCTTGCGTTCCGAATAGAGGACGCCCAATTGCAAATAGCCAACCGCGAGTTCCGGATCAAGATGCACAGCCTTCTGCAGCAACGATTCGACCTGAGCCGAAGTTCCGCTGTCTTCCGGGCCCTTTCGCCGCTTCCACAGAATAAGGGCGTAGGAATAATTCGCCTGGGCAGTTTCAGGTTGCAGCCTCACGAACTGCTCGAGTTTCTCCACCAATGTGTCGGAAGGAATGGTTTCCGTGGTCTGCAATCGACTCATAAACAGGTAAGGAGTCGAGTCAGCGGGATTCAAGTCCGATGCTTCACAGAAATGTTGGACCGCCTGATCGTAGGCACCGTGAGCGTACCACGCGGAACCCAGGCCCAACAGCATGCGGATGGAGTGAGGAAATAGACGATTGCCTTTGGTGAAAACTTCGATGGCGGGTTGCGCTGCCCGATGCATCAGGAGCTCGGAACCCCAATCGAACAAATTCAATTCGCTTGGATTGAGTTCAGCTGCCAGTTGATACTCTCGAACAGCTTCGACCGGATTCCCCAGTTTGCCCTCGATGTTTCCGAGCAAGTGGTGAAGTTCTGCATTGCCCCGCGCTTCTCGTAGTTGCGTTGTCAGCAATGCTTGAACAAGGGCGCGGGCACGTTGATAGTCGGCAGAACCCACATAGGCAAGCGTCAGCTGATAAGCGTTTGCGTAGGAGCTCGGATTGAGCTTGGAAGCCCGCTCGAGATATGGGAGCGCTTCTCTAGGTTTTCCTTCCTCAACCAGCAACTTTCCCAGCTTATGATTCACATCGAAGTTCCCGGGTTCGTGTGCAGCCGCTTCCTGCAAAACTATCTCGCTTTGGTTGACAGATGAAGCCTTGGAAGAGCGCGCTTGCAACCCCTTACCCAGAGAAACAGTATCCTTTGCCAGCGCTTCTTTGGTTCTCACAATTGTGTCTGAACCGTGTCCGCCAAGATTCGTGGTGTCAGTCACACCCGCTACAGTGAAGCTGGGTTCGTCGAAAAACTCGGTTGCTGTTGCCGGAGAGCTCGTTGTTTCCGCCTTTAGAGGTTTCAGGGCCAGGATAATGCTCTTGGTTTCATTCTCACCGATGACAAAGGAGCCGGAAGTTGCGTCGCTGTAACCCGCCAGCTTCGCACGCAGAACATACATGCCCCGTCGGAGGCTCGGAAAACGATACGTCCCAGCCGAATCCGTTTGTGCAATCACAGGTTGTGACCCACCTTGAGCCTGCAAATAAACTATTGCTGATGCGAGCAGTTGCCCGCATGGGTCGCGAACCGATCCCTGCAATGTTCCTGAGTCCTGAGGGCTTGCCGACTGTCCGTAAACTGGTCGTCCCTGAACCGAGAACAGAGCCAGCATGGCAAGTGTCACCAGGGTGCATGTTGACATGCGAGTTCCAAGATATCTCGAGAAATGTGCGGTCAGCTTTGAACCGTCCATGGGACGAGGGAGAAGGGCCACGGTAGAAAAATCCACCGTGCCTTAGAGCGCAATCTTAATCGGTACGGCTGCCGTGTGCAATCGGCCTGCGGGCCGCGGTTTTTCAGCGGACCACTATGCCCACGTATCCGACCACCATTTCGCGATCACCAGAAATATCACCCGATGTGGCGTACTTGGCGAGTTCGGCTGCGGTAGCGCCCAGGCGTTTGGCCGCGGTCAACACTGCCACTGTGGGGCCGAAGCCGCACATACTGATGTCTTCGCGCATGACGACATCAAACAATCCGCGCGCATCCAGGGCCAAGATTCGCTCGATGGCTTTGTGGTCTTTCACCCGGGTGATCTTGTCGCTTTCGTAATGGTTCATGTCGCTGGAGGCGATGATCAGGACGGGTTCAGCTTCCTCTTTAACCACGTCGGCAATCGCTTGGCCAAGACTTTCGAGAACGTCGAACCTGCCGGTGCCAAGCGCAATCGGCACGAAGGTGAAATTTGGAGACTTGGCCTGTAGGAAAGGTAGTTCGACCTCCACCGCATGTTCGGCGCGATGTGCGTTGGCGTCTTCCGTGAGGAGTGGGAAACGTAGCTTGAGCGCTTCTGCAAGCGACGAATCAATTGGAGCCTTTCCCAGAGGAGTTTCCCAAGCGCCACCGCTCATGATGGCGAGAGGCTGGCCCATCCCAGTGTGGTTGGGACACAACACAATGCATCGTCGAGGAATATTCAATCGGGCAAACACTGCTCCGGCAACGTGCCCTGAATATATGTAACCAGCGTGAGGGACGACGCAAGCGATCGCGGGACTTGTCTTTTCGGCGGGAGAGAGGTAAGTGCTCA
>Ga0066679_10000510_pt1 | contig 13277 bp, 9 predicted proteins | sample GraSoiAngelo_128_FD_62298 | JGI IMG/M metagenome (GOLD analysis project Ga0066679, IMG submission 62298) | Grasslands soil microbial communities from the Angelo Coastal Reserve, California, USA - 14_0927_12_20cm | ecosystem: Environmental > Terrestrial > Soil > Grasslands | place: USA... | reverse complement strand
GGCGATTGCCTTATGATCGCGGCGCGTTCATGAGACGTCGCACGAAGGCCAGGCGCGGACGCGCATCGCGGATCGGACTGCTGACGGTCGGTGAAACCGCGCGGATCCTCGGCGTCAGTCCGTCGACGCTGCGGCTGTGGGAGAGCGTCGGCCTCGTCGCGCCGGCGCGCAGCAACGGCCGGTATCGGCTCTACAGCCCGGAGCTGCTCGACGTCCTCAAGCGAATCAAGTACCTCCGCGACGTCAAGCTGCTGAACCTGCCCGGCATCAAGCAGGTGCTCGGCAAGACCGCGTCGGCGCGGAACGCGCAGGGGCCGCGCCCGACGGATCTCGGCGCCAAGCTGCGAAGGCTGCGAAAGAAGACCGGGCTCGGCGTCGTCGAGGCCGCGAAGCGATCGAAGATCTCCGCGGGCTTTCTCAGCGCGATCGAGCTCTCGCGCGCCAATCCCTCCGTCGCGACGCTGCAGCGCCTCGCCTCGACGTACGGGTCGACGGTGCTCGATTTCTTCGACGTGCCGAAGCAGGCGAACCATCTGGTGCGGCCGCGCGATCGGCGTGCGATTCAGACGCAGTCGGGCGTCCGCATCGAGCTGCTCTCGGTTGGCGCGCGGCAGCTCGAGAGTCAGCTCTTTCGCGTCGCGCCCGGCGCGGGCAGCGACGGCTCGTACTCGCATCAGGGCGAAGAATTCATCTACATGATGTCGGGCACGCTCGAGATCTGGCTCGACGAGCTCCAGTGCCACACGCTGCAGCAGGGCGACAGCTTCTGGTTCGAGAGCACCGTCGGTCACCGCTGGTTCAATCCGTCGAGCGACGAAGCGGTCCTGCTCTGGATCAACACGCCCCCGACGTTTTAACGCTCGCGTGGGCAGGATTATCCGGTTCCTCGGGGCCGCCGGCATTCTCGGACTCCTGGCGGTGTTCTTCTCCTACCTGCTCGCGCCAGCCGTCGACGCGATCCGGCGTCGCATCAACGTCGGCCGGCGTCAGCGTCCGCTTCCGCGGGCGGCAGCCATCCTTCTCGTCTACGCGATGCTGTTCGTGCCGGGCGCGCTCGTGTGGCGCGCGGCGGCGCCGGTCATCGAGCAGTGGGTGCGCGTCACCGCGCCGGCGGCGATCGCACGAGTCTTCGCTTCGTCGCGCGTGCCGATGCCCCCGCGCGTGGATCCGCTCGTCGGGCGCACTGCGGAGGCGTTCTTCGCCTACGTCGAGCGTGAAATCCGCCGCGCGCTCGACGATCTCGTCGCCGCGGCCGCGTACGTGCGATGGCTCGTGGTGACGCCGGTCATCGCCTTCGTGCTCCTCGCCTACGCGCCCGGCTTCCGGCGATCCGCGCTGCGCGTGCTGCCGCACGGGCATCTGCGCTGGCGCGGCGACGAATATTTCCGCGACGTGAACAGCGCGCTCGCCGGATACACGCGCGCGCAGCTCGCGGCCGGCCTGATCGTCGGCGCCGCCTGCGCGGCCGCGTTCACCGTGCTCGGCGTGCCGAACGCCCTCTCGACCGGCGTCGTCGCCGGACTGCTCGAGCTCGTCCCGGTCATCGGCCCGCTGACCGTCTTCGTGCTCGCCGCCGGCCAGGCGGCGCACCCGATTCTCGTGATCGTGTTTCTCTCGGCGTTCCGAATCGTGCAGGACTACGTCGTCTATCCGCGCCTGATTCGGCGCGGCATGCACCTGTCGTCAATCGCCGTCATCGTGTCCGTGTGGATTGGCGCGGCACTTCAGGGCGCCGCAGGCGTCATGTTGGCCATTCCGGTAGCCGGATGTCTGTCGGTCAGCCTGCGCCACTGGCGCGAGTACCACGCGATCGAGCGGCTGGTGAGAACCGCCTCCCGCAGCCGGCGCTGAGCCCTACCAGATCCCGACCTGTCCCGATACGGAGGCGATCAGCTTCGCGGGATCGAATCCGACGCCCTTCTTGAAAACCGTTTCGACGCGTCGGATGTCGGCAATCGTCCGCGCCGGATTGCCGTTGATGACGACCAGATCGGCCTGCTTGCCGGCGGCGATTGTGCCGATGCGCGCGTCGCGGCCCAGATACTTCGCGCCGTTGAGCGTCGCGATCGAGATCGCCTCGAGCGGCGTGAAGCCTTCTTCGACGAGCAGCTCCACCTGGCGCTGATTCGAAAACCCGGGAACGACGCCGCCAAATCCCGTCGGATCGGTGCCGGCCGTCAGCAGTCCGCCTGCGCGCGCGAACGCGCGCTCGAGCGTCAGGTTCTTCGGGAAGAGCTTGGCGTACACCGACTGCGGGTTGGCGGCCGCGCGCTCCCGCGAGCGCAGAAAACCGTCTTTGAGCGTCGGCGTCAGCACCTCGAGACCCGGCGGGATCGGTCGGCCCGCCGTGAACGTCTCGAACACGGTGAGCGTCGAGGTCAGCGCGACGCGGCGATCGACGAGCTTCTTCACCAGCGCCTTGAACGGCGCGGCGTTGTCGTCGAGTGCGGCGATCGCCTGCTGGCCGCGCGCCTGGCCCGGACAGACGTCGGGCTGTTTGTCGGCGACGAAATCGGTGGCCGGCATGAAGCCGTGCTCGAGGTTGTCGATGCCGAGATCCGCCGCTTCCGCGTACGTCACGGAGCAGAGATGCCCGGTCACCTTCATGCGGCGGGCATGCGCTTCGTCGATGGCCGCCTTCAGCGCGGCGCGCGAGATCTGCATGTACGCCTTGACCGACGTCGCACCCTGGCCAGCCCAGTACGCGACATGCGAGCGCGCCTCTTGTGGAGTCTTCACCGCGTGCAGCTGCAGGAAGGTGTTCGGACCGTTGACGTACGGCGCCGTCGCGTCGATGTCCGGACCGGGCAACTCCCAATCGGCGATGCGGCGGGCGAGATTGATGTCGAAGATGCCGTGCATGTTGCCGCCGGTCCTCATCGTCGTCACGCCGCCGGCGAGGTACAGACGCGAGAAGCTCGCGCCGAGCTGACCGTACACGCCGGGTCCGGTTGGATAGTAGAGATGCTCGTGCATCATCACGAGGCCGGGAATCACGCTCCTGCCGGACAGATCGAGAATCTTCGCGCCGTCGGGCGGCGGCGTGCGCGCCGCATCGCCGAGGGCGGCAATGGCCTCGTCGCGAACGATGATCGTTTGATCGTCGCGCGCGGCGGCGCCGGTGCCGTCGATGACGCGGACGTGCGTCAGCGCGATGACCTCCGCGTTGACGGAGATGAAGTTCTCGATCGCCTCGGAGTTTTGTTGCGCAAAGGCAGGCCTGAAGGCCTGCGCTACGGAGACGACGACGAGAGCACGCACCGCCATCCTCATCGCAACAACTCGGCGGCGATGGCGCCGAGATCATCCTTCCCGTGCCCGCTCGCGATCGCGTCGTCCATCCGCTTCGCCATGCCGGGCAGTACGGTCAGCGGCTGACCATCGGCGGCTTCGAGCATCAGGCGCGTGTCCTTGCGCGCCATCGTCAGCTCGAAAGTGGCGCTGAAGTCCCGCCGCGCCATCTTCTCGCCTCGCAGCTTGATGAAGTTGCCGACCGGAAACTTGTCGAAGACGGTGAGCGCGTCGGCCGGCTCAATGCCGTTCGCCTTCGCCATCGCAAAGACATCCGCGATGCCGCCGGTGAGGACGAAGAGCATCGAGTTGCCGAACAGCTTGTACGCCGCGGCGAGGTCGCCGCGCTCGCCGAGGTACCACACCTCGCCGGTCATCTTCTGCAGCACGGCGCTGACCTTGTCGTAAACCGGCTGCGGACCGGACACCATCATCAGACCGACGGCGTCGCGCGTCATCTGCGGCGACATGAACACCGGCGCGTGCAGGAAGCTGACGCCAGACATCTGCAGACGCTCGATCCGCGCTTTCGTGCCGCGCGGCGACGTCGTCGAGTGATCGATCACGACCGCGTCGCGCCGGACGCGCGGAAGACTCTGCTCCAGAATGCGATCGACGACCGCATCGTCGGGGAGCATCAGATGGACGCGATCCGCGGCGGTCACGGCGTCGGCGGGAGACGCGGCGACTTTCGCGCCGAGCGGTTCGAGCGCGCGCGCCTTCGACTCGGTGCGGTTCCACACCGCGACCGCTTCGCCGCGGCGCAGCATCGCCTCCACCATCCCGCTGCCCATCATGCCGGTTCCGAGAAACGCCACGTTCGCCATCGCGAGCCTCCCGCTACAATCTATCGCGGTGCACGGGTTTCATGTAGCGCAGCCCTTCAGGGCTGCCATCGCCTCGGTCGCCATCGCGATCGTTTTTCCGGCCGGCCTAAAGGGCTTCGCGACAACCATCGCCGAAGCACGTGCCGGCGCCGCAGAACCTGCCAAAGTCTTTCGCTGGGCGGGCGATCCCGAAGGCGGCGCGCCGTTCGTCGAAGCGGATCCGCGGCAGCCCGATCGCCTCGTCGGCTTCGACGTCGAGATCGCGAACCTGATCGCGCGGGGGCTCGGACGGACGCCGGAATTCATCACGATCACCTTCACGTCGATCGTGCAGTCGATCGTCCGCGGCGACGCCGACGTCGGCCTGAGCGGCCTCGAAGACACGCCGACGCGGCGGGCGACGCTCGCGGTCACGGTGCCGTACTACGAATTCCGCGAGGTGCTCAGCGTCCGCGACGCCGACGCGGCGACGCTGCGCACCCTCGCCGATTTCCGCGGCCGGACCGTCGGCACGCTCAGCGACACGATCGCGTACGACATCCTGCTCCGCGCCGAGCGCGAGTACGGCCTCCGCGCCGTCTCGTACGACGACGACGTGCATCCGTACACGGACCTCGTGATCGGGCGCGTCGACGCGGTGCTCCTCGATCAGGTGCTCGCCGAGCGCCGTCATCGCAGCGTGCCCGGGTTCACGATTCAACCCGAAACGATCGCCGTCGGTCATTACGTCGGCGTACTGTCGCCGCAGAACGCACCGCTGCGCGATTCGGTCGACGAGATCCTTCGCGGCGCCATGCGCGACGGCTCGCTCGAACGGATCTTTCGTCGATGGAACGTGTGGAACGGCGATCAATCGCGGCTGTACGCGGATCTGCTTCAGGGCAAGCCGGTGCAGCCGTTCACGGCGCCAGGCGGCCTCGAGACGTCGAGCCTCGTGACGGTGAGCAAGTGGGAGGCGATGAAGCGGTATCTGCCGGCGCTGCTGCGCGCGTCGCTGGTCACGATCGTGTTGTCGTGTCTGTCGATGGGCGTCGCCGTCGTCATCGGTGTGCTGATCGCGACGGGCCGCGTGTACGGCGCGCCCCCTCTGCGCGCGATCCTGCTCGGCTACGTCGAGCTGATCCGCGGCACGCCGCTCCTGCTGCAGCTGTTCGTCATCTATTACGGCCTCGCCGCGGCGATTCGGCTGCCCGCGTTCGCCGCCGCTCTGCTCGGCGTCGCGCTCAACTACGCGGCGTACGAGAGCGAGATTTACCGCTCGGCGCTCGAAGCCGTCCCGGCCGGTCAGCTCGAAGCGGGCCGCACGCTGGGTCTCAGCACTCGCCAGGTGCTCACGCTGATCCGCGGGCCGCAGGCGCTGCGTCTCGCGCTCGCGCCGATGACCAACGATTTCGTCGCGCTGCTGAAGGATTCGTCGCTGGTGTCGGTGCTCACGGTGATGGAGCTGACGAAGCAGACGCAGATTTTCGCCACCAACCTCGGAAGCTGGGTCATCCCGGGCACGCTGTGCGCCGCGCTCTATCTTCTGATGTCCCTGCCGCTCGCGGCGGCGGCGCGCCGTCTCGAGCGCCACTGGAAAACGTCCGCTGCATGAACGACGTCGTGCTCACGGTCGACGACCTGCACCTGCGCCGCGGGCCGCGCGCGGTGCTCGCGGGCGTGAGCTTGTCGGTCGCTCGCGGCGAGCTCGTGGCGATCATGGGACCGTCGGGATCGGGAAAGACCACCGTGCTGCGCGCGATCGCCGGGCTCGAACCGTACGAACGCGGCCACGTCGCGGTGACGGGGAGAGTCGGGATGGTCTTCCAGTTCCACTATCTGTTCGAGCACCTGACGGCGATGCAGAACATCTGTCTGGCGCCGGTCCACGCGCACGGCCTGTCGCCGGACGACGCGCGCCGCCGCGCGTACGAACTGCTGTCGGCCTTCGGCGTCGATCACCGCGCGGAGGCGCTGCCGCGGCAGCTCTCGGGCGGCGAAGCGCAGCGCGTCGCCATCGCGCGGGCGCTCGCGGTCGACCCGCCGGTGCTGCTGATGGACGAACCGACCGCGTCGCTCGATCCCGCGCGCCGCTCCGAGCTCGGCGAGCTGCTGCAGGGATTGCTGCGACAGAACCGCGCGCTCCTCATGGCGACACACGACGAAGATTTCGCGCGAACGTGGGCGACGCGCGTGCTGCGCATGGAGAACGGCGTACTGCGGTGACGAGCGGCCGACATTTTCTTGTTCGCGTGGGGCCCCACATTCTTCGATCGCGGCGGGCCCCACCCCCGCCGCGGTTGCTCGGCGCATGCGCGCCTCGCAACGGCTCAAGGCTGTCACGCGCGTATTTAGAACAGAACGTCGCAGATGCCTGCACGACAGCTGACCAAGGGGCGCCAACGCCCAGATGCTAGTTGCTTTGTGCGACGTCGAGCGCCGTGGAGCAGCGGCGCTTGCCGCGCCTTCGAGCCGTCCGTCGACGCGCGGACAGCTCACAACACGCGGCGCCAGCCTCATCACGCGACCGCAAGCCTGCGGTCGCGTACGTGGGCATGCATTGGAAATAAGGTCGCTGGCGCCGCGTGTTGCTCGGACGGCGAGCCGCGCGGCGAGCGGCGCGCCGAGCGCCGCTGCTCCACGGCGCGGCTCGGATCGCAAGCCTGAACGCATCCAACCCGGCCTTTCGCTGCGTGTCCTTTGTGTTGATTAGCGCTCGTACCCAGCGAGCGCCTTCACGACGGCTTCGGCGATCAGATCGTACCCAGCAGCATTCGTGTGCCAGCCGTCGCCTTGCATATAGAGCTGACCGAACGTCTCCACCGGTAAATAGATCGGTCCGCCGTCGCGCGATTCGGGAACGTACACGTGGCGTGTATGCGGAATGTCGAGTCCTTCCCATCGTCCGGCGGCGCCGCTGTTGGTATAGACGTACGTCACGCGCGTGCGTGCAGGGAACGACGCGGCGACGCTCCACACGCCGTCGCCCGCCCGCTCGTCGCCATCCTTCCCATCGTCATGCATGAGCACGCGGTTCGGTACGAGATCGCCAAGTTGCGCGTGCGGGCCCACGATCGACAACGCCTTCGGCACGTCGAACGCGGCGCGAGAGACGCGGAAGATGACGGTGGATTCGGCAGGAAGGGCTGGACGGTCAGAAAGGGCGGGAGGGGCAGGAAGGGCGGGAGCGGAGGCGGCGAGCTGCAGCCCCGCTTCCAGATCCGCCACGAGTTTGTTCTTCGCATCCTCGACGATCGTCAGGCTGTCGACGAGCGGAACGTTCACGTCGGCCGCGATGCGATGCAGGACCGGACGATACGGACTCTGCTCCCACAGCTCGTTGTCGAGCAGCACGACGCGGGCGCCGCGCGCCGTCGACAGACGAATCATCTCGCGGACGTTCTCCTCGAAGTCGTGCGGCGACACGCGCGTCCATGGATCCATCGCGTCGTAATCGACGGCGCCGTCTTTCGTGTCGGCTTCTTCCTGCAGGTACGCGCTCATCGGCTTCGGACGAAACTTGAGTCTGAGCGCGAAGTACTGGAGCAGCTTGTAGAACTCCAGCTCTTTGGCCGCAGCCATCGGCTGCCATGCGCGCGAGGGTGGCGTACCGCTGACCATGTCCTTGTCGCGATAGCCGGCCACCTCCGAGTCGTTCATCCCGAATCCAATCGCGACGATGTCCGGATCGAGATCGAGCACGGCGCTCTTCATCAATTGGAGACCCTGGAACGACGAATATCCGAGGATGCCGAAGTTCAGCACTTCGTACCGCCGATCCGGGTACGCGGCACGCGTCCGCGCCGCGAGCCGGTTCGGATAGGTCTCGTCCTGATTCACCGGCATGCCGAACGTCCACGAGTCGCCGACGCACGCGATGCGGACGACACCGGGCGCCTTCACGCCGAATTCGCCTGTGCGAAATCCCTTCGAGTTGATCGAGATGTGCCACGTCGGGTTGAGGCGGAACTCGGGTGGCAGCGTGGGAACGAACCGCCGCAGCAGCGCGATCCGATCCTCCTCGCTGCGCACGGGGCTGAAGATGTCGACGTAGGTGCGCTCGACGTTCGGCACCACGTGCCAGATGAGCGTGTCGTCGGGAGCGAGCAGCAGCAGTCGATCGAGCCACGGCGGAATCGGGCCGTATTCATCGCCCACCGAGTACGGCAGCGGCACGAGGCGAACGAACGAGTTCCGCACCACGTACGCGCCGCGGAGCGCGCCTTCGAGCAGGACGAAAAATATGACGGTGGTGATCAGGCTCTTGACGACGCCTCGGGCGAATCCGCGCATCGGCTCGCCATCTTACTGCGCCGAGATCACCCTTGCCACCGCGCCTTGGTCCCGCGCACGTCGAGGTGCACGAACGGCGGATGCGCGGAGGTGGCGCGGTAGAACCCCAGACCGCCCTGAAACTTCTGGTACGGCGGCGTCGCGAGCATCCGGTCGATCTCGTCGTACAGAAATTTCGAGTCGCCCAGATCGACGACGCCGTCGCCGTTCAGATCGATCATCCGCCCCTTGTTCCCGGGGTCGACGAAGATGTCGGCGGCGCCGCCGAACTGATGCATGCTGTAGCGCACGTCGCCGATGGCGTGGTTGTAGTACGGCGTGCGGTACGCGCTCATCACGTTGAGCGTGTCGGCCGCGAAGCCGAGCGCGTTGACGCGCTCGAGCACCGCTTCGAGCTTCAACAGCAGCCGCTCCTGTACGACGAGGTACTTCGGATACGTCTGCGTCGTGTCCTCCTTGCAGATGAATTGTTTCAGCTCGAAGTGCGGGGAGACTTTCGTGTGCTCGTTGTCGTGCGTCACTTCGACGAACCCCGCCGGCACCCCGTACAGCGGATTGCCTTTCAGCGGCGGCGGATAGTCGCCGATGCGGTAGCCGTTCAACCACCCGCTCGTCACCTGCTTGAACGGCACCAGCACGAAGGCGTGCAGCGTGACGGTGTCCTTCCCGCCGGGACCGTCCAGTTTCAACGCGTAGCTCCCCGGTCGCACCGGCGCCGTCCACCGCCACCTGCGCACGTCCAGGTGCTCGACGATGCCGTCCTTGGCATCCAGCGCGTAGTCGCCGGGCGGGCCGCCGACCGCGTCGATCGCCACCTTCGCGTCGGGCAGCACGAACATCGAGAAGTCGCGATACGCGGAGGTGACGTCGTGAAAGGCAATCGCAAACGATACGGTCCTCGTGTCGAACTTCGCCGCGCGGACGAAAGTCGATCCGGCGGCGAGCGCGAACGCGAGCAGCAGCGCGCGGCGGTTCATGTCAGGGTGACGCGCATGCGAGCACGCGGCGCCGAGCGCCACAGCGCACACCGCGGCAGCCGCACAGGCGCGTGAAGAATGCAAACGGTCCGGGTATCCCACGCTGCGCGAGGGTGCAAATCAGGTGCCTTTCTTAACGCGCGGGCCCCGCGTGCTCGAGAAAATTTGGCAGAAGAGTCCGGGCAAACAAATGCCCGAGGCAAATTAATACGCTATCGGACTATTCCAAACCGGACATAACCTTACACGATTTTCACACCCTCATGCTTCGGCGCGCACGGCGGCTTGCCGATCCGGAAAGTGATGTCCGATGCAGGCGTCGTAGACCCAGCCGCCGACGATGCCGCCGATGCAGGGCGCGACGATCGGCACCCACCACCATCCGTTTCCGGCGCGGAAGACTTCGCTCCCCCATCCGGCGACCGACGTGAAGAGCCGCGGACCGAAATCGCGAGCGGGATTGATCGCGTATCCGGAGTTGAACCCGAACGTTGCGCCAATGAGCACGACGAGCAGGCCGACGACGACCGGCGTCAGACCGGCGGGCGCGGGCGAGTTGCGGTTGTCGGTGATGGCGAAGATGACGGCGACGAGCAGCGCCGTGCCGACGATCTGATCGACGACGCCGCCGGGGAAGACGCTCAGGAACGGCTGCGGATACGTGGCCCAGATGCCGGCGGTCCCCTGCGGGCCGAGCACTTGCCGCGCGCCGCCGTCGAAGACGCCGAGCGCTTCGTGGTACGTCACGAACACGACGGCCGACGCCGCGAACGCGCCGGCGATCTGCGCGAATGAGTACGGCAGCACCTTGGACCACGGAAACCGCCGGTGCGCGGCGAGCGCCAGCGTCACCGCCGGGTTGAGATGCGCGCCGGTGACGCCCGCCGCCACATAACACCCCATCGTCACGGCGAGGCCCCACGCGATGTTGATCGAGAGATAGGTGCCGGCAGTCTGTTTGCTCAGCACGACCTGCGCGACGACGCCGACGCCGAACACGATCAGGGTGAAGGTGCCGAGGAATTCCGCCAGCAGCTCTCGTGTGATGTCTTTGCGCATGGCGTATTGTAGACTCCGTGGCTGGTCATCGGTCGTTGGTCGCTGGTCAGTACGATGAGCACCTGACGACCAATGACGAAGGCCGACGACTGACGACATGTATATTCTCGCTCTCGATCAGGGCACGACGAGCTCGCGCGCGATCGTCTTCGATCGCGACGGCGCGATTCGCGCGGTCGCGCAGAAGGAATTCACGCAGATCTTTCCGCAGGCGGGATGGGTCGAGCACGATCCGCAGGAAATCTGGGCGTCGCAGATCGGTGTCGCCTCCGAGGCATTGGGACGCGCGCAGCTCGCGCCCGGGGATATCGCGGCCATCGGCATCACGAATCAGCGCGAGACGACGATCGTGTGGGATCGTCGGACCGGCGAGCCGATCCACAACGCGATCGTCTGGCAGGATCGCCGCACCGCCGACTCCTGCGAGCGGCTGAAAGCCGGCGGCGCGACCGATGTCGTTCAATCGAAGACCGGCCTCCTCATCGACGCGTACTTTTCGGCCAGCAAGATTCGCTGGATCCTCGACAACGTTCCCGGCGCGCGGGCGCGGGCCGATGCGGGCAAGCTCGCGTTCGGAACCGTCGACACGTGGCTGATGTGGAAGCTGACGAGCGGGCGGCAGCACGTCACCGACGTCAGCAACGCGTCGCGCACGATGCTGTTCGACATCCACACGTGCGACTGGGACGACGAGCTGCTGCGGCTGTTCGGCGTGCCGCCGAGCGTGCTGCCCGAAGTTCGATCGTCGAGCGAGGCGTACGGCAAAGCGTCGGACGCGCTCGCGGTGCAGGGCGTGCCCATCGCCGGCATCGCAGGCGATCAGCAGGCGGCGCTCTTCGGTCAGATGTGCCGTACACCCGGCATGTCCAAGAACACGTACGGCACCGGCTGCTTCCTGCTGCAGAACATCGGCAATACACCAACGCGCTCGCGCCAGAAGCTCGTGACCACGGTCGCGTGGAAGATCGGCAACCGGACGGATTACGCGCTCGAGGGCAGCGTGTTCATCGGCGGCGCGGTCGTTCAGTGGATTCGCGACGGACTCGGGTTCGTGCGGACCGCGCCGGAGATCGAGGCGCTCGCCGCTTCCGTCGCGGACAACGGCGGCGTCTACCTCGTGCCCGCATTCGCGGGCCTGGGGGCGCCGCACTGGGATCCGTACGCGCGCGGCACCATCGTCGGCATCACGCGCGGCACGACGTCCGGCCATCTGGCGCGGGCCGCGCTCGAGAGCATCGCGTATCAGGTGACCGATCTGCTCGACGCGATGCAGGCCGATTCCGGGATCGCGCTCACCGAGCTGCGCGTCGACGGCGGCGCCGCGACCAACGACACGCTGATGCAGTTCCAGGCCGATCTGCTCGGCGTGCCGGTGGTCCGTCCCGCCGTCACCGAAACGACGGCGCTCGGCGCCGCCTACCTGGCCGGCCTCGCGGTCGGCTACTGGCCGTCGCTCGATGCCATCACGGGTCAATGGCAGGTCGACCGCCGGTTCGAACCACAGATGACCCGATCGGCGGCGGCGGCGCTGCGCGAGCGGTGGGCCGCCGCCTTGCAAAGGTCGAAGGCGTGGGAATCGGCCGCCGGCTGACCGCTCTGCTGTTCGTCGCGAGCGCCGGCGTCTTCCTCTTGCCGGCGCGCGCGTCCGCTCAGCGCCTCTCGATTGACGGCGATCAGTTCGCGATCGACGGCTCGCGCCGCTTCCTGACGTTCATCACCTACTTCGATGGCATGAACGCGCTCGACGTCGCCGGCGATCTGCAGTTCCTGCGCGACGCCGGGTTCGACGGCGTGCGGCTCTGGCCCACGCGGGAACTGGTGCGCGCCGACGGCTCGCTCGACCCCGACGGCCTCTCGCGTCTGCAGTTCGTGCTCGACCGCGCGCGCGAGCGCCGAATGCTCGTCGACGTCACGTTTACGGCCGAGCACGTCGCCGGCCTCGACGCCGCGCATTTCCAGACGGCGATTGTCGCGACCGCCCGCGCCCTGACCGCGTACGACAATATCCTCTTCGACATCCAGAACGAGCGCGACGTGTACGGGCCGTTCGGCCGGCCGCTCGCGCAGCCCGACGTGGCGTCGATCGCCGCCGCGATCAAAGCCGTCCACACGCAGCGCATCGTCACCGCGTCGATCACGCCGAACCTGTCGGCCGACGCGGCCGCAAGGTTCACCGCCGACACCCGCCTCGACGTCACGGCGTACCATGACGACCGGGTGCCGAACTGGTACGAACGCGGACGTCTGCAGGCGATTGTCGACGCGATGAGAGCGAACGGCCGCCCGGCGTACTTGCAGGAGCCGACGCGATTTCCCTTTCCGTCAACCGATCGCGCCGATTATTTCATTCAGGCGCGCGCCAACGCGAAACAGGCCGGCGCCGCGGCGTGGTGCTTTCACACCGAGTTCGGCTTCGACTTGCGCAACGCGCATTTCCGCGATCTGCTCGCCTCACGAGTCGAGCCCGAGTGGAATTTCGTCACGTCGGTGCTGATGCGCGCCCGGCTCAGAACGAGCGACGGCGTGCACTATGTCGTCGCCGAAGGCGGCGGCGGATCCGCGGTGCTCGCCGATCGCGTGAATCCAGGCGAATGGGAAACCTTTGTCGTTGCCGCGCTCGACGGCGGTCCGCCGCTCGATCGCGATCGCGTGTCGCTTCGGACGAGCAACGGACGCTACCTTCAGGCTGCCGGCGGCGGCGGTAACGCGATGGCCGCTGCGGGCGCGGCCGAGGGGCCGTGGGAAACGTTCGCGATCGAGAGCGGCAACGGCGGAGCGGTTCGCGACGGCGACGTGGTCAGGCTTCGTACGGCCGTCGATCCGCGTTGGTATGTGTCAGCCGATCGAGGCG
>Ga0066679_10000507_pt1 | contig 13299 bp, 11 predicted proteins | sample GraSoiAngelo_128_FD_62298 | JGI IMG/M metagenome (GOLD analysis project Ga0066679, IMG submission 62298) | Grasslands soil microbial communities from the Angelo Coastal Reserve, California, USA - 14_0927_12_20cm | ecosystem: Environmental > Terrestrial > Soil > Grasslands | place: USA... | reverse complement strand
TCATGATCTCTTCCAGTTTTGCCGTGATGTCGTACCACTTCGGGTTACCCTTGCGCTCGCCCATCTCTTTCGAGAAGCGTCGCAGATGCGTAGCACGCGGATCTTCCGTCTTATAAACCGCATGGCCGAACCCCATGATCTTTTTCTTCTTCGAGAGAGCGTCTTTCACATAGCTTTCGACCTGATCCACGCTATCAATCTCAAGCAGGATTTTCATGATGGCGGTGTTCGCGCCGCCGTGCAGTGGGCCGGAAAGCGCGCCGAGGGCGGCAGTAACCGCGCTGTACATGTCGGCTAGAGTTCCCGCCACCACGCGCGCAGTGAAGGTCGAAGCATTCAATTCGTGATCGGCCTGGAGAATCAAAGCCACATCGAGGACGTGCGCGTCAAACTCGTCAGGCATCTCGCCCTTGAGCATGTAAAGAAAATTGGTCGCGATGTTTAGTTCGGGTTTGGGAGGAATTGGTTTCAAGCCGCGGCGCGCGCGATCGATCGCCGCAACGATTGTGGGGAACTGCGCGGTCAGGCGCGTCGCTACCCTTATGCTGGCTTCACGTGAGAGGTCGCGCGCTTCTTTATCGAAAAACGCGAGCGCTGACACCGCAGTGCGCAGCGTATCCATTGGCTCGGCATCTTTCGGAAAATATTCGATCGGGCCGCGAACCCATTGTGGGATCTCGTACGACGCAGCGATGTTCTTTCTTAGCTCATCTAGTTCCGCGCGCTTTGGCAACCTTCCGTTCCAAAGCAGGAACACAACCTCTTCGAACGTTGATTTCGTCGCCAGGTCGTGAATGTTGATGCCCTGATAAATCAGTTCGCCTTTTTCGCCGTTGACGTCGCCGATTGATGATGCCGCGGCAATCACGCCGCGCAGTCCGGTGGCGACTGCGCTGCCTGTCGCAGTATCTTTCGCGTTAGCCATTATGTGCGTCCTTTATAGTTTGATGTGTCGAAGATAGCAGAGCGATAAGAGCGTGACAAGCGACCGCGAAATAGTGAAATGAAAGAAGTTTCACCCGTTGTTTTCGGTCGAAAGAATGATCGGCTGGCCGCGTCGGGCCTTCAGTATTGAAGCAGCAGAAGCGTTGCGCGCCGCGATTTCCAGAAAGCCCGCGCTGCCGACGATCATAAATAATTCGTCGCCGCCGTGAGCCGTGGTTTGAGAAAAGAATTTACGAAAAGAAGTCACGCGCTCTTCGTTAACGCTCAAGCTCATCCCGGCAGAAACTTCCTCGTCACCGAAATGCTCGCGCCTCAGATTCGTAATGCAGTTTCCGAAGCGATCGATGTGAATGATGCGCGCCTCGATCCCTTTCGCGGTTGTCTTCGGTTCTAACGATTCGAGTAACACGATATCTTCAATCAGCGGACCGAATTCTTCAGGATTGACGCCATTCGACAACGCTGCCGCAACCGGCGCAAAGACATCGCGGCCATGAAAAGTTGCGCTCACAGGCTGACGGAAAAACTGCTCGTTAGTTAACTGCCGCGCGACAAACTTCCCTTCTCGTTCACAGATCCAGCTAAACAAACCGTTATCAGGGCCAATGAAATATTGTTGAGCGCACTCAATGAGCAGAGCATATCGATTCGAACCGACACCTGGATCGACGACGCCGAGGTGAATCGTGCCCGGCGGAAAGTCTTTGTAAATGGAAACGAAGTTGAATGCTCCGGCGTGGATATCCTGTGGCGAAATGTCGTGCGTGATGTCAATAATTTGCGCGGCGGGATTGATTGAAAGGATCGCTCCTTTCATCGCACCGACGAAATAATCCTGCGTGCCAAAGTCGGTTAGCAGAGTGATGAGCGAAGGTTTCAAGTTTCAGGTTTTAAGTTTCAAGTTCCTGGTTATGATTTTCAGGATTTAGTCGCACCGCAAATACATTTCAAATTTCGTTAACGAACCTGAGACTTGAAACCTGAAACTTGAAACTGTCCTTACTGGAACTCGGCATCGCCTGCTGTGCGAATCCGCAACTGTTGTCCCTGATTAAGACGAATGTCTTTGCCCTTTTGTGTCAACACCCCCGCAGTGCCGACACCAGCGCCGATGGTTGCGCCAATCGCGGCGCCCGTTCCACCACCGGCAATCAATCCGATGATCGCGCCGATGCCGGCGGCCGCGCCGACTTTCTGCACATCGCTCTTCGTCGAACTGCTTCCCTGCACGCCGCCTTCAGAATCAACTTTGCCGACGCCTTCGCTGGCGCCGTTGGGAATAACTTCGATCACCTGCGCACTCATTTTCGAGCTGCGTCCGTCTGACAACTTGATTTGATCGAAAGCAAGTTGCAACTCCGCAGTGCCCTTCGCTTTCCCGGGCCGCTTCACCTGTTCGATGTGCCCATCGATCACCGCGCCTTGATAACCATTTGGTTCAAGCACGCGCGCCTGAAATCGATCGCCTTTCTGCGACGCGTCCGTCGAAATATTGTTGAGCAGCTCAACGCGCATGAGCGTATCGCGCGGAATCATCGATGCGTTCGTCGGCGCATTGGCCGGCGCATTCGTCGGGTCGTTGTTGCCCGGAGCTTTGTTCTGATCCGTCGGATACTGGACCGACGTGTCCTCGGTCCGGGTTTTGAGATCGGGTGGAATGCTCGAATCGAAAGCCTTGCGATCGTATCCCGCGTTATAGCCGGTCTCGAATCCTTGTCGATAACCATTGCGGTACTCTTCGACTGATCCCCACGCGGAATTGAACGCCCGATCAGCGTGATCGTATTCGGGCTTGTTGCGAAATCCACGCGGGGCGCTCTTCGCCGAATCGCCCACGCCGGCCTGATAACCATCGGAATAACCAGTGCGATAGCCGCGCATGATCGCCGTGGCCTGATTCTGATCCTGCGGATCCTGCGCGTTGGCAGAGCCCGCAAACGAAATCGAAACGAGCGTGAAAGTGAGAAGCAGCGTTAATGTTGACTTGAGGGTTTTCATCGTTAACCTTTCTTGCCGACCAGCAAAACGCGCGATCGGCAAAACGAAAGGGAGAGCTTTCAATCAGAGCCGTTGCTTGCTGACTCTGCCTTAGAAGCGTCAAAATGCTAACACCGAGCGCAAGTCAGCAACAACCACGCTTCGGCAGCCGGATTTCAGATGCGTGGACGGAAATATCAGTTGTAATGCGAAAAGTTTATCTGGATCACAGCGCGACCACGCCGATTGATTCGCGCGTGCTCGAGGCCATGCTGCCCTACTTGACTGAGAAGTTTGGCAATGCCTCGAGCGTGCACATGTTCGGCCAGGAGGCCCGCGCCGCTGTGGATAAGGCTCGCCGGCAAGTCGCCTCGCTTGTAGGTGCGCGCGCGAACGAGGTTGTTTTCACGTCGGGCGGAACTGAGGCGAACAACCTGGCGATTCGTGGAATTTGTGAGGTAGCCAAAGCTCATGGCCGGCACGTCATCACCTCCGCGATCGAACATCCGTCGGTGCGTGGTGTCGTTGACGAGATCGAGAAAGAAGGATGGGAAATCACACGCTTGCCGGTTTATGACAACGGCATCGTGCGCATCGACGACCTGCGCGCGGCGATTCGATCAGACACGATTTTGATCAGCGTGATGACCGCGAACAACGAGATCGGAACGAATCAGCCTATCGCCGAGATTGGCGCGCTGGTTGTTGAAGAGCGCGAGCACGGTCATCGGCATCTCTGTTTTCATACCGACGCCGTGCAGGCTGCCGGACGACTTCCGATCGATGTGCAAGCGCTCGGATGCGATCTCCTTTCGTTATCAGCTCACAAGATCTACGCGCCGAAAGGAACCGGTGCGCTTTTCATTCGTCGCGGCGTTCGCTTGGCGCCTCAGCAGGTCGGTGGCCATCAGGAGCGTGAAAGACGCGCAGGAACTGAATCAGTCGCGAACATCGTCGCGTTTGGCACGGCTGCAGAACTTGCTAAAAAGGAAATGGATCAGCGAAACGATCACACACGACGTCTGCGCGATCGATTTGAAACCGAAGTTGAGGATCGCATTCCCGACATCGTCTTCAACGGCGACCGTGAACAACGCCTGCCGCACCTTTCGAATATCTCGTTTCGTTTCATTGAAGGCGAAGGCTTGCTGATTCATCTCGATATGCAAGGCGTTGCCGTTTCCACCGGCTCAGCTTGTTCTTCAGGAACGCTTGAGCCGTCGCCGGTGATTCGCGCGCTCGGTCGGAACGAAGAGCTGGCGCGCGGGGCGATCCGTTTCAGCTTTGGCAAAGATAGCACTGATGAAGATGTCGATTATGCCGTCACTGCATTGTTGCGCGCGGTCGAGAGTCTGCGCGAATTATCACCGTTATCCCGCAAATCGTTAGTCGCCAATTGACCTTGTCGTATTCAGATATTTTTAGTGACCATCTCGCTAATCCGCGTAATGCTGGTGAGCTCGCGGACGCTGACGTCGTAGCCGAAGAAACAAACCCAGTCTGCGGTGACCGTCTCCGTCTGAGTCTTCGCATTCGCGACGGGCGCATCGACGCGGCGCGCTTTCTCGCCTACGGATGTCCGCCGACGCTTGCGTGCGGATCGGCGATCGCCGAAATGATCCAGGGCACGACCATCCACGAGGCGACGAAACTAACCAAGAACGAAATTGTTGCGGCAGTCGGTGGTTTGCCCTCGCGAAAGCAACACGCGGCATCACTCGCCATCGAGACGTTACGGGCGGCCATCATCAAACACGCCTCTGAAGATGGCGAGTAATTGCGACAGATGACTTTTTAATCCTGCACTGCTTCTGCGAATCAAATAGATTTGCGCCCACAATCTCGCCGCACAGCGGTTGCTATGTCTCCTCGAAACGCCCTTGCGAAGGAGACACACAATGCTAAAACGATCGCTCATCGCTTTGTTGTTGGTGTTCGGACTAACCATCGTGACGATGGCCCAAACGCCACCGCCGTTTCTCGACAAAAATGCGTCGCACATTCGAGCGCAAGTAGAGGATCTCGGCGTCGGTCACAGGATAACTGTGAAGATGAAGAACGGTGATTACTATCACGGCACAATTTCCAAGCTTGAATCCAATAGTTTCGAAATCGCAGAAGTGGATTTGGCCCAAGTCGTGAAGTTTCAATACGCGGAGGTCAAGAACCTCTACGGCAACTATGGCCAGAAAAACGTTTTTGGCAAACGGCCAAATCCCAAGACGGGCGCGATCGTCGCCGCCGGAGTTCTGGGAGGTCTTTTGCTAGTCGTAGTGCTTGCGATACCCAAGACCTAGCGCGGACGAGGATTGGGAGAGGACGAAGGCTTCTTGTGATACTCGGGCCCGCAATACTTCTTCGGCTCCTGACCGATCACGAAAGTCTTCGTGCGAATCACGGGACAACTGTCGACCGCGATCAATCCTGTCGTGGGATCGATGTCGAGAGTGATTGTCCCTTGCAACTTCTCGGAAGAATCACCGTTGAGATAGTCTCGCGATTTCAGTTTTGGATCAGGCTTCGGAGTTGACTTTGGTTTCGGAGAATCAAGTGGCGGCAAAGAAGCCGGTTCGGTTTGAGAATTCCGATCCGAATCCGCGCTATCGCTGTCCTGGGCCATGTCATCCGGGGCCTCGCCGCTCTCTGATCCGGGCGATGTTCCGTTGATGAAAAATTCTGGCCGCTTGGTCAACGAATCAGTCTTCGCGATGTCGCCAGTTGCGGGATCGATGTCGATCTGTTGAATGCCCTCGGGCATCGTCCAGTCGCCGGTCCATTCCGGGTGTGTCGTCAGCGCGGCACTCATGAAGTCCCCCCAGATCGGCAACGCCGACGCCGCGCCGGTCAATCCCAATTGCGATCCGTCGTCGAATCCAACCCATACGACGCAAACCAAGTCTGGCGTGTAACCCGCGAACCAGCCGTCGCGCGATGTTCCCGTCTTGCCGGCAACGTTGAATTTGAAGCCGCGCGCGCGAATCGGCGCAGCGGTGCCGCGGTTGACGACGTCTTTCATGAACGACGTCATAACGTAAGCAATCTCGGGACGCAACACCTCATTCTTCTGCGCGGTTGGTTGCGCGATGGTCATACCATTGCCGGTCGTCACGCGCGTGATCGCGATCGGAGTTGTGCGCGTTCCATTCGCCGCAAACGCGGTGTAAGCCGACGCGACTTGCAGTGGCGTAGCTTCAGCAGTGCCCAGCGCCATCGCCGGATAAGCGTGCGGCACCCGCGGCAATCCGGCCTTGGCAGCGAGATTCATCACGCGTCCGACCGATACTTCCATTGCCACGTCGACGGTGACTACATTCAAGCTGTGAACCATCGCGTCGCGCAACGTCACCGGTTGCAGCGAATACTTATCGCCCATGTTACCCGGTGAATATTCTTGATTGTCATAGGTGAAAGTTTTGGGTTCGTCTTTGAACGTCGTCGCCGGTGTAATAACGCGGGGCACCGGATCGTAAGCCGTATTCAGCGCCGTCGCATACACAAACGGCTTGAAAGCTGATCCCGGTTGACGCAAAGCTTCGACACGATTCAGCTGACTCTTGGTGTAATCGCGCCCACCAACCATCGCGACAATCTCGCCGGTGTGCGCGTTCATCGCGATCAGCGAGGCCTGCAAAGTCCCTTCGGGTACGCGCTTGGATTCAATTTTGTCGAGTGCTGTCAGTTGCTTGGTTACCGCGGAGTAAGCCGCGCGCTGCAAATCCATGTCGACCGAGGTGTAGATGCGGAGATGATCCGCGCCCTCTCCCGTAACCAAATCGCCGAGTTGATTCTGCACGTAATCTGCAAAATAAGGCGCGTCAGAGATGTCGATGCGACCTTTCGCGGGCGCGAGTTTCAGGTCCATGGCCTCCGCTTGCTTTGCCTGATCGTCGCTAATCGTTCCCGTCTCAGCCATGGATTCGAGCACCTGATTGCGACGTGCGCGTGCTGTTTCCGGATCATGAAATGGATTGTAACGATTAGGACTGCGAATGATGCCGGCGAGAAACGCGGATTCGGGCAGCGTGATGTTCGTGACGTCTTTGTTGAAGTAAGCGCTGGATGCTTCGCCGAGTCCGTTAATCGAAAATCCAGACTGCTGTCCGAGATAAACCTGGTTGCAGTAGAGCGCGAATATTTCCTGCTTTGACAGACGCGTCTCGAGAATCACAGACATGTAAGCTTCGGCGATCTTTCGCTTCAGGCTGTATTCAGGAGACAAGAGAAGATTCTTGACGAGTTGCTGCGTGATGCTCGATCCGCCTTGTCGAGCGAGCGGCGAGTTTGGATCGCTGTCATATCGCCGCAGCAAAGCGCGAATGATGCCGCGGATGTTGACGCCGTGATGCTCGAAGAACGATCGATCTTCGGTCACGACGATCGCGTTTTTCAAATTCTCCGGCACATCATTAAAGCCAATCACGCGGCGCTTGGCGCGCTCGCGGCCAGTGACTGAACTAATCAGTTCCGGTTCGAGTTGGGCTCGGTCGACGCGAGTGCCGTTGTCCTTCTGTGCGATGTACGCGATCGATTTTCCGCCGCGCGCGAATTGCACGCGCAACGCTTGAATCGGATGGGCATTATCGATGATCGAATCCACGCCCGGATCGATGTCGACCGTCTCGCTGGCGATTGCATAACGTCCGCGGGCAACGTCCGCTTGCTGGTTCCGTTCCACATATCCAGCTCGCTTCAAATACGCAACCAGATCGTCTTCCGAGATGTTTTGACCGGCGCGAATCTGCTTCGGCGCGGCATAAATGCCGGCCGAGCGAGTGAAGACTTCGCCCTTTAATAAGTTGTCGATGCGCGCCGAGAAGACGAACCAGTAATAAACAAGGACCGAGACCGCGAGCACGGCCACCAGCGTCACCGGAATCACGATATATGGTCGTAACAGGAAGCGAAGGAGCCGTCGCAAAAAACCGGGCTCTGACTCGTCGTAGCGGATCACACGCGGCGGCGGCATACCGCTGCGGCGAATAACGCGGGGAACGTTGTCATCAGGTGGATGCCGAATTGCCATGAAAAACGATACGCTTTCGGCCTCTGGGGGGCACTGCTGTCTCTGATGCTAAACCGTAACGCTTCGGCTGTCTACTAAATGATTGACAGCGGCGTCGCGTTTCGCTAATTTTGGCGACGGCTTCCCGACAACCGACTTGCGCCATCGATCATGGCGCCCCGAATGATCCAATGAAAGGAAATCCCTCAAATGAAGTTCAGACTACTCGGCGTTCTTGCCTTCTCTTGCGTATTCGCCGTTCTCGTTTCCGTTAATCAGCGACATACGTATTCGCAAACGAAGAAAGGATCGACTCCGACGCTCACCCCAGCGGAACAAGATCTTCTTAATGAAATCAACCAGGCGCGCGCCAACCCGCTGATGTACGCTGGTTACCTCGAAAAGCTAAAGCCGTTTTTCAAAGGTAAGGAATACGACCCCAACGGTGAGGGTGTGTTGGAAACTCAGGAGGGTTGGAGCGCCGTCGAGGATGCGATCAAGTTCCTACGCTCGGCGAAACCGCTCAGCCCGCTAAACGCTTCGGAAGGTCTCAGGTTGGCCGCTCTTTCGCATGTGAAAGATCAAAGTTCCAGCGGCGCTACCGGACACAAAGGCGCTGACCGCACGATGGTCGAGGATCGCGTTAAGCCGTACGGAAGTTGGCAAGGCGGCATCGGCGAGAACCTGGGTTACGGGGAAGAGTCAGCGCGTGAGCGACTCCTCACCTGGTTAATTGATGACGGCTTTACGACTCGCGGACATCGCAATCGCTTAATGAGCGACGGTTACAAAGTCGCAGGGATCTCATGCGGTCCGCACCCCGAGTATAAGACAATGTGTGTGGTAACGCTGGCCGGCGGATTCATTGATAGGCGTGCGTCGCAACCCGCAGCGAATAATTCAGGAAGTGCAAAAGCCAGCACTAATACAACTCGCGCCACGAACAGCAATAGCTCGAAGACTGGAACCACAAAAAAACCACGCTGATCTAAGATTCAGTTTGGCTGGAAACAAGAAAGGCTTTCCGATCTGAAATCGGAAAGCCTTTTTGTTCATTGGTCGGGACGACTGGATTCGAACCAGCGACCTCACGCACCCCAAGCGTGCGCGCTACCAGGCTGCGCCACGTCCCGTCAAGCTATTTCAGTATGGACGCAAAATCCTCTTTGTCAAACGCGAAATCGGAAAGATCACTTCGCTTTACTGCGAAGCTTTTCGAGTTCGGCATCGCCTCTGTCGAGCATCTCGAGAACTTCCTGCAATTCAGCCGCAAGCTGCTTCAACGAAGCCGGTTGATCGTCGCTAGTCGTCGAAGCAGGAGCCGGTTTCGGTGACGAAAATTTTGCCGCGAGAGACGGCGGAGGTTGTAGGCTGCGCATTGGTGATTTTGTTTGCGTTGACGGTAAATTTTCGCGGCTCGATGCTTTGAGCTCGCTCGCCAATTTCTTTTTCGCTCCCGCGATTGTGTATTGCTCGTCGTAGAGCAATTCTTTGATCCGCAAAGCAATCTCGACGTCACGCCGCCGATACGTGCGTTGCCCCGCTCGATTTTTTTGCGGCGCGAGCATTGGAAACTCGGTCTCCCAATATCGCAGCACGTGCGCCTGAACTCCGGCGAGCTCGCAAACCTCTCCAATCTTAAAGAACAGCTTTTGGGGAATTGATGCAGCGGCCTGGCTCATATTGCGAACATGCTGGGAAAAGTCAGCGGCGTTGGCGACGGTCGTTCAGCAAGGCTAACGCGCGGCATGGTACTTTGCTGGGAATGCCGTGTCAACAGTTACATTTAGCGGCGCTGGCCTCAACTGCAAGATTAAACGTATCGTCTGAGGTGAGAAAGTTCAAGATCAAAATGAGCTGCGCTAGAGAAAAAGATGAAATCGCACACAAAGAGCGAGACTTGTCCAGGAGTTCTAAGGTGGTGGGCTGACGGACGTCATTGCCCTGTAGAATCTCATGGCAGCCTCGGCCGATCGCTTCCGTTGAACTCAACCCAAACAATTCTTCCGCCATCGTGTTCCAGGCGCTGATCAATCCCGACACATCGACGGCGAAGGCCGCGTCCGCTGTTCCTGCGACAAGCCTACGAATCTGTTTTGAGTCCATTGTGGTTAGGTGTACTAGCCAGATGAGCCAAACAGCCTATGAGAATGAACCAAACAGATTATTGGACTAAGGTGGAGGTTAGGTCAATAATGACACGGCCTGGTACTTTTGCGCTTCAAGCGTTTATCTGGAAAAGGACTGGGATACGAAAGTAAAAGTTCTACGCAGGCTCGTCGAATAAGAATAGCAAATCAAAAGAGCATTTGGAGTCTTATGATCAAGAAAAACCGAATATTTATCATCACTGTCATCAGTACTGCCCTATTTATTGGTTCGCTAGTCGCACTAGCCGGGCGCAGCAAAGACAACCAACAAAACCCACGTAAGGTTGATGACGCTTTGCTTGCAAAGCAGATCGACGATGAAGCAACTCCGGTCGTTGATTTGCAAAATCCTGACACTTCCGACCGAGTTGATAAGAATAGCAGGAGAATAAAGAACGCTCGGCATGACAATGACGGCGATGATAAGACACATCCCATTCCTAACGCCGGCGGTTTCGTTGCGGAGCCTGAATGGCGCTCCGGCTATTCCGACATCCCGGTCAGGACCAGCGATCTTATTGTCGAGGCCGTAGTATCCCAATCGCATGCGTTTCTCTCAAATGATAAGACAGGTATCTATTCAGAGTTCACTTTGCTTGTCTCAAAGCCCGCCAAGTTGACTACAGGGCTGGGCGTTAACCTCAACGATCGGATTGTAGGGGAGCGATTTGGCGGGAAAATCAAGTATCCCTCGGGTCAAATAGCTCGTTTTCGAAATGCGCGACAAGGGACACCGATTATTGGGAAGCGCTACCTCTTCTTTCTCGCCAAACTAGATCAGGATACATACAACATACTAACTGCATATGAAATACAAGGCGATACGGTCTCCCCTCTCGATGGCTCACGCCTGGAACCTGGAGGACGTCAGGGCGCCTCGATTTTCGATAAACACAACGGTGAGAACCTGGATTCCTTTATGGCCGAAGTCGATATGGCCATCAACGGCTCCCTGCCGCCCACGTCAACGGATGTCTCCGACAGTCAGCCTTCATTTTGTCAGTTACAAAAAGGAAGGGCTTACTATAATGCGCAAAGACATTGACGCCTCGCTCATGAAATCCGCCAATCTAAGATTATTAGTTGCACTGTTAGTTCTAGGAACATCTCTGGGATTATTGGCGGTCGCCGCCCGATCAGGTGGCAGCGGTAAGACTCAATCGACGGAAAGAGTAATCGAAAACAAGGTCCAGGATCATGTACCAATAAAGATCAAACTTAGAGCCGAGAAGGAAAAGAGAATCAAGGACTTGAATAACTCGGATTGGTATCGGGATTTTGAACTGGAGATTACTAATGTCTCTGACAAACCGATTTACTACCTCGACTTATGGCTAATCTATTCTGATGTCTTTGACCCTAATGGCCACAGTGTTGGCGCCGTCTTGCGCTATGGTCGACCGGATTTCACTGATTTCGATACTCGTCCCGTCCCGGAAGACGTACCTATTTTGCCGGGCGCAACGATTTCTCTTACTATCCCAGCATCAGATCAAAAAGGCTGGTTAGCACATAAACTGAGGGAAAAAAGGGTAGATCCCAAGCATCTTGAAATCAGCTTGACTCAATTGAGCTACGGCGACGGAACGGGTTATCGGGGTCGCGATGGCAGAAGTTATCCTTTTAAGAAAGATCAGTCTTCAAACGCGCCTTGCCGCGAACGCCCGAATGCGAATGACGGGAAAGAAACTGAGGCCCGTCTTAGTTTTCCTAGGTTGTCTCAAGCGTATTCATCAAGACAAAGACCGGCAGCATTGAAGGGGGCTGAAACATGAAATCCAAACAAGTCTTATACGTAAGATTAATACTAGCGTTTCTATTGGCAAGCATGGCGTTAGGGCTTCTAGTTGTTGGAGTCCACCCATCCGCCTTACGCCAACAAGGAAGAGAGGTTGATAACAACATACCGAAGCAAGTGCCGATAAAAGTGAAGCTCAAAAGTGAAAAAGAGTCCAAATTTAAGGATTTGAGTAATTCAAATTGGCTGGGTGACTTTGAGTTGGAAGTTACCAACGTCGGGGATAAACCGATTTATTTTTTAGAATTCTGGCTCATGCTTCCAGATCTTAAGAGTGAGAACGACAACCCAGTTGCCTTCTTGCTGCGATACGGGAGGGACGATTTCATTCACTACGAAACTCGCGCGAACATCGATGATGTACCAATCCGTGCGGGAGAAACTCATACTTTTGCCATTGCAGAGGAAAAGCAACGAGGGTGGCGTGAGCTTAAGCTTAGGAGAAATGCCGCGGATCCCTTAAGGGTAAGAATTAAATTTGTCCAGTTGAGTTTTGGGGACGGCACCGGTTTTAACAGTGCGGGAGAAAGCTATCCGTTTAAGAATGAGGAATCTTCGACTGCCTCCTGTCGAGAAGGTCCTGAGAAGACTGTCAAAAGCGCTGCGCGATTGAAGAAGCGAGATCGTGTTTCTGCTTTGCGAGCGCACTCGCTACTATCTAAGCCGGCAGCAATTGTGCCGGCTACTTTTTTTCTGGACTACACATTTTTCATCAGCCCTGAAATGTCAGTCCCCGACCTCAACTGTCCAGGCACCGATTGCATTTTCGCGAAGCCGGACACATATATTTGTGCCTGTAGCAGCGCAGCTCGTACTTACCAGATTGTTAGTTCTGGGGATCCGAACGGCCATTGTCAGTTAACAGAGCGGGCCGATTTCGAATGCGAAGGCTTGGGAGTTTGGTGCACACAATTCGACCTGATCGCATGCGCGTCGCCATCGCCATCTCCGAGTCCCTCGCCGAGCCCATCTCCTTCCCCAACTTGCAACCCGGCCACGAGACCCAACCCGACAAATTGTCAGTGCGCGCCAGACGGTCAAGGCGGCGTTGGCTGGGCATGTGGCGAAGGATGCGACGGCGAATATGCCGATCGCACCGTTTACCAATCCAACTATAATTGCCCACCAGATAAGTACAACGACGGCTCCGATTGTTGTCAGTGCACGTTGGTTCTGAGCTGCCAACCACCCACCTGCAACTGGGATACGCGGTTTTGCCGATGTGTCGACCAAGTGGGAAATCCCTGTGGCGGCGAATCATCTTGCGGGCCCACTGGATGTGCCCATGGTTATTTCAGTTTTGCTCTCTGCTGCTCTGATAATGGCTATAGTTGCTATGGTACTCCGGTCTTGATAGATATTGCCGGCGATGGCTTCGCCCTCACGGACGCCGTAGGGGGAGTTTCGTTCGACCTCAACAGCGACAG
>Ga0066679_10000501_pt1 | contig 13362 bp, 13 predicted proteins | sample GraSoiAngelo_128_FD_62298 | JGI IMG/M metagenome (GOLD analysis project Ga0066679, IMG submission 62298) | Grasslands soil microbial communities from the Angelo Coastal Reserve, California, USA - 14_0927_12_20cm | ecosystem: Environmental > Terrestrial > Soil > Grasslands | place: USA... | reverse complement strand
TGCCCGAGTAGAAGTGGCAGATCAGGATGACGTTGTCCCGGGCCGCGTTGAGCGTGCCATACGTCTCGTAGCCGACCCGGACGTTCCGGATCGCCCGGCCGCCGACCGTGGTGTACGACGGCATCGCGAACGTCTTCTTCTCGACAGGGCCATCGTACGCGCCGCCGGGGGCGGCGCTCAGCAGCAACGCGAGCAGGGCGAGACCACCGGCCAGGTGCCTCATCGCGGGATCCTCCGTGGCAGTTCTATCACGTCCGGTGCCGACCCTCTCTGCAGCGGACTGCAGTCAGGCCGTGCGGAAGATGCGCAGGTAGAGCGGATGAACGCGATCCCAGAACGGCTTCAGGCACCAGTCCTGGAACGCGGCCCTCGTCGGGGACAGCACCACCTGCGCGCTGGGGACCATGACGAGACGGCCGCCCCAGCGCCGCTTGAAGTCGCTCAGGGAGAACTGCGCGTCGGCCCGGTCGGTGGTCGGGCTCGCGCCGCCGAAGTCGAAGATGCCGATGTCGCGGTCGCGCGCCAGGCGCAGGGCGTGCCAGAACGCCGCCGTCGATCCGTGCTTCGGCGTGAGCTGGCGGCACCGGGTCGATCCGCCGTGATAGTACGTGAGCCGGTCCTTCGAGACGAGATACATCTGGCCGGCCAGCGGCTCGCCGTCCGCCCGCGCCAGGAGGAACAACGCCTGTCCGCGCGGCACCATGGACCGGAAGGCCGCCACGAAGAACTCCGCCGGGTACACGGAGGCGACGCGACGGGCGCGGATGCGATCGGAGGTTTCCTCGATGAGCGTCGTGAACGCGCGCAGGTCGTCCTCGGACCGGATCTCGTCGACGACCACGCGCGCCCGCCCCGCCTTGCGGATGTTGCGGGGCACCGGATCCTCCATCGCCTTCAGCAGATCGTCGTCGCTCCGGCCGGCCGCGTCGATGAGGAAGGCGTACCGCCGCGCCGCCTTGACGTGCGGCCAGTTCCAGAGGCTGGTGTCGCCGAGACCGTGACGTTCGTCGTTCACCCTGACGTGGGCGACGCCCAGCCGTCGCAGCCGGGCCAGCAGCGCCTGCAGGAAGCGCGGGTCCCCCCGCTCGACGTAGATCTTGGCCTGGAGCGTCCACCGCCAGGCCATCGGCAGCGGTACGCCGCGCAGAAAGACGAGCGCCCGGTCGCGCGAGTCTTCCACGAACCGCGGCCGATAGCCGACGGTGCGCGAGGCCTCGGCGAAGCCCTCACTGAGGATGGGAAGACTGGTGCGGGAGTCCCAGCCGTCTGGCGCCTCTCTCCTCAACTCCACGCCTGATGGGTCTGCAAAACATGTACCGACCCGGCGATTGTGCAGCCGGTTGCGAACTCCGACGCCCCGTCCGCGGCAACGCTCACGGACGGACCGGTGGCTGGCGCCGCAGCTCCTCGAGCGGGATATGGCACGCGAGCACGTGGGTGCCGCCGGCGGAAAGCAAGGGCGGCTCGATCTCCTCGCAGATGCGGCCGAGCTTGCTCGGACAGCGGGTGTGGAAGCGGCATCCCGCGGGCGGGCGGCGGGCGCTCGGGACCGTGCCCTCGAGCGGCACGGCTGCCGATGGTGCCGAGGGATCCGGAACCGGGATGGCCGAGAGCAAGGCGCGCGTGTAGGGATGGTACGGGGGGCGAAACACCTCGTCGGCGGTCCCCAGCTCGACCAGCTTGCCGAGATACATCACGCCGATCCGGTCGGCGACGTGCCGGACGACGCTGAGATCGTGCGCGATGAACAGATACGACGCCGAGAGACGAGCCTGCAGATCCATCAGCAGCTCGACGACCGAGGCTTGCGTCGACACGTCCAGCGCCGACAGGGGCTCGTCGAGGACCAGAAGCTCGGGCGCGGTCGCCAGCGCGCGCGCGATCGCCACTCGCTGCTTTTCACCCCCGCTCAGCTCGCGCGGCCGCCGGCGAAGGTGTCCCGGGTCGAGACGGACCGCCTCCAGCAGCTCGCGCACGCGGGCACGACGGCCTCGGCGTGGCACCCCGGCGAGCTTCAGGGGTCGCGCCAGGATCGTCGCGATGCGCTTCGTCGGATTCAGCGAGGAGTCGGGATGCTGGAAGACGATCCGGACGAGGCGACGAAACTCGGCGTCGTCGACGACCTCGGCGCTCGTGCCACGCCGTCGGATGCGGACGCGACCGGACGTCGGCGGCACCAGTCCGACGACGATGCGCCCGAGCGTCGTCTTGCCACAGCCGCTCTCGCCGACGAGCGCCATCACCTCGCCGGCGCCCAGGGCGAAGGTCACGTCGTCGACCGCGTGGACGGGCGGCCGGGCGAGTCCCAGCCACCGCGCGAGCGCGCCGGGCTCGTCGTAGTGTTTCGTCACGTGCTCGACGGTGGCCACCGGTGGCGCCGTCGCGGCCGGCGCACGGACACGCAGCCGCCCCGACGCCGTCATCGGCGTCGCCACCACGGTCTCCCACCGGAGGCAGCGCGCGCGCTGCGTGCGCCCGACGATCGCCAGCTCGGGCCGGGTCTGCGCGCACGCCGCTTCGGCGAAGCCGCACCGCGGCGCGAAGAGGCAGCCCGCCATGGCGCCGGCACGCTCGGGCGGGCGGCCCCCGATCGGTCGCGGGCCGCGCGTCCCGTGGATGTCCGGCAGCGCCTCCAGCAGCCCGCGCGTGTACGGATGCGCGGGGCGGCGAAACAGCTCCGCGACCGGCCCGGTCTCCATCAGCTCGCCGGCGTACAGGATCCCGACGCGGTCGCTGACCCGGGCGATGACCGCCAGGTCGTGGCTGATATAGAGGATGGCCGCCCCGAGTCGACGCTTGAGGTCGGCGACGAGGTCGAGGATGCGCGCCTGCGTCGTCACGTCGAGGCCCGTCGTCGGCTCGTCCATGATGAGCAGTTGCGGATCTCCGGCCAGCGCCATCGCGATGACGACGCGCTGCTGCATGCCGCCGCTCAGCTGATGGGAGTAGGCGCGCGCGACGTCGGCCGGGTCGGGGATGCGGACGAGATCCAGCAGCTCGAGGGCCCGCCGGGCCGCCGCGGACGGCGATGCCAGCGCATGAATCTCGAGCACCTCGGTGATCTGCCGGCCCACCCGCATGGACGGATTCAGCGAGGACTTCGGATCCTGGTACACCATCGCGATGCGGCGCCCGCGAATCCGCCTGAGCGCCTCCGGCGCCTTGCCGAGCAGGCTCTCACCGTCGAACCGCACGTCGCCCGCCAGCCGCGCGCTCGGCGGCAGATCCCGCAGGACGGCGTAGGCGAGCGTGCTCTTGCCCGAGCCGGACTCGCCGGCGAGGCCGAGCGTCTCCCCCGGCGCGATCTCGAGCGTGACGTCGCGCAGGGCGTGGACGGGCCCGGCCGCCGTCTCGAAGTGGACCGAGAGGTTCCGCAGCTCGAGCGTCGGCGCGACGGGCGTCACGCGCGCGCCGCCAGCCAGTCGCGCAGGCCGTCTCCGAACAGATTGAAGCCGACGATCGTGATGGCGAGCGCCGCGCCCGGACACAGCAGCGGCCACGAGGACAGGAAGATGTACTGCCGCGCCTCGCGAATCATCAGTCCCCAGTCCGCCTGTGGCGGCTGGACCCCCAGGCCCAGGAACGACAGGCTGGCGCCGGCGAGGATCGCGAAGCCGACCCGGATCGTGGCCTCGATCACGATCGGCGGCAGCAGGTTCGGCAGGATCTCGCCGAGCATGACGTAGCCGTGCGAATCGCCCTGCGCACGGGCGGCCAGGACGAACTCCTCGTGCTTGACCGCGAGCGTCTGGCTCCGCACGATCCGCGCGATGCCCGGCGCGTTCGCCACGCCGATCGCCAGGAGCGCGTGGCCGGTCGTGGCGCCGAGCGCGGTGACGATCAGCAGGGCCAGGAGCAACGCCGGGAAGGAGAGGAACGCGTCCACGACGCGCATGACCGCCTCGTCCGTCCGGCCTCCCGCGTAGCCACTGGCCAGCCCGACCGGCACCCCGAGGGCCAGGCCGAGCGCGACGGCGCCGAGGCCGAGGACCAGCGCCGGGCGGCCGCCGAACAGCGTGCGGGTCAGCAGATCGCGGCCGTACTGGTCGGTGCCCAGCAGATGCCGCGGGCTCGGGCCCTGCAGCCGGTCGGCGATGTGCTGCTCCGCTGCCGCGTACGGCGCGATGGCGGCGGCCGCGAGGCTGAGCACGATCACCGCTCCGACGAGGAGGAGCCCGAGCGCCAGCGCCGGGTTGCGCTTCACCGGTAGCGAATCCGCGGATCGAGCCACGCGTAGAGCATGTCGGCCCCGAAGTTGGCCACCGTGTAGGTGGCGGCCACGATGAGGATCGACACCTGCAGCAGCGGAACGTCGCGGTTCTGGATCGCGTAGAGGATGAGGCGCCCCATGCCCGGATACGCGAAGACCTCCTCGACGACGACGATGCCGCCCATGAGATAGCCGAGATCGAGGGCGATCACCGTCACCGCCGGCAGCAGGCCGTTGCGCAGGGCGTGACGCAGCACGATCCGACGCTCCGTCGCGCCCTTGAGCCGGGCGGTGCGCACGTAGGGCGAGCGCAGGACCTCGATGAGCCCCGAGCGTGTCTGCCGCACGACGTGGGCGACGAGCACGAGGGTCAGCGCGAGCACCGGCAGCACGAGGTGCGACAGCCACGCGCGGAGGCCGGCGGCCAGCGGCGCGTAGTCCCCGGTCGGGAACCAGTGCAGGCTCGGCCCGGCCAGCACCAGGATCAGCAGCATCCCGCTGACGAACTCCGGCACCGAGATCCCGAGATAGGATCCGGTCAGGATCGCGAGGTCGAGCCAGCGTCCCTGCCGGACGGCGGCGACGGTGCCGAGCGGGATCGCGACGAGGATCACCGCGACCAGCGTGAGCGCCGCCAGCGCCGCCGAGTTTCGCAGGCGAAGCCCGACGATCGCGGTCACCGGCTGCTTCATGGCGAGCGAATAGCCCCAGTCGCCGGTCACGACGCCCCCGACCCAGGCCAGGTACTGGACGGCCAGCGGCCGGTCGAGCCCCAGCTCTTGCTCCAGCGCCCGCAGGCTCTCGGGCGTCGCGTACTCGCCCAGGATCAGCGTGGCGGCGCTCCCGGGAAGGACGTGCGTCGCCGCGAAGACGATGATCGAGATCAGGACGAGGACGAGCGCGATCGACAGCCCTCGGCCGACGACGTAGCGCGCCATGCCTCCGGCCGCGCGCTATCCCTTCTTTCTCGGGGCGTCCGCCGTGAGCCAGACGTCCTCGAGATCGACCTCGAAGTTGCTCGCGTTCAGCGTGAAGTCCCGCACGTAGCCCCAGCTGCCGCTGAGCTCGTTGCGGAAGAAGGGCAGCACGAACGGTCCGTCGTCGCGCGACACCTTCTGGAACGTCGCATACGACCGGCGCCGGCGCTCGACGTCCAGCGTCTCGCGGGCCTGCTCCAGCAGGTGAATGGCCTCGGGATGGGAGGGCGCCCAGCGGCCCTCGTCGAGCCCTTCTTTCGGATGATAGAGCTTCATGAGGATGGCGTCGGCGGTGGGACGCGTCGCGTAGAAGCCGATGTACGGCACGCCCTTGTTCCACACCTGGGCCAGATACCGGTCGTACGCCAGCACCTCGACGTCGATGTCGAACCCCGCCGGCCGCGCCATCTCCTTGAGGATGACCGCCATCTTCTCGCGGATCGGCGGCGAGCTGGCGGCGAACAGCTTGAACGAGAGCCCGCTGCCGTGGCCCGCCTCACGCAGCAGGCTCCTGGCCTTGCCGAGGTCGGGCGTGCGGATGGGCAGCCTGGCGTGGAAGGCATAGGCGGTGGAGACCGGATGGTCGTTCGCCAGCTCCCCCTGGCCGCCGTTGATGGCGGCCAGCATCGCGGTGCGATCCACCGTGTACTTCAGCGCCTCCCGCACGCGGTTGTCGCTGAACGGCGGCTTGTCGGTGGGCATGATGACGTTGGCGAACGTGCCCCCTGGCACGGCCAGCGCGTTGGCGCCCGCCGTCGCGGTGATCTGCGGGTACAGATCGGGGCTGACATCCCAGATCATGTCGGTCTCCCTGGCCCGGAACGCCGTGAGCTCCGTGGCGGGCTCGGGGAAGACCTTGAGCGTCACCGCGTCGAGGAACGGCCGGCCGCTGCGGTAATAGTGCGCGAAGCGTTCGACGGTGACGTGATCGCCGGGCACGAACTCGCGCAGCCGGAACGGCCCCGAGCCGAACTCTTTCGCGGCGAGGGCCTTCAGGTCACCGAGCCCCTCGCGCGCCACGATGCGCGCGACGGGCACGGTCATGATCGCGGGAAAGTCGGCGAACGGCCCGCGCAGCGTGAACCGCACCGTGGACTTGTCGACCGCCTCGACCCTGTCGATCGGGCCGATCTCACCGCGGTACGGCGACGCGGTCTTGGGGTCCAGGATCGTCTGCATGGTCGCGACGACGTCGTCGGCCACGACCTCCCGCCCGACGTGGAACTGCACGCCTCGACGCAGCTTGAAGGTCCACACGCGACCGCCGTCACCGGCCGTCCACGACTCGGCGAGGTCCGGCACCACGTCGCGCTTCGGGGTCAGTCGGGTGAGGTTGCTGTACAGCCAGCGCGTCGCCATCCATTCGGCGCCGCTGATGTGCGCCAGCGGGTTGAGGGTGCTGAGGCCGAAGGTGGCGCTGATCCGCAGCAGACCGCCCTGCTTGTCGCCCTGCGCCCACGCCCGAGCCGGCGCGCCGACCGTCGTGAGCGGCCAGGCGAGAGCGGCGAGGGCGGCGGAGGTTCGCAGAAAGTCACGGCGCGAGCCGGTCATCGTGTCCTCCTCCCGTGGGGCGATGACGACGCCGGGTCAGGCGCAGGTCACGACGATCACCCGCGCGTAGACCCGCGCGGCGTCGAAGAGGTCGCGCAGCTCGACCCGCTCGTCGGGCATCGTATTGTACTTACCGCCCGGACCGTACACGAGGCCGGTCATCCCCGCCTGCGCCAGGTGCGTGGCGTCCGTCCCGTAGAACTTGTAGGGCGCGACGGCCCCGACCTTCGGGGCCTCGCCGGTGACCTGGTCGTGAGCCTGGATGACAGCCTGGACGATGTCGGCGTCCGCGGCGACCTCGAACGGCCCCATGAGCATCCGCTGCCCGCCCTGGTTCAAGCGCACGTCGGCGGACAGATCGGGATCGCCGGCGCGCAGGCGCGCGAGCAGCGCGCGGATGTCCTGCAGCACCGTCTCCGGCGTCTGCCCCGGGCCGTACCGCGCGGAGAACTTGATCGTGCAGCGGTCGGCCAGCAGCGAGGGGCGCCAGTCGTGATACTCGGGGCCCAGCCCGCCGCGGATGACCCCGATGCCGACGCGTCGCAGGCCACGATAGTCGGGGCGATCCGGACCGGTGAACGACATGCCCTGCAGGGCGGGGATGACCGCGAGCATCTTGGCGATCGCGTCGACGCCCTCCTCCATTTTCGAGAGATGGCGGGTGCGGCCGTGCGTGGTCAGCTCGGCCTCGAGCGAGCCCGCGTGCAGCGTCAGCGCGGCGTTGTCGGTCGGCTCGCCCACGATGAACCGGTCGGCACGAACGCCGCGCGCGAGCATGTGCACGGTGCCGACACCGCCCTGCAGCTCGCCGACGACGTGGGCGAGGATCACGTCGCCCCGCAGCCGGATCCCCGCCCGCTGCACCGCCTGCACCGCCGCCACGTAGGCGGCGTCCGCGGCTTTCATGTTGGAGACCCCGATGCCGTAGATGAACTCGTCATCGACCTCGCCGCCGAAGGGGTCCTTGGTCCAGCCCTCGCCCGCCGGATTGGTGTCGAGATGGCCGTTGAGCATGAGGCTTTGGCCGCCACCGCGGCCGCGCCATCGGCTGATGCAGTTGAAGCGGCCCGGCTGGACTTCCTGCAGCTCGACCTCGAGCCCGAGCGCGCTCAGCCGCGATTGCATGAAGCGCGCGATCGTTCCCTCCTCGCCCCCGGCCGAGTAGCTGCGGATGCGGACCATCTCCTGCAGCAGCGCGACGAGCGCACGGTCGTCCACCGCCGCCGCGGCGGCGTCAGCCATCTTCGAGGCTTCCACGGAGTCCTCCGGCGTCGGAATCGGCCCCCGCCCGAGGGGCGCTCGCGAGCGTACCACGCGGATGAAATGCGCCTCGCCGGGGAGTTTCAGTCACCCTCCGTGCCCTTTTTGCACGAGCACGGTCACGCAAGTCGCTGGCGTGCCGCCTTTTTTCCGTGGCGCCGGAGTGGTATCAGCTTTGCTCGGACGGGGGGCATGCGAGCCTATTGGCGGTGGTGGCTCCCCGCGGTCATCCTCGGCGGGGCGGTGGTGGCGACGTACGTCGGTCTGGGATCGCGAATGGACGAGCGGATCGCCTGGCTGGCGAGTCAGCCCGACGTGGTCACGGTCTTCCGGAACCCGATCACCGCGAGAAGCGATGCGCTGACGGCCTTGATCGCCTTCACCGTGCTCACGCCGATCGCGCTCTTCGTGGCCCTCGTCATCATCCTGATGGTCGTGGCCGGCCTGAGCACGTTCCTCGTTTCGCTCCATCTGCCGGGCTGGCTCTCGGCGCCACTGGTCGCGGCGATCGCCATCGTCACGCTGTACCGGGCGAGCGAGGCGTGGCTGCCGGCATGGCTCTACGGGATGGGCGTGGTCGCGCGCGCCTACCTGGTCTATTCGTCCACCGGTCCGGCCTGACCCCTCGCCGGCTTCACCGTCGTCTCGCTCCTCCCCGTCCCGTCTAGAAGTCTGCCCCAGAGGTCTAGCAAGCGACAGGTCATGGCGCCTCCCCGGGGGGCCTGCAACTTTCCGCCGTCGGGCGCATCTCATGAAGCGGCGGAAGGAACGTGATGGTCGATTCACGGGAGGCTGCAGTCATGAGGGAGTCGATACGACCCGATGTCCATGCCCGGTTTCTGGAACTGGTGGCCCGGGCGGATGCCAAGGTGAGGAGCGAGCGGCAGACCCTGCAGAAGCGCTCGGCCCGGCTGCTGGCCCGCGAGGCGCGCGAGGGCGGGCGCGTCGGCGCCGATCCCGGCGACGACGCCGCCTAGCCGCCGCCGTGGCGGGTCTTGGCCGGCTGTTCGTCCACCAGGTCAACGTCGCGATCCTCGGAGCGATCGTGGTCACCGTGGTAGCGTGCGACGCTCACCATGTGTCGACGCTTCGCGAGCTGCATCGCGTGCGTCAGGAGCTGTGCGCCGCCCGCCTCGAGGTCGTCGCCAGCCGCCACCCCTATCTGAAGCCGGTGGTCACCGCCGGGGACAAATGTGCGGTGCTGGCGGTGTTGACGGGCGAGCCGCCGGCGAGCACGCCCCAGCCGCGCCCGAGCCTCGACATGTGACGTCGCCGATCTAGGCGAGGAGCGTGCCGATCTCGTCCGGCGAGAAGCCGAGCTCGGTGAGCACCTCGCGCGTGTGCTCGCCGAGAAGCGGCGGGGAGCGCCGCACCGAGCCGGGCGTGCCCTCGAGCTTGACGGGAATGCCGACCGTCTTGATGCTTCCGACCGCGGGGTGGCGCATCTCGAGCACCATCTGGTTGTTGGCCACTTGCGGATCGTGCAGCGCCGCCTCGATGTCGTTGACCGGGGCGCACAGGATGTCGACGGACTCGAGCGCGTCGACGACCTGCTTCGTCGTGCGCGCGCCGAGCTCCTGCCGCCAGCGCGCCTGCAGCTCGTCCCGGTGGGCGACCTGCGCCTCGTGCGTGGCGTAGCGGGGATCGGCGGAGAGGTCGTCGATGCCGAGGCCGCGACAGATGTCCTGCAGGGGATTCGCCTTGAAGGCGCCCACCATGACGACGTGGCCGTCGAGCGTCCGGAACGTGCCCGACAGGGGGAAGGCGCCCCAGTTGAGGCGCTGGCCGAGATTGAGCCACGCCGACGCCTCCTGCAGCTGCATCGCGAGCATGCCATCCAGCAGCGACACGTGCACGAGCTGGCCACGGCCGGTCCGCTCGCGCGCCAGCAGGGCCAGCAGGATGGCCTGCACCAGCAGCATCCCGCCGGTGAAGTCGGCGATCGGCGTCGCGCTCGGCTCCGGCGGCGCCTCGGGATCCGCTCTCCGCGAGGCGATCCCGCTCATCGCCTGGGCCAGGACGTCCTGACCCCCTTTGTCCCGGTAGGGACCGGTGGGCCCGTAGCCGCTGCCGAACGCGTAGATCAGGCGCGGGTTCAGCGCCGAGAGGTCCGCGTAGCCGAGGCCGAGCCGCTCCATCACGCCGGGCCGAAAGTTGTGCACGAGCACGTCGGCCTTGCGGGCCAGCCGGTAGACGGCCTCGCGGCCGAGCGGCGCCCGCACGTCGATGGCGACGCTGCGCTTGTTGCGGTTCAGGCTCCAGAAGACGGCGCTTTCACCGCTCGGGTGCTTCATGTGCACGCGCGAGAGATCGCCGGCGCCGGGACGCTCGATCTTGATGACGTCGGCGCCGAAGTCGCCGAGCACTTGCGTCGCGCACGGCCCCATCTCGATCTGCGAGAAGTCGAGGACGGTGACCCCGTCGAGCGGTGCGACGCTCGTCATCGACCCGACCAGCGGGGAGCTCTCCGCTCCAGGAAGGCGTTCACGCCCTCCACCTGGTCGGCCGAGACCAGCGCCCTGGCCATCATCGGCGGGACGAGGCCGACGGCGGCCGGCAGGGCCAGGTCCAGTCCCTTCATCACGGCTTCCTTCGTCCCCTGCACCGACAGCGGCGCGCAGGCCAGGATCTCGTCGGCCCACCGCCGCGCCGCCGGCAGCAGATCGGCGAGCGGGACGACCTCGTTGACGAGGCCGGTCCGGTACGCGTCCTGGGCCGAGATCCGGCGTCCCGTCAGCAGCAGCCCCATCGCCGCCTTGAGCGGCATCGATCGCGCGAGCCGGTGCATGCCTCCCTCGAGCGCCATGCGGCCGACGCGCGGCTCGGGCAGGCCGAATTCGGCGTGCTCGGCGGCGACGATGATGTCGCAGGCCAGCGCGAGCTCGAAGCCGCCGCCCAGGGCGACGCCGTTGACCGCCGCGATGAGCGGCTTCGGCATGTCGTACCGCAGCGTCAGCGCGCCGAGCCCGCGCGGATGCCGGTGCGCGAGGAACGCCGGGCCCTGCTGCTCCGCGGTCGCCGCCGAGGGCTCCCGCATGTCGTAGCCGGCCGAGAACGACCGGTCCCCGGTTCCGGTGAGGATCGCGACACGCAGCTCGGGATCGGTCTCGTACTGGGTCCACACGCGGTCCAGCTCGTCGGAGGCGGCCCGGTGGAGCGCGTTGCGCACCTGCGGGCGGTCGAGCGTGACGACGAGGAGATGCCCCTCGCGCTCCACCCGGCAGAACTCCATCGCGTCGCTCACGCCACCGGCACGGGCGTGCCCAGATTCACGCCCTGGGCGAGGAGCCGCTTCTGCAGCGCGGCGACGTCGACCTTCCGGGGCGCCACGCCCGAGTCCAGGCTCAACGCCGCGGCGGTGCCGGCCGCTTCTCCCATGACCATCACCGGTGGGATCTCCCGGCTGATCCGCTGCGCCTCCGGCGTCGCCGCGTAGCAGCGGCCCGCCACCAGGAGGCCGTCGATCCCTTTCGGGATCAGGCTGCGATACGGTGTGTAGTAATCCCGGCCACGCGCGATCACGTCGGGGAACGTCCGGCGGCTCACGATGTCGTCCTTGGTGACGACGTACTCGCCGTCGAGCAGGCGCGTCTGGCGCACGCCGACCTGCGGCGCCGCGTCGAGGATGTACGCGCGCTGGAACCCTGGATAGTTCGCGCGCACGAAGTCGACGACCTTCATGAACCGGCGCCGGCCTTCGATCTCGATGTGGGTCAGGTGCTCGGGGTTCAGCCCGTCGTAGCCCGGGATGTGCGGGCAGTTGCACCACACCACGCCGGGCCGCGGCGTCAGCATCCACCACATGTCCCACGCCCCGCCCAGCAGCTGCTTGACCTCGGTGTCGAGCTGGTGCGCCGCGGCCGGATCGCGACGCTCGAACGCCACCGCGGCGTCGGTGTCGACGTCGGCCAGCCGGTGCACGAGCGTCATGATGTACGAGCCGTGCACGCTTGGCGCGCCGGCGCTGCCAAAGACGTCGCCGTCGCCCGTCGCGTCGATCACGACCCGGCCGCGGATCGCCTGCCGGCCCGCCTTGCTCTCCACGACCACGCCGGTGACCGCGCCGTCCTCGACCAGCGCCCGCGAGAACCAGGCATGGCAGCGCAGGCGCACGCCGGCGTCGAGCACCATTTCCTGCGAGACCTGCTTCCAGCCCTCGGGGTCGAAGACGGCCGAGTACACGATCGGCTTGGGCTTCTTCCGCGCATAGAGCTCCTCGAACCCCCAGCGGACCCAGCGGTCGCGGACGGCGGCGTCGTTCCGGAAGCAGTCTTCCAGCGGCGGCGCCACGCAGGCGCCGATCCGCTGCAGGCGGTCGACGATCTCGAGCGCCAGCCCGCCCACCGAGACCTCGCCCTCGGCGCACATGTCGTCGAGCACCAGCACCATGCCGCCGGACGCGAGCCCGCCGAGGTAGCCGTAGCGCTCGAGCAGCATCACCTCGGCCCCGGCGCGCGCCGCGGCGACCGCGGCCGCCTGGCCCGCGGGGCCACCGCCGACGACCAGCACGTCGGTCTCGGCAACGACGGGAGTCTCCCGGCCCGGTTCGCTCACTGTCTGCGTCATCGATGTCCTCCCGTCGCCTCAGCGCTCCCAGCGGACCAGGAGCCATTCCAGGATACTCACCAGGAAGAAGAACGCGAGCGCGATCGCCGATGTTACCACCATGGCCGCGTAGAGCAGCGCGGTGCGAAAATCGTAGGTCGTGAGCACGATCAGGTAGCCGAGCCCCTTGTTGGTGCCGATCCACTCGGCGACCAGCGCGCCGAGCACGCTCGACGTCGACGCGATGCGCATCGCCGAGAAGAGGTACGGCAGCGACGACGGCCATCGCACGTAGCGCACGATCTCGGTCTTGCTGGCCGACAGCACGTGCATCAGCTCCATCGCCTGGACGTCGGCGGACTCCAGCCCCTCCACCATGTTCACCAGCGTCGGGAAAAACGTGATCAGGGCGGCGATCGCGACCTTGGGCGCGTAGCCGTTGCCCAGCAGCAGCACCAGGATGGGGGCGATGGCCACGATGGGCAGCGTCCGCACGGCCACCGCCACCGGGTAGAGCGCGCGCTCCAGCACCTGGCTGTGGACGAAGGCGAGGGCGGCGGCGACGGCCACGAGGTTGCCCAGCGCGAAGCCGCCCAGGGATTCGACGATCGTGGGGATCGCGTTGTCGAGCAGCCGGGCGCGCTCCTTGACCAGCGCCTGCCCGACGGAGGCGGGGGCCGGCACCACGTAGGGCGGCACCGCGAAGACGCGGATCGCCAGGTCCCACACGATCGCCAGCCCCACGATCACGACCAGCGGCAGCAGCAGGCGCCGGAGGAGCACGGCTCGCGGCGAGCGCCCCGCCGGGGGCACGCCTCA
>Ga0066679_10000500_pt1 | contig 13374 bp, 12 predicted proteins | sample GraSoiAngelo_128_FD_62298 | JGI IMG/M metagenome (GOLD analysis project Ga0066679, IMG submission 62298) | Grasslands soil microbial communities from the Angelo Coastal Reserve, California, USA - 14_0927_12_20cm | ecosystem: Environmental > Terrestrial > Soil > Grasslands | place: USA... | reverse complement strand
CTACACCCACTACTCGGGCACCCACGGAGTGCCGCTCAGCGGCGCCAATCGCCTTCTTTATGCCGCCTACATGCAGGACCTGAACCTGCTGATCACGACCCAGGTCAACGACAAGACCCAGATCCTCTACCGCCGCAACATCGTCGACCGCGTCAACGACATCGCGCCCTTCCTGACCTTCGACAGCGACCCCTACGTGGTGGTCGCCGACGGGAAGGTCTACTGGATCATCGACGGCTACACGACCGCCACCACCTATCCCTACAGCCAGACCGAATCGAGCGCGGGCGTGAACTACATCCGCAACTCGGTCAAGGTCGTCATCGATGCCTACGAGGGCACCGCCAACTTCTATGTCGCGGACCCCAGCGACCCCCTCCTCAAGGCCTACCAGAAGGCGTTCCCAACCCTGTTCAGGCCGCTCAACTCGATGCCCGCCTCGCTGCAGGCGCACATCCGCTACCCGGAGGACCTCTTCAACCTCCAGTCAACCGTCTACGCGACCTACCACATGCGCGACCCGCAGGTCTTCTACAACAAGGAGGACGTCTGGGCCATCCCCGAGGAGTCGACCGGGCCTGGCGCGAGCCACACGCTGTCTCCCTATTACGTGCTGATGCGGCTGCCCGACCAGCAGAAGGCGGAGTACCTGCTGATCCTCCCCTTCACCCCCAACCACCGTCAAAACATGATCAGCTGGCTGGCCGCCCGCAACGATGTGCCGAACTACGGCCAGCTCGTCCTCTACCAGCTGCCCAAGGACACGGTCATCTTCGGGCCCTCGCAGATCGGCAACCGGATCCAGGAGAACGGCTCCATCTCGGCCCAGTTCACGCTTTGGAACCAGAGCGGCTCACAGGTGCAACAGGGCGCCCTGCTGGTGGTGCCCGTCGGAGGTACCTTCCTCTACTTCGAGCCGGTGTACCTGAGAGCCAACGGCACCTCCTCCCTGCCCGAGTTCAGGAAGGTGATCCTGGCCGACTCGACCAACGTGGTCTGGGACGACAACCTGGAGGGCGCGCTGGCGCAGCTGGTCGGACAGGCGCCGCCGTCCCCCGCGCCGACACCCAGCGGGGGCACCGGTGCGCCCACCTGCGGGCAGCTGATCAGCCAGGCCAACCAGCACTACACGGCGGCCCAGGACAAGCTGAAGGCCCAGGACCTGGCCGGCTACGCGGCCGAGATCCAGCAGGTCGGCAGCCTTCTCCAGCAGATGCAGGCGTCGGGCTGCACGAGCTCGACCACCCCGGCCTCACCGAAGCCCTCGCCCTCGCCTTCGCCGACGCGCTAGCCGTCGGTTCCCTCGACCAGCGGGACGAAGCGGACCGGGAAGATCGGCTGGGTCGTGATCCGCTCGCCCTCCCGGCGGATCAGGAGCAGGTCCTGCTGGCCCAGCCGGCCGCTCTCGACCGGCACCACCATCCGTCCCGGGCTCGCCAGCTGTGCAAGCAAGGCCGGGGGCACGCTGGGCGCCGCGGCCGAGACCACGATCGCGTCGTAGGGCGCGGCGTCCGGCCAGCCCAGGCTGCCGTCGCCGTGGTGGATCTCGGCGTTGGTGATCCCGAGCCGGCGGAGGGTCTCCGCTCCGCGCTCGGCCAGCCGGCGATCCCGCTCGATGCCGATGACCCGGCCGGCCAGGCGGGCCAGCACCGCGGACTGGTAACCGCTGCCCGACCCGACTTCGAGCACCGTCTCGCCCGGCTGGGGAGCGACGGCCTGGGTCATGGCGGCGACCACCAGCGGCTGGGAGATGGTCTGGCCGCCCCCGATCGCGATCGGGTGGTCCGCGTACGCCAGCCTACGCTGCAGGTAGGGGACGAACTCCTCTCGCGGCAGGTCCGCCATCGCCGCCAGCACCCGTTCGTCCTGGATCCCATTGGGGCGCAGCTGCTCCGCCACCATCCGCTCAGCGCGGGGAATCGGCACGCGTAGAATTCTGGCCAATCAGCTCCTTGGCGTCTTTGGCCTCACCCAACGTCCCGCCATCGTTGCGCCGGCCCGTTAAGCAGCGGTCGCGGCTACTTCGCCGCACCGGACCGCCGCACATGCGGGTGGGATTCGTCCATCCCTCCGAGCAGGAGTTCGCCCGCTTCCTGGATTACTACCGGATCCGCTGGGTCTACGAGCCCAGCTCCTTCCCGATCGGCTGGGAGGACGGGCGGGTGAGCGAGATGTTCACCCCCGACTTCTATCTCCCCGAGCACGACATGTACGTCGAGCTGACGACCATGAAGCAGTCCCTGGTCACGCCCAAGAACCGGAAGGTGCGCCTGCTCCGGGAGCTCTACCCGGACGTCAACGTCCGGCTTCTCTACCAGAAGGACTATCAGCAGCTGGTGGTCCAGGCCGGTTACGGGGTCCTCGACGTCCATCACATCCGGAAGCAGGACATCCAGCAGATCATGATCTCGCCGACCGAGCTCGAGACCCGGGTCCGCGCCCTGGGCAGGAAGATCTCCCGCGACTACCGGGGCGAAGCGGTGCTGCTGGTCGGGGTGCTGAAGGGAATCACCTTCTTCCTCGCCGACCTCGCCCGGCAGATCTCGATCCCGGTCGCGATCGACTACCTGGCCGTCGGGCGCTACGCCGGCGCCCAGCCCAAGGACCGGGTCTCGATCGTGCGCGACATCGACATCCCGGTGGAGGGCCGCCATGTGCTGCTGGTGGAGGACATCGTCAACACCGGGCTGACCCTGGGTTTCATCACCGACGAGCTGCGCCGCCGCGACCCGGCCTCACTGGAGGTGGTGACGCTGCTCGACAGGCCGACCCGGCGGCTGGCCGAGGTGCCGATCCGGTATACCGGCTTCCAGATCCCGAACGACTACGTGGTGGGCTACGGGCTGGACTTCCGCGAGCTCTACCGGAACCTCCCCTTCATCTGCGTCTTGAAGCCCCATGTCTACCAGGACCTGGCGCCGCCGGTATTGACGGTCGAGGCGGGCGCGGCCAAATAGCCGACCAGGCCGAGCGGCTCGTGCGGGTGCTCGACTGGATGGCGACGCGCCCCTTCGAGGAATTGCTGGAGGGCGCCCCCTCCCTCCTCCAGCAGGCCGAGCGCCTGGTGGTCGACGCACACCGCCACTGGTACGAGGCGGCGGGCGGGAGGGCCTGGACAGAACCAAAGGCCTACCACTGGCTCCGCTACGAGGACGAAGACCCGATCGCTCGGTTGAAAGAGGGCGTCCGAAGGTTGTCGCCGCACCTCGAGGCGGACGCGACCGCCCTGGAAGACCTCGAACGGGTGACGCTGCGCCGCGACTAGGCCCGGGCGGTCTTGAGCAGCTCGGCCACTTGGGGCGCGGCCACGAACCGCTTCGCCCGGCTCGGTGCAAGTCCGGCCTCGACTTCCCTGATGATGGCGCCCGCCTCGCCGAAGAGGACCTCCGCGCCACCGTCATCCCCGCCGGCGTAGAGCAGGGCAGCAAGGTCTCCCCGGAATCGCCAGCGCAGCGCCGGGGTCCCCAGGCGGTCGGCGATCCGGATCGCGGCGCGCATCTCCTCCCGGGCCCTGTCACCGCTTCCCAGTGCCTGCAGGGCCTTGCCGAGAGTGGCGCGCGCGACCGCCTCGTACTTCGCCCGCCGAACGGAGAGCGCCATCTCGACTGCCTTCTGCGCCCACTCCGCCGCAGCCTCTGGCGACTCGGTCGCAAGCGCGATCTCCGCCCGCGCCGCGGCAAGCTTGCCGCCCAGGTACCAGCGTTCCCAGGCGGAGGTGGCCATCACGGGCTCCCACAGCTCGCGCCAGCCGAGACTGGCGGCGCCGACATCGCCGGCCAGAAGGTTGGTTTGCAGGAGGTCGACCGCCGCGTTCATCCGCGGCATGTGGAAGGCCGGGTTCCCCACCGCCTGACTCAATGACTCCTCGCTTCGGCGGCGCGCCTCCTCAAGGTCGAACAGGTCCCTGAAGGCCAGCGTGGAGTAGTTGAGGAGCACCCGGACCGGCCTGCCCATCTCCCGGCCCAGGGCGAGGACACGGTCGAAGCTGGCCAGCGCCTCCTCGTAGCGGCCCATGGCGCTGAGCAGCATGCCCTCCATACCGCCGCCCCTGAGCAGGGCCTCGGCGCTGCTGGGGTCGACCGCCTGCTCGCGCGAGGCGCTGGAAAGCTCCAGTGCGCGCTCGTAGTTCGCCGTCCAGTAGTGCTGGTCGGCCAGCAGGTGCTCGTGCTCGGCCATGTCGGCAAGCCGTTTGCCCGGCACCCAGAGGCGGAGCGCCCGCTCGCCCAGCTCGAGGGCTCTGTCCAGGTCACCGGTCTCCCCTCGCATCGCGTGACCCTGGCTGAGCCGGGCCAGGGCCGGGGCGACGAACTCGCTAGCGCCCAGCTCCTCGGCCAGATCCAGCGTTCGTCCGGCCACTTCCAGGGTCTGTGCCGTGCGCTCAGTCCAGTGGTAGCAGCGGCCGAGCGCAAGCAGGGCCTCGAGCAGGTTTGCTCCCTCCAGCTGCGGGATCAGTGTCTCGAGCTCGACGGCGCCCTGCTCGAAGTCCTCGAACCTCACCCGGGCAAGGGCCAGCTTCAGTCCGACCCGGCTCCGTTCGCCTACCTCGGTCACCAGTCGCAAGGCTCGCTGCAGCAGCTCGATCGTTTCCTTCTCGGCCCTCGCCTCCTCGGCGCGCTCTGCCGCCAGCAGGAGATAGCCGACGGCCCGGACCAGGTCGCCGGCCTCTTGCCAGTGGTGCGACAGCAGCCAGGCGAGCTCCCGGTCCTGGCCGCCCGAGACCTGCTCGATGTAACGGGCCACCGACTCGTGGGCGCTGCGGCGCTGAGCTCGCGGCAGCGTCGAGTAGCAGACATCGCGGATCAGCGCGTGCCTGAAGCTGAACTCGACGTCGCCCTGCACGCGGCTGGTCGCCTCCCGCCTGACGAAGTCCCTCGCTTCCAGAGCGTCGAGCGAGCGGTCGATGCTGTCGACGGTTCCCGCCGCCTGCAGGGCGCCGCGCCAGAACACCTTGCCCACCACCGACGCAGCCAGGAGCGCGCTCCGCTGCTCTGGCGGCAGCGCGTCCACCCGGGCGGCGATCGCCGCACGGACGGTCGTCGGCAGCTCGGCGCTGCGATCCGGGTCCTCCATCCACCCGGCCGCGAGCTCTTCGAGGAAGAGGGGATTCCCACCCGCGACCTCCACCAGGCGGCCGAGGGCCGGGGCGGGAACCTCCGCTCCGGTCAGCTGGCCCACCAGGGCGGCCGAGTCGGCGGGCGAGACAGGGTCCAGGCCGATGCTGGTGGTGGCATGCAGGCCGGTTCCCCAGCCGGGCCGGTCGTCCAGCAGCTCAGGCCTGGCCAAGGCCAGCAGCAGGACCGGGGTCTCCCGAACGTGGGCTGCCAGGTAGGCGATCAGGTCGAGCTGCCCGGCATCCGCCCAGTGAATGTCCTCGAAGATGAGGAGGGTCGGCTGCTCACGACCGAGTCGCTCCACCAGCCTCCGTGCGGAGAAGAGGAGAAGGAGCTGCTCGTCCACCGGCGGATCCACTCCCAACCCGAGCATGAGGGAAAGACAGCGAGTGACCTCCTGCCGCTCGGCGACCGGGAACAGCCGCACGACCGCGGCGGCCAGCTTGGCCCTCGCCTTCGCGGGCGGGTCCTGCTCGAAGATCTGCGCCACGTCCTTTACCTGCTCGGCGAAGGCGCCGTAGACGTCGCGCGTGTCGTAAGGAAGGCAACGGCCGCGGATGCTCCGGCCCCCGCCGGCTTGGACCAGGGAGGCAAACTCTCGCGAGAGCCGGGACTTCCCGATCCCCGGCGGGCCGATGACCGTCACCAGGTGGGGCCGGTTCTCCTTCGCCGACGATTCCCAGACCGATCGCAGCAAAGCCAGCTCGCGCTCACGACCGACCAGCCGGCCGCCGCCGCTCCGCCGCTCCCCTGGTGCTATCGGCTCCACGGCAAGCCAGGCCTTCACGGGCTCCTTCTTGCCCTTCGTCTCGACGGCGCCGATGGCTTCGTAGCGGATACCGTCGTGGGTGGCCCGGTAGGTCTCCTCGCCAACGATGAGCCGGCCCGGCGGCGCCGCGGCTTGGAGGCGCGACGCCGTGTTCACGACATCGCCCATGGCCAGGGCCTCACCGTCCTGGTGCCGGGCACCGGTTGCCACCACTGCCTCGCCGGTGTTCACTGCGGCCCGCGCGACCAGGTCGAGGTCCGGCCGCGACCGGTTCAGCTCCTGGACTGCAGCGAGCGCCCGGAGGCCGGCGCGGACCGCGCGCTCCGGATCGTCGGTGTGGGTCGCCGGGGCGCCGAAGACAGCCACGACCGCATCGCCGATGAACTTCTCGACGGTACCGCTGAAGCGCTCGGCCTGTTCTTTGACCCGAGAGTGATAGAGCTGGAGGAGATCGCGTACGTCCTCGGGGTCGGCTCGGTCTGAACGGGCCGTGAAACCCACCAGGTCTACGAAGAGGACGGAGACGATCTTGCGCTCTTCGGCGGTTCGGGCGCCGTCAGTCAGCCGGGTCCCGCAGGCGGAGCAGTAACGGGCTGTGGCCGGGTTTCGCTGTCCGCAGCTCGGACACGCCTCCACAGCGTGTAAGGGTATGCGCAGATGAGCCGCCGTTCCAGAACGTCCACTCGCTCGGCGAGGAGGTTCCCCAGGCGGGACCTGTCCCCGTCCACCGGGCTGGCCCGGGTATGAAATGCCCCAAGCGACCTTCCTGTTTACCCTGAAGACCGCATTCCCCACCGGCTTCGCCGGCGGGGACACCTAACACTTTCGCCGGTCATGTCTTGACCGCTCCAGCGCTCAAGGGTCGCGTGGTCATTCGGGGAAACCGAAAAACGCATGGCGAGAGGCTCGGCTGGGAAATGAAATGCCCCAAGCGACCTTCCTGTTTACCCTGAAGTGCCCTATGCGTTTTTCGGTTTCCAGCTTTCGCCTTCCACCTACTCGACGTTCGGTATCCTCAGGTTTACCGTACTCAGCCGCTTGGGGCGTGGCGAAGGTTAGCAGGCGGTTAGAGAGCCCGGTCAACGGGCAAAAATCAGTTCGCCGCCTGGCTACTTTTTCAGGGGTTGACCAATTCAGCCGGGGAACGTTAAGGGGCGGTTAGAGGAGTTGCGAGATGCGTGAAGCGGTCATCGTCGAAGCGGTCCGGACCCCGCTGGGAAGGCGCAACGGGAAGCTCAAGGATCTCCACCCCGTGGTGCTCGGCTCGATGGTCCTCCAGGAGCTGCTCAAGCGCGCAGGCATCGACCCCAAGCTGGTCGAGGACGTCGTCTTCGGCAACGTGATGCAGACCGGCGAGCAGGCTGTCAACATCGCCCGCAACGCCTGGCTCACGGCCGGCTTCCCGGTCGAGACGCCGGCGACCACGGTCGATCGCCAGTGCGGCTCAAGCCAGCAGGCAATCCACTTCGCCGCCAACCTGATCCAGAGCGGGATCGCCGACATCACCGTCGCGGGCGGGGTGGAGTCGATGACGCGGGTGCCCATGGGCTCGACCGTCCTCCAGGGCCCCGGCAACCCCTTTCCGCCCGAGCTGCTGGAGACCTACGAGCTGGTCCCGCAGGGCATCTCCGCCGAGCTCGTCGCCCGCAAGTACGGGATCGACCGCAAGGCGATGGACGAGTTCAGCGTCCGCTCCCACCACCTCGCCGCGGAAGCCACGGAGAAGGGTTACCTGCGTTCTCAGATCATGCCGGTGGAGATCACCAACGGCACCACCGAGCTGATGGACAGGGACGAGGGCATCCGCGCCAACGCCTCCTACGAGGCGGTCTCGCAGCTTCAGCCCGCTTTCAACCCTCAGCACTCGATCACGGCCGGCAACTCCAGCCAGATCACCGACGGCGCGGCGGCCGTGCTCCTGGTGGAGAAGCAGAAGGCGCTGGAGCTGGGCCTCAAGCCTCGGGCGCGCGTCATCGCGCAGAAGGTGGTCGGCGTCGACCCCGTGCTGATGCTGGAGGGCCCGATCCCGGCCACGGCCGCGGTGCTCAAGCAGGCCGGGCTGCAGCTCAAGGACATCGACCTCTTCGAGGTCAACGAAGCTTTCGCCTCGGTGCCACTGGCTTGGCTGAAGGAGACCGGCGCCGACCCCGACAAGCTCAACGTAAACGGCGGCGCGATCGCGATCGGCCACCCGCTGGGCGCCTCTGGGGCCCGGCTGATGAACCACCTCCTCTACGAGCTCGAGCGTCGCGACCTTCGCTACGGCCTGCAGACGATGTGCTGCGGCGGCGGGCTGGGGACGGCGACGATCATCGATCGCCAGCTGGACTGAAGCGAAGATGCAGCAGAAGTCGCAGACCTACGACAGCTTCGAGGCCGTCCGTCCGCACAAGATCTGGCCGGGCGTCCTCGCCCACGAGATCCGAGGCCAGCGGGTCGCCTTCGCCTTGATCGAGCTGGACCCCAACGCACCGGTGGCCGAGCACAGCCACCCCGAGGAGCAGATCGGCTTCATCGTCAGGGGCTCGTTCAAGTTCACGATCGGAGGCGAGACGCGGGAGCTGCAGCCGGGTGACACCTACGTCATCCCCGGCGGCGTTCCGCATTCGGCCGTCTCCGGGCCCGAGGGGACCGTCGCCATCGACGTTTTCAGCCCGCCGCGCGCCGATTGGGATCGCTTGGAGCGAGCCGAGCCCCGAAAGCCGAGCTGGCCCTAGAGCAACCCCTGGCGGAACTACTCCGTCTTGACGCGGGGGAGCGGGCCGGGTTTACTTACCCAACCTTCCATCGCGTCGCGGGAAGGTGGCGAGTAGGGAACTGGGGGTAAATCTTCGGATGCATAAGTTGCCGAGCGACGCGGACGTCGCGCGCGCGATCGGCGAGACCACGATCCGGGGCGAGGAGCGGCGGGATCACACCGCCCGCTCGGTTCGTGATGCGCTGGCTGAGCGGCTGGGAGTGGATCCGCGCCAGCTGGGCGGCCTGAGCGCCGAGATCGCCACCCGCGCCCTGGCCAACCTCAACCTGACCCTGGAGCGCCTGCGCCAGCTGGAGGAGGAGGCCGCCGTCGACGAGCTGACCGGGGTCTATCGGCGGGGCCACGGGATGATGATCCTGACCCGCGAGGTGCGGCGAGCCTTCCGCTCGCCGGACGAGCGGCTGATCGTGGCCTTCATCGACGTGGACGGCCTCAAGTGGTTCAACGACACCGCCGGCCACGCCGAGGGCGATCGCCTGCTCAAGGACCTGACCACCAGCATGACCAAGCGCCTCCGCTCCCACGACATCGTCTTCCGCTACGGCGGCGACGAGTTCGTCTGCATCTTGCCGGGCGCGAACCTGGAGGGGGCGGCTCCGATCTTCGCGGCGGTAGCCGAATCCTTCTCCGAGGGCGGCGAGGACCGCCGCTTCAGCGTGGGGCTGGCCGAGCTGCGCGAGGGCGACACGCCCGAGGGGCTGGTCGCCCGTGCCGACACCGCGCTTTACGAGGCACGGGCGCGGGCCGGCCACCGCCGCCGCGAGAGCAACCGGGTCCAGGCCTGACCGCAGCCGCCTCCGCCCGTTAGGGTGCTGGGAAGCGTGAACCCAGCGCTCAACTACCTGGTCAGCGGCGCGGTGATCGTCTTCCTGATCGCCTTTTTCGCCGCCGTCGGCTACATCGTCTTCCGCGTTCTCCGCTACGGGGAGCGCTACTACGGGGACACCGGCCAGCCGCTGGGGGCACCTCCCGCCCCGCCGCCCCCGCCCGAGCCGCCGCCGCGGCCGACCCGCGGCGGGCGCCGGCGTCGCTGAGCGCGGACCGGCCGGGACAGGTGCGGCGAATCGAGACAGAAGCGCCAGGGCCGGTCCCGCCACTCGCCTGAATAGTCCACCCCGACGCGGGGGCCGGCCAGGATCGGTCCCGGCCGGTAGCCGTCGTCGACCAGGTAAAGGTCGGGCGGCTGCAGCGGCCTCCCATTCAGCCCCCTGTCGATCTCCAGGGACCGGCAGACCAACCCCGGACCCCGGCAGGAGCCAAGGCCGGGTCCCGGCTCCAGCGCCCTCACCAGCACCGCCTGCGGCTCGCCTTCGGGGCGGGTCACGAAGTTGAGGCAGTTCCACATCCCGTAGATGAAGTAGACGTAGGCATGGCCGGGTGGGCCGTACATGACCGAGGTGCGCGGCGTCCGCCCGCGAGCGGAGTGCGCTGCCAGGTCCTCTGGGCCGAGATAGGCCTCGACCTCGACCAGGCGGCCGGAGAGGCGGCGCCCGCCGACTTCCCGGACGACGACCTTGCCGAGCAGCTCGCGGGCTACGTCGAGCGTGTCGCGGGCAAAGAACTCGAGTGGGAGGGTGGTTTCGATCCCCCGAGTCTGCCAGCCGCCCTCGCCCGGCGGGCGTTGTGGCGGCGCTTGTCGCGGTAGAGATTGCGGTCCGCGACCTGGAAGAGCGCGTCATAGTCCTGTCCCGGCTGCCACTCGGCCAGGCCGAAGCTGAGCTCCAGCTCGATCGGTTGGCGCGTCACGGCGTTGTGCTCGCGGAGCAGCCCCTGGATGCGGGCCACAACCTCTCCGGCCTGCGCCAGCCCCGCATCGGGCATGGCGACGCCGAACTCATCGCCACCCAGCCGCGAGGAGATGTCCGAGGTCCGGACGGCTTTGCGAATCACGCCGGCCACAGCCCGGATCGCCTCGTCCCCGGCATGGTGGCCCTGGGTGTCGTTGATCTTCTTCAGCTGGTCGAGGTCCATCGCCATCATGGAGAGGGTGCGGCCGCGGCGGTGGGCTCCGGCCAGCTCCCGGCGGACCGAGCTCTCGAACTCGTTCCGGTTGGCGAGGCCGGTGAGGTAGTCGGTGTGCGCTTCACGGCGGTGCTCGAAGGCGTGGTCAAGGGCGGCCGCCAGGTGGTCGGCGACGACATTGAGGAAGCCCTTCTCGGACGCGTCGAACTGCCGCTGCCGCCGGCTGCCGACCGCCAGCTGCCCGACCTGCCCGCGCGCGTCGCGGAGCGGGACGACCAGCGCGCTGCCACCCAGCGCCTGCACGATTCCGTCGGTGCCCAGCTTGTCGATCGAGCGCAGGTTCTCCTTGACGGTGTCGGGCATCCCGATCGAGTGGGCCAGCACCAGCTGACCGGTTCCGCCTGGCGCCAGCCAGATGGCCCCCAGGTCCATGCGCATGGCTCGGACCGTCTCCTTCATCCCCGTCTCGGCGACCTGGATTGGATCCAGGGTGCGGTTGATCGCCCGGGTGATGCCGATCAGGGAACGGAGCTCCTGCTGCTGCTCCTCGTGGTCCGCCAGTTCCGCGTCAAGGTAGGCGCGGACCAGCACCAGGGTCAGCGTCCGGCCCAAGCGCCGAACACCGGGCAGCTGCAGCTCGTCGCCGACGGCCGCGATGACGGCCAGCGAAACCTCGAGCAGCTGGTCGAGGCCGAGGCCGGCGTCCCGCATCCGGTCGACGGCCACGCCGAGCGGCAGGGCGAGGTCGATGGGCACCTCGTCGGCGCCGCGGTGGTCCGATTCGACGAGCACCCGGCTCAGCAGCCGGACATAGGCGGCGGGCTCCTCGGGGTCCGCCAGCTCGCGGGCGGTGGGGGCCAGGACCCGGTCGAGCTCGCGCGCGGCGACCAGCTCAGCACGTTCGAGCTCGGTTCTGTTCATCGAGGGTTTCCAGCTCGCCTGGGAGCTTGCATCAGTAGTTGACGCCGTTTTGCGGTGGATATTGCGTGGGCCTCAAGGTCAGGAAGTGAACGTCCAAGCGCCTAAAGTTGTTTCCAGCACTCGAATTCAGGAGAAAAAAATTCCGATGGCAACTGCCACGCTGACCACCATGGACCAGCTCGAGTCCATCCTTGGAGACCAGGCGAAGTACCTGCTGGAGCATACCTGCCAGACCGTCTCCAAAGATGCCCTCCACCTGCCCGGCCCCGATTTCGTGAGCCGAATCTGGTCCGCCTCGGATCGGCCGATCCGCACCCTCGCTGCGCTGGAGTCGATCTACGCCCACGGCCGCCTGGGCGGCACGGGCTACGTCTCGATCCTGCCCGTGGACCAGGGCATCGAGCACTCGGCGGGCGCCTCCTTCGCCAAGAACCCGATCTACTTCGACGGCGAGAACATCGTCAAGCTGGCCATCGAAGGCGGCTGCAACGCCGTCGCCTCCACCTTCGGGGTGCTGGGGTCGGTCGCCCGCAAGTACGCCCACAAGATCCCCTTCATCGTCAAGCTCAACCACAACCAGCTCCTGACCTATCCGAACGAGTACGACCAGATCTTTTTCGGGACGGTCCGCGAGGCCTGGGAGATGGGGGCGGCCGCGGTCGGCGCCACCGTCTACTTCGGCTCCGAGCAATCGAGCCGGCAGCTCATCGAGGTCTCCCGGGCCTTTCATGAGGCGCACGAGCTGGGCCTGGCGACCGTGCTCTGGTGCTACATGCGCAACCCGGCCTTCACCGTCGACGGCAAGAACTACGAGCTGGCCGCGGACCTGACCAGCCAGGCCAACCACCTCGGCGTCACCATCGAGGCCGACATCATCAAGCAGAAGCAGCCGGAGCTGAATGGCGGCTTCAACGCCATCAAGTTCGGCAAGACCGATCCCCTGGTCTACGAGAAGCTGACCAGCGACCACCCGATCGACCTCACCCGCTACCAGGTGCTGAACTGCTACGCCGGCCGGGCCGGGCTGATCAACTCCGGCGGTGCGTCCTCGGGCGAGTCCGACCTCAAGGAGGCCGTCCGGACCGCCGTCATCAACAAGCGTGCCGGTGGAACGGGGCTGATCTCGGGGCGGAAGGCCTTCCAGCGTCCGTTCGAGGAGGGCGTCCAGCTCCTGAACGCGATCCAGGACGTCTACTTGAACAAGGGTGTCACGGTAGCCTGAAGCTGGCCTTCCTCGGCACGGGGGCGGCCTTCTCGGTCGAGCGCTACAACGCGGGGATCGTCGTCGACGGCCGCATCCTGCTCGACGCCGGCGCGCCGCTGCTGCCCCACCTGCAGCGCCTGGGGATCGATCCGGGAGCGATCGACGTCATCTTCCTGACCCATTTCCACGGTGACCACACGCTGGGGCTGCCGACCTACGTCCTGCACCGCGGTTTCATCAGCAAGCGGCCGCTGACCATCGTCGGTCCAGCCGGGCTGGAGGAGCGGCTGGAATCGTTGTTCAAGGCCGCCTGGGGAGTCGACTGGGGCCAGATGCGGGACTCGATCCCGCTCCTCTATCGGGAGGCGGGCGAATCGGGCTCGGTGGCCGGGGTCGACTACGAGACCGTCCAGCTCGACCACGGGACCAGCGGCTGCACCGGCTACCGGCTTCGGATCGACGGCCGGCTGCTCGCCTACTCGGGCGATACCAGCGCCACCCCGCCCCTGGACCGGCTGGTGGAGGGCGCGGAGATCGCGATCGTGGAGGCGACCGGCCCCGGCGAGCCCTTCTCGCACCTCGGCTGGGAGCAGGCCGAAGCCCTCCGCGACCGCCACCCGAACACCCGCTTCATCTGGGTGCACGTCTA
>Ga0066679_10000498_pt1 | contig 13404 bp, 11 predicted proteins | sample GraSoiAngelo_128_FD_62298 | JGI IMG/M metagenome (GOLD analysis project Ga0066679, IMG submission 62298) | Grasslands soil microbial communities from the Angelo Coastal Reserve, California, USA - 14_0927_12_20cm | ecosystem: Environmental > Terrestrial > Soil > Grasslands | place: USA... | reverse complement strand
GTTTCTTGCGAAGGAGACATTGCGTCGGAAGGAAGCGTGTGGTAATTAATGGAGTTCTAGCGTGTACGTGCCTCGGACGTGTCGCACTTGTCCGGCGCAGCGTCGGCGCGCCGACTGCCCATGCCTGCCCGGGAAACGGAAGCCATCATCCTGAAAACATTTCCGCTGGGCGAGGCGGACCGTGTAGTGAGTTTTCTCGGCCGCACCTCGGGACGGCTTCGGGGTGTAGCTGCAGGGGCCAGACGTTTGAAGAATCGCTTTGGCTCGACACTGGAAATTCTTTCGCACGTCCAGATTTGGTACGTCGAGCGGGAAACCCGAGAGTTGGTGCGCATCCAGCAGGCGGAATTGCTCGATTCGCTGCATAAGGCGCAAAGCGACTACGGGCTCAGTACGGGCTTGGCCGTGATCAGCGAGATCGCGGAACTTGTTCTGCCGGAGCACGAAGTTTCGGAAGCCATGTTCCGATTGATTCTTCTGTGCGCGCGAGAAATCGAGCGCACAGGGAATTGGGAGCTGCCGCTGAGTTATTTCGCGTTTTGGACCGTCCGTCTGGGTGGTTGGCTGCCGCGATTTGATCGGTGCGCGGCTTGTCAGGCGGCTTTCGATGCCGGCCCGGCGTTTTACGATGCGCGGCGCGCCGGCCTGTTCTGCGGGAAGTGCAGGCGGCCTGGAATGAAACCACTTCAAGGGGAGGCCAGGGCTTTGGCAGAGAGGTTCACGGGCGAGAGATTGGATCGCATTGCCTATGACAAGTCTATGCGCGGGTGCGTGGACGAATTGAGGGCCGCGGCATTTGCGTGGATTGAGTTGAATGCAGAACGCCGCTTAACCACGCCGGAATTGCTGGAGACTGCTTGAAAGTTAAAGTAAAACTTGAAGAGAGGGCGCAAGGGCTGACCTTCCAAGACTTGATCCTTCAGCTCTCGCAATTCTGGGTAAAGCAGGGGTGCGTGCTTCAGCAACCCTACGATGTGGAAGTGGGGGCGGGCACGATGCACCCGGAAACGTTTCTCCGCGTTCTCGGCGCGCAACCCTATCGGGTCGGATACGTGCAGCCGAGTCGTCGGCCCGCCGACGGTCGCTATGGCGAGAACCCCAATCGACTCTACAAGCACACCCAATTTCAAGTCATCCTAAAGCCGTCGCCCGCGGATGTGCAGGATGTTTATTTGCAGAGTCTCGGAGCCCTGGGCATTGACCTCAAGAGGCACGACATTCGCTTTGAGGAAGACAACTGGGAGTCACCGACCCTGGGAGCATGGGGCATCGGTTGGCAGGTTCTCCTCGACGGTTTGGAGATCACGCAATTTACGTATTTCCAGCAGAGCGGGGGAATTGATCTTGACCCCATTTCGGTGGAGCTAACGTACGGGCTTGAGCGGATCTGTGCCTTCCTTCAGAACGTCGAGAGTGTTTACGCGCTGCGCTGGTCTGCGGATAAGACCTACGGCGATATCCGGCTGATGGAGGAGCAGCAGCTTTCCGAATACAGCTTTGATCGGAGCGATGCCGCCGCTATCCGCTCGGAGTTCGAGTTGCACGAAAAGCAAGCGAAGGAGCTTCTCGACGGATTTGAAACCGCGGAAGGGAGGTCCCGCAGCCGGTATCCGTTACTGGCGGCCTACGATCATTGCCTAAAGTGCTCGCATTTATTCAATTTGATGGATGCGCGAGGGGTGATCTCCACGACGGAGCGTGCGGCACTGATGAGTCGGGTTCGAGCTATTGCTTGCCGCACCGCCTCCTCCTATCTAGAGCAGCTGGGCGAGAAACAGCGAGCGCTTGAGGTGCGCGCATGAAAGCGGCTGCCGCCACCAAAGAGAAGCCGATAGAATTACTCTTCGAGATAGGATGCGAGGAGATTCCCGCTGGAATGTTGCCTAAGGCCGAGGAAGAGCTGCGTGTCAACCTGGAGAAGCTCCTGGCGGCCGAATCTCTCTCTCAGGGAACCACGGTCGAGACATTTAGCGCGCCGCGCCGGTTAACAGCTTGGGTCCGGGGCCTCCCGGTTAAGCAGGCGGATGTAGAGCTTGAGATTACCGGCCCGCCAAAGTCGGTGGCTTATGATGCCGTCGGCGCGCCGACACGCGCGGCGCTGAGCTTCGCCGAGAAGCAAGGTGTTCACGTCAACTCCGTGTATCTCGTGCAGACGGCCAAAGGCGAGTACCTTGCGGCCAAACAAGTCAAGGCTGGCCGCGCGACAGAGCAAATCCTGACCGGCGCACTGCCGCGTGCGGTCCACGATTTGAGCTGGCGGAAATCCATGACATGGACCGGGCTTAATGGCCCGCGGTTCATCCGCCCGATTCGATGGGTTGTTGCCGTCCTCGATGGGAAACCTCTCCACGTTGCCGTGGCTGGCATTGCGGCCGATAATTCCACGCGAGGACATCGTTTCCTAGGAGCGGCCGCTATCCGTGTTCGGAATTTTCCGGACTACGAGAAGAAGCTGCACGCGAATGGAGTCATCATCCGGCCGTCGCGGCGGCAGGAAAAAATCAGCAGGGAGTTAGAAGCTTTCGCAAAGAAGGGGAATTGCCGCGTCCATGAGGATGCCGACCTTCGCCGCCTTGTGACCTATCTCAACGAGTATCCGACGGTGATTCAGGGGAACTTCGATCCTGCGTTCCTGAATCTGCCGGATGAGATCCTGGTCACGGTCATGCGGGACCATCAAAAATACTTCGCGATCGAGAAAAGAAACGGGGAACTCGCATCACAATTCCTGGCAGTCATCAATTCGGACAAAGACCCCCAGGGCATTATCCGGGCCGGGCACGAGCGCGTGCTCCGTGCCCGCTTTGCCGACGCACGGTTCTTTTGGGAGTCCGACCAGAAATGTCGGCTCGCCGACTATCTGCCTAAGCTCGAGCGTGTTACCTATGAATCCCGTCTTGGCAGCTATGGGCACAAGGTGGAGCGCGTCCGCGACCTTGCCCGCTGGCTTACCGAGCAGTGGTTCAATCTGGGCATACAGCAGGCGCACGTTTCAGAGGCCGACCGGGCCGCGGAATTAGCAAAGTGCGATTTGGCGACGGAAATGGTCCGCGAATTCCCAGAGCTCCAGGGCATTGTGGGAGGTCTTTACGCGCGCGCGCAGGGCGAACCGCATGAGATCGCCGACGCCGTCTATGATCATTACCGGCCCGTGGGCTTGGATGATTCCATCCCGCGCAACCTCACGGGCTGTGCCGTGGCCCTCGCAGACAAGCTCGACTCCGTGGTGGGATGCCTCGCCGTGGGTATCGTTCCCACAGGCTCCAGTGATCCTTATGCGTTGCGGCGCGCCGCGCTGGGGATGGTGAAGATCATTTTGGAGAGGAAGCTTCCGCTCTCCCTGTCCTTGGCGATAGGAGCTGCGGGGAAGGCGCTTGTGAGCTTCAAACCGAAGCGCAGCGTCACGCCGGACCAGGAAAAGAAGATCCTGGATTTCATTCTAGACCGGGCCAGGTTCGTATTTAGAGAGAAAGAGCAATTTGCTTATGACGAAGTCTCTGCGGTGTTTCGTTCGGGGGCGGACGATCTAGTCGATGCCCAGAAACGGCTCTCGGCGCTGCGGGCTATCCGTAAGTCCCGGAACTTCGAACCCTTGGCTGTCTCCTTTAAGCGCATTCGGAAAATTCTGGAGAAGGCGGGAGTCGGCCTAGGGGTAGATGGCCGTGCGAACCCCGAGCTGTTTGAGAGCGCAGCGGAGCGCGAGCTGCACTCGGCATCTCAGGCCGCGGCGTCGAAAGTGCAATCGCTGAAGCGGGGAGGGAAGTATCAGGAAGCCCTGGAAGTGATTGCGAGCCTCCGACCCGTGGTGGACAAGTTTTTTGATGGCGTGATGGTCATGGCGGAGAAGGACGAGGTGCGGAAGAATCGGCTCGCGTTGCTCGCCGAGCTGCTCGGCGAGTTCACGACGATTGCGGATTTTTCAGAGATTGGCGGAGAAGAGCGTTTGGACTGAGTTAAAGTAATACTTTAACTCAGTCCAGTCGGCCCGCCGACATTCCGCCTGGGGCCATGCAAGGAAGTTCCCGGCCATGGCAGTCCCCTGCCGCAACAAAACAATGGGAAGTGCGGACGACTGTGAAAAAGTGGGTGTTATTCCTTTGGTGCAGGAAAACCGGAAGGAGATGGGACCTGGCGCGATCTTCCTTGGAGGAAAAGGTGCAGGGCTTGCCGAGATGACGAAAATCGGCTTGCCGGTGCCGGCAGGTTTCACCATTGCCACCGAAGCTTGCGATTACTACTACAAGCACGGCAAGCAGTTTCCGCCCGAACTAAACAAACAGGTGGCGGACAACTGTCGCGAAGCTCGAGCGTGTCACGAACAAGCAGCTGGGCGATCCGAACAACCCTCTCCTTGTGAGCGTGCGATCCGGTTCCGCTCGCTCGATGCCCGGAATGATGGAGACGATTCTAAACTTGGGACTGAATGACCGTTCGGTCGCGGGCCTTGCCGCCGCCACCAAGAATGAGCGCTTTGCTTACGATGCGTATCGCCGCTTTGTGCAAATGTATTCCACGGTGGTGATGGGTTTGTCAAAGGAGGACCTCGAGCACCATCTCCGCGCCATGAAACAGCGCCTTGGAATCAAGGGAAGACACCGCCGTTCCCGCGAGCGGCTGGTAAGAATTGGTCGCGGAATACAAAGCGTACTTCCGCGCGTACTTCCGCGAAAAGCCAGGGAGCAGCTCTGGGGAGCTAGGGCGGCGGTTGTTGCTCGAGGCTGGGGAAAATGTTGCGTAGTCGGTGCGCAGAAGCTAGCCATCGGGGATCGTTTACACCGAAGCACTTCCGCTGGTAGTGCAGCGCCATCATCGAGGCGGCCATCGAATGCCAAAAAGCCGGAGTTAAAGTTTTACCTGAGATCATGCACCCGCTGACGCTGGACCGAAAGGAGCTCTGGATTCTGGAGCAAGCGACACGCCGAGTGGCCGACGAGTTGATCAAAAATTCCGGCGTCAAGCTGAACTATCTGGTCGGCACAATGATCGAGCTTCCTCGGGCGGCTCTGTTGGCTCGAGAAATCGCCGAAGTTGCGGAATTCTTCTCCTTTGGCACCAACGATCTCACCCAAACGACGATGGGCCTTTCCCGCGACGATGCCGGTCGCTTTTTGCCGGATTACGTGGACGAGAAAAAGGCCGGTGTTTTCAGCGCGGACCCCTTCCAATCTCTCGATACCAAAGGCGTCGGCATGCTTATGCGCTGGGGAATTGAGCAGGGACGCAAAACCCGGCCGAGGCTCAAAGTTGGCATATGCGGTGAGCATGGCGGCGACGCCGATAGCGTCAAGTTCTGCCACACACTAGGTATGGACTACATCAGCGCGTCGCCTTTTCGCGTCCCCATTGCGCGTTTGGCCGCAGCTCAAGTAATGGTTGAAGTCAAGCAAACAAAGCAAAAACGCGCGAAATGACGGAAAAGCCTTACCTCAAGTAATACTTGAACTGCCCAAATTGAGGGCCAACCCTTGGCGACGCAGTAGTTGGCGCGCGCTTCTTTGCTGACGGCTGGGAAAACGGAGGTCGCGGCAACTTTCTTCACGTGGGCATTTTGAAGAAAAAATAGAGCCCCAGGAAGAAGAAAACAATGTCAGGAGACCATCCCGCCAAAAAAGGTGGAAGCTGGCCCACTCCGCCCATGGCATCCAATAGCTTGGCAATCGCCCAATACGCGACAGCGATACCCACCCCCAACGCCACTCCACCGAGGGCTCCGCGTGTCCCCACGAGAAACGCAAAAGGAATCGCCAGCAGCATGCTCACCGGAGCCATCAACGGATAAGCCATCTTCTTGTGCCACTGCACCATCAGGGTGGCCACATTGAAGCCGGCCCGGTGTAGCCCTTCAATGTAGCTGCTCAGTTCTCCCACGCTCATCTGGAAAGCTTGACGCACTTCCCGGTTGAAATAGCTGGGTGGTTCCGACAATTCAGGCGGTGCCGCAGACGTGAAAGTCTCGAACTTGGCCACCGAACCGTCCGAAAAATCGCGAATCCAGCCGTTCTCCAACATCCACACGTGTTGTGCGTCCGCCCAACGGGCCCTGGCGGCAAAAATCCGCCGCCGCAAGTGGAAATCGGAGGGATCCAGTTCCAACACGCTGAGCCCGCCAAACAAGTTGTTCTCTTGATCGAATACGTCGTAGTTGTAGATTTTCGAATTCTCGCCAAAAATCCAACGCTGCGGGTGCGCATACGTTTGCGGCGGCCGCCCCTTGATCTGGTTGTGGAGCGCGTCCTGCCTCTGGTTGAAGTACGGCAAGTACGTGTCGTCGAGCAGCAGCAACGTTGCTGCCAGCGCAAGCCCTGCGAACAGCAGCGGCATTGCAACGCGAAACAGGCTTAAGCCGCTGGCCTTGATAGCTACAATTTCGTTGTTCTTGCTCATGATTCCCAGCGTCACCAGCACCGCCACCAGCCCCGCTAATGGCGCCAGGTTGTAAACGAGAAACGGAGTGAGGTATTGAAAGTACTCCACCACCGTCAGGAAGGGCACGCGACCGCGGCCAATGTCATCCAGCAGTTCAAAAAACGTAAACGCCTCGTACAGAAAAACGAACACTGCCAGAAACACTGCAAAATGAAAAAAGAACTTTCGGAGGATATAAAGGTCCATCAAACGGGGAAAGCTGCCGCTCGAAGGCGCAGGCGGCTCGTGCGCGCCGCGCTCTCCGTTTGCCGCATGCGCCGCTGCCGCGCGCGCCCGGGCTTGCGCCCTTCGGCGGCGGGCCAGACGAATGCGCCGAATGAGGTATCCGATCGGCCGCAACCAGTGGCTCTCTCCGCGAAACTGCTCCATCCTCGGCAGCAAAGCCAAACCCAAAACCGCGAGAATCCCATTGGCCATCCAAATTCCCGCCGCCGGAGAGATCTTCCCCTGCCGCGCCAGCCCTGCACCCATGATGAGCAACAGGTAGTACGCAGCGATCAGCACGACTGCCAGCAGGGATCCTGCCGCGCGTCCACCGCGCCTCGGTTGCGCGCCTAGGGGCACGGCCACAAGCGCGAAAACCAGGCAGGCTACGGGGAATGCAAGCCTCGCGTGTAATTCCACGCTCGCCTCGCGCAAGCCCGCCGCATTTTCAGCAACCAATTCTTTCATGGATTGTTCCGGAATGCTCCGCTGCCGTGGCTGAGCCGATCCCAATCCGCTCACTTCAATCGGCCAATCACTCTGTCCAAACGACGTGACGGAGTAGTGGTTTGCATCCTCGCGTGAAAACTCGTGGGTTGTGCCACCTTTTAGGTGCAACTCCAGCTTGCCCTGGCGAGGCTCAGCGATTACGATCGCGCTGTCGGCCAAGGTGACCCGCGAACCGCTTTCTCCGCCCGTTTCGGCAACAAATACACCGCGCCACTTTGTTCCGCCGGCTAATACGTCATTGACGTACAACACCATTTTGGGAAACCGCTCGTCAAACACGCGGGCTTGCACTTGAAAGGAGATTTGCGAACGGAGCAGTTCCGCTTCGGCCGCGTGAAGCGTCCGCAATGCAGCAGGTCCCACCCACGCTGTCATCAGCAACGTGAGTAGCGCCCCCGCCAGCGCCAACGTGCCAACGGGAAAAAGAATCCGGCGTCGCCCGATTCCTAACGACGTCAAGGCGATGATTTCGCTGTCCGCCGACATCCGCCCAAGCCCCAGTAAAACTCCGATCAGCGTGGCCATAGGCACGGTGAACACAAACACGCCTGGAAAAATGCAGAGGAAGAGCTTCAGAATCTGCGCGCCGGAGCCCACATGGCGCACGTAAATCTCCATTACCCTTTCCAACCTTGGGACCAAAAACACAAACGTGAAGACGACCAGTCCGAGGAATGCGTGGCGGGACACCTCGCGGACGATATAACGATCCAGAATGCGCATAACGCGAAATCAGTCTACCACGCACGCAGTTGGTCGGTCTGATTGCTCTCTGCGTAATGGCGGAAGCATCCACAGTATTGCAAATTTTGTCACCACGTGTCTCTCTTGCATCTCTTGCAGCCCTTACCTGTATACTTTTGAAATCGTCTATGCCTACTGCAACCGACCTCCTGCTTGATTCTCGCTTCGGGACGCGGGCCGAATGAATCGCATCCATCTGGTTGTGCTGTGGCATATGCACCAGCCGCAATATCGCGACCCGGAAACCGGGCGCTACGTTCTGCCTTGGACGCGTTTGCATGCCCTCAAGGACTACTACGGGATGGTCGAAATGCTTCGCGAGTTTCCTAAGTTTCATGCCACCTTCAATATGGTTCCTGCCTTAGGCGTCCAGCTTGAGGAGTACGCAAGCGGGAAATTCAACGAGCCCTGGTTTTTCCTTGCTTACAAGAACGCTGATGATCTCACGCGCGAGGACAAAGCCGAGATTCTGACGCGCGCCTTCCAGGTCAATCAGGAGCACCTAATGTCGCGCTGGCCGCGTTTCGTCGAACTGTATGAATGGTCGCGCCCTGCCGGCGGCGCACAAGCACTCGTCACTTTCACGGCGCGGGATTGGCGCGACCTCCAGCTTCTGTCGCAGCTCGCGTGGATGGAAGAATCCTGGTTTCAGAAGGACGAAGTGATCAGCCGCCTCGCCTCAAAGGGCAAAGACTACACCGAAAACGACAAGTCAGACTTGAAACAGAAGCAGCAGGAACTTCTGCGCTTGATTCTGCCGTCGTACTGCGACGCCGCTTTACGTGGCCAGGTCGAAATCAGCACCACGCCGTTCTACCATCCCATTCTGCCGCTCATTTGCGATTCGGATATCGCGCGCGTCGCCAATCCTTCCACGCCTCTTCCGCGCCGCGCGTTCCGCCACCCGGGAGATGCTCGCGAACAACTGCAGCTGGCGCGCCAGTATCATGAAAAAACCTTCGGCGCAAAGCCAGGGGGCTTGTGGCCTTCCGAGGGCGCGGTCTCCAATCAAGCGCTCTCCATCGCCGCGGAAGAGGGATTCCAGTGGTTCGGTACCGATGAGGGCGTGCTCGGCCGCACTCTAAACATCGGCTTTTTTCGCGATTCCAACGGGGTTCCCGCCAATGCCGACCGCCTATACAAGCCCTGGCGCATTCAGCTCGACGAGAAGTCCATCAGCGGGCTGTTTCGTGATCACCACCTGTCGGATCTCATCGGCTTCGTCTATAGCCGCATGGAAGCCAAAGCGGCCGCAGCCGATCTTCATGCGCGTTTGCGCATGCTCGGCGAAAAAGTCTCCAGCAATCAGCCGCTTACGGTTTGTCTTTTTCTCGACGGCGAAAACGCCTGGGAATATTACCCCGGCAACGGCCGCGAATTCCTGCGTGAGTTTTACCGTGGTGTCGAGTCCGATCCTGATTTCCGTGCCCTCACCGCGAGCGAAGCCATAACTGCTGCGGGAGAGGTTCCCGTGATCGGCGAAATTTTCCCAGGTTCCTGGATTAACGCTAACTTCGATGTTTGGATCGGGCACGGCGAGGACGTCACGGCTTGGGAGCTTCTCTGGGACGCCCGCGAAGTCTATGCGCACGCCGTCGAAGCCCATCAGAAAGGGCGGCCCGGAGCGCCGATGGAAAATGGTCTTAAAGAGGCTCATGAATCACTTCTCGCCGCGGAAGGCAGCGATTGGTGCTGGTGGTTCGGCCCTGAGCACAGCACCGCAAACGACGCAGAGTTTGACGCGCTTTATCGCAAACATCTCACGGGAATTCACCTGGCGCTCGGTCAAATCGCGCCGGAGGAACTTGCCAAGCCCATCAAGCGCCGCCCGGAGCACGCGTTGCAGCTCGCGCCCACCGGTTTCTTGCGTGTCAAAGTGGACGGCCGCGAAACTTCTTACTTTGAGTGGCTTGGCGCGGGGCTTTATTCGCCGGAGCGCCGAGGCGGGTCCATGCACGGCCGCATTTTATACCTTCATGAGATGCGCTACGGTTTTGAAGAGGACCGCTTCTGCATCCGCATTGACACTTTCGCGGAAACCATGAGCGAGCTCGAAGACCCGGAATTCCGCATCACTGTCAGCGCCCCGGAGGAACTCGTCATCGTCGTGAAGCTGCAGCGCGGCCGCATTCAGGAATTCGTCGTGGAGAAGGCCCGCGTATGCCTATTGAATCTAGAGTCGGTTGCGATGGCCGCGTTCGAACGCATTCTTGAAGTTGCCATCCACCGCGACCAGTTTGACCTCCAGGGGCAAAACAAGCTGAGACTTGGCGTCGCCCTTTGGCACGGGGGACTGCCTGTGGATGTTCTTCCGGCGGAAGGTTTCCTCGACATCGCCCTCGGCGAAGACAATTTTGCCTGGGGACCCGAGTAATTCCATCTTAGAACCCACAAACGAATAGCGGTTTGCCGTTTGGACTCTTGAACCTCATACTTTCGACTTGCGGTTCCTTGCCTTGCCTCCTTACTTCCTTACCTTGTTACCTCCTTATTTCCATACAGCTTCACCGCTAAATCCTGCGGCCGATCTCCCACCGGAACCATCGTGACCAAGAAGTTTGTCCGCACGCGAATCACGGCCAGATCGCCGGAGCCCTGACTAACCACCAGCAGCAAGGTTTCCTCCGGGTCAAATCGCAATGCACCCGGCGCATCTCCTGCGGGAATGGGAAACCCCTTCCCAGGGTCACGGATGATTCGCCGGTTCGCAATATCCACGGGGGTAACGCGGCCTGCCGCCGTATCCGAAACGTAGAGCAAGCTGCCGTCGGCGCTAAGTACCCCTCGCGTTGGGGCCGAGCCCAGGATCATCGTGTCGCCCACTTCGTGCGTCCAAGTGTTGATGGCTTGTAGCCCGTGCGCTTCCGGCGAAATCACATACAACTCTCCCCCATCAGGCTTGAGCAGCATGCCGGTTGGCTTTCCCGCCAGGTCGAGAGTTGTCGCCAGCACGCTGCGCCGCAAGTCCACAACGGAGAGCCGCGGTTCCGAGCGGCTCATGACAAACGCCACGGAATTGTCAGGCGACACGGCCACATCGTCCGGCAGCGGAACGACCGCAACGGTGTTGCGTAGGGCTAGCGTAGCAGCGTCATGAATGCCCAGCGAACCCTCTCGACGATTGACCACCAGCACGCTTTTCCCGTCCGGTGAGACGTGTGCGAGCACGGGTTCTCGGCCAGTGTGGCCACGCGCCACAATGGTGCGCGTAGGGATATCGATCGCCAGCACTGTGTCGTTTCCTGAAGTAGTTGTGTAAATTCGGCTGCCGTCGGGCGAAAAATCGAGCGCATAAGGAAGCGGCCCCACGGGGATGCGCGCACTCACCTGGTAAGCGCGGGCATCGAAAATCCACACATAGCCGCCCGGCGAATTGACACCAAGAATTTCAGGTCTCGCGGGATGTTCGCGCATCCCGGAAAGTCCGGGGCCAACGGGGATATGGGCAACTGCTTTGAGCTTCACGAGATCCACAACGGTCACTGAGCCATCGCCCGTGCTCACGTAAGCGCACAAATGCAGATCTGGGCGCAAAAACGAGGGTCGATGCTCGCGCAGCAACACGATTAGCGCACCGGTGGCCAGCACCACTGAGAGAAAGTAGACGCGAAAGTTCCCTGGTCGGTCCATGTCGGAGCCGGAATTCTCCCATGCGGGCGAAGATTTGCGCTAGACTCACCTTGACATGGGTGCCAAAGTCAAGCTTGACCCGATCATGGAAGCCCTCGAATTGCCTGACGACTCCATCTCGTCTTACCTAGACGCGAGAAGGGCGAAGTTTGCTCGTTCACTCGAGAGGCGCTGCACCTTGCGGAAAATCCGTTGACCATTCTCGAAGACCTGCAGGAGTGGCTGCGTGAAGCGGTTGAACTTGCCCGGACCATTCCGGCAGGGGCGACGTCGGGGCCGTTGCTCGTATCCGTCGCTCCCAGCATGAATGACAGCAATGTCGTTCAATTCGCGGTGACCTGGCAACCTCTCCCGCCCTCATGGCTGGATCAGGACGTCGGCGCTGAAAAGAAGCGGGAACGTGTTCGCCATGTATGGCTCTTCCGATGGCGTGAACTGGACGCAAGTGGGGGCTAGCCAGACGGTGACCATGGCATCGAGCGTTTACCTTGGACTGGCTGTAAGCAATCGCACGACAACGTCGTTGGCCACCGCGACCTTCGACAACGTTTTCATTACATCGCCTTAGTGCAGTTAGACCTCCCTGGCTACCAGTGGAGCGTTCCCCGCGTTAGTGTAGGGAATTCTCTCGCTTTGTCCTTCACCATCTCCTGTCATAATGTTCTAGGACATGCTTCCTAGAGAACCATTCTCTGGGCTGTTGACCGACCTCTACGAGCTCACCATGGCGGCCGGTTACGTCCAGAACCGCTTCAACGCCCGCGCCACGTTCGAGCTTTTTGTGCGCCACCTTCCGCCCCGCCGGAATTACCTCGTGGCCGCCGGGTTGGAGCAGGCTATCGACTTCCTGGAAAACGTACGCTTTTCCAGCGAAGACGTTTCTTATCTCCGCGCCCTGCCATTCTTCCGCCACGTTCGCTCGGAGTTCTTCGACTATCTCTCGCGGTTCCAGTTCACCGGCGACGTTTGGGCTTTGCCCGAGGGAACGATTTTTTTCCCAGGCGAGCCGCTGCTTCGTGTGACCGCTCCCATCGCCGAAGCGCAGCTTGTCGAAACTAGTCTTCTCAGTATTGTTCACTTCCAAACGCTGATCGCCAGCAAGGCTGCTCGTGTCACCACGGCCGCTGCTGGACGCCCTGTCGTGGAATTCGGCTCTCGGCGTGCTCACGGCGTGGAGGCCGGCGTGCTCGCCGCGCGCGCTGCCTTCGTCGGTGGGTGCCAGGGCACATCCAACACCTTTGCCGGCCGCCGCTTCGGTATCCCTGTCTATGGAACGCAAGCGCACTCATGGATTATGGCGCACGAGGACGAAGCGGAAGCTTTCCGCGATTTCCTCGACGTTTTTCCGGAGCAGTCCACGCTTCTCGTGGACACCTACGATGTTCGCGCTGCCATGGAGAAGATCATTGCGCTGGGGCGTAAGCCTGCTGGCGTGCGCCTCGACAGCGGCGACATCTTGGCTGACAGCAAGTGGGTGCGAAAGAGACTCGATCAGGCTGGATGGAAGGAGGTGCAGATTTTCGCCTCGGGAGAGCTCGACGAGGATCGCATCGAAGTTCTGTTGCGGAGCAGTGCACAAATCGATGCTTTTGGTGTTGGCACCGCGCTTTCCACTTCATCGGACTCACCGAACGTCGGCGTGATTTATAAATTGGTCGAAGTGGGCCTTGGAGACACCGTGCGAAGCGCCGCCAAGTTCAGCCAGGAGAAGATCACTTACCCGGGCCGCAAGCAGGTTTTCCGCTTTGCCGGAAAAGACGGAAAAGTTTCAGGGGATGTCATCGGCTTGGATACGGAGTCTTTCCCCGGAGGTGAGCCCTTGCTGGTGCCGGTAATGCGCGATGGCAAGCAGATCGAGGCCACGGACGAAGAAGCTCCTCTCGCCAGGAT
>Ga0066679_10000496_pt1 | contig 13425 bp, 5 predicted proteins | sample GraSoiAngelo_128_FD_62298 | JGI IMG/M metagenome (GOLD analysis project Ga0066679, IMG submission 62298) | Grasslands soil microbial communities from the Angelo Coastal Reserve, California, USA - 14_0927_12_20cm | ecosystem: Environmental > Terrestrial > Soil > Grasslands | place: USA... | reverse complement strand
GCTGACCTTTACTTCCCGAGATGCACCCCGGCCGAACGCAACGTATCGCGAACTGGCGCCCCCAGCGCGGTTCCGCGGCACAAATCCACGAATCGTCCACACAACTGCTGAGTCGTGGCCACCGCTGCTTTCAGGTGGAGGTTGTTTCGTATCAAATAAGATGCGGTACGCAATGCCGGAGAGTCCGGCGTCACCGTCGGGCAACACTGGACCGGACGTCTCAAACGTGACGTTCAGAAAAAGTCCATCAATTGTCGCCAGCTTTACATCGAGCAAATTCAAATGTGCAGGCAAAGTGGAATTGTGCGATCCGCGAATCGTTGCCAGTGTTTTCTCCGCTCCGGTGGACACCATCGGGTAGATGCCGACGATGGCGTCCTTCGCGGCAAGCTGGTCATAGGACATTTCAATCGTTCCGTCCTTGTGCAGCACAGCCTGAAAACGGTTGATGCTTTTGGTCCAGGTGAAATCCTGGATGTTGCCCCACGGCTCGGTCACGTCCCACGTGACTACAACGCGATCGTCCAGCTCCCTTGCGTACCGTGTGCCATACAATCTCGGCTTCAGGAAAACGCAAATCGCCGGCGCTGTATTAATAAGTGTTCCGGCAGCTTCGCCAAGTTGATCGAAGCGCCCGATCTGCACACCGCCCCGGCGCTCAGCGGCTTCTCCGCGGGCGCGATCCGCGGCGCCCAGTCCCACCCCTGCGTCCGTTAGTGTCCCGCCAAAACGAATCGATCCATTCCCGCCGACGGAAAACGACTCCCACGTTTTTCCAGAGAATGGAAATTTCATCTTCTTCAGAGTCACGTTGCTTCCTTCCAGTTTTTCGCCGAATTCGGAATCCCACTGCAGCAGAAGATTCTCGATGCGGTATCCAGAGCTGCTCGGAGTGAAACGCACGGTGCGGCGATTCAGATCGAAGAGGTTCTGCTTCCCCAGCGCCCCCTCATGGAGCTCCAGCAGAATCAGCTCGCCGATGGTCGACACCTTCCCGATGGATTTGCCTTGCTCTTCGCGAACCTGCGCGCTCAGAGAAGGCTGCGTCAGGCAAAATGCGCCGGCAATGAGAAACGCAGCGAAGACATTGAAAAACCAGCTCTTGTTCAAGGAACCTCCTTGGAAATTCCACATAAGACAGTTGCCAAAAAAAAACTGTGTCACGCCGCAACAGAACCACGCGTGCGCTAGCGGCTAGGCCAATTCGCGCAAAGCTTCGCCCGCGGCCGCGAGATTGCTAAGCCTCATTTCCGCGTATTTTCGCGACAGTACAACGCCAGGGGCGCCGGCCCGAAACGCCGCAAGCACTGCGGCTTTAACATCGGAAGGCTGGGTGCGTTTTTCATTCAGCGCCGTTGGAATATCGATGTCGATTCCGGGATAAATGGCGGCCACTCCATTCACGTCATGAAGAGCGCGGCATGTCTCACGCTCGACGTAGGCTGCCGATATGCCGGCAGTCGGGAGCTGGTCGAGCGGCGCCTCATGTTCGTAACCGAGCAGCCGGTAGTGAAACTCGAGGACTTCCTCGAGCGTGAAGTCTCGAAACACTGTCGACTGGATGTTTCTGATGTACTGGGCGAAGCGCGGGCCTGCGCAGTTGTTGTAAGGGCACGGCTTGATAAAGTCCGCGGTCTTGGCGATGCGCGCGTATTCCTGTTCGGCTTGGTAAAACGGACTCATGGTCACGAGATGCATGATGTGCCAGCCGACCTGCGCCTTCGGATTGATCGCCTTGACGGTTTCGTAGAGCAAGGCGTAAACCTCTTCCTGGCTTCGAAACCAAAACTTCTCCCACGAGATGACTTCGGGGTACTCCGTGAGCAGACGCCACAGCGAAACGAAGGAGCCGCTGCCTGCGCGGCTTTCGGATCGAGGCGACTGCTTTACCCATTGGTCGAGGGCGCCGTATCCCGCGCGTGCGCGCTCCACGTTGATGCCCTGCGCCGCCGCTTTGCCGGTGCAGTACCGGCAGAAACAAAAGACTCGCGTGTTCCCAGTGAATCTCCCAAAGTGCGCGCCAATTATGTTGTTGAAGGGACCCTGCCGCTCGGATTCCCACATCATGCCGTCAAGATCGTTGTGCCTGAACCAATCCTCCACGAGCGCGACCAGGAAATTGCGGGCGGCAGGATTATTCAGGCACGTGCTGCCGCCACTTTCCCCGTTGAGGTCCACTTCAGGAATCTTTTCAAAACCGGGCGTGAGACGCAGATTATAGGCTTCTTCAAACAGGCAATAAGTTTGCATTCCGCGCGCTTTGGCTTTCGGAATCACGTCCGCGAGAATGTCGAATTCGCCCAACTCCGGCGCTCGAACGTCTTGCAGGGGTGATTTGGCGCGGAATTCTGCGTGGAGCGCCGTGTAGCTTCCGCCATGAATCTCGTCGTACTCCTGCGCACCATGGTCAGGAAGCGGCTGGCCTGGGACCTGGCGCCCGGCAAGCCCGCGACCATAGGTGAAGACCGTCGGCATCAGCACGTTGACGCCACCCTTCTCCTGAAGGACATCGAGCGCTTGCTCGACTCCTTCATCCACGAAGGACCGGCCGCCAATCTGAATCGCCACGAATTTCTTGCAATCCTGGCCGCGAGTCGAAGAGGCAGCGGTTGGAAGTCCGGACAAAGCAGCAACGGGAGTGGCCGGAGGAAGTTTGGCGCCCAGCAGGGCGACGAGTGGAAAAGTTGTCAGGCCCTTCAGGAAATCGCGGCGCGACGAGTCATCCTGGGGATTTGGTTTGTCCATAACGCACCTGCAAGCATTTGGGCAGCGCGAGGCGTGTGGCCAGCGCGATGCGCGGAACATTGTAAGCAAAGGCGCGCAGAATGCAAGCGCTTGCACTTTTCTCGTTTTCGGCTAGAGTGTTTGCCCATGCGCCTCCAATTTTCGCCCTCGGCGCAGAAGCGGCCGTGGAGTATCTCCTGCCGTGGAGTCGAGAAATGTCACTGAAACTATGCTGCACTATGGCCGTCGGCTTTGTGCTTTGCGGAGCGGCGTTCGCGCAGACGCCGTTGCCGCCGATGCCGGGACGCCGCATCGTAACCATCTCCCCCGCTGAAAAGCGCGGAAATGAGCCATCGATTGCGGTCGATCCAAAAAACCCCGACCACGTGGTTGCGACGTTCCAGCCGGCAACCATCGCCTATTCGACCGATGGCGGCCGGACGTTTGCCACGGCGGAGCTGCCGCCCGTGGAAGGCTGGCGCGGCGGCGGCGATGTCTCTGTGGCCTTCGACAACAAAGGTCACGCGTATCTCGGCACTTTGCATTTCGACAAGCTCGGCAGCCAGTCGTATTGGGCGCACGGTGCAGGCCGCAACGGAATTTTCGTGCGGCACTCGCTCGATGGGGGCAAAACCTGGGAAAAAGACGCCGCGACCGTCAAAGCATATCAAGGTAATGAAGCCGAGATTCAGTGGGAAGACATGCCGCGCGTTTTCGCCGATTCCCAGCCGAAGAGTCCTTTTGCCGGGAACATCTACGTTGGCTGGATTGAATGGCAACTCGACAAGTCCATCATGCTGTTCGCTCGCTCGACGGATTCGGGAAAAACGTTCTCGCAGCCGATGCGCATCAGCACGCATGCGGGCCTGCCGCGCGATGACAACGGCGGCCTTGTTGGCTTCGATGGAGTGGTCGGAGCGGACGGCACGGTCTACGGCATCTGGAACGATGGCAGCACCATCACGTTCACACATTCGCGCGACGGCGGCAGGTCGTTTGAGCCTTCGCGCGTCGCGATTGATGTTGCGCCGCCATATTTTGGCGGAGCAGGCGGCATCCCGGGCGTTTCCCGGGTCATGGGTTTCCCACAGATCGGAGTCGATGTGCGGCCCGGACAAAACGGAGCCCTTTATCTGACATGGAGCGATTATCGCAATGGCGACGTGGATGTATTCTGCGTCTCTTCGACGGATCACGGGAAAATGTGGTCCAAGCCCGTTCGCGTAAACAGCGATCCGATTCACGACGGCATCGACCAGTTTTTCCAGTGGATGGCCGTCGATCCAGTCACGGGCGATGTATACGTGCAGTTCTATGATCGCCGCGAAGATCCTGCCAATCGCAAAACGGGTTTTACGCTGGCGCGCTCAACCGACGGCGGCAAATCTTTTGTGAGTTACTCGTGGTCGGAATCGGCGTTTGAATCGCAGAACGCGTTTCTGGGCGACTACACATGGCTGGCGGCGTACAACGGGAAAGTCTACGGCGCATGGACGGAGGCGCTGCCGGTCTCAGCAGAAGCGCCATCGCCGCAGCCCGGGCACCCGCCGCGGGCAATGACAGTGGTGCGCGTGGGCTTTGCGGATTTCTCCAGCGTCAGGTGAGAAATTGCGACGATGATGGTACACGCTACCGTATACCGTAGTGGGTTCGTTGTCAGACGCGCGTTGCTGGGGATCGTATGCAGCCTTGAAGTGGCCGAAGCGCCTTGAGAAGCAGAGGCTTGGAGTCACCTGAAACAAAAGTCCGACGACGTGCGAACCCATCCGGAGGGTGCTAAATGAAAATCGTGATCCCGCCCATGAAAGCGCTCGTTCTATTAGCTGTGTTGCTCGGTTCGCCACCCGCCAGCGTGCAGGGGACCCGCGCAGACTATGAGCGCGCGGCAGGATTTCTAACCGACAACGTGGAGCGGTCTGCTCAGCCGGCGGATATCCGGCCGACTTGGGTCGAAGGCACTGACAACTTCTGGTATTCGGAAGCCCGGGCGGCACACTGAATTCGCATTGTAGACACGGCCAAGAGTACCGCAGGCTTGCATTTCGACCAGAGCAAACTTGCCGAAGAACTCTTGAAGGAGATGGGCAAGCAGATTCGTATGGATCGGCTGCCGTTCAATTCATTTGAATTTGTGTAGAACGGCGCGGCGATCCGCTTCGGCGCGGAAGGACAGCGGTGGACCTGCGATCTTTCGAGTTACATGTGTAAGAAAGAAAAGCTGCCAAGTGTGAACGAAGAAGGTTCGCCGGACGGCAACTCGGCGGCGTTCGTGAAGGACTACAACCTTTACGTGCGGGACCCGCTGCATGAACAAGGAGGTGAGTCGTGAAAGTAAACAGGTGGGTGTGTCTGCTGTCTGCGTTTGCTGTTTCTCTCGCAATCGGCTCCTCTGTCCTGGCACAGGTTACTACCACGGGACGGATTGTAGGTACTGTCCGCGATGCTTCGCAGGCACCCGTGCCCGGCGCTGAGCTGCGGCTGGAGAATCAGGGCACTAGACGTGCTCAGTTCGCGACCTCCGCCGCGGACGGTGGTTTTGTGTTCCCAAGCGTCACGCCAGGCGTGTACGACCTTACAGTGACGATGAAAGGGTTCGAAACGGCAGTTTATAAGGGCATTGTGGTTAACGCCGCGCAAACCACCGATCAACCCCTAAGTCTGAAGGTCGGGGCGTTGAATCAGACGGTCGAGGTTGTCGGCGCTGTTCCAGTGCTACAGACGACAGCCACCACCGTGGCCAACACTGTCGATCAGAAGTACTTGCAGGATTTACCCCTAGCTGGGAGAGACACACTTCCCTTCACCCTCCTCTCGGCTGGCGCCCAGCAGGGAGTCACGCCACGAGACAGCACGTTTGACGGCATGCCCGGAGCAGGAATCAACATTACGTTGAACGGTATTGCGAACAACGCCCAGCGATTTAAGAGCGGCGGCACCAGCTTTTTTGCGTTCGTCACGCCCCGTTTGGAGACAGTGCAGGAGGTCACGGTTGCCACGTCGAACCTCGGAGCTGACAGCACGGGTCAAGGATCGATGCAGATCCAATATGTAACTAAGTCAGGAACAAATGCATTTCACGGCGAGGCTTTTTGGCAACACCAAAACTCTGCGCTGAACGCAAACGGTTGGTTCAATGACGCCCGGGGGATCCCCAAGCCCGTCTTCATTCAGAACGACCAGGGGGGTACGCTGGGCGGACCGATAATTAAGAACCGTCTCTTCTTTTTCGTAAGCTACGCGCAAGTCATTACGCCGCAGTCGGGGAACTTCTCAGCACTCGTACTCACCCCGTCGGCGCAATCAGGCACTTTTAGCTACGTGGGCAGTGACGGCGCAACCCACAATGTGAACCTCCTTCAATTAGCCCAGCAAAACGGATTCACGAGTTCCGTTAACACAGCTATCGGCAATCAGCTGCAAAAGATCCAATCCTCTACGTCGGCGGGAGTTCTCGCTCCCTTCGATCCGATCCAGGGCCTCTTGAGTTGGGTGGCGCCGTCGCCTACGATCAACTATTATCCGACGGCACGCATCGATTACCAGGTGACGCCTAAGCTTCTTATCAGCCTTTCGGATACATGGGCGCGCGGCGTTAATTCCAAGGGATTTCGCGGCACAGTCCTCCCAGGTGTTTTTACGCAAGAACAGTCTCAAGGGCAAATCGCCAATCCGTATATTGGCACTGTGAATGCCGCATGGACACTACGCCCGAATATGGTCAATGAAGCCAGCTTTGGCGTCCAGAGCAATCAGGAGACATTCGGCATTGGCTTCGACATTAACCTTTTCAAGCCGCGCTTACTGAATTTCCCTCTTCAGTTGCCCAGCGGGCTGGAAGAACGAAATGGCCAAGGGTTTGGTAACACCTTTCAGCCCCGCAACAACCCGGTCTACAACGTCGTAGACAATTTCCACTGGCAGCGTGGCGTTCATGCCTTCTCCTTCGGCGGAAATATGATCCGGTCCTCTGTTCATCAGTCCACGCTGGGTGACGCGGGCATCCCCCGCTATAACTTCGGAGTTGTCAGCGCAGACCCGGCGAACTCAATGTTCACTGCGTCGAACTTTCCCGCACTGCCCTCCGGCGCTGCGGGCAACAACGTGTTGAACGATGCCAGGAATCTGTACGCCTTACTTACTGGGCGGGTGTCCAGTGTCAGCAAGACGGTGAACATCGATGAAAAAACGCACCAATACACGGACTTCGCGCCCGTAATGATCCGGGAGCGCGAGACGTCTTTCGGTCTTTACTTTGCGGATTCCTGGCGGATCAACCGCGCGCTGACCCTGAATTACGGGTTGCGCTGGGATTTTCAAGGCGACAACGAAAACACAAACAACATATATACGAGCCCGAATCTGATCGATCTTTTCGGGCCGTCCGGTGCACTTCCTGGAACAAATCCCAGCACGCCCAGCCTCTTCGACCCAGGCTCCCTACAAGGCGTGTCTAATCCCAGTATCTACCAGCGATCGAAAGCCTATAACCCCGATTACATCAACCCCGCTCCGCATGTGGGCATTGCTTGGAATCCCTCCTTCCGGAATGGCCGGTTAGGCCGGCTCTTTGGCGACGCAAAGACCGTCATGCGAACAGGCTATTCGATCAGCTATTACTCCGAGGGCTTGCTCAACTTCTCCGACTTGGCGGGGAATAATCCAGGCTTGCGGCAAGCGGCCACTCTGGTGCCAAATGTAAATTTTGCTCCAGGATCGCTCAGCGTGAGCGATCCCCTGCCGGCATTCCCGCTTTTTCCCGCGAGCTTCAGCTTTCCGCTGGCGCTCTCGAATTTTGCGTTCAGGAACCAGACGGTTGGAACCATCGATCCCAACGTTAGAGCCCCTTTCGTCCAAACGTGGTCCTTCGGCGTGCAACGGGAATTGAGGCCCGGCTTCGTCTTCGAAATCAGATATGTAGGCAACGCGGGTGAGAGGCTCTGGCACACGTACAACGTAAACGAAGTCAATATCTTCGAGAATGGCTTTTTGGATCAATTCAAGGCAGCCCAAAACAATCTCTCCGTCAACGCGGCAAACGGCATCAGTAATTCCTTTAGTGACCAGACCGGGTTTGCCGGCGTGACCCCGACGCCGATCTTTAATGCAGCCTTCAACGGCCAATCCGCAAATGCTGGATTCGGCAACAGCGCATTCATAAGCCTGCTGGCAAGCGGGCAGGCGGGAGCTCTTGCAAACGCTCTGGCTCAAAACTCCGCCTATTTCTGCCGCATGGTGGGAAGCACCTTCGGGCCCTGCACAAGCTTGGGTTTCAACACGCCGGGGCAGTATCCAATCAACTTCTTCCAGCTCAACCCTTACGTGGGAACTGCAAACCTTCTGGACGACAATTCCTTTTCGAGCTACCACGGATTGCAACTGGAATTCCGCCAGCGGTTTTCCCACGGCTTGACTTTGAACGTAAACTACACTTGGTCGCATTCCCTGACCGACCGCTACAACAAGGCTGTCGACAATACCAGCAATTTCACGACGCTGCGCGATCTAGGACTCGACCGGGGACCTTCGCCCTTCGACATCCGCCATGTCGTTCAGGCCTTTGGGACATATGACCTGCCGTTTGGGAAGGGCAGGAGATTCTCTGTCAACAATGCCTTCGTGGACAGAGTCGCCGGTGGATGGACTGTCGGTTCTATATTCCGCTTCCAGACGGGTCTTCCCTTTAGACTGAGCAGTGGGCAACTAACGGTCAACCAGCAGGACTCCGGTGTCGTTGCGAACATTCCAGTATCGCAATTGCAAGGCATGGTTGGGGTGTTCAAGCCTGCCGCGATCGGCTCAGGCGTGTTTTATGTCAATCCGAGCCTCGTCGGAAGCAACGGACAAGCCAACCCCAGCGACTTGGCCTTACCAACTATTCCAGGACAATTCGGCAGTTTCATTTATCTACATGGTCCAAGATTCGTCTCGGACGATCTTTCTATCGCCAAGCAGATGCCGATCATCGGCGAAAGGCTCCGCATAGAGATCCGAGCCGAAATGCTTAATGCGTTCAATCACCCTATCTTCCAGGTCCCGACAGGTGGGACTTTCGGCATAAATCCAATCAGCATTGCTTCGGCAAACTTTGGCCGGACCAGCACGACGACGAGCATCCCGCGGCAAGTTCAGTTCCGAGTTCGATTCACGTTCTAGCGCCAGCGCTCCAATTGGAGTGGTGCAGCAGCGGCTCCGGCAAATCGCGCGACGTCCCGCGGCGAATCAAGTTGCGGCAGGGCGTGCAGAAAAACGTCTTGAATCAAATCCTCGACGGCCGAGTGCAGCGTTATTGGATTTTATTTTCGCGGGCAAATACCGGCGGCTCGACCGGCAGACTGCATCATTATGGGTCGAGTTTGAATGGCATTCCTCTGCTGAGACTTTCTGAGCAAACAGCAAAAATAGATCATCACGCTAGGTCAGGTGGGAAACCCGCGAAATAGCTTATAAACAAAAACAACTTGACACTAGATTGCATATTGTATACAAAATACGCCATACTCGATCCCTGGGTTCTCGGGGGCAAGGAGGATTTCCGGACTATCTCACTAGTCCTCCAACGAATCGCAGGGAGCGGTGCTCTAATTTTTCCCGTTCTGGACAGGAGGAGTAAATATGTCGCGTTCCTTCATCCGTGGATTTCTCGGGGGTATCTTGGCGTGTTCCTGGGTTTTCTCGGAAGGAATGGTGGCTCCCGCCTGGGGTCAAAGCGGTTCACAAGGAACGGTGACGGTGACCGTCGTAGATACGGGAGGTGGTGCGGTTTCAGATGCTCAATTAGAGCTTCAGGATCTTGCGACAAACGACGTACGCAGAGCCGCGACGCAAGACAAGGGTGCATACAGCTTCGTGGGTCTCTCCGGGGGAAAATATAAATTGACGGTGTCCAAGGCCGGCTTTCAGGCCGCAATATTCGCGTCCATCACTGTTCAGGCGGCGCGCGTGACGGACATCAACGTTACGCTGCAGGTTGGCTCTGTTTCCCAAGAGGTGGTCGTGAGTGCCAATGCCGCGCCCCTTATGGAAACGACCTCCAATGCCATCGGAACAACGATTGACCTGAAACATATTGAAGAGCTGCCTCTCGGCGGCCGCAATCTGGCTCCGTTGTCAACTCTGGTTCCTGGGTATACGGGCACATTCAACGGCATGCGGCCCTCCGCGCAGAGCAATAACGTTGACGGAATCATCGGCAACACCAGCCGATTCAAGAATGGCGGCGACTCTGCGCCCTTTGGGCAAGCGCGTGTCGAAGACATTCAGGAGATGACGATTCAAACCGACCAGCTCGATTTGAACCAGGGCTTTGGACAAGCGAACATGCAAGTCAATTTCGTCACCCGGCGCGGTTCCAACGCGTTTCATGGCCGCCTCTTTGACAATTTCCAGAGCAGCGCGCTGAACGCCAACAGTTGGTCAAATAATGCAAATAAAGTTCTCAAGGGCAAATTCCATCTAAATGATTTCGGGGCCAGCGTGGGCGGCCCAATCTTAAGGGACAAACTGTTCTTCTTTGCGAGCTTTGCCGAGTACAAACAACCTGGTACTTTCCAGCCGTCCAACACGGTTCTGACACCCTCTGCCCAGCAAGGAAACTTCACCTACTTGGGTACGAACAACGTCCTGCAGACAGTTAGCGTGTTGACAATCGCGCAGAATTCCGGTGTGAAGGAATACTCTGGCGCCCCCATCCCTTTTACCGTGAATCCAAACATCGCTGCCGAGCAGCAAGCCATCAATAAATCCCTTCAGTATGGAGTTCTCGCAACGGGAACCGATCCTAACGTCAACACGCTGACCTGGTCCCAAGAACGCACGATTACTCGTTATTTCCCGACGGTTCGGCTGGACTATAATATTTCGCAAACTTTCCGGGTCAATTTTGCGTGGAACGTACAAGAGGAGAATATCCCGACGGGGCTAGCGCCACAATTTCCAGGGCCGGATTTCGCCTATCAAGGGGATGGCACTAAGAGCAAAAGTTACACCGCATCCCTGGGGTTTGACTGGACCATCCGCCCGACACTCGTAAATCAATTCCGCGGAGGCATGCTGTATTTATATCAGGCCAGCGCCTACGAGGCAGGAAGTACCTATCAGAAAAGGCCTCTCGTGTTTTGGAATATACCGAATACAAACGCGTTCAGCTCCGGAGAATTCTTCTATACCACGATATCAAACTATTACCCGCTTTTTAATTTGTCTGACAACATGACGTGGCAGCGGGCCGCGCATACTCTAAGTTTCGGCGTATCGTGGTATCGCGAGCAGGATCACTATTGGAATCCGCCTCTAGGATATCCCAACATCAACTTGGGCCTTGCCGCTGATGACCCGGTGATAACAAACAATGTTTTTTCAAATACAGGAGCGACTGCAACATTACCAAATGCCACTAATCCCCAGGCAGCCGAGGCTCGAGCCTTGTACGCAGCGCTGGTGGGACGGGTGACTCGAGTTTCAGGCGCTCATCCAGTCGATCCCAAGACCACGCAATTCAAGCCATTTGGAGCGGTCAACCTCGACGAACTGCAGCAAGCCTATGGGTTTTTTGTTCAAGACTCCTTCCGAATAAAGCCGAGCTTCACTCTGAATTATGGTCTGCGCTGGGATTTCACCGGAGACGACCATGACCTCGCCGCGCTCTATCACGGCGTCGCCACTCCCGGGGACCTTTGGGGCCCCACGGGGCTCAACAACCAGTTCAAACCAGGCTCATTGCTGGGCAATCCAGACCCGCAATATGTGGCCAGCAGCCACCAGTATGAACCCTGGAACGTGAGTCCCCAGCCCTCCGTCGCGATGGCATGGAACCCGCAGTTTCACAGTGGGCTCTTGGGAACGCTTACTAGAGGCCAAACCACAATCCGTGCAGGCTATGCGTTGCGACGCTATACCGAGTCCTACCAAAACTTCTGGAGCTATGCCTCCAATTATGGCTCGTTCTTTTATCAAAGCTTTAACTCTAGGGCAAATCTAACGGGCGCACCGGGAACCTTCACGCCCGGTACCGTTTCTGTAGGCGACACCACCAAACCGCCGTTTGTTAATCCCAGTCCTGGAGTTGTCACGGCGCCTCTGACGTATTCGGATACATATCCTGAGTCGGGATCGACCTTCGGCAACGGGCCTGGTCTGGCTGGCATGGACCCGAACATTGCCCAGCCGCGCATTCATTCATGGAATTTCGGCATCCAGAGGGCGCTGGGCAGGAACAACGTGATCGAAGTTCGCTATGTAGGCAACCGGGGGAGCAAGGAATGGATTGGAATAAACGTCAACGAAATCAATGTCTTCGAAAACGGTTTCTTGACGCAATTCCAAGCCGCTCAAACCAACCTGGCAATTAACAACGCAAATGGGCTCAATTCGTTTGCCAACAGGGGTCTTCCTGGGCAGCGGCCGCTGCCCATCTTCGACGCGGCCTTCGCCGGAGAATCCCTGAACGGCGGATTCTTTGCCGACTATCGGACCCAGCAGTTCATTGATTGGCTGAATCAAGGGCAGGTCGGAGCCATGGCCGCCAGATTTACCGGTACAGGCGGCTCGAATTACTTCTGCAATTTGGTCGGGCCCGCGTTTACACCCTGCGTGACTTTGGCAAAATACAAGGGCCAGGGCGCCGGGTATCCGATCAACTTCTTCCAGGCGAATCCTTTTCAGACGGGAAACGCGGTGATGTACTTGACGTCTGCCGGATATTCCAATTACAACGGACTGCAAATTGAATTCCGGCAGCAGCAGTGGCATGGAATGCAGTTCAATGCCAATTACACGTACAGCCATTCACTCTCGCTGGAGTCTCCACCAGCCAATGGCGACAGCATTCTGGTCGGAATGTCTACTCTGCGCAATTTGAGACTGAACTATGCGCCGAGCTATTTTGATCGCCGCCACGTCGTGCATATCTTCGGGACCTATGATCTTCCCGTGGGGCGAGGACGGCCCTTCCTCAACCACAGCGGCCTTCTAGACAGAGTCGTCGGCGGGTGGACCTCGGGCACGATCATCACCTACCAGACCGGGCTTCCCTTCAAAGTGACCGGTGGATATTCGACTTTTAATAACATTGCCGATGGAGGCGTCGTTCTCAACGGTATTACCGTCTCACAACTGCAAGATGCCGTCGGCGTCTACCGCACCGGGCGTAACTTTGTTAGCCTCATCAATCCTAAGTACCTGGTGAGTTCCACAGGCGGGGGAGCCAATCCGGCCTTCATCACCCCGAACACCACGCCCGGAACAATCGGAGTGATTCCTTGGCTGCATGGACCACACACCGTCACAACCGATATTTCTCTCACCAAGAATATCCCGATTACCGAGAGGATTCGGTTCAGCGTGCAGGGTGAGTTTCTGAATGCATTCAATCACCCGACCTTTACCACCGTTGTAAATACCACGATGAATGTGCTGAGCAATAATTTTGGAATCGGTGGCGGTTCCAACGCGTTCCGCGCGATCCAGTTCCGAGCGAATCTGGAGTTCTGACGGCTGTTACAGTCAGGATACGAAGTATTGAACGTATGGCGGGGGTTGCTGCGTCCCGACGCGGCCACGCCGTTGGCGTGATGCTCGCTTCTAACTACAAGAGGAAACGGATCTAGGGGGCCCTGCCTCTCCATGGAGCTGTGCTGAAGCCCGGCCTCAACAACAAGAGGAGGCATAGGCTGCCGCTGCTGGCGTTCCTGCGGCGGGGGTTAG
>Ga0066679_10000492_pt1 | contig 13450 bp, 12 predicted proteins | sample GraSoiAngelo_128_FD_62298 | JGI IMG/M metagenome (GOLD analysis project Ga0066679, IMG submission 62298) | Grasslands soil microbial communities from the Angelo Coastal Reserve, California, USA - 14_0927_12_20cm | ecosystem: Environmental > Terrestrial > Soil > Grasslands | place: USA... | reverse complement strand
CCACGGCCAGAGCGCGCGCTACCATCACGACCTCGTCGGGTACAACAGCCGCCTCGACGCGCTGCAGGCGGCGGTGCTGGCAGTGAAGCTGCGGCGGCTGGACGCCTGGAACGCGCGGCGCCGCGCGCTCGCCGCGCTCTACCGCGAGCGGCTCGCCAAGGTCCCCGGCGTCGAGCTGACCGCGGCGCCTGCCGACGCGGAGAGCCACGTCTACCATCTGTTCGTGATCCGGGTCGCCCACCGCGAGCGGCTGCGAGCGGGGCTGACCGCGCGCGGCATCGACACCGGCCTGCACTATCCGGTGCCGATCCACCTGCAGCGCGGCTGGCAGCACCTCGGCTACGGGCCCGGCGACTTTCCCGTCGCGGAGGCGGCGGCGGACGCGGTGCTGAGCCTGCCGATCTATCCGCACATGAGCGAGAACGCCGTCCATCGCGTCTGCGACGCGATCGAGGCCTGCGGATGAGTCGCGCGGCGTTCGCCGGTCGGACCGTGGTCGTCACCGGCGGCGCCGGCTTCATCGGCAGCCACCTGGTCGACGCGCTGGCCGCCGCCGGCGCCCGCGTCCGCGTGCTTGACGACTTCTCGTCGGGGCGCCGCGAAAACCTGGCCGGAGCCGGCGACGTCGAGGTCGTCGAGGGCGACGTCTGCGACGACCGGGTGCTCGATCGCGCGCTCGGCGGCGCCGGGCTGGTCATGCACCTGGCGACGCGCTGCGTGCGGCTCTCGCTCTCCGATCCCGAGGACGTCCATCGCGTCAACAGCCACGGCACGCTGCGAGTGCTCATGGCCGCGCGGCGGCACGGCGTGCGGCGCGTGGTCTACGTCTCCTCGTCGGAGGTGTACGGCAGTGGCGTACGGGTACCGATGGCCGAGGATCACCCGCTCGAGCCGACGACGATCTACGGCGCCTCCAAGCTGGCCGGCGAGCTCTACGCCCAGGCCGCCACGCGATCCTTCGGTCTGGAGACGCTCGTCGTGCGGCCGTTCAACACCTACGGGCCGCGCGCCCACTTCGAGGGCGTCTACGGCGAGGTCATCCCGCGCTTCACGGTGCGGCTGCTGAACGGCCGGCGCCCGGTGATCTTCGGCGACGGCCTGCAGACGCGCGACTTCACGTACGTCAGCGACACCGTGCAGGGGATCCTGGCGGCGGCCGCCGTGCCGGCGGCCGGCGGTCAGGCGCTGAACGTCGCCCGCGGCGAGGAGGTGACGATCCGGCGGCTGGCCGAGCTGCTGGCCAAGGCGATCGATCCGACGCTGGCGCCGGAGTTCACCGAGGCGCGGCCCGCCGACGTGCGCCGTCACTGGGCCGACGTCGGCCGCGCCCGCGCGCAGCTGGGGTTCACGGCGCACGTCGGTATCGAAGAGGGGCTCGGCCGCTACCTCGCGTGGTTCCGCGCGGCCTATCCGGACCCCGCGGCGTGTCTGCGCGACGAGGTCGTGAGGAACTGGTGAGACCCCGGTGATTCCCGTCAGCCGCCCGCACTTCGCCGCCGACGAGGAGGCCGCGGTCGTCGCCGCGCTGCGCAGCGGCTGGGTGACGCAGGGACCGCGCGTGGCCGAGTTCGAGCGGGCGTTCGCCGCCGCGCTCGGCCAGCCGGAGGCGATCGCCGTGTCCTCGTGCACGGCCGGCCTGCACCTGGTCCTGCACGCGCTCGGCATCGGCCGCGGCGACGAGGTCGTCGTGCCCTCGCTCTCGTTCATCGCGACCGCCAACGCGGTCGCGCACACGGGGGCCACGCCGGTCTTCGCCGACATCGAGCTGGCCACCTACAACCTCGACCCGGCGTCTGCCGCCACGGCGATCTCGCGGCGCACGAAGGCGATCGTGCTCGTGCACCAGGTCGGTCTTCCGGCCGACGTCGCCGCCTTCCGGCGGCTGGCGCGCAAGGCGCGCGTGAAGCTCGTCGAGGACGCCGCCTGCGCCATCGGCTCGCAGGTCGACGGGCGGCCCGTGGGCCGCGATGCCGCCGTCGCCGTGTTCAGCTTCCATCCGCGCAAGCTGGTGACGACCGGCGAGGGCGGGATGATCGTCACTCGCGATCGACGGCTGGCGACGCGCCTGCGCTCGCTGCGCCATCACGGCGTGTCGATGTCGGACTTCGCCCGTCACGCCGCCGGCCGCGTGGTGGTGGAGGCCTATCGCGAGGTCGGCTACAACTACCGGATGACCGACGTGCAGGCGGCCATGGGGCTGGTGCAGCTGGGCCGCCTGGAGGAGTTCGTCGCGCGCCGTCGAGAGCAGGGTGAGCGCTACGACCGCGCCTTCGCCAAGCATCCGGCGCTGGCCATCCCGCAGGTGCCGGCCAACGTCCGCTTCAACTACCAGACCTACCTGCTGCGCCTGCTGCGCGGCGCCCGGGTGAGTCGCGACACGCTGATGCAGCGGCTGCTCGAGCAGGAGATCGCGACGCGGCGCGGGGTGATGGCCGCCCATCGCGAGCCCGCCTACCGGCGGCTGAAGCGCCGCGTGCCGCTGCCCGCCACCGACGCCGCCGACCGGACCGCGATCGTCCTGCCTCTCTTCCACGCGATGACGCCCGCCGAGCAGGACCGCGTCATCGAGGCGGTGCTCGCGCTGGTGTGATGGACTGCTAGCTCGCGCGCCGTGCGACAACCAGCCGGTGGACGAGCTGCGCCGGCGAGGCCCGGCGGATCGCCTCGGTCGCGACGATCTCGAAGCCCCAGCGCTCGCGCAGGCGCGCGTGGAGCGCGCGGGAGTCGTAGTGGTCGGGGACGACGTACGCGTACGGCACGCGCTCGCGCAGGAGGGCGTCGTCGTAGTTTCGACCGTGGAGCGCGCGGGCGAGGCCGAGCACGAGCGCGTCCGTGGCGGGACCGCGCAGCCGCCGGAGGCCGCGGCGAAGGCCGACCAGCAGTCGATTGCCGAGCGCGTCGGTCGGCATCGTGTAGAGCAGCAACCCTCCCGGCACCAGATCGCCCGCGATCTTGCCGAACAAGGCGTCGTCGGACGCCGGGATCGCGTACAGCACCGTGTCCGCGACGATGACGTCGAACGGTCCCCCCGGGAAGGCCAGATAGTTGGCCGCCGTGAGCGTGATGCGATCCCCGGCGGCGTGTCGTCGTCGCGCCGATTCGGCGACGGCGATGCTGGCGGCCGACAGGTCGACGCCGGTCACGGTCGCCCGCGGCAACGCCGCGGCCAGCGCCAGCGCGTTGAGGCCGGTGCCACAGCCCAGGTCGAGCACGCGCAGACGCCGGGTGGCGTCGACGTGGTCCAGCACCGCGCTGACGATCCGGGCGCGACGCTCGGGCGGCACCGTGAACGTGCGACCGGCGAAGATCTCCGGATTGCCCAGCGTCACGCCGGATAGCCCCACGCGCCGACGTCGAGATCGGTGAGCGCGGCGAAGCGACGCACCGCCGGCGCCATCCGCTCGCGCAGCGTCGTCTCGGTCGTGGCGTCGAGCGGCGGCCCCATCTCCTTCGCGGAGTTGATGACGCCGAGGTCCTCGGCGCCGAGGGGCGTCGGCCTGACGCCGATGAACGCCTGGATGCGCGCCAGCACGGGCCCCGGCTTCGTCACGAGGTCCTCGTAGAGCGTGAACAGCACGCGTGTCCGGCCGTGCGCCGCGAACCAGCGCTCGGCGAAGACGTCGTAGCAGCCGCGGGACAGGTAATCGTAGGGCCGCGCGTAGCCGCGCTCGGGCGGCAGCGGGCTCGGCCGACGGCCCTCCAGCCGCACCGCCTCCTCGAACGCGAGGCTCTCGAGGCCGTTCTTCTTCGTCCACAGGTAGTTCGAGTAGGCGCGGGCGACCGGCTCGCGCACGACGAAGAGCATGTGGACGTCGGGCAGGTGGCGGCGGATCAGCGTGCACGCCGCCTCGTTCTCGAGGTAGTAGCTGGTCTTCTCGCCGAGCGCGGTCCGCGCGCCGGCGGCAGCGAACAGCGCGGCGTAGCGCCGCGCGTACTCCGGCCACGGCTGCTCGGCCCCCATGAAGACCTTCGGCTCCGGCATGTACGGCTTGGCCACGTAGACGTCGGGATGCCGGTCGAGCGCATGGCAGAGGAAATTCGTGCCGGCCCGCGGGGCGCCGCCGATGATGAACGTCGGGCACGCGCGCTCAGCCATCGGCCGCCCGCACGTCCGCCCACGGACACCACTCGAGCGGGTTGCTCGGGGTCACGTCTGGGCGGACGCGGATGCGCCGGACGGCGCCGAGGAACATCACGTGCGTGCCCAGGCGTACTTCGTCCAGGACCTCGCAGTCGAAGTGCACCGGCAGCTCCGGCAGGACGGGGGCCGGGCCCCCGCGCTCGACCGCGAGCCCGGCCCGCGCCACCTTGTCGCCCGCCACCTGGAACGACACGTTGCCCGCGTACTTGATCGCCGCCACCACGCGATCGCTGATGAACGGCACGCCGCAGCCGAACGCGCGATTCTTCCGGATGAGCTCGAGCGTCAGGCGTGGGGCATACCGCTCGTTGATGGCTGCGTAGCCGACGCACGGCGTGATGACCAGCGGCGCCCGGCTCACGACGGTCGTGGAGCCGCACGGCATGAGGTTCGGCCGGTCGTCGGCGGCCCACGTCGTGATCATCCCCACCGACGAGGGGAAGAAGCACGGCCAGCGCGCGCGATCGTTGTCGACCTCGACCTGGTCGGCGGCCTCCGACGGCAGGTGTTTCACCGCCATGCCGGCCTCCAGCCCGTCCGCCTCGAACGCGATCGTGCCGGCCGAGGGAAACGCGTAGTGCGGCGTGTAGCCCTTCTGGTAGCGCCTCGACGCGTCGGCCTCGACGACGGGCGCGTCCGTGGTCCTCGCCGCCGACCAGGCAGGCAGGCTGCGCCAGCGGATCTGGCTCCGCCCCTCGGCGATGTCGCGCCGGAGCTGGATCGCGCGCACCTCGAGGAAGTAGACGCGATGACTGCCGACGTCGAGCCACGGCCGCGGATAGATCGGCTCGCCGTCGAGATCGCGTCCAGGCCGCACGAGCCGGCCCTCGTAGACGAGGTAGGCGTCGGCGAACACGGGCGCCGCGCTCGTCGTCGCCCGGCGCGTGGCGAGGCCGGTGCGCGCCAGGCGCGAGGCGGTGTCGGGCTCCGGCGTCGTCTCGATCGCGCCGAGCACGGCGTCGAGCGCCGCCCCCGGAGCGAGGAACTGCACGGCGGCCTCGCCGCCGGCCTCGAGCACGCGCGTGAACGCCCGGCGCGCGTAGTGCCGTCCGGACAGCGACTCGACGCAGAAGGACAGCGCCAGGACGTACGGGAACCGGTTGACGATCGACGGTCCGACGACGCGCTCGAGCACGGCGGTGGTGCCGTGCGCGGCGGTGACGAGGCAGACCGGCGAGGGGAACAGCGCCGGCCACCGACTGTCGCGAGCCAGCTCCACCGCCGACTCGGGCAGCGCACGCTCGACACCGCCGTCGGCCGCGCGACACCAGCCGCCGGCCTCCGCCAGCTCCTCGCGCGGCCAGCGATAACGATACGGCGCGAGCGCCGGAGACAGCGAGGCGGCGGTCACGCCGCCAGCTCGACGGTCGCGCGGACGTTGAGCTCGGCCAGCGTCTCGGCCGGGGACAGGAGCCGGAAGCGGATGTCGGATTTCAGCCACGCGAGAAAGTCGCCGTAGGTCTCCATCCGGGCGGTGGTGTCGGTGAAGGTTGGATCCGGGTGCGTCAGCATGACGAGGGGAGCGCCGACGCGCGCGAGCTGGGTGGCCTTGCGGCGACAGACGTCGAGGGTGGCATCGCGGTCGAGGCCGAGCGCCAGCAGCTCGCCGTCACGGGGCAACGTGGTCGGCGCGACGACCATGCGCCGGTAGCGAACCGGAAACGGGCTGCCGAGGCCGTCGCCGGGATGCGGCCAGACGAGGGCGGCGTCGTTGGTCGAGAAGTCGATCCGCACGCGGGAGGCGATGCCGGCGTAGAGGCTGGCGGAGCGCAGGAAGGCCGGCGCCCGGAACGCGCCGGAGTCGAGCGGCCCCAGGGCTTCCTGCGCCCGGCGGATCCGCGACTCCACATCGGCCGGCGGCAGGTAGGCGAGGCGATTGTCGTGCGTGGTGTCGTGCACGCCGAAGGCGTGGCCGCGCTCGCGCAGCGGCGCCAGCGCGGCGCGCTCCCATCGATAGCGGTGCGTCACCAGGAACGTGAGGCTCGCGAGCCCGAGCCCCTCCTCGACGGCCAGCAGGCGCGGCAGCGTGGCGAGGCCGGCCGCGGTATCGACGTCGTGGGTGAGCAGCGCCGGCACGGGGCGCCCGTCGCCCGCCGGCGCGCCCTCGAGGAACGCCAGGTAGCGCGCGATCAGGCCGTCGAGCCGGCCCTGGCGGGAAGCGAACGCCGAGCGGGCGGCCCGCTTGAGCCAGGCCGGCGTCCGGAAGTACAGCGCGGAGAAGCGCGAGTAGAGCGGCCGCGTCTGGTCGCAGCCGTGGAGCCCGGCCAGCGTCGGCGCCGGCGCGCGCACGACCTACGCGCGCTCCAGGTCGAACGTCGCGTCCTCCACGAACCACAGCGGCCGGCGCTTGACCTCGTGGAAGGTCCGCCAGATGTACTCGCCGAGAATGCCGAGGGCGAGCGTCTGCACGCCGCCGAAGAAGCAGACCGCCGCGAAGAGCATCGTCCATCCACGCACGCTGCCGTAGAGCGCATAGACGGCCACCTGGTAAACGATGCCCAGGAACGCCAGCAGGCACGACAGCACGCCCACCCAGGTGATCATGCGCACCGGCAGGTGCGAGTAGCTGGTGAAGACGTCGATCGCGGTGTGGATCATCCGCCGCACGCTCCAGCCGCTCTGTCCTCGGACCCGCTCCTCGCGCACGTACGGCACCTCGGCCGCCGGATAGCCCTGCAGCGTGACGAGGCCGAAGATGGTGCGGAAGTCCTCGCGCATCCGGCGCAGGTTCCGGGCGACCACGCGGTCGATCAGGCAGAAGCTTCCGGTCCCTTGCGACGGGTAGGTCGGCAGCGCGTAGCGGCGCACGAGCCAGTGGAACGCCCGCGAGAAGGCCCTCCGGTGCCAGGCCTCGCGCCGGCGCGCGGCCCGCACGCCCCACACGACCTTGAAGCCCTCGTCCCAGCGGCGCACGAACTCGGCCACCACGGCTGGCGGGTCCTGCAGGTCGGCCGCCAGCACGACGACCGCGTCGCCGTCGGCGCACTGGATGCCGGCCGAGATCGCCAGATGAGCGCCGTAGTTGCGGTTGAGCCGGAGCGCGCGGACGTTCGGGTGCCGGCGGGCCAGCTCGGTCAGGAGCGTCCACGACCGGTCGCGGCTGCCATCGTCCACGAAGACGACCCGCCAGTCGACGTGGGGCGCCTTGTCCCGGAACACACGCCCGACCTCGTCGTAGAGCGCAGCGAGGTTGCCCTCCTCGTTCAAGACGGGCACGACCAGCTCGACGGTCCGTCGCGGCGCCGGCGGAGTCACATCCCTATGGTAGACTGACCCGGATGTCGTGGACATTAAAGAAAAAAGCTCAGGCCTTGCTCGCCGCCGAGGAGGGGACCGTCCAGAAGGACTGGGGCGGTCGGATCGCCGTGGCCCTGGTCTATCCCAACGCCTATTCGGTCGGCATGTCCAACCTCGGCTTTCAGACGATTTACCGGCACCTGAACGAGTTACCGGACGTCGTCTGCGAGCGAGTCTTCCTCCCCGACCCCGCCGAGGCGGCCGAGCTGGCCCGGACCCGAACGGCCCCCTTCTCGCTGGAGTCCCAGCGGCCGCTCGGCGACTTCCACATGATCGGCTTCTCGGTCACCTACGAAGGCGACTACATCAACGTCCTGCGCATCCTCGAGCTCGCCGGCATCCCCCTGCGGGTTGGCGATCGGCGTTCTCACGATCCCCTCGTGCTGATGGGCGGCGTGTGCGCGTTCTCCAATCCCGAGCCGATCGCGCCGTTCATGGACTTCGTCGTGGTCGGCGAGGGCGAGGAGCTGGTCGGTGAGCTCATCGCCGCCTATCGCGAGCAGTATCGCGATCGGGAGAGCTTCCTCGACCTGCTGACGGCGCTCCCGGGCGTCTACGTCCCCGAGCGCTACGAGGCCCGCTACGCGGAGGACGGCGCCCTCGTCGACGTCGTCGCGCTCGGCGGGGCTCCCGCCGTGGTCACCAAGCGGCGGCTGCGCGACGTGAACGCCTTCCGCACGATCGCCGCCGTGAAGACGCCGAATGCCGAGTACGGCCACATGGCGCTGCTGGAAGTCGGCAAGGGCTGCGGACGCGGCTGCCGCTTCTGCCTCGAGGGGCAGGTCTACCGCCCGGTCCGGCACCGCAGCGTCCAGGCCCTGAGCGACACCATCAAGCAGCTCGCGGCCGAGGGCGAGAAGCGCATCGGCCTGGTCGGCGCCTGCGTGTCGGACTATCCCTGGATCGGCGAGCTGCTGAAGGTCGTCGAGGACCACGGGATGGAGCTGTCGATCTCGTCGCTGCGCGCCGACAGCCTCACCGACGATCTGGCGGCCTCCCTGGCGCGGGGCGGCCATCGCACGCTGACGATCGCCCCGGAGGCTGGCACCGAGCGGTTGCGGCGGGCCATCCGCAAGGCGATCACCGACGAGCAGATCCTGGGCGCCTGCGACATCGTGCGCGCCCACGGCATCCCGAACCTCAAGACGTACTTCATGATCGGCCAGCCGACCGAGACCGACGAGGACGTCGCGGCGATCCCGGCCCTGGCGCGCCGCATGCTCGAGCGGCTGCGCGTGCTCGACCCCCAGGGCCGGCCCTTCGGGCGGCTCACGCTCTCGATCTCGTCCTTCGTGCCCAAGCCGTGGACGCCGTTCCAGTGGGCGCCGTTCGCCGGCGCCGAGGCGCTCTCGCGCAAGCTGGCGACGATCAAGCAGGGCGTCGGCGGGCTGGCCACGGTGCGCGTGCTGCACGAGAACCCGCGCGAGGCGGCGCTGCAGGCGCTGCTGGCGCGCGGCGACCGCCGCGTCGGCGACTTCCTGGAGGCCGCCGCGCGGCTCGGGGGTGACTGGCGCCGCGCGCTGCGCGAGTGGGACGGCGACCTCGAGTTTCACACCACGCGGGCCCGCGCGCTCGACGAGCGCTTGCCGTGGGATCATTTCGAGGTCGGCGTGAAGAAGGCCGGGCTCCGGCGCGAGTGGGAGCGGGCCCTCGCCGCCGACGCCGTGCCGGCCGGAGCCGCCTGATGCCCTCCGTCCTCGACACGCGCGGCCGCGTGCTGCGCAACCTGCGCGTCTCGGTCACCGATCGCTGCAACCTCCGCTGCGGCTACTGCATGCCGGAGGAGGAGTACGTCTGGCTCCCGCGCGAGGACATCCTGCACTTCGGCGAGATCGCCGCGCTGGCCGACGTGTTCCTCGACCTCGGCGTGGACAAGGTGCGCCTGACCGGCGGCGAGCCGCTGCTGCGCCGCGACCTGCCGCGCCTCGTCCGCATGCTGGCCGCGAAGCCGCGGATCCGCGACCTGGCCATGACGACCAACGGCGTCCTGCTCGCCGAGCACGCGCCGGCGCTCAAGGCCGCCGGTCTGCACCGCGTCACGGTCAGCCTCGATACGCTCGATCCGCAGCGCTTCGCGCGGCTCACGAGCCGCCCGACGCACGCGCAGGTGCTCGAAGGCCTCGCCAGCCTGTCGCCGGCGGGGTTCACGCAGACCAAGCTCGACACGGTCGTCATCCGCGGCGTCAACGACGACGAGCTCGGCGACCTCATCGAGTTCGCCCGCGGCGTGCCGGCCGAGGTTCGCTTCATCGAGTACATGGACGTGGGCGGAGCCACCCGCTGGTCGCTCGACCAGGTCGTGAGCCGCCAGGAGATGCTCGGGCGCCTGGAGCGGCGCTACGGGCGCATCGAGCCGATCGTCGAAACGTCGACGGCGCCCGCCGATCGCTTCCGGCTGCCCGACTCCACCACGTTCGGCATCATCTCCTCCACGACCGCGCCGTTCTGTGCCGACTGCGATCGCAGCCGGCTCACCGCCGACGGTCTGTGGTATCTCTGTCTCTACGCCACCCGCGGCATCGACCTGCGGGGGCCGTTCCGTGGCGGCGCCGGGCCCGACGAGCTGAAGGCGCTGATCACCGGCGGCTGGCGCGCGCGCACCGACCGGGGCGCCGAGGATCGGCTGGCGCTCGGCAACCGGTCGCCGCTGGTGCAGATCAGCGGGCTGAAGCGCGATCCGCACCTCGAGATGCACACCCGAGGAGGCTGAGGTGAGCACGGGCGACGAGGGCACGGTCGACCTCCGGGAGCGCGGCGCCAACCAGCAGACGTCCGAGCGGCGCTTGTTCGTGCAGCTGCAGGCCTTCGGCGGCGCCGGCGACGCCAAGCTGCTCGTGCGCGCGCTCGAGACCAGCCGCATCGAGGCGGTGCTCTACCAGGACGTCAACGATCCGCGCGGCATCGCGGTGCTCGGCCTGAGCGAGGATCCGACGTTCTTCGTGGGCCCGTTCCGCGAGCTGCTCAACGCCGGACCGTTCGGCGATCTCGTGCGCAAGCCCGAGCTGACGATGCTGGGCCGCACGTACGCCTCCGGCTTCGAGGCGGACCTCGACGAGTGGCTGCTGCGCCGGCCCCGGCGCACGGCGCTGAACCCGGCCTGGCCGTGGGCGATCTGGTACCCGCTGCGCCGCACCGGCGCCTTCGCGCGCCTCTCGCCGCAGGAGCAGGGGACGGTCATCCGCGAGCACAGCGTGCTGGGCCGCGCCTATGGCGATGCCGATCTCGCCCACGACGTGCGCCTGGCCTGCCATGGGCTGGACGTCAACGACAACGACTTCGTCATCGGCCTCGTCGGGCGCGAGCTCCACCCCCTGTCGCACCTCGTGCAGGCCATGCGCAAGACCGCGCAGACGTCGCAGTACATCCACACGCTCGGCCCGTTCTTCGTCGGCCACGCGCTCTGGCAGGCGCCCCTGCGCTGACCGCCTGACCCGGCGTCGATGGCGCCCACGGCGCGGTTCGACAGTGAGCTCGGGGCATTCCTGGAGGAGATCTGCGCCGATCTCTGCCGCTTCGAGTGCTCGGTCACCGCCGCCTGCGCGCCCGGGGACGTCTCGATCGAGCGCGAGGTGACGCTGGCGCCCGACGTCCACGCCGACATGCGCGTGGAGCCGCCACGGGGCGCGCCGTTCTTCGTGGAGAACAAGCTGGAGTACGCGCCCGACGACCTCGTCGCCCGCATCCGCCAGAAGTACGGGAAGCCGAGCGCGGCCTGGCGGGGCGCCCAGCGGCTGGCCGTCGTGCTCGACCGGGCGGGAGTGGCGGCGCCCGCCGAGCTCGAGCGCGCGCTGCGCGCCGCCGCCGGCGGCCTGGCCATCGAGATGTGGGACGTGGAGGACCTGCTGGGGCGGATCCGGTCCACGTTCGGCGCCGAGATCACCAGAGTCTCGCGGACGAGCCTGCTCGACGTCCGCACGGCCATCGAGCGCGCGCAGTGGCGCACGGCGTTCGAGGGCAAGTTCCCCGACGACCCGCGCACGGCCACGCTGCTCTGGCATTTCAGCCCCTGGGAGCTGGCGCGCCTGCACCGCCAGCGCCTCACCCCCGACGAGATCCTGACGTCGCGCCTCTACGACCAGGCGGTCATCGTGATGGCCGACCTCTGCTCGTTCTCCAGCTACGTGCGCGACACCCGCGACCCGACCGTGATCCGCCGCCGGCTGACCGAGTACTACTCGCTGGCGCGCTACGCCGTGCTCGACGCCGGCGGCATGCTCTACCAGTTCGTCGGCGACGAGGCGGTCGGCGTCTTCGGCCTGTACCAGCCGGCCGCGGTGGCGGCCGCGCAGGCGCTGCGATGCGCGCGCTCGCTGTTCGAGGTGGGCCATGCGGTGTCCACGGCGTGGCAGCGCACGCTTGACCGCGTACAGCCCTCGCGCGGCGTGCATATCGGCATCGGGATGGGCGGGCTGGACTTGCTGTCCTGGCGGCCGTTCTCGCGCACACACGTGGGGTTCATCGGCGAGCCGCTCAACCTGGCCGCCCGGTTGATGAGCGAGGCCAAGTCCGGCGAGATCGTCGCGACCAACACGTTCTTCATGCACCTCGACGCCGCCCACCGGAAGCTCTTCGCGGAGGTGGAGCCGATCGAGGCCAAGAACGTCGGCCGCATCCAGGGCTGGCGAACGACCCACAGCGCGCTGGAAGCGGCGCGCTCCCGCGCCTGAGGAGGACGTCATGGCCCGCCGCCCGCCAGCCCGGCTCACGAAGAAGGCCGCCGAGTTCGTCCAGTGGGAGCGCGTGTGCCGCGTGGCGACCTGCGGCGCCGCCGGCATCCCGCACGTCGTGCCCGTCTGCCACGTCCTGCGCGGCGGCAAGGTCTACTTCGGCTCGGGTGACGACGCCCGCAAGGTGAAGAACGTCGCCGAGAACCCCAACGTCACCGTCGTGATCGACGCCTACTCCGACACGTGGAGCACGCTGCGCGGGGTCATGGTCCAGGGCCGCGCCAGGGTCATCGAGCGGGGGCCGGCCTTCCGTCGGGTGCGCGACCTGCTCTACCGGAAGTACCCGCAGTACCCGCGCGAGGCGGCGCTCAGCCCGGCGGACTCCGTGATCGTGGAGGTCACGCCGGCCCGGGTCTTCACCTGGGGTTTCGACTAGGATCCGCGACGTGACCCCGGCCGAGCCCGCTCCGTCTCGACTCGCGTATCTCGACGGCGTGCGCGGGCTGGCGATCGTCGTCATGGTGCTGAATCACACCGCGCGCTGGTGGATGGACGGCCACATGACCTGGCCCCGCTACCATCTCATCTGGATCACGCTCACAGTGGCGGCGCCGACCTTCCTGTTCCTCGTCGGCTTCTGCCTGCCGCTCTCGTTGCGCGGCGCCCCGGAGAGCCTCGGCGCGCTGGCGCGGAAGTTCGTGCCGCGCGGCGTCCGGATCATCGTGTACGGACTGCTGCTCAACCTGCTGGTTCTTCGGGACGAGCCGATCCTGGCCGGCGGTGTCCTGCAGACCATCGGCCTCGCGATCATCGTCATGACCCCCGCGCTGTGGCTGCTGCGCTTCCGGGCGGCGCCGGTGGTCCTGCTGACGCTGGCCGTGGCCGGGTACGTCGCGTTCGCGCTCGCGTCGGCCGCCCTGCCGGGCTTCGTGGCCCGGCACCCGCTCGTCGGGCTCGTGCTCTTCTACGACTTCCCGCCGTGGCCGTGGCTCAGTCTGGTGCTGATCGGCCTCGTGCTCGGCTGGACCTGGCTCCAGACGCATCGGCGCGATCCGGCGGCCGGCGCCCGCTGGCTCGCCGCGCTGGCCGCGCTGGGGGTCGTCCTGCTGGTGGCCTTCGTCGTGTACGACTGGTGGGCCGCCACGCCCGTGCGCATCGGGCTCGCGCGCGACTTCCTGCTCAACCGGCACCGCACGCCGCGCGGCGCCACGCTGTTCTGGGTGTTCGGGATGCTGTTCGTGAGCCTGGGGGCGACGTACTGGGTGATGGAAGTGCGGCGGCTGCGGTTGCGCTGGCTCGTCGTGCTGGGGCAGACGGCGCTCTTCCTCTACTTCATCCACCAGGC
>Ga0066679_10000489_pt1 | contig 13496 bp, 12 predicted proteins | sample GraSoiAngelo_128_FD_62298 | JGI IMG/M metagenome (GOLD analysis project Ga0066679, IMG submission 62298) | Grasslands soil microbial communities from the Angelo Coastal Reserve, California, USA - 14_0927_12_20cm | ecosystem: Environmental > Terrestrial > Soil > Grasslands | place: USA... | reverse complement strand
GACAGCGGAGGGACTAAGGGTGAGGGCGTAGCGCGAAGTAACCCTTACCCTAACCCTCTCGCAACGGGTGAGGGAACATTCCGCCGTATCAGATCATGAATCTCGGTCGTTCGTCGCAGAGCTTGACTTCTTGCTAACGCATCGCCCAAAAAGAAAAATGCCGCGATTGCCCGCGGCATCTCTCGAGGTTGGATTTGATTATCGTCTAACCGTTTAAGGCCGGCCAAAGATTCCGCCGAGAACACTGCCTCGTCCATAGCGGCCGTTTCCGTAACCACCGTACTGTCGATAGCCTTGCGCGTAACCCTGTTCGAAGCCGCTGCGAAAGGCCTGCGAAGAAGCGTTGCGCCAGTAGTGCGATCTCTGCGGGCTGTAGCTCTGACCACGCTGCGCATCACTAGCGCCCGTATTCAAGCCATACTGGTAACCCTGGTTCGCCGCAGCCTGATTGTAACCACCGTAGTTACCATAGCCGCCATAGTTGCCGTAGTTACCATAATTGCCGTAACTGCCGTTGTTGTAGCGGCCATTGTTATAGGTGCCGTTGTTGTAACGGCCGTTATTGTAGCTGCGGTCATCACGGCGATATCGATCGTCGCGGCGATATCGATCACGGTCTCGATCATTGTCTCTCCGGCCGTTCCAAACCTGACTCTGGTTAGAACGCCGATTGTCATTGTCGCGTCTGCGATCCGTCCGCTCATCTCGATCACGTCGATCCCGATCCCGATCCTGTGCCTGCGTTGTCATTCCCGCTGCCGCGGATATGCCAAATATAAAAGCGAGCGTCAAAATCGCGCCGCCGATCCTAATGCTTAAATTTTTCATTCTGGTGATTCTCCCTTTCCCCGAACCGACATCGGCAATGAGTGTGCCGTTGATTTATACAGGAGGGGCATCCTGATTTCAACGCATTTTCTCAGAGTTACTCAATGCCGCGCCACGATTTGGTGTAGAAAAAGGACGAGGGTAAACGATTCGGGGAGTGCGCCGAAGTTTTTTGTCGCAGTCTAGGCGAGCTGCTGACTTCGTGTCCTACGCCGGCACAAGCTCGCGAATCCCTTTCGGTTCTTCGCCGAGCCACTCTGGGTTTTCGGCGGTGCCGTCGAATATCGATGATGTCTTAAAGGGCTCAAACTCGCCCTTCGCTGCGGCGTCGCGAGTCTTCCGTAAGATGGCCTCGCGCTCGTCATCGCTGAGTGGGTGGAACGATTTCGCCGCCGCAAATGCCTGGTCCAGAATTTCCATGCTGTCAATGCCGGTAATCACAACCGAGGTCGGCAAGCTAAGCGCGTAATGCAGACATTCAACCGGCGTGACGGTTTTTGACTTCAAAAGAATGCCGTTGGCCATGCTCTTCATGCCGAGAATGCCGATTTTCAGTTTCACTAATTCCGGCACCACCTGGTTTCCGAAGCTGCGATAGTGCGCGTCCATCACGTTCAGAGGCATCTGCACCGTGTCGAAGCGGAAGCCGTTCTGTTCGGCGACCTCGAGCATGTAGAGGTGCACGTGCGGATCTTTGTGGCCGGTAAATCCAATATAACGAAGTTTGCCCGCGTCGCGCGCTTCAACTAAAGCGGCGTTCGCGCCATCCTCGTGAAAGATGCGATGTGGATCTTCAAAGCGAAGGATCTCGTGATGCTGGACCAGGTCGATGCAGTCGAGATCCAGACGCTTGAGTGATTCGTCGAGTTGTTTCGCAGCCTCTTTCTTGTTTCGCCCATCGATCTTAGTCATCACAAAAGCGCGTTCGCGATAGCCGTCGCCCAAAGCCTTGCCCATGCGTTTCTCGCTCTCGCCTTCGTTGTAGTCCCAACAGTTGTCGAGGAAGTTAATGCCCCGGTCGATTGCATCACGAACAATGCGAATCGCCAGCTTCTCATCGACGTGCTTCAAGCCGAGATGCCAGCCGCCCACGCCAATCGCCGAAACGCTTTCTCCGGTGCTGCCTAACGTTCGATAAATCATTTGCGTCACCTCCGCGGCGTGATCGAAGCAGACTAAGATTGCGTGATTGTCACGAAGGTGAGAAGAAACGAAGCGCGTCCGAACCCTTTTGAATCTGAGTAGTCTATGAATCTCGCCCACTTCGAAACATTGGATACTTCACAATCGTACGTTGAATAGATGAAAGCGATTGTCTATCAGCGAGATGGCTCACGTCACGTGCTGAAGTTGGAAGAGGTCGAACGGCCTACGCCTGCCGATCATGAAATTCTGATCAAAGTTCGTGCGGCTTCAGTCAATCCGATTGATTATCATTTACTGAAACACCCTCTGCTTCGTCGCGTCATGTCCGCGGTGAGCAAAGTAGACTTCACACGGCCCGGGCGTGACCTCGCGGGCGAGGTCGAAGCGGTTGGCAAGAACGTTACGCAGTTCAAACCTCGTGACAACGTTTTCGGCACATGCTCTGGAGCATTCGCCGAATATGCTTGCGCCGGCGAGTCAGCATTCGCGATGAAGCCGGATCAAGTTTCGTTTGAGCAAGGGGCGTCTGTGCCGGTTGCGGGACTCACGGCGTTGCAGGCGCTTCGTGATAAGGCAAAGATTCAGCCGGGCCAGAAAGTCTTGATTAATGGCGCGGCGGGAGGCGTAGGCACATTCGCGGTTCAGATCGCCAAGTCGTTCGGCGCAGAAGTAACCGGCGTATGCAGCACGAGAAATGTAGATCTGGTTAGATCGATCGGAGCAGATCACGTCATCCATTACACCCAAGAAGATTTCACTGCGAGTGGCGAACACTACGACGTGATTTTCGACCTCGTAGTGAACCATTCGTTCTCAGATCACCGGCGCGTCCTAACTTCCAAAGGAATTTATGTTGGTGGCGGCGCCCTCGGGATCGACTCAATGATCGGTATCTTGACCGCCACGATCACACAGTTCGCTTTGTCGCCATTTGTGAGTCAGAAGTTCACCAACATTCTGGCGAAACTGAACCAAGTGGACTTGAGGATTCTTGGTGAACTCATCAAAGTAGGGAAGATAACTCCGGTTATCGAGAGACGGTTTAGCTTGAGTGAAACGGCCGCGGCAGTGAGTCACGTCGAAGGAAAACATGCACGCGGAAAAGTGATCGTCGAGGTCGCGCCCGCGTGATGCTTCGTCACACCCGAGTGCCTGCTTCGTTCGGTTGGACCGTGATGTTCTTGAAACGCTGGAGTCGAACCATTCCTGGTTTCGCGCCCTTCGGCTTGCTCACAAATTTACGTTCAGTGTAATGCACGTCGACTTTCGGATCTTTTTTTGCTTGAGAAAACCAGGCAGCGAGTTGCGCAGCTTCGATCAGCGTGCGATGAGGAATTTCTTTACGAGTTGAGTTGCGCACGACGACGTGCGAGCCGCCATAGTCCGCCGCGTGCAGCCAGAGATCGTTCGGCTTCGCGACTTTCAATGTCAGATGATCATTGTCTTTTGACGTGCGGCCGACGAGGATTTCGAAGCCATCGGAAGAATTGTAGCGGCGAGTGCCGGCGATGCGCGTTGGTGAGTCGCTCTTGCCTGCCAGAGCGGGCTTGGGAGACGAAGAAAGCCCGCTCGTTACCGCAGGTGGTTCTGACAGAGACTGCTCCAGCGATTCTTGCCTTGATTGAAGTTCGCGCAGCTCTTTTTTTACCACATCGATTCGCGATGTGACCTGGCCGATGGCACGCTTCGATCGTTGGTAAAGCGCGAACCGGCGCTGCGCTTCTTCCTGAAGTGAGATTGCGTCGTCCATCTCGATCTCGATCGGCGAGGCGTCATCAGAAAAATAATCGATTAGCGTAACGCGATTTCCTTTTCGCTTGGCGCTGCTCAGGTTCGCCAGCAGCAAATCGCCGATCCGTTTGTGTTCATGAGCGGCGGCGTGACTCTCCAGATCATTTTGCAATTGCTTCAGCAACTTTTCCTGTTGCGCGATCTTCTTTCGCAGGTGCGAACGGGCAGCTTTGGCGCGGGAGTCATGCGCGCGTTGAGCGAGTAGGGAAGTAAAGTAAGCATCGGCTGCTTCAGACGGCGAGGAAAAGTTTTCGCTGCGAATTTGATCTAGTAGCTCGCTCGATTTCACCTCTCGCTTTGCTTCACTGCTCGGTCCAGTATACCTTTCGCCATTTCTTTGGCCGGCGATGTCGCTGGGCCGCGCGGCCTGTATGACAACTTGCCGTTCGTCGAGCAGTAGGATGTTCGCGGATCGCCCAGTTAGTTGCGCAATCAGCGTTCGCTGCTTCGTTTCGCCCAGCTCGTCTTCGCCCGCAAAATCAAAACGGACAACTCGGTCTCCGGCATCTTTCGCAATTGAAATCAATCTGGTGTTTGCCAATTCTTTCCTGAGCGAGAGACCAAATTGATTCAGCGGCGTGCTCTGTCGTTCGAGGTCGCGCACGCGGCGTTGAATTAGATAGAGGCGAGGCAGCGATGGCTCGCCGCTGATGAGGAAATAGCCTTGATGATGGAGACCGAAATCGATCGCGAGCGTGACGGGATCGAACTGAAAGATCTTGCCGGGGGCGCGATCGACAAGGAGTGGCGCGATCTCGTCGACGATTTCGTGAATTGATTGGTCGTCCATCGGTTGTGAGAGAAACTAACACAAAAGAGTTGGCAACGATGCCCAAAAGAAAAAGGCGGAAGCAACTGCTTCCGCCTCGATCTAAAAGTTCGAGAGTTCCAATCAGCCTCGGACAACGATCGTGTTCGAGAAGCGATCGTAAATCGTGCGGCGATCCGGATCGATAAAGACGTAGGCGAGGCCGAGACCGAACAACGCCAGCGAAAAAACGTACCCAAGCGCGCGGATGATTGCTTGTCCGCCGGTTGGAATTAATCCCGTGCGGATGTCGATCGCGCGCAGCGAGAACATGCGCATTGCCAGGGTTCGTCCGGTAAGGGCGACTGAGATCGTGAAGTAAGCAAAGATCGTGATCGCGGTGATGCCGGCCATCAAACCGAACACGCGCGGGTTGAACCAATCTCCACCTGAAAACTCGATGGCTGCGGCGGCCGGCGAAACCATTAACGCGACCAGCAGAAGATCGAACACTCCTGCGGTGATTCGCCGTGTGAGTGTTGGAATGTCCTGACGTGTGTCCTCCGGAAGCGCGGGCACTGCCAAACAATTCTCGAGGTACGATAGTGAAGTGTCGTTATCGGAAAGAACTCTGACAGTTTTACGTTTCGGTTTTTCCGTTGCTGCTTCTTCAATCGGGAATTCCAGCGCCGGCTGCGGTTGTCCGGAAGTGATCATTCGCCCGACTGCAGTTTCAGTTTGGACTGGCGGCGCCTCGACGATCACCGCGGGTTCAATCAGATCTTCAATTGGGGCATCAATAATTTCGACGGCTTGGGCTGCCAATTCGATCGGCGCAACTACAGTTAACTTTGGACGCTTGTCGACAGGTGCTGCGATCGGTTGTGAGAAATCCGGTTCAGCTGCGAGCGCAGTTGCGGCGGCGGTCAGGCGCGATTCCGTATACTCAGGTCGACGCGCGCGCTCAAGTCGCTCGAGAGCTTTCGAAACGATCGGGTTCATCATCTGCTGCTCGAGATCGGGAACGAGTTCCAGTTGACCCGACGGCATCGCGCACGAGACCAAACCAGATGCTTGCGCGGCCGCGAGTTCTTCCGCAGCTTCACGTGCTTTGCGTTCCTGAACTTCGCGCACGCGTTGACTAAGTTGCTTGCGCCAATCGGGCACGCTGCGCGAGACGCCGGGAAATTCGATCAGCGTAGAAGTCGCTAGCGACTGGGCCGATTCTTCGACCTCGTCCGTCGCGTTACGACTCGACTTGCTAGCTCGTCTTGATTTTGCAGAAGGTCGGGGTAGAGCCTTTTGGGTCATTGGTTCAGTTGTAGATACGGGGCAGGTATCTGATTGATCGTCATGAGCCACGCGCAAGCCTGCATGGGCGGTGCGTCGTCAACTCGAACCAAGGAACGGAATCGCATACTAAGACCCGTTCCACCGACGCCGCCGATACTAACAGTTCAACTTTAACTAGTCAACGAGAAAATATAGCAGGAGTTGGAGTTGAAGTTTGTTGGGGTTACCTGGTCAAGCTCCGATCGGATGAACATTGAAAATTACGATTTGAAAAGTGCAAATCGAAAACTAGAGAGTGATAAGTTGCGACTGAAGTTTACCAGCAGCGCCTTCGTTCATTGCTGAGACTGTGGTTCTCTTTGGAGTGCAAATTCAAATTTTCAATTTTCATTTTCCAATTTGTAATTTGTCAAAGTGGTTGTCGTCCCGCGAATCCGGCTTCGATGTCGTGCCACCATTCCAACTGATCGCCTTCGTCGGCTTTCCAGCAGAGAAGGACGACGCGACCATCTCGCATCGACGGAAAATCGATGAGGCCCTGGCGGTAATCTTTCAATTGAATTCCGAGCGCCTCGAGCTGGCCTGTAGGTAACGAGAGGTCGACGAGAAGCTGCGCGTAATGCATGCCGTCGGTCATGCCCCCGCCGCCCAACTCGGCGCCTTCGGCAGCGTGCCGGGCAGCTTTTTCAAGAGAGATGAGACGTCGATGCGAGCGCTGGATCGCTTTGACGATCGCCTTGACGCTGGGAAGTAACGAGTTGGCTTCTTCGACAGTGAATAGCTTCATTCGAGATGAATGCTCGCGAGATGTAACCGAGCAATGGATCGCGGAAGCTATTCTACTGATTTGGTTGTGACGGCGCTACTTGGTTGCGGCAGCTTGTTCGCTTTCGTGCTTTGGCATGTAATAGCCGCGACGCGAGCTCACATCAATGCGACGTTGCTTGCCTTTCGCGTCAGGTGCTTTCACACGCAGCGCAAGTTCGTGCATGCGGCCGTCGTCTTTTTCGTTTTCAGCAAGAGCGAATCCCAAACTGTAGCGCGCGGTGAGATTGCCGATGATCTTCGCGAGAGCGCCGCCGTAATCGCTGGTGCGATTCACGTGTAGCGCTTCGCCGCCGCTTTGTTGAGCTAGGTGCCTGGCGCTGCCCGCGAGACTAATGCCGGTCCAGCCGACGAGCGGTTGGCCTAGTGGCAGGAGAAACTTATAGAGCGCGCGCATGTCGACGTTCATCGTGTTAAAGATCGCATTCTGCCGGATGAGGATTTGTTCAGTGGCGGCCACGTCCTCTTTGAAAATCGGCGCAATGCCATCTGACAACCAGACAATCGCGGTTTGCGAGTTAGGCCGTTTCTCTTCGGCCAGATGCGTCGCGTCGCGCGTCGCGCCGGCCATGTCATAGATGTTGTCTAACTGAATGTTGACCTTGCCGCTGCTGCTCGTGCGGACGATGTTTACGGATCCGTCCTTCTTGATCGTACGCGTTACAACTGCTCCGTTCTGGCCCTTGATCGTCTCAATTTCGAGCACGTCGTTTTCTTTTGGCTTGTTCTGAGAAGTCGCCTTCGTCGAATCGCCCGACTTGTTCTTGTCGGTGTCCGAACTCAAGCTAATGCTTGCATTGCCTTCGCGGTCAGGACTGTTCGGATCGTGTTTGGAAGCATCGTTCTTGTCAGGTGAAGGCGCGACCAGCGCGGGAATGCGGGCCAGAGCTGTCTCGATCTTTGCGCGATCCCGGGTGAAGTCAGTAAGCCAAATGGCCTTGCCATTTCTGATTGCCGCGGACTTGTCGTCAACAGAGTTCAAATTGATACCGAGAATGGCAACTTCATCACCCGGCGACAGTTTGCATAATTCGTCGACGATGGCCGCACGCACTTCGTCGCGCTTGAGAAATCTGCCGGCCCCGTCGTCGCGTAGATCGAGAATCAGGACCATCGCGAGCGGCTTGCGCGCCTGGCCTTCGCGGTTGAAGTAAGAGATGGTGCGAGGCTTACCATCGTCGAACAACTCGAAGTTTTCCGGTTTCAGATCGGAGATGGGAATGCCGGTCTTCTTGTCCTTAACCAACGCATCGAGAAAAACCACGCGCGTGCGAATCTTGATCGTGTCAGAGACTTCTTGAGCGAAGATGGTTGGCGCGGCAATCGCGAAAAGAAGCAGAAACACGCTGAGGCGCACAACTGATGTTAAGCGAGTTGAGGTTGATGCTTTCATGGATTCTCCTGATTTGCCCTCCCTTACGGTCGGGCTTCTGACGCTACGGGTCGCTGATCGTTACTTCGTCGGTTAATTTCTTGCCCATCTCGTTCGGGTTCTTCGTCAGGTCTGCGAGAGTCTGCGGCGAGAGGGTCGCTTGCACGACGGTCGCTTCCTTTTTCTCTATCGTGATCACGAGCACGTGAAATTTCTGGCCGGCGTCGCGAACATAGATGTAGGTTTGCTCTTCATCTTTGGGCGCCAGCGTCTGCACCAGCGGCGCCCAATTCTCAGCGAGCGTGCTCTGGACCAAAGCCTTGAACGCCGCGATATTTCCGCGCGAATCGAACCTCTGCTCTTCAAAGAAAGCGACGCGCACGCTGCCGGCTTCGGCAATTTGTTTGTATTCACCGCCGCGAATCTTCGCGCCTGTGCGCACTGCCTTAATGCCGGCGCGCGCCAGCAGCGGCAGTGTCTGGTGCTTCACGTGATAGAAGCGCTCAATCGCTTTGACGACATTATCGAACCCGTCGCGATTTGCGTAAGCCGTCAACGGTATTACCAGCGCGAGAGCAAGAACTAACCCGACAGTCGTAACTTTGATTTTCATGCGCTTCCAGACATTGCGCCCTCCCTCAATGGTCGGGCTTCTGATACGTCACCTACTTGTCGCTCTTCGGTTTGGGCGGAGGCAGATTCAGATAAGGCACCCCAAATGAACCTTCCAATTGAGTGAGCTTCTCGAGATTGATGGGGCCCACGATATTCACAATCGTTAATTCCTTCGGCTCGAGACTAACGACGGCGAGTCCGCTAATTTCGTCGCCGACACTCATCAAATAAACGTCGACGTTGTCGCCGTCTTTCTTGCTGGTGACGCCGATTATCTTGCTCCAGCCACCCCCGCGAAGTTGCGTCATCACTGATTCCACTTCGGCCGGCGAGTACTCGCTTTCTTTTTCGAACGTGAAGCTCTTCACGTAAATCCCTTTGACGTGCTTAATCAGATCGCGGATTTCCGCGTCGTCAGGATCTTTGCCGGAGAAAAATTTCGCGGTGGTCTGCATCAGGTGCTCATCGAGTTTGACGTCGACGGTTTCGCTGGCGCGATTGGCCAGCACGTCGAGCTGGTCCAGTTGCAGCTTCGCCGTCTGTGCGGTCGCGCTGACGCCGCCGATCGCAAGCAGCGCCGACACGAGAGCGAATTTCAATAAGGTTTGGAAGAGTGTTTTCATAATTGGTTCATCCTATCTTGTGTTGATTGCGAATGATGTTTGTTTGGGAAACGCCCTGAGTCTTGCGCTGAGCCACGTTGAGTTTGGCGCTGACCATTCGAAGAGCTAATACGACTTGTTCTTTCTGCGCGAATTCCTGCGCGGTCAACCGAGGCTCTCGAATTACCGATCGCGGATGTTTGTTGGGGGTGAACGATCTCGCGAGCATTTGATGACGCTCGGGTTTGTTCGGCTTTGCTTGATTCTGAGTTGTCGCCGTCAGACTTTCACTGCCCGCATTCTTTGGCGCAGGGGTTTTGGGTTGCACTGGTTGAGAATTGCGAGCCTGTTGTGGCGGACTTACCGAACGGTGATTGAGATTGAGCCAGATACCGATCGCAACCGCGATAAGCAAGGTTGCGGCAATCGCCAAAGCCGGAATGACTCTTCGTCTTTGTCCGATACGAATGTTGTTGGGAATTTGCAGTGGCTGAGGTTGACGGTGAAGCTCGCTCAAGAGCTCTTCAAGCCGCTGCAATTCCTGGGCAGGTTCGCCCGTTCGATCCCAAAGATAATTGTCGTTCATATGTCTCCTCTTGGAGCGCGGACGTCCCTGTCCGCATTGACGGCCGCCCGCCGCTAAGCAACTCCCATTCGCTCGCGCAGCAGCTTCACGCCGCGATGCAAATTCACCCGCACTGACGCCGGCGTGAGGCCGGTGCGCGAAGCTATTTCCGGACCGGTCATCCCTTCGACGAATCTCAGCACCAGAGTCTCGCGATAGGCATCGGGCAAGCTGCGAATTAGGTCCAGCACTTCTTTCGCCGTTCTGTTCGGCGCGTTTGTGATTGCGATTTGCTCAGTCACTTCGACTGTTTCGCGCGTGCTGCGATGAAAATCCATGGCCCGGTTTCTGGCAATCATCGCGATCCATGGTCCAAATGCTTTCGCGTCTCTCAACGTATGCAGCTTCTTTAGCGCGTGCAGAAAAATTTCCTGAGTCAAATCGTCCACTTCGTCGCGCGGCACGCGCGCGAGCAGAATTCCATGGACCAGCGGCGCATAAATTTCATAAAGACGTGCGAACCGATCGGGTTCGCCGGCGAGCACGGCGCGAACCAAAGTCACTTCGATAGGCTCTTCAGTTTCTTCGGGAGAGCGGAACGGCTGGGTCATCAGCAACATCTCCGCGGTGGCTTCGGCCTCGATCATTGACACGCCTTTTGTAGAATTCGATCCCGCAATCTTTATTTTGCTTACTGCTTCAGACATGACTAAGACGGGAGACGTGGAGAGAGTGTTAACACGCGGTGCTGCAGCCACGGATAAACACGGATCGACACAGATCAGTTCAATCTATCTGTGCAAATCTGCGTTCATCTGCGGCTGATTCTACCCGCTTGTCGCTCGTGGTACGTCCGCACTCGCAAATAGTTTCAGACGCCAAATCACCAGCGTCGAGACGATCAGCGTGATCGTGCAGGCCGCGCCGCCTTCAATTCCGTATGCGCCGCCGGTCAACCAATCGGGCCCGAGGTTCAGTCCTCTTAATAAAGGCGCGGGCGCGAGGCGCTCGATACCGCTGACCGGCAAGCCGAGCAGTGATGCCTGCACCCAATTCCATGACCAGTGCAATCCCAACGGCAACCACAAACTTCGCGTGCGTAAATAGGCGACGGCCAGCCAGACTCCTGCCAGCGCGGTGTTGATAAATGTGAATCCCGGCACGGCGTGCGGGTTGTTCAAATGAACCGTGGCGAACGGCACAGACGTGAGCAGGATGCCGAGCCATGCAAGATTGGCTCGTGTCAGAGTTTGCAACGGATAACCACGAAACAGGATTTCTTCGGCGGCTGCCGCGAACACAAGAATCCCAAGAGACAAAGTTAGCGTTCGCGTGATTGGTCCCGCCCCGGCTGGATCGAGAGCGAAATGAGTGCCGCGCGTTGCCGCGGTTATCAACGCTGCGAGCAATAGCGATGCGGCGCCGAGGATCGATCCCAGTGCGAGATTGCGAATCCATCCGCGATGCGGAGTGCAGCCGAGCGCGCGAAACGGTAGTTCTTCGAGCAGTGCTCCGCAGGCCCAACCGATCACCAACGCTGAGAAGAGAATGGATCCGTGTCCCGCAACGACGCTCCAATTACTGCTCGCGAGATCGAAAATCGAGCGATGCAGAGCCGCGCTCAAAATCCAGAGCAGCGCAACGTGCGATAGCTGCAAGCAAATGATGAACGCCACCGCGAAGATGGCGAGGCGCCAGCCGCTACGCAGATGACGGTTATTATCAAGAAAAAAGTTGTAGGCCTCCATCCGGTGAGGATTCTAACACTCAGGACGCCGCCTCATTCATACCTCAATTCGCCGAGTCGCGATGAGAAAGTGCCGTACGCACGAAATATTTATAGACGACAATTGCCGTTGCTATGTAACGCTCTCTTCCAATTGAGCGAATGCTCCAGCATTTGCTCAATTGGAAGAGAACAAAAGGAGGCCGCAGGATCTATAAATATTTCGCCGCTACGCGGCTGCTCTCGAGACCCTTGAAACAATCCGAGCGGTTCAACGCAGTGGCAAGCGAAAAGGGCCTGCTGTGCTAAACTTTGGACCACTTGATCCGACCGTAAAAGCAGCAGTGAGCAATCAGCAAAACCAAAACGACGGCGGCAGGCCGCGCCCCCAGCGTCGCACCGCGCCCTGGCTTTTGGCGGGTACCGTACTCGTGCTGCTGGCCATCATAGTTGCGCAGCAATTGTTCAATTTTGCGGCCGTGCTGCCTCCTGAGACCGGTTCAGATACGCTGCTGCTTTATGCACTTTCGTCGCTGAACTTCGCCGCGTTCATCGTCTTCAGTTTCATTCTGCTGCGCAGCTTGCTCAGGTTGCGGCGTGAGCGTCGCGAGCGACAGCCCGGAGCGAAGATTCAAACGCGATTGCTCATTTACTTCATCGGTCTCAGCCTGCTGCCAATCGCCGCGATGGCCGCGTTCTCGTATCTGTTCCTGAACCGTTCAATCGAAAAGTGGATGGGCCGCCTGCCGGAAAATGTGGTCGAGCGGGTACGCGAGCAACAACGTGAGAATTTAACGTCGCAGAACGAAAACCTGCGTCAGACCGCAACGTTACTCGCCACCGACATCAACGCGCGACCTGAATCGGATTGGCAGTCGGCTCTCGATAGGTTAGCTGCGACTGGCGAGTTGGCGGCGATCGAAGTTGTTTTGGAGAACGGTCAAGTCGTCGCGCACTCTGAAGCCACCATTCCTGATTCGCAAAAGGCAGAGTTGGCGACGATTCTGCAGCGTGGCCTTCAATCGGATCAGGGTGAAGAACTGTCCGATGGGAAAGGATTCGATCTGACCTCGGTCCCGCTCAAGAGTGGCGCGCGTCTCATCCTTGTGCCGCATCGCTTGAACGAGACCGATGTGAACGACACGATTGCCGGATCGCAACGCGAATACGAGCACTTGCTCCAACGTCAGCGCAAAGTGCGTCTGTTGGGAATTTCGACGCTCGGATTGATGACGTTGCTTTTGTTGTTCGCCTCGACGTGGGTCGCGATTCATCTTTCGCGCGGATTCGCCGCGCCGATCAGATCGTTGGCCAAAGCTTCGAAGGAAGTCGCCCGCGGAAATCTTTCTTATCGTGTCGAAACGATCTCTGATGACGAATTAGCTTTGCTCGCGGACTCGTTTAATCAAATGACTTCCGAACTGGACGCCAATCGAAAAGATATTGAAGCCGGCGCCAACGCACTCAAAGAAAAGAATCTGGCGCTGGAAGAACGGCGCAATTACATCGAGACAGTTTTGGAATCGCTCTCGACCGGAGTCGTGTCGTTGAATCAAAACGATTGCGTCACCACGATCAATACGGCCGCGATTTCGATTCTCAAGTTGAGCGAGCCGCCGCCGGCCTGGGCCAAGCTCACGACACTTTTGAGCGATGATAATCGAGCCGTGCTCGATCGTTTGTTGCGGCGCGCGCGCCGCGCGGGGCGAGCCGCCGAGCAAAATCAACTCAGTCGCGGAGCAGGCGCGAACGCGATTCCAGTTGCGCTGACGGCCACAGCGTTGCGCGGCAGTCCTAATGATGGTCGAGGCGTGGTGCTGGTGATCGAAGATTTATCCGAGTTATTAGCAGCGCAAAGGGCCGCCGCTTGGAGCGAAGTCGCGCGCCGAATCGCTCACGAAATCAAAAATCCGCTGACGCCGATTCAATTGTCCGCGGAACGAATCGCGCGCAATTTTGGCATCGGTGTCAGAACCCCGAGCGGT